>Ga0187842_1000083_pt1 | contig 48319 bp, 38 predicted proteins | sample SpaLakP09_SKY_41_FD_134514 | JGI IMG/M metagenome (GOLD analysis project Ga0187842, IMG submission 134514) | Oligotrophic lake water microbial communities from Sparkling Lake, Wisconsin, USA - SP09_SKY_41 | ecosystem: Environmental > Aquatic > Freshwater > Lake | place: USA: Sparkling Lake... | reverse complement strand
GAGCAGGGGAGCAAGACTCATGCGCGCGCTCCCTATTCAGTCGCCGCTGATGGCCGTCACCGTTGAGGGGCCTTGGTCTGTTCTGGCGGCAGCGACGTGACCGGCATCTCGCCGGCCGGCGAGTCGGAATCCTGAATGTCTGTGCAGGTGCGCTCGTTGACCACGACCGGAGACGAGGTGGACGCGGTCGGCTTCGCTGGCAGGAATAGGCTCAAAATCATCGCCAGCGCGAAGGCCACCACGCCGTTGCGGATGGTCGCGTTGGCCGCAGAGGCCTCGTTAGCGCGCAGTAGGTTGGTGATCTCGAAGTGCATCAAGGCGTCGGCGAGCAAGCTCGCCGACGCCTTGTTGTCGTGACGGATCAGCAACGCGAAGTCCGGCCCATAGCCAGCCCGTTCCTTGGGGCGCACACCCGAGAATCCAATCAGCACACCGCCGAACAAGGACAGGATGGCGTAGAGAATGACGCCAAACACCAATATCTTCGGCACACCCGCGGGCATGGCGTCCAAGACGCTTCTGGAGGCGACACCCGCCGCCGTCACCGCCACCGATAGAACTGCCGTCTGTTTGAAGAGCTTGTCGTCCAGGAGCTTGGCCCGTTCCCATTCATCGACCAACAGCGCCACGAGCTTGTCTCGTCCAAGGCCCGCCCAATGCGTCTGCCGAGGATCGACCTCTTTAACCTTCAGGCGCTTCGCCACGACTTGGTTTGTGAGGAGCCACCGAGGAAAAGGGACTATCTCGGCAAACAGGTCGGCCATGAAACTCAGCATGCGGCCAGCGCCCGGGCGATCGTGGCCGCGATCGGGCGCTCGGGCGTGTCGAGCCATCCCCATTCGCCGGTCGGGTTAATTTCGATGAACACGAAGCGCCCATCGCTCAGCGCAAGATCGATCGCCCCGTAGACCAGCCCCATGTGGCGGACAAGCGCGATGCAAAGGTCTGCGACTTCCGGCGGCAGGGCGAAGTCGGGATAGTCGAGCTGCTCCTTCTTGCGCAAGCGCCAGTCGCCTTCGATGCCCGCGCCCTCGACCTCGACCGACACCGCCCAGACGTGATCACCTAGCACTGTGACGCGCAGATCAAGCTTGGGGGAGATCACCTTCTGCGCCAAAACGGGCGCGGCCCTCAACGCCGGGGCGGCGCAGATCGACCAGTCCAGTAACTGGGTATAGGCGAAGAATTGGCGACCACCCTCCCTCAGGAGCACCGTGTCCACTGACTTGACGGCTACCGTTTCGCCTAAGGTCGTGGCGACCGGCGCGTTGGGGTCGTTGGTGATGAGGGTCGCTGGGGTGTTAAAACCTAGCCTCGCGGCCTGGCGCAGCTGCCAGGGCTTGCATTCGGCGCGGTAGGTCGCGGCTGGATCGTTCAACCAGCGCGCCTCGTCGAACAACATCAGGCCGCGCAAGAAAGCCGGCCACTGCGACCGATCGAGTTGCTCGTCCAACGAAAGAGGCTGATGCGGGATGTTGCGCAGGAAGGTCGGCTGGCGCCACCAGACCGCCTTGAGCGTTTGGTCGACGAGCCAGCGTTGGTCCTCAACGTCGATTTCCAGCCGAGGCTCGATTGGGTCCAGTCGCACGACCGCCGCGCCAAGGTCCTCGCGGTTGAGCCGGGCGTAGCAGATGCCCAGCCGATCGAGCTCCACGCAGATCCTGTCGGTCGGAAAGTCGTGAAGGTTGGCGAGTACGAGAACCTGGACAGGCTGCAAAGCCCTCACTGGCCTTTCTGGTCCTCGCCGGTCTCATAGTCGTTCTTCTTGGTCACCGTGCCGGTCATGGCGTCGTAGGCCAGCAGCCCGTTCTTGCCCTTCCACGCCCCGAGGGCGACGTCGTAGTGGGCGCCGTCCGGTAGCGGCGTCTCGTCGCGAGCGACGGATTCTAAGGCAAAACCGCGCAGAACGTGCATTTTCAACCTCTCAATTGGAAGCTTAACAAAGGGCGCAGACCGCGCCGCCGTCAACTGGTGCTCGCTTGATGAGGTCTAGAAGCGTCTGACCAGTTGTGGGGCGGTCTGCGCCTGAAGGCTCAGCGCGGCATGACAATGGACAGATATAGAAGAAGCTGGGTCAAAGGGTCAGTGCTGGGAAGGGTCTTAGGATGCGCTACGTCAAAGGCTGGAACTGGGGCGGGGCACCAAGCGATCCGGACGTTCGCGTCGCCTCCAGCCAGCTTCGCAAGGACAGCGCTGGCGAGGCTAAGAAAAAGAAGCACCACTACATCTCGGTCACCTACATGGAGGGCTTTTGCGCCGCCGATGGGCGCATCTGGACCTACCGCTCGGAAGCGCCCACGACCCCGCATCCCAAACGCCCGCCCGATGTGGCCTGCACTAACTACTATTACTCCCAGAAGCGCGAGGACGGCGCCTACGACCACAACAGCTTCGAAAACCTCTGGAGCGCGGTCGAGACTGTCTGGCCCGAGACCCTGCGCGCCGTTCGCGCTCGAAAACTCTCTCTGGCCATTTCGTTCAACGTTCTGGGCATGATGAGCATCACAGCTGTTCGCGTGCCGGCCGCCAGGCAGAGGCAGGAGCTGATCCTGGCGGCTAAGCTGCGCGCCCAGTTCGTGGCCGCCGAGAAGCTGGGCAAATTGCCGCCGGAATATGAGCGTTACGCCGGCCAACTGGACACCATTCCGGTAGGGATCAATCCGCAGCAATCCCTCAATTCAATGGGAGACGACTTCAGGCGCTACGGCGAGCTTTGTTTCAAGCTTGGCTTCGAGATCCTGCACAACACGACTGACTTGCCATTCATCACCTCTGACAATCCGGTTTGCATCTACGACCCCCGAACGCCGCCGGGCCTACGCCGGCCCTATGAATATGACGGTGAGGTCGAGCTGATTTTTCCGCTAGACGCCAAGACCCTGCTGCGGGGCAGCAATCGCTTGCGACCAGTCAACCAGGTCGGCGCGCACCGCACCCTGGCCCACCGTGACGCGGTCCTAAAATATAACAAGACGATCGCACAGTTCGCCTATGGCCTGGCGCTGGCAAGCGATCGGTCGAGCGATAGCGTGATTGCGCGCCACGCCCCCAGAGGACCGACGATCGAGATCGACGTCTCAGGTCCGCCGCAAGACATAAAGATCATATGGCGTCATGCGTTCGGGCCCAAACCTCAGTTGTCGCCATTCATCGACACGCCCGAGAAAATCGCCCGCTTCGAGGCGCAGGTGGCGGCTCAGGCGTCTTCGGGGGCGGGCTCCGGCAACAAGCCGAGCATCAGGTCGGCGTCAACGCGCAGAAGATCCAGATAGACACCCACCCGACTCGGCCAGAGGGTGTAGAGTGGCGGGCGACGCCATGACCGATACCCAAGCCGCAAGTCCGAACGCTGCAGGTCCCGCCGGTGCCCGTCTGGAAGCCGGCGTGGCCGCCCACTACCTGCTGGCGCTCCTGCGTGGCGAAGACGCGCGTGGCTTACCCGGTGTCCGCCTGACTCGCGTCAAGCTGCAGCGCGCCGCCGCCGACCATCCCCTCGACGACGTCATCGTCGAGGGCCAGAACGCAGGCGGCGCGACCGTCTATCTCGATATCCAGGTCAAGCGTCAGGTCCAGTTCTCGCCGGGCGACGCGGTCTTTCGCAAGATTATGGGGCAGGTCGCCGACACCCTGCGGTTGGGCGAGGCCGCCCAGGTCAACCGCGATCTCGCGATCGCCACCTCCCAGACCACGCGCAAGATCGACGGCCCCTATCAGGACGTTCTGACCTGGGCCCGCGCCATCAGCGAGCCCTCGGTGTTCTTCGACCGCATCCGCCAGGCTGGCTCGGCGAGCGAGGATCACCGACGTTTTGTCAACACCGTGACCGCCCACCTGAAAGACGAGGGCGTCGACCATGACGACCGGGCGGTGTTGGCCTTGTTGCGCCGGCTGCAGATCCTGGTGTTCGATCTCGAACGTGACGGGTCCGTGCAGCAGGCCTTGACCCACGAGCAGTGCCTCGCGGCCTTGGCGCCGGAGGCCGCCGGCCAAGCGGCGAGCCTGCAGGCGGTCTTGGAAAACCTGGCCCTGGAGATCGCCGCCGAAGGCGGCGACGTTACGCGCCCGCAATTGCTCGATCGGCCTACGCTGTACGGCTTCCAGTTCGCGGGCGAGCGCCGGTACGCCCGGGCCCGCGCCACCCTCGCAGAGACCTCGACCCAGGTGCTAGCCGAGATCGACGACCGCCTCGGGGAGATCGTCCTGCTGCGTCCGGAGGCCATGGAAAAGGTCAACGAGGCGCTGGATCAGGGCCGCTACATCGAGATCCGCGGTGCCGGCGGGGTCGGCAAGTCCAGCGTCCTGAAACACCTGGCGCAGACGCTCGGCGTGCAAGGCCGGATGATCGCTCTCAGTCCTGAGCGCACCGAGGTCGGCGGCTGGGCGCGGTTTCGCAACTCCCTGGAGTTCCCGGGCAGCGCGAAGGACCTGCTCGTCGATCTCTCCGCCGCTGGCGGCGGGATGCTCCTAGTCGATGGGCTAGACAACTTCGAGCCGCCCGCCCAGGCCCTGGTGCGCGATCTGGTGGATGCGGCGGCTCAAGTACCCGGGTTCCAGGTCGTGGTCACCGCGCGCCTGGCGTTCGGCGTCGATAACGAGAACTGGATCCCGCTCTCGGCGCGACGTGCGCTGGGGATCGCGTCGGCCGTGCGCCTCGTCGAGTTGTCGGGCGAGGAGATCGACCAACTTCGTCAGGCCGCTCCAACCTTGGCGCCTCTCCTGGCCGACGGCCACCCGGCCCAGGCCGTGGCGCGCAACCTCTATCGTCTCCGCCGGCTGCTCGCCCAAGGCGCCGAAGCGTCCGAGGTCCGCACGGAGGTCGACCTGGCTGACCTCTGGTGGCGTACCGGCGACGCTCCTGACGGCCCCGCCCGTCGACCCCGAACCCGCATCTTGCAGGACGTGGCTGACCAGCTGCTTGTCGGGGCGACGAGGCTCGACACGAGTTCCTTCGACCCGACGCCCCTGGACGCGCTCGTCCGCAGCGAGACCCTTCGCGATCTTGGCGGCGAGCAGATGGTGCTCCGGCACGACATCCTTCGCGACTGGGCGCTCTTCGGGAGGCTGCGCGAACGCCCCGCGGCCCTAACCAACGCCGATCTGGCCCAGGCGCCCACGCCCTCGCTCCTTCGGGCCGTCGAGCTGCTGGCGCGCTATCGCCTGGAGCACGGCGACCTGGACGCATGGCGCCGCCTCCTCGAGCGCGTTTCGGCCCCGGGCCGGCACGCGGCGTGGCGGCGCGCGGTCTTGCTCGCGCTGGTGCGATCCGAAGCTGCCGCCGCCATACTCGACCTTGCCGCCCCGGACCTGCTCGCCGAGGACGGCCGACTGCTCCAGGATCTCATCCGCCTGACCCTGGCGGTAGAGGCCCAGACGCTCGCCGAGCTCGTCGCCCAGACCGGCCAGACCGCAACAGAGGCGATGGCGCGGATCGCCGTTCCATCTGGCCCTTCCTGGAACCGGTTGACCGTCTGGTTGCTGACCTTGGGCGATCGCCTGGCTTCGAAGGCCACGCCAGACGTGGTGACGCTCTGGGCGCGCTGGCTGCAGTTTACCTCCGGGCGAGGCCGATCCTCGGCGGCGATCGTTCGTCGCTTCCATGCCTGGCTCGCCCAGGCCATGGACGACAAGGAGGCTAAAGCGAAAGACACGCTGTCGGGATTCGGCGACGGTTTTGACAAAGGCCTCTATGCCGGCGTCGTCGAGACCCTGCGTGGACACGTCGTCGCCTTCGCCCTGGCGGCGCCGGACTTGGCCGCGCCCTATGTTGAGCGCCTGCGGACACTCAGGTACGAGAGCGAGGCCGCCGATGACGCGGTGCTCGGTCCGGGTGAGCTTTCGACCGCCGCGCCGCAAGCCCTAGCCGCGCTCACCTTCGAGCGCCTGGCCGCAGACCGGCCAGGCATCCGACACAGTCGGCGGGATCGCTGGAGCTTTCTCGACGGCCAGTTCATCGCCGAATCGCCGTCGAGAGGCCCGTTTCTGGCGCTGTTGCGGGCTCATCCGGCGATCGGATTGGCGCTGGTGCGGCGCATGGTCGAGCACGCGGTCGCGCCCGGCCTCGCCACTCCGAGCATAGCTCCGTTTTTGGAGGCCGATGACGACGACGATGCTGACCTGTTCTTAGAGGACAGGGGGGCTTCGGAGGACACAGAGACACTGAGCCTTGCGTTCGACGCCGGCGAGCGCGTCGTCACCCATCTGGACTACTACGAGCTCTCGCGTCCCGTCGGCTCGAATGGCTACGCGGCGGCCTCGTCGCTGATGGCCCTGGAGGCCTGGGCCCAGGACCGGTTGGACAAAAAAGAACTCCTCGCGACCGTCCTCGCCGACGTGCTGGGCGATGGCCCTATCCCCGCGCCCTTTCTTCTGGTGGCGGTCGACCTGTTGCTATCGCACTGGAACGACGAGGCCATGGACTTGGCCCTGCCGTTGGTCGGCAATCCGCATCTACTGACGAGGGACTTCTCACGTCAAACCCACGACAGCACCCGTTACGGTGCGCTCAGCCGTGGCCTGGGAAAGCCCGAACCAGGAACCGCGCCTTTCACCCTGGACGCCTTGGGCCAACGTCCATCCCGCCAGAACACCCTGTCCGGCGTGGTCTGGCTCTACGCGCGAGGTGAGGAGACACGTCGTCAGAAGCTCCAGACACTGATCGAGACAGCGGCCGTCGAGCTGCCGCCCAAGAGCGCCTACTACGGATGGGGCGATCCGACCTTCATGGCCGAGCGGATGCTGCACATGCTGGAGCCGGCGAACTGGAGCTCCGACGTCCATCCTGAAACTGGCGCGCCGGTCATCGTCTACGCCGCACCCGCTGACCCCGTCCTTCAGGCTCGCGCCGACGCGGCGATGGACAACGTGCGCATGATGAACGCACAAAACGCGCTGGCCAGAGCCGTCGAGAGCACTGATCCGACGCCGCAGGCGCAGCTCGCCTTCGCCCTAGCCATCGCCCAGGGCGAACAGGCCGCCTCGCGCTATGACACCAGCGCTCCGGCCGGCGCCGAGGACGAGGCCCAGACCAAAGCCGCCGCCGCCCTGGTGCTGGCCCGCGACCTCAGCGCAGAGACCTGGCCCAACGCCGCCGACTGGGTCCGCGCACGGGTCGTCGAGGGCCTGGCTACCGAGGAACGCATGGGCGGCAGCCTGCGCTACGATGTCGCCGGCATGGCCTTTGTGACCCTGGTCCACATGCTCCAGCGCGACCGGAATGAACACGACCTCACGGCCCTGCTGACCGCTGCGGCGTCGCCACGCCATAAGGCCTATGCCGGCTTTAAGACCACGTTCGACATGGTCGAGGCGCTCGATCCGCGTCTTTCCGAAAGCGTTCTGCGCTGCGCCCTGACCACCAGGGTTAGCAGCTGGCTTCCTTGGAACGCTTCCGAGGCGTTCATTGCCAGCGAGAAGGCCGCGCGGACCGGACGTGGCCAGCGCGCGGTCGAGGCCGAATTGATCTGGCTCAGGGAGGGCGGTGAGCCGCCACCCTGGCCTGAATTTCCCCTGCAACGCCCGACGCCGCGGCAGGGTCTCAAGTTGCCGACCGCTTCATCCGCATCCGCGCTCGCCGGCGCCCTCGGCATTGCGCCCGTCGCCGCGGCGGACGACCTCAAACCCGAAAGTATCCAGCCCGAGCAGGAGGACGAAGACGACGGCGTTGTCGCCGTTCCCACCGTCGAGGACGGCGCAGCGGCCGAGTGGCTGGAGCTCGTGCCCCCCGACGGCGCGACCCCGCGCCCGTGGCGCCTCGATCTCGTACGCGCCTATGCCGACTGGACCTACGTCAAGAACGGAGCCGGGCTCGGCCGCCACGTGACCCTGAACGGCAATTTCCGTTCCTGGAACGAGGCCTTCTTCTACCAGCTTGGCCTGGCGACGCCGCATATGACGGCGCAGGATCTCGCCGAGCTTATCTTCGAGCCGCTGACCAGCTTGCCCGACAAGCAGCGGCTCGCGGCGGCCACGCCGCTGCTTCTCGCCATCGACGCGGTGTTCTTCAATGCCCGGGCCATCTCCGCCGACCAGGCGGTCGCGTGGCGTGACGAGATCGCCGAGCGCGTGCGGGAGACCTCCGGCTGGGAAGACCTGCGCGGAAAGGAGAGCGGCCGCATCGAGGTCACGCTGGGCCCGGCGGTGTCGACCGTGTTTTTCGCCCGACGCCATACCGCCGGATCCTATCTGAAACCGCCCGCCGCTGACCGCCTGGATCCGTTCCTGCCGACCTTGAGCCGGCTGGTCGCCGACTGTCCGAACCTCAGCGTCGCCGCGGCTTTCCTGTCGGTGCTCGAAGTGAAAACACGCGGCGCCTTCGCGGCCCCGCTTCTCGACGCTGTCCAGGTCTGGCTGACGGCCTTCCCGCACAGCGCCAGGTTCTGGCGCGAGGCGGATGTCGGCCGCCGCGCCTGCGCGCTGTTCGAAGCAATACGGGCGGCCGAGCCCGGCGCGCTGGTGAGCCTGGGCCAGGATCTCGACGGCGTGCTAGGGGAGCTGGTAGCGCTCGGCATCACCGAGGCAGGCCTTCTCGAGCGCGGTCTCTCGGAACTACGCGCCCAAGCCGGCTCGCGCGGCTAGTCCTTCTCGGCCTGCAGGATCCGCTCGGCGATCTTGAAGACGCTCTCGGCCACGGTCGTCAGCGCGTTGTCGCGGTCGAGCCAGGTCGACACCGCCTTGGCGTCCTTGGGCAGGGCTTGTAGCTTGCCGAACGGGGCATGGTGCCAGAGGCACTGTCGGGCGATGACCGGGATGACTTTGGCCTCACCGGCTTCGTGGCGCTCCATCGCGCGCTTGAGCTCCACGTCGTAGCAGTAGCGGGAATTGATGAAGTCGACGCTGATCACCAGGATGATGATGTCGGCCGCCTCCAGGGCCTTGTCGATCTCGCCGCCCCACTCGTCGCCCGGCTTGATCAAACGGTCGTCCCAGCTCTCGATCATGCCCAGCCGCGTCAACGTGTAGAGGTGCTTGACTAACTCCTGCTTCAGCTCTTCGTCGCTATGGCTATAGGACACGAAGACCTTGAGCGCACCCTTGGGCGCAACGCGGATGGGGAAGGTGACGAACCGGACCTTGCCGCCGTGACCGGGGGCCGGCTTGATCAGCTTCCGAGCCAGGAGCGAGGCCTTGGTCTTTTCGTAGCGATCGTCCGCCCAGTTGAGCGACTTGCGCATCTCGGCGTTGCTGATGGCGATGGCCTGGCCGCCGCAGAGCTTTTCGAGGCGTTCGAGGAACCGGTCGTCGAACGACTTGATCGCCTTGCGCTCTTTGTCAGCCATTCCGCCCGCCCTCTGTCACCCGCCTAACGTGTGGACCTCAAGTGATACCCCCGCTCGTATCCAATTGCCAAGCTTGTCCGCGGATCGGAAGAGCTGCGTAGGGCGGTCCCACGCCCTATGGGTCATGCGCGCTCACCACACAGTGGCGCAAGCTCGCCGTAAGTGACTGATATCATCGGTCGGAGGACCCCGTCGGCGTCAGCCCTGCATCTCAACGTCCACCAAGCGATCCGGGGGCTGCCTGCTCGTCGTGAGCTTCAGTGTGGGTTAGATTGAGGCTTTGATGGAAGACGAGCTACGCTGTGTTGAAGTTTGTTTCGATCGGCGACGAAGTGCGCCTGCGCTATCGGCCCGATTTCGACCAAAGTTGGGTCGAAGGCCAGCTGCGCGACCATGGGTCCGTCACCATCAGTCGAGTCTTCACCTTCGAGCGTGCGGACTTGGTCGACGCCGCCAGTGACGACGAGACGGACGAGCGCGGCGAGCAGGCGGGCGACCTCGACGACCTGGATTTCGAGGATACCTTCGACGCGGACTGGTTCGATTTCCGCTTCGCTCGGCGGCGTGACGGCTACCTGCACATCGACGGCCGCATCTTCGATATCGACAACAAGGTGCTGATCGTCGATGGCGGGCTGGCGCTGGAGCGCAAGCTCTTCGTCGCCGAGCGCAACATCTCCGTTATGGCCCGCATCGCCGACCTGCTGCCGCCAGAGCAGGACATCGTCATCGGCGGTGATCGGGATCAATGCGTTCCGGTCCAGGCCTTCCTCGACCTGATCAAGCGTTTCCCCGGCACTACCGAGCTGAACCGATATGCCGCTTCAAGGATCTCCACGGTTCTGGGCGATCATTTTGCCCTGATGGCCGACGCCCGCGCCCGGTACGAAAGCTACATGGACAAGGCGCGATCGAGCCTGAAGAGCGCGTCCTTGGAGCATCCTGAACTGCTCCAGCTCGAACTGCACAAGTACGTCCTGATCCACGACACTATTCAGGACTGGCTGTCCTCGGGTGACGAGCGCTCGGAGAAGGACTGGCAGAAGATGCTGATCAGCTTCCTGCTGCTCATCTTCCCCAAGTACGTGGCCGTGCTGGAAAACGTGCGGGTCGTCGACTACTACGGCGGGGCTGGCGGCAAGCCAACGGATCGGTTCATCGACTTGGCGTTGTTCGACGCCAGTGGCAATCTCGACGTCATCGAGGTCAAGAAGCCGTTCCACGACGCCCTGGTCGGAAAGCGGCCCTACCGCGACAACAGCGTGCCGGCTCGCGAACTGTCGGGCAGCATCATGCAGGCCGAGAAGTACCTATTCCATCTCTCCAAGTGGGGCGTGGAAGGCGAGAGGAAGCTCAGCGCCAAGTACAAGGATAGGCTGCCGCCAGGCATGACGATCCGTGTCACCAATCCCAAGGCGATGATCATCATCGGCCGCGATCGGCGGATCGACGGATCGGCGGCCTTTGCCGCCGACCAGAAGTTCGATCTGGAGGTCATCAAGCGCAAGTACGCCAACATGATGGACATCATGACCTACGACGATCTGCTGCGTCGGTTGGAGAACATAATCGTTTCGTTGCGCAAGCGCGTGGAAGAGGCTTCCCACGACGGGCTCTAAGGGCCGATCTCGTCCCTGCACTAGCGCGCTGAATGTCCGGTTTCTGGAGGTGCGCTAACGGCAGCAACTGGCGCGCCTTCGGCTTTGGGTGAAGGGGCGGATTCTGTGGCTAGCGCCAGGTCAAAAACTGCGCCACGAAAATATGGACCTCGGGTTCGTATCCGCTGAAGCGGACTAATGGCCGCTTTCAACCGATTGTATTGAATGGGTCGGTTGAAGCGGCGCCTGTGCGCCGAGCCGGGCCACGGGAGCACTTGCAGAACCGGGTTCGATTTTCGGGTTGCATTTGTGCTTAAGTTAATCAAGGGTAGCAAAGCTGGAGACCCGAAAGGCGTATTCGTTCCGCCGGGCCGAGCCGACTTAGACCATCGAATCCGGGGGGAATCATGGCTGGTTTGCGTACCCTTTTGCTCGTCTTCGCCTTGGTCGGCGCCGGACCGGCGGCCGCTCAGGTCACCGCCGCTTCGCCGCTCGTCGATGGCGCCCAGGCTGTGTCGCTCGACAGCTTGGCGCGCAAGCTCGACCCGGCGCAGTTCCAAGCATTCAAGGCGCTGACCGCCAAGGAGCTCGTGGAACACCCGCCGGTCTTCACGAACGGGGCGTCGGCGGGCATCCTCATCGGCATGGATCCGAAAGGCGGTCTGCGGCTCAACCAGGTCCCGACCGTCAAACCCGGCGAGGTCCTGATCCTTTCGGACAGCATTCCTTGGTTGAGCCAGAATACGCCTGTCGACCTCGCCGCCCTGTTCGCGGACCTTAACCGCACGGCGACGCTGCTCAAGAACATCCAGGACAGCACCAAGTCGGTCAATCCGATCGTCACGAACTGGACGGTCGACAAACTCCCCCTCGAGTGGCGCGAGCCGGCTCGTCTGGAAAACTGGAACGGGGCGACCGGGACCTACGATCCGGCTTGTCCGGCCAGCCGGACGGAGTTCTCGCAGAAGGCGGAGAAGAAGCTTCTAGGCGAAGGCTCGGATCCTCTGGCGTTCCAGCCCGAGCCCGACAGGACCGAGATCGTCGATGCGATCAAGGCCTTCGATACGACGTGCCTGTCGCCGTTGAGCCCGCAGACCGTCCCCAAGGGCGTGCAGCTGGATGCCTTGGCCGTCATCGCAGGGCCCTTGGGTGTCCACTGCATGGCCACCTTTATCGGCAAGGGTCTCTTCGTGACGGCGAGGCACTGCTTCTACCAATCCCACGGCGCCCTTTGGCCGGACGCTCAGAAGTTCACCGTGTCGATGATCGACAAGTCGGCCCTCGACGTTCCGGTACGGGTCGCGCCGAGCCAGCCGTTCGCCACGCCCGGAACGGGGCGGCGGGACATTCTCGTCCTCACGTCGGACGGCTTGCCGAGCGCCTTCTCCACACGAGCCGGGGCCGCCATGGCGACCTCCGACAAGCTGCCCACCCTCAAGGTCGCGCAAGCCTTCGTCGCCGGGTACTTCTCGCTGGCCAATCCTGACGCGGTGCTGCCGCCGAACGGCAGCCGCGGTCGGTTGCCCGAGTGGAGCCAGGCCCTGCGCTACACCCGCACGGTCGGCGTGGGTTACTGCCGGGTATGGGACTACACCCCGCCAGCCGTCGACGGCGCCGCCTGCCTGCAACACGGTTGCCAGACCATCAAAGGGTTCAGCGGCGCGCCGGTCTTCGCGCGCAAGCGAGACGTCGGCGAGAACGTCTGGGTAATGATCGGCGTCCACGTCGCCAGTGGAGAGAACGCCGATGCCGAGGTGTGCGGGACGTTCGTAGGCCAATCGTCGGGCGGTCTGCTCAGCACCCGCGGCGGCATCGCCGCCGCGCTTCCCAACGCCCTGGTCCAACTCGCTTCCACTCCCCAGCCGATCGTGCTGGCCGCCCGTTGAAGGATACTCAATGCGAAAGACCTTGACCGTCGCGATGGTGACGAGCCTTGCCTTGGCCACGGCCGCGCAGGCCAAGCCCAAGCCCAACCTCGTGACCAAGCTCGCTCACTCGGACAACTGCACCGCGGTAACCGGCTCGGATCCGGAGGAGACGATCCTCGCGGCGATCGCGGCGTTGCTCATCGAAAAGGCGGTCACCGCGGGCGTGAAGGGGCTCGGCAAGGCCATGACCAAGGCGGGATCGCCCAAGGACGCGCATGGTCTGGCCTACGAGCTGTCCTACTTCTACAGGGGCGACATCCTCGCCGAGCCGAAGCTGGCTCGCTTCGGGCGATGCCTGACGATCGCCACCGGCGTTCAGGGCGGCGAAGGCGCCGTCGTCGGCTCGGAGCCCGGACAGACGCCGGGAATCCGCGACGATGCGGTCCAGTTCCTCACCAAGTGGGGTTTCACCAAGGAGCCGAGCTACTTGATGGAAACCCGTCTGGTCCTCTCCGAAGACAAGTCCTCATATCGCCTGCAACCGGTCTTCGCATGGGTGGGAGCCCCTCTTAACCAAGAAAAGGCCGAGCGGGACGTCGTCGTCACGCTGAGCGTGACGGGGCCCACCGCGACCGATCCGGGCGATGCAATCTCCACAAGGAGCTTCGCCTTCAAGCGCGTGAAGCAGGGGCAGGTATCGCCCGCCGTCCTGAAGGATATGGGATCCACCTGGATTCCGCTGCCGACCCTGCCCGAGGCGGCCGCGACCCGGTTCGCGGCGGCCGTCCAGCGCAAGGCCGACATCGCTACCGTGGAGAAGGAGATCGCCGAACTGACGGCCGAGATCGCCAAGCCGTCCGCGCCTCCGAGACCGCCGGTCAGGGGGGCGGCACCGGCGCCGACTCCGGCGTCGACCGAACCGGTCAAAACCCCCACGCAGAAGAAGGCCGAAGCCGAAGCGCGCCTGGTGAAGCTGAACGCGGCCAGTCAAGCGGACAAGACCTATCTGGCCAAGCTTATGCCGGTGACCTTCCGGGTCGACGTCCATGAGACCGCCGACGGCAACAAGGTTCTCGCGGCCATCGGCGACTTCCTGACCGGCAATGCCGACGCGATCTCCAAGCCGATCGTCGATCGGTTGGATCCGGAGAAGCGCGCCGCCGCCAAGGAGACGGCCGCGACCCACGAACAGACGCTGCGGATCGCCGCCATCGAGGCCGTCGAGGCCTGGCAGGAGGCAGAGGCCGACGCCGAGGTCTCCGCCGGCCAGAAGCGGATCAAGAAGATGAAGGCGGCCTCGGCGTGCCGTGCGCTCCGGAACGAGGACTTCGACGACGAGGTCTGCGCTCAGGCCGACTGAAGACGGCGCGGCCCAGGGCGACGGATCGCCCTGGGCCGATGTCGTGGACAGTGTCGCCGAGGGGCCGGCTAGGCCGGGATCAGTCGCTCGAGGCTGGCGCGGATGCCGGCCATTGTCTGAGCAGATCGACCTCTAGGTTGCCAACTCGACGCGCTTGATGTCGCGAAGCCTCCTGGCACGCCTAGCCCATGAATGTCGCGTTCCTGGAGGCGCGCCGATGTCTGCAATTGGCGCATTCCGATGTATTCAGACGTCGCCTATGAAAGTAGCATCCTAGGGATGCAGCGCCTTCGGGCAGCGAAAGCCGGAATCGGTAAGGCTGAAGCGGAAGCCAGAGCACGGCGCCTGCAAACGTCGAACATGGCGGATAAAGCAAGGGCGTCAAGCTTACGCCTGACGCCCTCTTTATTTCCCTCGTCCAGTCTGCTGAAGCCTCGGTCCGAAGACCGAGAGCTTAGCGTGCTAGTCACCCCGAGGGCGTGTGACCAACAACCGGACCTTCAGGATAGCATGTGCTAAGCTCGGTTGGAAAGCATTCCAGCCCCGCCCCGCGCAGCCGACGAAGCGTATGGCTAGACGTTCGATCGCCCAGACGACGATGGGAGCGGCTGCGACGGCCATGCCAAAACCAGGTCCACCTAGACCGATGAGGACCGCACCGGCGATGATTGCAGCTGGCAGCCAGCCGATCATTCGGTGTCGGGCCGCCAGGTAGGCCCGTGCCTGGTGGCGGCCCGGATTCGCGTGGGGTCGAGGAGGCTCGGTTCTGTTGTGAAAGAGCGCCGCAGCGACAGACCCGACGACGCTCTTGTTGGTCAGATAGTTTATATGGCTCGCGACCGCATCGAGGTTGGATGTGTTTTCGACGGCGTAGTTCTGGATATCCGTCGAGAGGACCCTTCCCCCATCGATCTGGCTCCCCAGCGGGGTGAAAAGGGGATCACTGACGATATCCACCGGGTCCCAAATGTTGAGCCAGCGTAGAAGCGGGCCGCCATCCTTGAAGAATGGCTCCTGGGAGAGATTTCCGCGCAGGTCGTCGTTCAACCGACCTTCGCGATAGGTGCCCCCTTCGAGCGTGTGGAAAAAATAGAAAATCTTGTCGATCGGCGAGCCAAGCGTGAACAAGTGGCTCAGTTTGCTCAACTCAACGATCTTGTCGGTGCCAGCCCTGGCGACATTCCGCTGGCCCATCAGGGAGAGTGTCTCGAGTGTAATCGCCGTCCCAAGGCTGTGAGCCACGATCACGATGCGCTGGCACTTTTCGTCACGGGCGACATGCTCGAAAAGCGCGCGGGTATTTGCCAGGATCTCCCGACGACGTTGAAATTCTGCGTCCCGATCCTGGATATTGTTCCAGATGAACACGTCTGCGAAAGTGTTGGACAGAGACCGGCTGGCGACGAGCGCTAGGATCATCAAAGCCAGCGCGAGAAACGACAAACCCGCCGCCGACGTCGCGTCGTGCCCGTCGGTCAAGACGATACGGCCGACCATGTGGGCGACCAGGTAGAGGGTTGCCGCTGCGATCAGTCGAATGTGTTTGGCCAACCCGGTCGCCAGCGTTTCGACGGGGAGCCGTGTCCGGTCCCAGAGTGGAATGGTGTCGCGCACCTGTGGCCGGCGGGCATTGTCGACCTTGTTGGCGGCGAAATCGAGAAACGCATCCGCGTCCATGGGGCGGTGCGGCGGCTCGCGCTCGAACTTGGCACCTTCGGCGCCGCGGAACCGGTGAATCGCCGAAAGCAAGCTCGCCATCACATACTGTCGATGACCCTCGGAGCTCCCCGCTTCCGGTGGCTTGTCGGCGAACAGCTTGTGAAGCCTCGCGATCCGGAGCCGCTTGGACTCGCGCCAGGATCGATCCGCGATCTCCTTCGGTTTACCCAGACGCGCTAGCGCCCACCCGGCCACACGCCACGCTTGCGCACCGCGCGCCGTGACTGGAGACCAGTAAGCTTCATAGGCACGGAAGGCGTTTGGACGTCCCCAGGGCGCGGGCCTCGGAGAGGTACTTTTCCGAATTTTAAAGTGATCGAACGCGACATAGGCGACGTCATCAGAGTCACCGACACGCGAACGCTCGGTGCGGTTTTCCACATTCCGAAGAGCACCACTGCCGTTTTCCGCATAGTAGTCCTCGAACGCCTTAAGGAGACGGCCAAGGTTCTCGTGACGCGCTTGGGGGCCCATGCCATGGACGAAGATCACCGCCGTGTGCTTTTCGACGGATGGGTTTGTCGGAGGCGTCTGCGCCATTCAAGGGTTCTCCGGTCAAGCTGCGACCTAAGGTACAGCTTGTCGCTACCTTGAGGATAGGACGAGACCAAGAAATCGCGCCGCCCAGGAATTCGTCGGGATCCGTGATGGTCTCGGCATGTGGAATTTTCGAGGCGTCGCCTTAGAAGTAGGCCAAAGGCCCGCCATAGGTCGCGCCGATCAGTCGATCGACTCTACTCGGATCACGTCCAAGCGAGAAGTCCTCGACCTTCATCTCGGTGAGTAACACGTGATCGTACATCCGCGCCCCTTAGGCGCCGGTGTCGAAGGCGTGGATATCGTCGGCGTGCTCCATCACCCTGGGGTCTAAGATGAACAGGAACGGGCAGGCGGCCTCGGTCTTGATCGCGAAGGATCTCCAGCCGCGAGAGCTCCTTGTCGCTCATGAAATGCAACGCCATCCTGGATGGCCTCCATCGCGGTTGCGGCAGAGGGTGACATTACTATCCGGCGGTGTGGGTTCTAACTGAAGTGCGACGGAGGGCCTGGGCAGGATGACGGGTAGGGGACCTCCTGTCACGTCAGGGTTTCAGGGCATTGGCAGTCGGGCGACGGGCGGGCGCGGAGCCATCACGTAGCGCAGAGCCCGTTCGTCGCCCGTTTCCCAGTCGTCGCCGTGATCTGCTCGGCAAGCACGTCTTCCGGCGTGCGATATCCGAGACACTTGCGCGGGATCCGATTGAGTCTGGTGCTCAGCTCCAGCAGCTTCTCCGGCGGGATCAACGCGACGTCCGTGTCACTGGGCAAGAAGCGGCGCAGACGGCCATTGGTGTTCTCGACCGTGCCTTTTTGCCAAGGCGCCTGTGGCTTGCAGAAGTAGCTGTCGATCTCCAGCGAGCGCTTCAGGGTGGCAAAGAATGCGAACTCCGTGCCGCGATCAAAGGTAATGGATTGCCGCATCGGCGGAGGAAACGGCTCCAGACGCTCGGCCAGGCCGGCCATGATGCCCGTCGAGCTACGGCTCGGGTTTTTGATCATGATCAGATACCGGCTTCGACGCTCGACCAACGTGGTGATGTTGTGACGTCCATACTCCTGGCGGAAAGCGATCAGATCGCACTCCCAATGGCCGTAGCCCTGGCGCTCGCCGATGTGGGCGGGGCGCTGTGCGATGGTGTTCTGTACCGGGATATGCAGGCCGCGCGGCCGTCGGGCATAGCGCGCGCGCCGACGGCGACGCATCCTGGGCAACAACTTGTAGAGCTCTGCGGCCCGGCCATCTGGCCCATAGACGTAGCGATAAATGGTCTCGTGGCAGGCATAGGCTTGGAGCTGGCTGGTCGCCTTGAGATGGCCCGCGATCTGCTCTGGCGACCAGGCATCTCGCAGACGCTCAGTGACGAAGTTGGCCAGTTCTGGATCACGATACAGCTTTCCGACGCGCCTGCGTCGCGATGAGGCGCGCTCGTCGGCGGCGATGGCGAAGTAGCCTCGCAGCCACGGGCCATCATCGAACCAATTGCGACGGATCTCGCGATGGATGGTCGACGGGTGGCGGCCAAGGCGCTTGGAGATGACCCGGACAGGCACCTTGGCGTCACGCCAGCGACAGATCAGGTGGCGTTCTTCAATCGTGATATGGCGCGTAGCGCAATCCCATGTGAAAATCTCCGTGGACCTAAGCCCATAAAAACCCTCACAAATCGCACTTCAAAATAGAATCCGCCCAGCTACATACATTGTCTACGCTGCTTAGAGATGTCGCGGAGTCTGCCATTTAGAAATGTCACCTGGCGCTGAGTTTGGAGTCGGGCGGCGGGCGGGCGCGGAGCTCTCACACCGCGCAGAGCCCGGCCGGCGACCGTGGCAAGGGCAGGGGTGTTCGCCTTCCTTGATCCTCACCGAGCGCGCCGTAGGCGGGCGAGGCTCTGACGGGTTTGCTAGCCGCGAGCGGACGGTCCCAACTTCTCAGAAGGATCGAAAACGGGATCGAGGCCGACGGCGCAAGGCGGACGTCGAGAGCAGGGGGGCTCAGCCGACCCCGAATATATGGTTGGTCTGATCGCGGCGCTTGGGGCCTCTACTGGTGCGTGCCCCGGGTGGTCCGGCGTCTTGGCTCTGTCGGATCAGGGCGAGCAGGCCACCGAGACGCTTGTTCTCGATCACCGCCGCCTCTGTGACGCGTCGCAGCTTGTCGAAGGTCCGGTAGGACATGCTACGGCCCTTGTGGGGCTGACCTCAAGGTTTGTTCGCCAGAACACGCTTTGAAGTACAAACCCAGAACTTCAGCGCTACGGGCGCAAAAACCTTGAGAACGCTACCACTTCGGGTCGGGCCACTCGGCCCCGCGCCAAAGCTCGATCTCAGCCGGGTCTAGGAGCAGCCGTTCTCCTCTGCCAACTTCCACCTCGTAGGCAAAGGCGTACAAGGGACTGAAGCTTTCGAGCAGGTTGGCGAAGTCTCGCCTCCGGCGCGCTTTAGGCCAGGAGCAGAATAATGCGCCGCGGGCGTCCAGCTGATCGTCGGCCTCGGGCTGCACGGGGTCCAGGTTTTGCCACGCGCTGACGACCATCGGTGCGAGGTCCTTAAAGGCTGCCTCGATCGCGGTCTGGACCGTGTGCTCAAGGGCGTAGACTAGAGCTTGGTCGCCGGGTCCATGCGGCACCCAGGCGAGCGCCCGGCGGAGCAATCGGGTTTGGAACAGCAGGACCGGCCACACAATCTCCACGCCAAACCTTGGGCCGATCTCGGGGATGTGCTCGGGCGGATCAATGACGCGCCGCTGCTGCTCGTAGGCTTTTCGTATGTCGTAAGCCAGGCCGAGAAACGGCCCTTCTTTGTCGTGGATCATCGGCGAGTCCTCGTTGACTTTGTGAACGAGGGTATGGAGCTCCCGAAGCGTCAGGTAGTCGCCGATCAGCACCATGCCAGCGTGGTTCTTCAGCAATTCAAACTGTAGCATGGTAACTCCGTCGGGTTGCCGGCCGAATAGACGATGATTGACGGATGCCGACAATGCGGGTCGCGAAAGCCAAGTATCCGCGTCGGCCAAGGTTTGCGCGCTAAAGTACGCTAAGAAGTACGAAGCCGGAACATACGGCTACGCGGCTCGGTACAGCCGGTCGGCCGGGTCGTTCAGCGGCCTGAACCCGCCTGCGGTCGCGGCGTCGGCCCAAAGGTAGTCGCCCGTTAAGCCGACGTGCGCCCAGCTCATCGGTGAAAGGTGCGCCAGAAGCTCATCGGGCGTCGCCACTTCCTGCTCGCGCAGATGCTCGACGGCGCGCTGCATATATAATGTGTTCCAGAGCGCGATGGCGGCGATCACCAGGTTCAGCCCCGAGGCGCGGTGCTCCTGGTTGTGCAGGGTGCGATCGGCGATCCGGCCTTGCTTGTGAATGAACACCGCCTGGGCCAGCGCATGGCGGGCCTCGCTCTTGTTGAGGCCAGCCTGGCAACGCCGGCGTAACTGCGGGCTCTCCAACCAGTCCAAGGTGAACAACGTCCGCTCGATCCGGCCGACCTCGGCGAGGGCCATGTCCAACCGGTTCTGCCGCTTGAACGCCGACAGCTTTTTGAGCATCACGGACGGCGCGACGGAACCGGCCTTGATTGACGCGGCCAGCCGGACGATGTCATCCCAATTTTCCTCGATCACATCGACCCGGATAGGGCGGCCCAGCAGGGGCTCGAGGATCTTGTGACGCGGCTTAGCGCCGATGATAGCCAGGCGGCGATCCTGCAGATCGCGCAGGCGCGGCACGAACCGATAGCCGAGCAAATGACAAAGGGCGAACACGTGGTCGGTAGCCCCGCCAGTGTCGGTGTAATGCTCGCCGCCCCCACGACCGATCAGGCCGTCGAGCACATAGGGCGCCTCCGACGAGGTGGCCGACAGCACGCGGGTGTGAAACGAGCCGTGCATGTCCGACAGGTGGGTGTAGATCCGCAGGCCGGGTTCAGGCCCATACTTGGCGTTGACCTCGCCGGCTCCGCCGCGTCGACGGCCAGACCTGAAGAACTGTCCGTCGGACGACGAGGCCTGGCCATCACCCCAGTGCCTCGCGAACGGCTGGGCGTGGTGGACCTCGATGATCCTGGCCAGCGCGGCCCTGTAGTTCTCCTCGCTCAGATACCAGCTCTGGGTCCAAGCCAGTTGGGCGTAGGAGACGCCCTGGCTGGCGTTGGCCATGCGCTCCAGGCCCAGATTGGTGGCGTCGGCCAAAACCGCGGCGAGGATGCAGCTGGGATTCTCATGGACCTTGCCTGACCGCAGCTCGCGGAACATCGACGAGAACCCGGTCAGGGTGTCGATCTCCCGCAGCAGTTCGGTGATCCGGACGCGCGGCAGCAGTGCGTCGATCGCCCGGTCCAGCGATCGCGCCTCGTCTGGGGTGTTGGCCTTGACCGGCGTGACCGACAGCTCCTCGCCCTTCAGAGTCACGCCCACCAGGTCATCCTTGGAGAGGCGCCGGGCGAAGGCGGCCAGGCGCTGATCCAGGAGGCCGGCCCGTTCGGCCAAATATGCGCCCATCTCAACGTTGACGGGCAGCGTCTCGGCTTCAGCGGCGACCTCATCCTTGGGCAGCAGATAGTCGGCAAAACGCTTGTAGGCTCGCGAGCCCTCGATCCACAGATCGCCAGACCTCAGGCGGTCGCGCAGCGTGGCGGCCAGCGCGGTCTCATAGAGCCGCCGGTTGATTGGGGCGCCGACCGGCTTGACGAGGGCCTTCCAATGTTTCGACGCGAACGGCAGCGGCGCCTCATTGGGCAACTCCCTTCGGCCGGACTGGTTGAGGTCGCGCAGGATGTCCACCGCCTTGAGCAAGGGCGCGCCACCGGTTCCGGCCCTGAACCGCATGTGCTCCAGGAAAGTCGGGACAAACCTGCGCAGCGCCCCGTAGCGGTCGGCGGCGCTGATCAGCGGATCCTCGATCGCCAGGGCGGCCAGGGCGTCGATCTTCGGCTTCGCGGCCAGCACCTTCCACCAACCGACCTGGGCGTCGATGCGGTCGAGAACGTCGCCGCCATCGACCCGGGCCTGATCAACGGCGCCGATCACGCCGCTGAACAGACGCATGATCTGGCTGACCTCGCGGCTGCTAGCCTGGTACTTGCGCTCGCGGCCGCGGCGGCCCTTGGCGAACAGCGAGCCGACCATCTTGTCGAACATATCGACCGCGGCGTCGCTCAGGCGGCTTTCCAGGAAGATCAGTTGCGCCACGACGGTCGCGCGGCGTCGGCCGACGCTGTACCCGCTCAGCAGGAAGGCCGGGGCGACCGCCCCCTCGCGGGCGTATTGCTCGAAGCGGTGCTCGTGGATGCTGCTGGTGATCGCCGGATCGATGGCGATGGCAAGGACATAGGCCAGTCGCTCGGTGATGCCCGCCATGCTGGCGGCGCTGGGCGATTCCGGAATTTCCCGCAGCCAGGCCAGCGGCGATTTGCGCAAAGCCGGATCGTTGATCAGCAGTTGGTCGATGCGTTCGAACTGCGACAGCGTTATGGAGGCCAGAAGATCGTCGGCCGCTTTGCGCCTTGCCTGGGCGCGGCCGGCCAGGCCGACACGTTCCAGGGTCTCGGACGGAGGCAGAATGATCCGTTGCCGGCGCAGCTCCGCGATCAGCGCCTCGACGATCGGCCCGCCCTTGTCGGTAGACCGCGCCGCGGCGCAGGCGACTTCCACTGCATGGCGAAGATCGGTTCGGTTGAACGGCCGCAAGGCCAATCGATGGTGAAGCTGGCGAACATGGGTCAGGCGTGTTTGCGGTCGCTTGGCATAATCGTCCAGCGCCGAGGGAGCGACGTGGACCTGATCGGCCAGGAAGCGCAGCACGGCGGGCGGTACGCTCTCGCCAAGGCGCCAGCCGAACCCTGGATGGCGAAGCAGCGCCATCTGCACCGCGGCGCCCAGCTGATTGGCCGCGCCATGACGCGCCTCGATCCAATCGAGGTCTTCGGCTGAGAAGGTGTAACAGCGCGCCACCTCCCGGTCCGTGACCGGAAGTTCGAACAGCCGACGCCGTTCATCGCCCGTGAGCAAGCTTCGCCGCGCCATGGGAATGCCCCCGCCGCTTCTGCGGCGGCTCACAATTCTTGAAAAAAGAGACGCTGACCAGTCCCAACGAATACAGCGGCTTGCGCGTCTCGAATTATAGTCTCAGAAATAGGCACATGATTTGCGGATACGCACGGGTTTCGACGGATGGTCAGAGCGCCGCTGCGCAGGTCGCCGAACTGACGGCGGCCGGTTGCGATAAAGTGTTCAGCGAGACGGCGTCCGGGGCCAAGACCGACCGCGCCCAGCTTAAACGCGCCATCGCCGCGCTCGCCGCTGGCGACGTGTTAGTGGTCACGCGGCTTGACCGCTTGGCACGTTCGACGCGGGATCTGCTGAATGTCCTGGCCGCTCTCACCGAGAGGGGCGCGCAGTTCCGATCGATCCGCGACACTTGGGCCGATACGACCACGCCCCACGGTCGGCTGATGCTCACCGTCTTGGGCGGGCTCGCCGAATTCGAGCGAGAGCTGATCCGCTCGCGGACCAGCGAAGGACGCGAGCGCGCCAAGGCCCGCGGCGTCAAACTCGGGCGCCGCCACATCCTGACCCTGGCTCAGCGCGCTTTCGTCGCGCAGCAACGCGCGAATGGCGAAAGTGTGCGCCATCTGGCCCGGGTTCTGGGCGTCAGCAAGGCGACCATCGGTCGCATCCCCCCGTCCGAGGCATAGTCCTTGCTAGCGGCACAACTAACGCGGTCAAAATGGCGCGCCACATCTTGGAGACTTCCGTGACGATCGCATCCGAAGGCCGCAGCCCCAATCCCGTCGACCTCCACGTCGGAGGTCGCGTGCGGCTGCGGCGCAAGCTCGTTGGCATCAGCCAGGAACAGTTGGCCGACGCGTTGGGCCTGACCTTCCAGCAGGTCCAGAAATATGAGCGCGGCTCGAACCGGGTCAGCGCCTCAAAGCTCTACGCAATTGCTCGCACCCTGGGCGTGCCCATCGCGTTCTTCTTCGACGGCCTGACCGATCCAATGGACGGCGATCAAGGCAATGAGGCCCAGCACGGTGCCGAACGGACGGTCATGGAGTTCCTGGGAACATCCGAAGGCCTGGAGCTGGCGCAACTCTTTCCGCAGGTCCGTCGTGGTCCGGTGCGCCGGCAGGTCCTGGATCTCGTGCGAGCCATGGCCAATGGGAACGACGACGTCTGACAACCAATTGGCCGGCGCACTCTCCCGGGACTGTTGGCGGGAAGAGTTGACCATACGGTTGAAGCCCCGTTCGGTTTGCCCCATTGAGGGGCCCTGATTTGGGAGCACAGATTGTCTATAGGCAAAGCTGAAGCCTTGTCGTCGGCCAGGAAGCTGGTGCGCACGTTCGGGAGCGCACCCGATCCCCGGCGCCATGCGCGCACCGTGCATGGGCTTCTGACCAAGGTTCACGGCTGGTCGGCGGACCAGGCCCAGCAAGTGCGGGAGCTTGAGGCCTGGCTCGACAGCCACCCGCCGATTGGTCAGCTACGCGGTTATTGCGACCAGCTCTTGGCGAAGTTGACCTAGCCTCTAGGCCGCGCGGAACAGCTTGTCGGCCGGATCATTCAGCGGCCGCAATCCGACGGCGCCGGCCGCATCCACCCAGAGGTATTCGCCTGTGAGGCCGACATGCGCCCAACTCATCGGCGACAGGTACGCCAGAAGCTTGTCAGCCGCGGGAACGTCCCGCTCCCGCAGATGCTCAACGGCGCGCTGAATACATAATGTGTTCCACAGCGCCGCCCGAATGATTCCAAATCCGAACGCTGCTACGGCCTAGTCAGCCGTCTCACCGACCCTGCGTTCGTCTCAAACATCCTGCGTCGGTCTCAAGCTTCCTGGTTTTGGTCTCACTTAATTTGCGTCGGACGGCTCCGAACATCTCAATCAATGTGCGCCGAAATCCGCCATGTATCTCGCGTTGAGGTGTCCATTGTTGCGCGTCGCTACAGCTAGGGTGATCTCGGTGAACAGACTCAATTTTCCACGACCTTCAATAGTAGCGCCGCAAAACCAACGTACGCTCCGACCCGTCGGACAGACTCAGGACAGCCTTGGCCCCGATCGGCCCGAAGCGCCAACGAGCAACACCCCCTGTTACGTAGTCCGGCCCGATCGGCACGCCATTCACCGCGGTGATATTCTCTCCTTCACGCCAGCCCGCCAAGGCCGCCGGACCTCCTTGGGCAACATGGACAACTCGCAGATGGTCCGGTTCTAAGGCGAGCCCCAGGCCGGACAGATCCCGTTTGAAGGGAGCCGCCAGCAGCCGCGGCGCGGGCCTGAGCCAGAGGGACTTGCCCGCGACGTCGAGGGCGAACAGATAACGTTCGAGGACCGGCAGACCCAGCTTGGCGGGGACGAGCGTGGGGTCCGTTTTGGCCAGGACTTCGCAGGGAACGTCCCGAACCGAGGTGCGTCCGACCTGAAACGTCACCACCGAGATGGTGCGGCTGATTGAAATACCATCGACCCCTCCAGTGGCCGCCGACGAAATCTCGCGGCCGAGCAGTAGCGCCTGCGCTTTGGCCAGGGACGGCGCGACGGTCAGGGGGTTGGAACTGCCCAGGTCGATAGCGGCGGGGACTGGATCTTGGCCTTCAATTGCAATTTGGATGCACAGTTGGCCCCGCGCGCTGCGCGTAAGCTGCAGGCGTTCCGCGTCTTTGTCCGCCTGGAAACCTTCCCGAGGAAGGAAGGCAAGACGTCGGCCGGGGAAGTCGATCTCCAGGATAACGTCCTTGAGAGCGTCCACCCCGAGAATGAGACCAGGCGCACCGCCATCCGCACCGAAGATGGGGGCAAAATCGGTGACTAGATACCGGCTGGTCGAAAGCTTCACGTGGCCGATGTCGAGGTTCAACTCGCCACCCGCGTCGAGCGCGACTGACCCGATGTCGCCGCGGACGCTGAACCTCCCCGCAGCGTTCAAGCCCAGGCGCTTGGCGAGCACACTATCAACGACGGTCACCGCCGAGCCTGTGTCGACAAGGATCCTGATGCGCTCCCCGAGTAGCGTGCCTATGACCGTGACGGCGTCTGGATCCGCGAGGAGAGGGACCCAGCGACGACCGGACGTCGGGGCGCTCATCGCGTTTCCGCCAACCGTTGACGCTGCGCCAGCGAATATGGTGAGGGATCCAAGTATCCCCAGAACCCCTCGGCGGGAATCCGCGCTGCTTTGCATAGGTGAAGCTTTCTATTGATTGTGAGGCTTGCCGTTAGCTTTGTCCTGCCCGCCCATTGGGAATGACCATGGGACCTTGGTCGAGCCTGCGGATGGGCGGCCATCTGGGTGTCGCTTTTCCGAGATGGGGAAAGATAGAATCGACCTCCATCAGCGGCGCTGCGGTCCTGCGGCTTGGCCTCGCCGCGCTAGCTCCGTGCTCGGCGCGTGCGCAGGAGGCGCCAGAAGGCGGCGCTTCGACGGCCTTGGTGGGCGATCTATCGCGCGCGGCGCCTTGGCCGAGCCCAAAGCCGATAGGTGTCACCAAAGACCTCGGGATGTTGCAGCTCGTGGCGGTGCAGGCGGTCAAGGTCCCCAAGAGCGCCGGGTCGTCGGACCGTCCCCAGATAGCGCGTCTGGTCGGCCCCGTGGCCGAACTTGACGCCAAGGAACTCCAGTCCCGCGTCATCCAGCATCTCGCCGATCTGCGGCAGCGTGAAGCGATGCTCGTTGACATGGAACAGCAGGTCCCGGCAGTCCGACAGCGTCCAGAAGTCGGAGGCTGGGCTCATCACGCCGTCCAACGCTGGCGGTGCGCCGTCCAGCATGAGCATCCGGCGCAGCGCGCGAATGCCCTCAGGGTCGCCAGCATGCCCTGAGCGGGCGATCTGGGCGCGCGCCTCGACGATCGCTCGCCGGCCGATCTGGCTATAGAGGCCGATGGACAGGAAGCCCTGCGGTTTGAGAAGCCCGGCCAAGATCTGCAGTCCCCGCGCTGGCTGGGCCATGTGGTGCAGAACCCCGAAGCTGTCGATGAGATCGAACCGTTCATCGAGCGCGGACAGGTGAAGGATATCGGCCTGAAGGTGCTCGACCCCCGTCAATCCGTACTCCGCAGTCTTGCGCATCGCATAGCCGAGACTGGCGGCGCTGAGATCGATGGCGAGGATTTGGGCGTCGCGATAGGTGCTGGCCACCCGAAGCGTCTCAAGTCCCGTGCCGCAACCGGCGATCAGCACCCGAGGCCGGTCAAGATCCGGAATCTCGCGCGAAGGAAGCTCCGGCAAGGCTGAGCCAATTGCCGCCCGAAACGCGTGCGGCTCGCTCAGGGTGCAGCGCGTCCACCGGGGATAGGGGTTTTGCTCATACTGTTGCTGGACCGCCAGTGATACGACGTCGGAGGCCGCTCTCAGACATGGTAGGTCGGCCCGCAAGCGGGCCTCTTCGGCGGGCTCGGCGAGTTGCTCGCGCAACAGGTCCGCCAGCGCCGGATCGGCCGGCGTGCGCAGGCGCACGGCCATCGGCGAGGCGGCCAGGGGGCGGTAGGCGGCGACCAGCGCGATCCTGACGGCGTCTCCCGCGTTGGCTCCCAGGTCGTCGCGGTCCAATTCCGCGATCAGGGCTTCGACCCGCGTCCATTCATCGGGGCTGGTGAAGAGGACATACTCATTGAGGAACGCTTGCCGGGCGAGCGCGACAGCAAGCTCAAGCTCCTCGCCGAGCCACGCTGGCGGTCCCGCCTCCAAACCCAGCAGGTCCGCGCGCAACTGCGTCAGCAGCAGCTCGACCGCGATGTTGGGGACGGGCGCGGTGATCAGCAGCGTGCGGAAAAGCCGGTCCTCTACGAGCCGGCTGGCGGCCTCGGCGTGTTGCTCGAGCGTGGTCGCCACCGCGCGAGGGTCGTGGCTGATCGCCGCCAGGAGCGCATCGATCTTGGGATCCTGCCGCAGCACGGCGATGGCGGCGGTCGCCAGGTTGCGGGGGTTGATGTCCGCTCGTTCGAACAGGCCCTCCAGCACGGAACGGAAGCCCGCCGTCGCCGGTGCGATCCGGGTGTCTCTAAGGGCGCCGGCCAGCCGTCGCCAACCCTCGGTGTTCGCGGGATCGGCCTCCACGGCCCTGGCGAGCGCCGTCAATCCCTCGCGACCGTGACCAAGCCGGAGTCGAGCTAAGCCAAGGTTGGTCAGCAGGGCCGGGCCGATCGGATGGCCCTCGGGGACGACCGCGCAACCGGCCGCGAAGTGCTCGGCCGCGGGCGCGGGGGCGTCCTGCTGCAGAAGGAGAAGGCCAAGGCCGTTGAGCGCCCCTAGTGAGGCCGGGTCCCGTCGCAGCGCCGCCCGGTAGCAGCGTTCGGCTTCGCCCCGCCGTCCCAGCAGTCGAAGCGCGTCGCCCGCCGAGGCATGCGCCTCGGCGAAGTCCGGCTTCAGCGCCGCGGCCCGTTGAAAGCAGGTCGCCGCCTTGGCGTGAGCCTCGGCGCGGCGGTGCGCCTCGCCGAGATTGAAGTGGATGAAGGGGTTCTTCGGCTGGCCCGCGATCGCCCTTTCGAACCAGCCCACGGCCTCGGCCGGCCGGCCGGTGTTCATGACGACGGTCCCCACAACGTTCAGGGCCGAAGGATCCGTCGGGCTGACCAGGAGGACGCGCTCGGCGCTGGCCCGCGCCCGACTCCACTGACGAGCGTTCACCTCGGCGACGGCTTGGCGCAGGTCCGCCATGGCTTGAGGCGGCAAGGCGCCGGCGGCGGGCCGCGGCGAGGGCGGGCGGGTCGTCATCACCATTCTAGGCCGACCTTGAGGCGCGCGCTTCACGCAGATCGGCGCGGGCATCGCGAATGATCGACCAGGCCGATTGCAGGAAGAGTCCAGAAACGATCACCGCCACCACGAGATCGGGCCAGGGGGTCTTGGTCCAGAACACCAGCCCGGCGGCGATCACGACAGCGACGTTTCCCAAGGCGTCATTGCGCGAAAAGAGCCAAACCGCGCGCATGTTGGCGTCGCCGGCGCGATGAGGCAGCAGGATCAGCGCCGCCGCCACGTTGGCGACGAGGGCTATCAGGCCGAAGCCGCCCATCAGTTCGGCCTCGGGCTGGTTTAGGGCCAGGACGCGATAGGCCGTGTTCGACAGGACCAGGATCCCGAGCGCCGCAAGGAACAGGCCCTGGATCAGAGCTGAGCGGGCCCGCCAGGCCAGGGACCAACCGATCGCCAGAAGGCCCAGGAAGGTGATCAGGCCATCGCCCAGGAAGTCGAGGGAGTCGGCTTTCAAAGCCTGCGAGCGCGCGATGAAGCCCGCAATGATCTCCACAACCCCGTAGCCGGCGTTGATCAACACGACGATCCAAAGCGCCCGCCGATAGGCTGGCGTGACGTGGCCGACATCCAGTGGCGCTTCGTCGTCCCGGTCCAGATGGTAGCCAAGGTCGCTCACCGCGGCCTCGATAAGGGCCGTGCGTCGCGCCGCGGCGTCGACCTTGAGCGTCATCATCGACGAGGCGATCGACACCCGCGCCTCCGACACGCCTTGGAGCTTGGCGACCGCCGCCTGGATCTTGTCGGCGCAGCTTGAGCAATCCATGCCGGTGACCCGATAGCGCAGCGTCTCCCCGACCTGTGGCGTGTTCGACATGATGATCCTCCTCGTAAAGAGGACCCTACTTGCTCTAGCAACTTGAGGATCAAGCCCCATCGGCAAGTTTTCGACGCCGCCGTGCGAGCCCCCTCAGGCCCGCGCGCGACGCCGGTCCGGATCGATGCGCTGAGCGGCGCGGCGAGTCAGCGCGCCCTGGCTTGAACGGAGCGGCTGGCGAAAAGCGCCCTGGGGCTAGCCGCTGGCTTCAATCGTCACGCGGGACCAGCGCCTATTCTTTTCGCCACATCAGCAAAGGAGATTCCATGCTTGTGGCTCTGCGCGTGGCCTACGCCCCGCTCTTCATGATCGGGTTCATCGGCGCGGCCTTGAGCATCGCGGTCGCCGGCTGGTCCCTGGTCTGGCTCGCGCCGCTGTTGCTGGCCGCCATCGCCATGTCCTTCCTCGTGGAGCGCCTCATCCCCTATGAGCAGGATTGGAACCGGCCGCGCGGCGACGCCGTGCGCGACGTCCTGCACGCCGTGGTCAATGAAGCCAGTGTCTATGCCGGGGTGGCCCTGATCCCGGCCCTGACCTTGCTCTCGCCGGCCTCGGAAATCTGGCCGGACGGCTGGCCGCTCTGGGGCCAACTGCTGCTGGCGATCCTGGTCGCGGATCTGGGCATCACCCTGTGCCACTACGGAAGCCACAAGGTCCATTGGCTCTGGCGGTTCCACGCCGTCCACCATTCGGTGAAGCGGATGTATGGCTTCAACGGCTTGATGAAGCATCCCGCGCACCAAGCCGTGGAGACCCTGGCGGGCGCGGCGCCTTTGATCCTGATCGGCATGCCGCTCGGGGTCGGGGTCCTCCTGAGCTTCTCCGTCGCAATCCAGCTCCTGCTCCAGCACGCCAACATAGACATGCGCACGGGCCCGCTCCGCCACGTCATGGCCTGGGCGCCGGTGCACCGTGTCCACCACCAGAAATGGGCGGGCGTCGGAGACGTGAACTTTGGTCTCTTCACCTGCGTTTGGGATCATCTCCTGCGCACCGCCTACTACGATCCGGATAAGCATCTCGATGCCGAAGCCATCGGCATCGGCGACGAGCCCAACTATCCCAGCGGCTACCTTGCGCAACTGGCCGCGCCGTTTCGCGCTCGCGTCGGATCCGGCGCTCAGGCCAACTCAGGGCCCAGGTGAGGATGCCAGGCGAAGCTGACTCGCCGTGATCCCGAAGGTGGACTTGAGGGTGCGCGCCAGATGGGCGGCGTCGGCGAATCCGGCCGCGTGCGCGGCGGCCGTGGCTTCGCAGCCGCCCAGCAGGTGCTCGGCGGCCAGTCGAAGCCGGCGCCACAGCAGGAAGCGCCGGAAGGACAGGCCGACTTCCTCCTTGAACAGGTGACGAAAGCGCTCGGACGACAGGCCCGTCTCGGCCGCGGCTCGCTTGAGGGGCATGGGGCCTTCCGACAGCACCGCTTCGAGTGTCGCCAGCGCCGCGGCGATCCGCCGATCCAGGGGTTTGGGCGCCAGATGGCTCGACGTCAGCCAAGCCGTCCAGAACCCGGCGTCCGGAGCGTTTCTCAGCAAGGCGAGCGAACCCACCTGCCGGATCGCTCGCAGCTTCGGCTCCAGGGCCGCGAGCGCGAAGCGCGAGGGTTCAAGGAAGATGAGCTCGGCCGAGGCGGCTCGCTCGAGCCGGTGGGGCGTCAGGGGATCGATCAGCACGCAACAGGCGCTGACGACGCGCCCTTCGGCGTCGCGCACCTGGACCGGCTCGGCGCCGATGACGACCTGGGCGGCGAAGTGACGATGCACCGCCGCGTCTCCGACCGCGCCCCGCCAAAGCGCCCAGCAGGATCCCAGCTCCAGCGCGCCGCCCCAGCCGCCCTCGGCGGCCCGACCCTGGGCGTGCTTCATGGCGGACCTTGTCGCGCGAGACGGGCGGCGCGGCCGCGACGTCGGCGCGGATCCGCCGGCGAGCCCGCGCGGGCCGTCGGTCGCGACCGCGACGCGATCATGCGGCGCGCCGCGGCCCCGACGACATGGTCCGCGGCCCACGGGGTGACGGGCGGCCTCAGGGCCCAGGCGCGGCGACCCGCGGAGGATGGCCCGCGGATCGCCGCCTGGGCGGCGGGCGGCGGGTCAAGCCGGTTCATCGGCGGTGTCGCGACGAGCGTCATGGGCTGCTTCGAGCCGCCGGGGCGAGCGCGTCAGGCCGGCGCGAACCGTGCTCAGCAGGGGCTTGCCGTTGCGGACCACGAGAACCGCCGCCAGCGCCAGATAGATCCAGGCCAGCACCGTCAGGCTGCGGATGGCGGCCGACTCGTCCTCGCGGAAGTGGAACGCGAGCGCGACCTGGACGGCGAACAGCCCGAACAGGACGCCGGCGGAGAGCAAGGACAGCCGCAGCCGCACGAGCAGCATGATGGCGAACAGCGACTGGGCCGCGGTCAGCAGAAACTCCTCCTTCTGGCGCGCGTCCAGCGGCAGGCTCGCCAATTGGCCGGCGCCCAGGCTCATCGCCAGCGGCAGCATCCCCACCAGCAGGGTCCACTGATTGATCTTGTCGCTGATCATCGCGGTCAAGCCGCTTGCGGCCCGTCCCGCCAGGACGAACAGGATCGCGATGGTCACCGCCGGCGCCTCGCTGGCCAGCGGGGCTAGCCATTGGATCAGCAGGAACTCGTCGATCCCGAGCAGCCGTCCCGACTCGACCATGGCTTCGGCGAACGGTTCGGCCGAGGCGGCGATGATCGCGAAGGCGATCAGGGTGAGCCCGCCCATCCAGGTCCACTGGGCCGCGGGACGCAGGGTGTTGAGCGCCGACGCCGGATCGGGCTCCTCGTCCTCCTCCTCGTCCTCGTCGGCCTTCGGCAGTTGACTGACGCGATAGAGATAGCCGGCGAAGATCAGGAAGAGGACGGCGAAGTCGAAGGGCGCGATCGCGCCCTTCACCAAGATGACGACGGCGTAGAGGCTGCCCAGCAGCAGAAAGGCGATCTCGACCGAATTGACCGGCGAAAGTTCGACCGATCGTCGTCGCGTCTTCAGCCAATGCAAGGTCACCATCAGCGGCCAGGCGACGCCGACCAGCAGGCGGTTGGCGCCCGTCATGTTGGCCGCCGCGTAATGGATGTAGTTCGACTGCGGCGCCTGCCCCGCGCGAAAGGCATAGTAGAGATCGACGGCGTATTCCGGCAGCACGGTCACCAGGGCGACGAGGGCCACGATCAAGCCCTGGGAAATGTGCTTCTCGGCCGCTTCCGCGCCCCAGGAGAGCATGAAGCCCGCCGCCAGGACAGCGACGCCGAACAGCACCGCGTCCATGACCGGCTCGGGCCGCCAGCCTGTGAGCCTCAGCGCCATCGCCGGCGTCGCCGCCAACAAGGTCGTGAACACGAGCAAGACGAACCGGCGCATCTGTTGTCTCCAAGAGTCCCAGGCGAGAGGGCGGCGGGCGGCGTCAGGCCGTGACGGAGCCGTAGCGAACCACCTCGACCTTCTCGAAGGTGATCAGGCCGATGTTTTGGAATTCGCCCAGCGTCTCGACAAACGCCCGAAGCGGCCCATCGTCATCAACGATCTCGATCACGACCGGCAGGTTGTCGCCCAAACCGAGCGGTCGATGCTTGTGCAGTCGGCTGGAATGGCCGAAGCCGGAGGTGGCGCGCAGCACCGTGGCGCCGGCCAGCTTGGCTTCCCGCGCCCTGCTGAGGATCACGGTGGAGAGCGCCTCGTCGCCATGAAGCGCGTCCTCATCGGTGTAGATTCTCGCCAGGACGGCCAAACTAGGCGCTTGCATCGGCTTGCTCCACGGCGGGGTCTTGCGGACGGAGGGGCATGGTTTGTTTCCTCTTCGGCTTGTATGACCCGCTTCACGCGGAGGCTTCCACGGGGTGGGCGGGAAGGTCCGTCGTCGCCGCGCCGCGCCGCTCGCCGATGGACAGCAGCAGCTTGGCGATCGGCGGCAAGACCAGAAGCGTGACGGCGGTCGCGGTGACCAGGCCGCCGATCACCACCATGGCCAGGGGCTTTTGAACCTCGGCCCCCGTACCGTGAGCCAACGCCATGGGAATGAAGCCGATCGCCGGCACCAGGCCGGTCATCAGCACGGGACGGACTCGCTCCATGCCGCCTTCGTAGATCGCCTCGACCACCCCCGCGCCGTCCTCGATCCGCTGGCGGATGCTGGTCATGACGACAAGGCCGTTCAGCACCGCAACGCCCGCCAGGACGATGAAGCCCACCGCGGCGGAGATCGAGAAGGTGATCCCGGTGAGGGCGAGCGCGAACACCCCGCCCGAGAGACCAAGCGGAATGGCGGCGAAGACCGCCAGGGCGGGCCGAAGGCCGCCCAGCGCCACGAACAGGATCAGGAAGATCGCCAGGAAGCAGAGGGGAACCACGATCGACAGCCGAGCCGAGGCGGCCTTGAGGTTCTCGTACTGCCCGCCCCAGGTCACCCATGATCCGGGCGGCAGCGCGATGGCGTCAACCTTCTGCCGCGCGTCGGCGACGAAGGAGCCGACGTCTCTGCCGCGCACATTGGCCTGGATCACCACGCGCCGCTTTCCGTCCTCGCGGCTGATCTGATTTAGGCCCTCGGTGAAGCGGAACTCCACCAATTGGCGCAGAGGAACCGATCGGCGGGCCTGGCCCTCGCCGCCGGCCAGCATGACCGGCATGGCGCCCAGAGCCTCCACGTCGTTGCGCTCCGTCATCGGCACGCGGACGACGATGTCGAACCGCCGGTCGCCTTCGAAGACGTTGCCGGCTTCCCGCCCGCCCAAGGCGCTGGCGAGCGTCTCGGCGACATCCTCGACCGTCAGCCCATAGCCGGCGATCGCGGCGCGGTCGAAGCGGACATCGAGCGTGGGCGCGCCCGAGGTTTGTTCGACCCGCACGCCCGAGGCCCCCGGGATCGACCCCAGGGCCGCGCCGATCCTGGCGGCGGCGGCGCTCATCTTTTCCAGGTCGTCGCCGTAGAGCTTGATCGCGACGTCGCCCCGAACCCCGGCCACCAGTTCGTTGAAGCGCATTTGGTTCGGCTGGGTGACCTCGTAGTTATTGCCGAGCAAGGGCTCGACCTTCTGCATGATCCGTTCGGTGACGGCCTCTTTGGAAGACGCGCCCTTGGGCCAATCCTTCTGCGGCTTGAGGATCACGAAGCCGTCCGACTGGTTGGGCGGCATAGGGTCCGACGCCATTTCGGCCGTGCCGGTCTTGGAGAACATCATCTCCACCTCCGGCAGGCTGGTGACGGCGCGCTCGACATCCGTCTGCATGGTTCGTGACTGCTCCATGGCGGGCGAGGGAACGCGCAGCGAGCCCAGTAGGACGTTCTTCTCATCCAGCGTCGGGATGAATTCCTGACCCAGGGTGGTGAAGAGGACCGCCGCCGTGACGAATACGGCCAAGCCCCCGCCAATGAAGGGCCAGGGCCGCACGAGCGCCTGGCGCAGCACCGGCTCGTAGCGGTGTTTGACGATCTCGACCGCCTTGGCCTCCTTCTCGGCGACCTTCCCGCGCATCAGGATCGCCACCATGGCCGGCACGAAGGTCAACGACAGGATGAAGGCCGCGGCCAAGGCCAGCATGATGGTGACCGCCATGGGGTAGAAGGTCTTGCCTTCCACGCCCGTGAAGGTCAGCAGCGGCGCGAAGACCAGGAAGATGATGGCTTGGCCGTAGACCGTCGGGCGGATCATTTCCTGAGTGGCGTGCAGCACGGTCTCAAGCCGCTCGGGCAGGTTCAGGAGCCGGCCTTGCTGGTGTTGTCTGTGCGCCAGCCGCAGGAGGCAGTTCTCGATGATGATGACCGTGCCGTCCACGATGAGCCCGAAGTCCAGGGCGCCCAGGCTCATCAGGTTGCCGGGCACCTTCAGTCCGTTCATGCCGATGGCCATGATCAGGAAGGAGAATGGGATCACCAGGACGGCGATCAGGGCGGCGCGGACGTTGCCCAGCAGTAGGAACAGGGTGGCCGCCACCAGGATGGCCCCTTCCGTCAGGTTGCGTTCCACCGTGCCGATCGTGGCGTTGACCAGCGCCGAGCGGTCCAGAAGCGTGTGAACGACCACCCCCGGCGGCAGGGAGGTCCTGACCTGCTCGAGCTTGCCGCCAACGGCCTTGGCCACCGTGCGGCTGTTCTCGCCGATCAGCATGAGGGCCGTGCCAACCACGACCTCCTGACCATTCTTGCTGGCCGCGCCGGTGCGCAGCTCTCCGCCGATGCGGACGGCGGCCACGTCCTTGACGTGGACCGGCACCGCCCCGCGCGTGGCGATCACGGCCGAGGCGATCTCGTCCAGCCGCCGCACGCGCGCGTCCGCGCGCACCAGATAGGCTTCGCCGGCGCGCTGTATGAAATTGGCGCCGACGGACAGATTGGCGGCCTCCAGGGCCCGCGCGAGTTCGGCGTAGGACACGCCATAGGCGGCCAGCTTGGCCGGGTCGGGCTCCACCAGGTACTGCTTTTCATAGCCGCCGATCGAGTCGACGCTGGCGACACCCTTCACGGTGCGCAGCTGCGGACGAATGATCCAGTCCTGAACGGTGCGGAGATAGGCTGCCTGCGCCACGGAATCAGAGAGCCTCTCGCCCTCGGGGGTGAGATAGACGCCGTCGCTTTGCCAGCCGGGCGCGCCATTGCGCACCTGCGCCCCGCGCTCGGGCCGGGCGAACTCGACGGAGTACATGTAGATCTCGCCCAGGCCGGTCGACACGGGCCCGACCTGCGGCTGGATCCCGGCCGGAAGCGAGGCGCTGGCCTGCGCGAGCCGTTCGGCGACCTGCTGGCGGGCGAAATAAAGGTCCGTACGGTCGGTGAACACCGCTGTCACTTGCGAGAAGCCGTTGCGGGAAAGCGAGCGCGTGGTCTCCAGCCCCGGAATGCCGGCGAGGGCGGTCTCGATGGGGAAGGTGACCCGCTTTTCGATTTCGACGGGCGAGAGCGCCGGCTCGACCGTGTTGATCTGGACCTGCTTGTTGGTGACGTCTGGAACAGCGTCGATGGGCAGGCGGGTGAGTTGCCATAGGCCAAGTGCGGCGATGACGAGCGTCAGGGCGACGACGGACCAGCGTCCCTTCACCGACAGCGCGATAAGTCGAGCGATCATGCTTTTCCCCTGGCCTAGTCTTCTTCCGCCTCGCCCTTGGCGAGTTCGGCTTTGAGGAGAAAGGCGTTCTTGGCGACGATGCTTTCACCGGGGCGCAAGCCCGAGGTGATCTCCGCCCGGCCCGCGGCGCGGGCGCCGACCAGCACCGGCCTAGCGACGAAGCCGGTCTTGGTGCGCACGAAGACGACGTCCTGACCCTCCCAGGTCTGGACGGCGTCTTCCGGCACCACGATCCCCTGGGCGCCGGGCTGACGGGTCGTGATCCGCGCGCGAACCGCCTGGCCGGGCTGCAAAAGGCCCTGTCCGCTGGTCAGGGTGAGGACGACGGTGGCCGCACGGGTTGTCTCGTCGACGCCGGGCGTGACCGAACGCACCACGGCGTTGGCCCACGCTCCGTCATTGAGGTCCAAGACCGCCACATCGCCGGGTCGAATGCGCTGCGCGTCAGCCGCGGTCACGGCGGCTTCGATCTGAAGGCGACGAGGGTCGGCAACCCGGAAAAGCTCCGTTTCGGGCTGGACGAACGCGCCGAGACTGGCAGGAGCCGAGGTGATCCGTCCGGTGACCGGGCTGATCACCATGACATAGCGTCCATCGCGAGAGACGTCGGCCGCGCCGATGGCGGCCGAGGCGCTGCGGGCTTCGGCCTGGGCCGACACATATTCCGCCTGCGCGGCCTCCAGGTCCTGGCGCGCGCTCACGCGCTGTTCGAACAGGCGTTGCTCGCGCGCCAGCGCCTTGCCCGCCAGGTCGGCCTTGGCGGCGGCGACGCTGCGGGCCGCCGCGATCTGGGAGGCCTCGCGGCTTTCCACCAGCGCCAGGACCTCGCCGGCGCGGACTGGATCGCCCAGGCGCTTGTCGATCCGAGTGATGGAGCCCGCCGCGCGCGCGGTCAGGACGGCCTGCGCTCCAGGCTCGGCTTCCACCGTGGCCTGAGCCACGACTTCCCCGGCCAGGCCGCTTGAGGTCACCGGCTGAACCACCAGACGGGCGGCGGCGATGCGGGCGGCGTCCATCTCAACCGCGTCGGGGGCGCCATCGGGTTTTTTGGAGGCTTCCCCCGCCTCGCTCGCCGCTTCGGGCGCCGCCTTGTGGCTGGTCAGCTTGGCTAGCCCAAAGCCTCCGGCCGCGGCCACGATCACGGCGGCGGCGATGCCGCCATACAGCGCGTTGCGGTTGACGCCCGTGGTTGAGGAAATCCGGCTCGTCGGTTGGGTCATGGTTGGTCTCCAAAGGGGGCGACGCCGGCGAGGCGGGCGAGCGCGGCTTGCGCGCTCAGCCGTTCTGTGGCCGCCTCGATCGTCTGGGTGCGCGCTTCGGTCAGCGCGCGCTGTGCATTGAGAAGTTCAACGAGGGCGAGCTTGCCGCCCTCGTAGCCGATACGGGTGAGGCGATAGGCCTCCTGGGCCGTGCGTTCCCCGTCGCGGGCCGCAGCCAGCCGCGTTTCAGCGGCCGCCACCCGTGCGATCCCGGATCGACCCGAGGCTTCGGCGTCGAGGCGAGCGGCGTTCAGCCGCGCCTCGGCCGCGCTGAGGTCCGCGCGTGCCGCGCTGATATTGCCGCGGTTTCGGTCGAACAGGGGGAATGGCACCGATACTCCGGCCACCATTGCCGTCGAATGGTCTTCCTGCATCCTGCGCACGCCCCACGACACGTTGAGGTCGGGAACGGCCTGTGCGCGCTCCATGCGCACACGCCGCGCCGCCGCCTCACGTTCGGCCTCGGCGGCAAGGTAGGACGGGCTCGCGAGCGGATCCGGATTGGCTGTGGGGAAGGCGCGGTCGGCTTCGTCGAGCAAGCTGATGGGGATTGACGTGATGAGGGTCGGCGCGCCGGCCAGGGCGGTAAGATTGGCGAACGCGGTGGCCCGAGCCGCCTTGGCCTGGTCAACGCCGGCCCGCGCGGCCTGCACCGACGCTTGGGCTTGCACACGGCGAAGATCAGCTTCCCGGCCCGCGTCCACAAGCACGCCGGCAACCCGGGCGTCCTCCTGGGTCAGGGCCAGGCTCTCCGCAGCCAGTTGCAGCCGGCGATCGGCGCCTTCGGCTTCGGCGTACGCGGCCGCCAGGTCGAACGCGTACTCGGCCTGGGTCCGGGTCGCGCGGCGTCGGGCGGCCTCAAGCTCGGCGCCGCCGGCTGAGATACGCGCCGAGCGCTTGCCGCCCAGCTCGATCGTCTGCTCCACCGAGGCGGTTGTCTCGGCCATGTTTACGCCGTTGCTCGTGGCGAAATTCTCGACTTCGACGCCGATGGTGGGGTTGGGAATGGCGCGGGCTTGATAGGCCAAGCCTTCGGCGCGGGCGATTTCGGCGCGCGCCTCGACCAACCGCGGCGCCGTCGCCTGGGCTTGGCGCAGCAACTCGCGGAACGGAGGCGCTGGGTCCGCGAGCGCGGCCCCCGCAAACAACGCTGGGAGACAGAAGCCGAGCGCCAGCGTACGGCGCGATCTTGCAGCAATAGATAGGGACATGGACCTTCTCACGGTGACTGGAGGCGGACGCCATCGAGCAGGCGCGGGCGTCTCAGGCGCGGGGCGGTCGATTCAGCTCGAAAAGGGGGCCTGCGGCGGGTTCAAGCGCCTCGAGCCGCGCATGCTGCTCGCCCAAGGCGCCCGCCGGCGCGTCGGGCTGGTCCAGGGCCGGCGACAGAAAGGGCGCGCCGAAATGGCAGTGGCCGCAAAGGCAAATACCCTTCGCCATTCCGGTTGCAGGCGCGCCGGGCTGTCTGGCCGCGCCTATGACCAGTTGGACGGACTGCGCGGCGACGGGGGAGGTGAGATCTTCCTGGCAAACAGCGGCGTCCAGGTTCGGCGACAGGACGAGCAGGAAGAGCGCGCACACGGCCACCAGCCGGGTCACTGCCTTGCTCCACCGCTTGATCCCGATCATGCTCACCCTCTAGGCGTTGCGCCGCTCGCTGGGCGCGCAGCCTCCGTCGCCAGTTCAGCGACCTCGACGCCGACATACTGCATCCTCCAGTAGCTAGAGGATCAAGCCCTTTTTTTAGCGCCGGCCAATTCACCTGGAGACGCCTGCGATGGCTTGGTCGGATGGCCTGTCAGTCGGCGTTGCGCAAGGCTGTGCCCCTGGCTCGGCTAGCTGGCCAGGGCCTCGATTACACGGCAATCCGAAGCTTGTCCGTCACATGCGGTATCCACCATCAGACGCAACGCGTGGCGCAAGGTCTCCAACCGCGCGATCTTGGTCTCCACATCGTCAAGCTGGCGCGCGGCTAGAATATTGGCTTCGCCGCAAGGACGCTCGGGATGGTCCGACAGGTCCAGCAGGTTGCGCACGGCCTCGACAGAAAACCCCAGTTGCCGTGCTTGGCGAACGAAGGTCAGACGCCGAACGGCGGCCTCGTCATAGACGCGCCGGTCGTTGGCCGCTCGCCGCGGCTGTGGCAGCAGACCGATCTCCTCGTAGAAGCGGATCGTCGGAATCTTGACGTCCGAAGCCTTGGCCAGAGCGCCGATCGATAGGGTCATGGGTTTTTTCCTCTGTCGGCGAAAATAACCGCTTGATCCTCTAGCGGCTAGAGGGAGTAAGGGTGTTGCGATGAGCGAGTCTTGCAACAGCACGCCCAATACCGTGGCCGGATGCGGCTGCGGCGCCGAGGTGAAATTCGACGGCGCCACGCCGGCCTATCGCCGCGCCTTGGCCTGGGTGATCGCGATCAATCTTCTGGGCTTCGTGGTCGTGCTGATCGGCGGCCTCTTCCAGGGCTCGGCCTCGCTGTCGGCCAACGCCCTGGATTTCCTGGCCGACAGCGCCACCTACGCGATCAGCCTGTGGGCCATCGGTCGCTCCGTCGGCGTGCGAACCGGCGCCGCGCTGTTCAAAGGGCTGAGCCTCGCCGCCGTGGCGCTCTCGGTCGTGGGCTTCGCCGCCTGGCGGGCCTGGACCGGCGCCGCGCCTTCTGGCGAGGCGATCTCGGTCCTGGGCTTGTTCGGCGCCCTGGCCAACCTGGTCGCCGCCGCCCTGCTTGTCCGTTTTCGCGACGGCGACGCCAACGTGCGTTCGGTATGGCTCTGCACCCGCAATGATCTGGTCCAATGCCTGGCCGTCGCCGCCACCGGCCTCATGGTCTGGTGGACCGGTTCGCGCTGGCCTGACCTGATCGTCGGCGTGCTGCTGGCGGCGATCTTCCTGCAATCGGCCGTCTCGATCATCCGCCAGGCTCGGACCGAGCACCGCGCGACGCTCCTGAACGCCTAACCTTCAAGCTTTGCAATTTACGCCGTCTCGTGCGCATGGACTGATAATGATTACTGGTCTCAAAGAGCGCTCGACCGCTCTGCTTTCCGCCTTCGTGGCCCTGCTCATCCTGGCGACGCCGCTTCTGGCCCGCGCCCAGGAAGCGTCTTCGGCCCAGACCGCCTGGCGGCTGCTCGACTATCTGTCGGTCGACTACGCCGGGGCCGTGAAGGACGGCAAGGTGATCAGTTCTTCCGAATATGCCGAGATGAACGAGTTCGCCGGCCAGGTGCGCGAACGCATCGCCGGCTTGCCGGCCACCAAGGCCCAGCCCGTCCTGGTGTCCAAGGCCGAAAGTCTTCAGGCCGCGATCGCCGCCAAGCAGGCGCCGGATGTGGTCTCGGCCAAGGCCCACGGCCTGGCCGCCGAGTTGCTGGCCGCCTACCCGACGCCCCTGGCGCCGACCCGGGCGCCGGACCTGGCGCGCGGCGCGGCGCTCAATGCCGAAAACTGTTCGGCCTGCCACGGCGAGACCGGCAAGGCCGACGGCCCTAACGCCGCGGGCCTGGATCCGCCGCCCATCGCCTTCGCCGACGCCGAGCGGGCGCGCCAGCGCAGCGTCTTTGGCCTCTACCAAGTGATCCAGCAGGGTCTTGATGGCACGGCCATGGCCAGCTACGCGCATCTGCCGTCCGATGATCGCTGGGACCTGGCCTTCTACGTCGGGCGCTTTGCGTTCAGCGACGCCGAGGCAGCGCAGGGCGAGACGCTCTGGAACGGCGACGCCGCCGTGCGCGCGCATTTCGCCAATCTCCAGGCCCTGACCCAGGTGACGCCCGCCGCCCTGGCCAAGACCGTCGGCGAGACCAAGGCGCGCGCCCTGACCGCCTATTTGCGCCGCCACCCGGAGGTCGTCACCCGCACCGGCGGCGGGTCGCTCGAAGTGGCCCACCAGAAGCTGGCCGCCAGCCTCAAGGCCTATGAGGCCGGCGACCGCAAAGCCGCCGCCGACCTGGCCCTGGCCGCCTATCTCGACGGCTTCGAGCCTGTCGAACCGATCCTGGGCGCGCGCGACCCGGCCCTGATGCGCCGCATCGAGGGCGCGATGGGCGACGTACGCGGGGTGATCGGCAAAGCCGCGCCAGCCAGCGAGGTCCGCAGCCAGATCGAGCGCCTGGACGCCCTGTTCGCCACCGCCGGTCGGGCCCTGGCGCCGGAGAAGGCCAGCAGCCTGTCGAGCTTCGCCGGCGCCTTCACCATCCTGTTGCGCGAGGGGCTGGAGGCCCTGCTGATCGTGGTGGCCATGATCGCCTTCCTGCGCAAGGCCGAGCGCACCGATGTCCTGCCTTACGTCCACGGTGGCTGGATCGCGGCCCTGGCGGCCGGCGGCCTGTCCTGGGCGGCGGCGACCTTCGTGATCTCGATCAGCGGCGCGAGCCGCGAGCTCACCGAAGGGTTCGGTTCGGTGATCGCCGCGGCGGTGCTGATCTCGGTGGGCCTATGGATGCACGGCAAGGCCCAGGCCGACGCCTGGCAGATCTATATCCGTGAGAAGCTCTCCCACGCGCTCTCCAAGCAGTCGGCCTGGTTCCTGTTCCTGCTGGCCTTCATCGTCGTCTATCGCGAGGTCTTCGAGACGATCCTGTTCCTGACCGCGCTGTGGACCCAGAGCGGCGCGACCGCCGTGCTGTCGGGGGTGGCCTTGGCCGTCGTCGTGCTGGCCATCATCGCCTGGGCCATGCTGCGGTTCTCCAAGCGCCTGCCGATCGGCCAGTTCTTCGAATACAGCGCCAGCCTGATGGCGATCCTGGCGGTCGTCCTGGCCGGCAAGGGCGTCGCGGCGCTGCAGGAGGCGGGCCTTCTGGACCTGCATCCTCTGGCCCTGCCGCGCATCGAGCTGCTGGGCTTCTTCCCGACCATCGAGGGCGTCGCGGCCCAGGCCGTGACCCTGGCGATCCTGGTCGCCGGCTTCTGGTGGTCGAAGCGGAGCGCGGTGGCGACGTCGGCGGTTTAGGCGGCTAGCGGCCCTGACCGGCTTCCCCGCCGGTCAGTTTCGGCGCGTCGGGCCCCTGGTTGGCGTCGCGCGGCTTCTCGCTGGAGCCCGGCATGCCGGTCGGGGGCAGCTTGGCTTTGACGGGCGAAGCGCGAGATTTGACGGGCTTGGGGTCGGACATGATCAGCTCCTGGGAGATGAACGCCTAGACGGGCGATGGGTGGCGAGGGCATCGCCTCGCCATCGGGATCTAACGCTTGGTGATGGCCGTAACCTCACCCAAACCCTCGTGAAGCTTCAACTCAAAGGCCACCTTGTCGCCGACCGCCACGCTGGTCAGCAAGGGGGGGCGATCTTGAAGCCAATGGTCGTGGCCGGCCAGCCGGCCTCGGGGATGGCTTCGTGGTCCAGGGTGATCGTGCCGGCGGTCTTGTCGATCGCCTTCATGACGCCGACGCCCTTGGCCGTCTTGTCGGCGGGGGGCTGCATCGCGGTAGCCAGCGGGGACGACGGTCTTGGCCTTGCGCTCGCAAGTGGCCAGCTGGTCCGGCGAGCTCATTCGGGATAGGCAGTTCCTTCAACTCGACCAACTAAGCCCGCAGAGGACAAAAAAAGTACTCGGTGGGCTTGATCCTCAAGTTGCTAGAGCAGGTAGGATCCTATCAACGAAGAGGATCACCATGTCGAACACGCCGGAGGCTGGAGCGACTCTGCGCTATCGGGTTGCCGGCATGTCAAGCTGCGCCGACACGATCCAGACAGCAGTCGCCAAACTGCTCGGTATGGAAAAGGCGACGGACCATCCGGACGCTTCTAGTGACATCCATCCGCTCTGGCCCATCCCATGAGAGACGCCCCGCCTATTGTCGACCTCCCGAAGGAGCAGCGCTCCGTTCGCCGAAAAGCGATCTTCGCGCTCGCCGTCTGCGTGTCGACGCTTGGTGTAGCTACCGTTGGTCTGCCGAGGCTCTTCGCTTTTCCTGACGACTTGATCGAACGGCTCGCTTTCGCCGTGAGAGCCAATCTGGTGATCGGGCTTTGGGTCATGCTGGCGGTCAGGATGGTTGCAAAAGTTCGATTTGAATCCGCTCAGGACAACGCGGGGTCGGCCTACTCGCAACCAAGCGCGCGCCTGGCGGTCCCGGCGGCCTTTCTGCAGAATACCTTGGAGCAGGGCGCTATCGCCGCTCTCGGCAACCTGGCGCTAGCCACGGTCGCCGGGCGGCAGCCGCTGGCCTACATGGTCGCGACCGTTCTCCTTTTCAGTTTGGGGAGAGTGACTTTCCTTCGCGGCTATCCGCACGGCGCAAGCGGTCGAGCCTTCGGCATCGTTACGACAGTGTTGCCGACCATGGGCGCCTATCTCTGGACAATCATCGACATGATCTTGGTGGTGCTTTCTATCCATTCCCATCGCTGAGTATCCAGAGAGGCAAAGGGCGATTGCGCCGCTAGCGGCGTGCGCCGGCGAGGCCTCGACGTCACGGTCATGACCAGTGACACGCACTTGCTGTCAGATGATCGCTGGGACCTGACCTTCTAGGTCGGCCGCTTCGCCTTCAACGACGCGGGGTCTCCTCGACAGGCACTCTCTGGCCCTGCCGCGCATCGAGCTGCAAGGTTTGTTCCCCACCATCGAGGGCGTCGCGGCCAAGGCCGCGGCCTGACCCCGCCAAGGATTGGCGGCGAGACGATCATCGCGCCTCGCCGCGCCGTCCTATTGCTTGGCGATCGCCGTGACCTCGCCCGATCCGTCATGAAGCTTCAGATCGAAGTCCACCTTGTCGCCGACCGCCACATTGGTCAGCAGGGCGGGCGCAGCCTTGAAGCCCATGGTCATGGCCGGCCAACCGGCCTCGGGGATGGCGTCATGGTCCAGGGTGATCGTGCCGGCGGCCTTGTCGATCGCCGTCACGACGCCGACGCCCTTGGCCATCTTGTCGGCGGGCGCCATGTCCATGCCGGCCATGTCGCCACTCGCCGCCGGGGCGGGGGCAGCGGCGGGGGCGGCGGCCGGAGCGGCGGGCGTTTCGGTCTTGCGGCCGCAGGCGGCCAGGCTTGTCGTCGCGAGCAGGGCGGCGAGGGTCAGGGACAGGGTCTTCATCAGCGATCTCCTTGGGCTGAGAGGGAAGTGGAAGGGGGCATCGGGGTCCGGCGGCGGCGCAGCAGCAGGTAGCCGGCCGGGATAACGAACATCGACAGCAGCGGCGCGGTCAGCATGCCGCCGATCATCGGCGCGGCGATGCGGCTCATCACCTCCGAGCCCGCGCCGTGGCCCAGCAGGATCGGGGTGAGACCGGCCAGGATCACCGCCACGGTCATGGCCTTGGGCCGCACGCGCAGCAGAGCGCCTTCGCGCACCGCTTCATCGACGTCGGCGGCGGAGGGATTGTCGCCGCGATCCTTCAGGGCCTCCCTCAGATAGATCAGCATCACCACGCCAAACTCGGCCGAGACGCCGGCCAGGGCGATCAGTCCGACGCCGGTGGCCACCGATTGGTGGTAGCCCAGGAGATAGAGGGTCCAGATCGCGCCGGTCAGGGCGAACGGCAGGGTGGCCATGATCAGCGCCGCCTCGTCGAAGCGGCGGAAGATCACGTAGAGCAGGACGAAGATGATCAAGAGCGTCGCCGGCACGACCAGCTTCAGGCGCTCGACGGCACGCTGGAGGTATTCGAACTGCCCCGAATAGGCGACGGAGACGCCGGGCGCGAGCTTGACGTCCTTGGCAACGGCCTTCTGAAGGTCGCGGACGACCGAAGCCAGGTCGCGGCCGCGGACATCGACATAGACCCAGGTCGAGAGCCGACCGTTCTCGGTCTTCAGCATCGGCGGCCCTTCGGCGATCTCGACCTTGGCCACCGTGCCCAGGGTGATCTGCTGGCCCGCGGGCGTGAGGACCGGCAGGCTCCGCAGCCCCTCAAGGCTGTCGCGCAACTCGCGCGGATAGCGGACATTGATCGGGTAACGCGCCAGGCCCTCGACGGTCTGGCCGATGGTCTCGCCGCCGACGGCGCCGGCGACGATCTCCTGCACGTCGGCGATGTTGAGCCCGAACCGGGCGGCGGCGGCGCGGTCGATGTCGACATCGACATAGCGTCCGCCGGTCAGGCGCTCGGCCAGGGCCGAGCTGACGCCCGGAACGCGCTTGGCCACGGTCTCCACGTCATGGGCGATGCGATCGAGCTGGGCCAGGTCAGCGCCCGAGACCTTGACCCCGATCGGGCTCTTGATGCCGGTGGCCAGCATGTCGATGCGGTTGCGGATCGGCGGCACCCAGACATTGGCCAGGCCCGGGACCTTCACGGTGCGGTCCAGTTCCTCGACCAGCTTGTCCGGGGTCATGCCCCGCCGCCACTGGTCACGCGGTTTGAACTGGATGGTGGTCTCGAACATCTCCAGCGGCGCCGGATCGGTGGCGGTCTCGGCGCGGCCGGCCTTACTGAACACGCTCTTGACCTCCGGCACGGTCTTGATCATCCGATCGGTCTGCTGCAGCAGCTCCGAGGCCTTGGCGGCGGAGAGGCCTGGCAAGGCCGAGGGCATGTAGAGCAGGTCGCCCTCGTCGATCTGCGGCATGAACTCGCCGCCCAGCTGGCTGAGCGGCCAGGCCGTGGTGGCGAAGGCCAGGGCGGCGATCAGCAGCGTGGTTCGCGGACGGCGCATCACCCAGTCCAGAGCGGGCCGGTAGGCCGCCGTCAGCCAGCGGTTGAGGATGTTGCTGCTCTCGGGCGGGATGCGCCCGCGGATCAGCCAGCCCATCAACACCGGGACCAGGGTCACTGACAGGATCGCCGCCCCGGCCATGGCGTAGGTCTTGGTGAAGGCCAGCGGCGAGAACAACCGTCCTTCCTGCCCCTGCAGGCTGAAGACCGGCACGAAGCTGAGGGTGATGATGATCAGGCTGAAGAACAGCGCCGGGCCGACCTCGGCGGCGGCGTCGGTGATCACCGTCCAGCGTCGCTCACCTTCCAGCCGCTCGCCAGGATGGTCATGCTCCCAGCGCTCGATCTTCTTGTGGGCGTTCTCGATCATCACCACGGCCGCGTCGACCATGGCTCCGATGGCGATGGCGATGCCGCCCAGCGACATGATGTTGGCGTTGACGCCCTGGACGCGCATGACCAACAGGGCAAACAGCACGCCCAGCGGCAGGGTCAGGATGGCGACGAAGGCCGAGCGCACGTGCCAGAGGAAGAGCGCGCAGACCAGGGCGACGACGATGAACTCTTCGAGGAGCTTTTCGCGCAGATTGCCGATCGCCCGGTCGATGAGCTGGGAGCGGTCATAGGTCGTCACCACCTCGACGCCGGGCGGCAGGCTGTTCTTCAGCTCGGCGAGCTTGTCCTTCACCGCCGCGATGGTCTCACGGGCGTTCTTGCCCGAGCGCAGGATCACCACCCCGCCGGCGACCTCGCCCGGCCGTCCAGTTCGGCGACGCCGCGGCGCATTTCCGGGCCAAGCTGGAGGGTCGCTACGTCGCCCAGCCGCACCGGAATCCCGCCGGCGCCGGTCTTCAGCGGGATGGCGCGGAAGTCGTCGAGCGTCTTCAGATAGCCCGACGCCCGGACCATGTATTCGGCCTCTGCCAGCTCCAGCACCGAGCCGCCGGTTTCGCTATTGGCGCGCCGGATCGCCTCGACGACCTGCTGGTGGGTGACGCCGTAGGCGGCGAGCTTCACCGGGTCGAGCACCACCTGGTACTGCTTGACCATGCCGCCGACGCTGGCGACCTCGGCCACGCCGGGCAGGGTCTTGAGCTCATAGCGCAGGAACCAGTCCTGCAGGGATCGCAGCTGGGCCAGGTCGTGGCCGCCAGTCCTGTCGACCAGGGCGTATTCGTAGACCCAGCCGACGCCGGTGGCGTCGGGTCCGAGCGCCGGCTTGGCGGTATCCGGCAGGCGGCTCTGGACCTGGTTGAGATATTCCAGGACCCGGGAGCGGGCCCAATAGAGGTCGGTGCCGTCCTCGAACAAGACATAGACGAAGCTGTCGCCGAAGAATGAATAGCCGCGCACCGTCTTGGCGCCCGGCACCGACAGCATGGTGGTCGCCAAGGGATAGGTGACCTGGTTCTCGACGATCTGCGGCGCCTGGCCCGGATAGGGCGTGCGGATGATCACCTGCACGTCGGAGAGGTCCGGCAGGGCGTCGACCGGCGTCGAGCGCAGCGCCCAGCCACCGGCGACCAGCAAGGCCAGGGCGCCGATCAGCACGAAGAAGCGGTTCTTGACCGACCAGCGGATCAGGGCGGCGATCATCGCGCCGCCTCCTTGGCCAGGCGGCGGACCACGGGGCCGTCAGGACGCTGCTCGAAGGCGAACGCCACCCGGTCGCCGACCTTCAGCCCCTGGGCCAGGCTCGGCGGGTCGAGCTTGAAGGTCATGGTCATGGCCGGCCAACCGATCGCCGGCACGGCCTCGTGGCTGAGGGTGATCGATCCGGCCGCCAGGGTCTCAACCCGGCCTCGCGTCTCGTGGAGGGCCGAGGCGGACTTGGCCGATGGCGCGACTGGAGCAGCGAGCGGCGTGGCCTGGAGCCCGGCCAGGCTGGCTTCGGAATCGATCAGGAACTGACCCGACGCGACGACCTTCTGGCCTTCGGCGAGGCCGGTCAGAATCTCCGTGCGGCCGCCATCTTCACGACCCAACCGGACCTCGACCGGCTGGAAGCGTCCGCCGTCGCCGGCCACCATCACCACGGCGCGCTTGCCGGTACGGATTACAGCCTCGGAGGGAACGAACAGGGCCGGTCGCACCTCGCCGCCAAGATGGACGGTGGCGAACATGCCGGGCTTGAGCCGGCCGCCGGGATTGGCCAGTTCGACCCGCACGGTCAGGGTGCGGCTGTCGGCCTGGGCCGTGGGCAGGATCGCCGTCACGCGGCCGGTGAAGGTCTGGCCGGTGAAGGCGGCAAGCTCGGCGCGCGCCGTTTGGCCAACCCGGACCTGGCCGGCCTGCGCCTCGGGCACGGCGGCGTTGAGCCAGACCGTCGACAGGCCGGAGACCTGGGCCAGGGTCTGGCCCATGCCGACCGTCATGCCCTGGCGCACATCCAAGGTCTGGATCGCACCGCCCACCGGCGTTGTGACGGTGACGAGGTTGCGGATCCGTCCGGTTCGGGCGACCTGATCGATCAGG
>Ga0187842_1000082_pt1 | contig 49417 bp, 42 predicted proteins | sample SpaLakP09_SKY_41_FD_134514 | JGI IMG/M metagenome (GOLD analysis project Ga0187842, IMG submission 134514) | Oligotrophic lake water microbial communities from Sparkling Lake, Wisconsin, USA - SP09_SKY_41 | ecosystem: Environmental > Aquatic > Freshwater > Lake | place: USA: Sparkling Lake... | reverse complement strand
GCATCGGCCAGGCCGTGGCCCGCCGCGCCAAGGCCTTCGGCATGCAGGTGCACTATCACAACCGCAAGCCGGTCAGCCCGCGCATCGCCGAGGAGCTGGGCTGCACCTACTGGGAAAGCCTCGACCAGATGCTGGCCCGGATGGACTTTGTCTCGGTCAACTGCCCGCACACCCCGGCCACCTATCACCTGCTGTCGGCCCGCCGGCTGAAGCTGCTGCGGCCGCAGTCGATCATCGTCAACACCGCCCGCGGCGAGGTGATCGACGAGGGGGCTCTGGCCAACATGCTGGCCCGTGGCGACCTGGCCGGCGCCGGCCTGGACGTTTACGAGCACGAACCGGCGATCAATCCCAAGCTCCTGAAGCTGCCCAATGTCGTGCTGCTGCCCCACATGGGCTCGGCCACGGTCGAGGGCCGCATCGACATGGGCGAGAAGGTCATCGTCAATGTGAAGACCTTCATGGACGGCCACCGACCGCCGGACCGCGTCATCCCCTCGATGCTCTAGCCCCCCAGCCTTGACCGACGCGCGGCGAGACGATCTTGTCGCGTGAGTTGTGTTTCGGGGGCTGCTCATGATTTCGCGTCGTCAGGCCATCGCGGGGGCGGTGGTCGCGCCGGCTTTTCTGGCTGCTCTTGCGGGCCATGCAGCCCCGGTCCCGCCCACGATCGGTGAGTTTCTGAAACCCCCTGTCGATAGGGACGTGGCCCTTTCTCCTGACGGGAAGCGGATCGCAATCCTGAGTGCCGTTACCGACGGAGAGTTGGTCACCGCCTCGATCAGCGTGCTGGATGCGGATGACCCGGCCAGGGTCCTGGCGACCCTGCCGGTCGGGAATGCGGATGTTCGAGGCCTGATCTGGGGCAACAATGAACGTCTGCTCGTCAGGCTGACCGTGTATCCGGACCAGGTGAATCGTCCCCCCGCCGGCACCTATTCGACGGCCAACAAGCGCGGCTACCCGGTCGGACGTGTGGTTTCAGTCGGGATAGACGGCAAGGGTACGGTGACCCTCTTCGACGACGGCACCCGAAAGCTGCGCCAGATCTACGACCTGTCCGATATCGTGGATGTGCTGCGCGATGATCCCGGACATGTTCTGGTCCAGGCTTGGAGTGCCGGTCTCGGGGTCTGGGCGCTCTATAAAGCCAACATCTATGACGGCAGTGTCGAGATGGTTGAGCGCGGCGGCGTGAACACCTTCGCGTGGCAGACCCAGAACGGTGTCCCGCTTGTCCGTTACGACGCCGACGGTCAGGCGATGGCGATTTTCATCCGGGCACCGGATCAGAAGGACTGGGTTTTCTATCGCAAGGTTCGGCGGAAGGATCTTGAGAAGCTCGACTTCGAGATCGTTGCAGCGACCGAGACTGCGGGCACTATGCTGGCAGTTGCGGCCGCCGACGGCCACGATACGCGCGTCCTGCGCAAGTTTGACACCCGCTCACTTGCCTTGGGAGAGGTGGTGGCCAGTCGGCCTGATCGGGATATCGACGGGGCGGTTATCACGCCGGAAGGCGTGGTGCTGGCTGCGATCTATACCGAGGACCGGCAAGCCTACGTGTTTTCCGACCCGAAGATGGCGGCCCATTTCCGCGGGCTCAACAAGTACCTCGGGGACGAGTGCAATATCAGCCTGGTGCAGGGCAGCGCCGACCTGAGCCGCTTTCTGGCCTTTGTCCAAGGCCCCCGCGAGCCGGGGGCCTACTATTTCTACGACCGCGCGGCGCGGCGCTTCGACAGTATCGGACAGCTGCAGCCCTGGCTGACCCAGGAGCGGCTGGCTCCCGTTGAGATCCTCGGCGTCAAGGCACGCGACGGGGTCATGCTGACGGCCTATCTCACGATCCCGCTCGCTTCCAGCCCGCGCCCGTTGATTGTCATGCCGCATGGCGGACCGGAACTTCGCGACCGGGTCGATTTCGACCGCTTTGCCCAGATCTTCGCCGCTCAGGGCTGGATGGTCCTGCAGCCGAACTTCCGGGGATCGGGCGGGTATGGCCAGGCCTTCGCCAAGGCGGGAAAAAAGCATTGGGGTGATCTGATGCAGGCGGACGTCGAGGACGCCGTCGCCCAGGTCCTTGCCAGTGGCCGGGTGGATACGACCCGGATCGCAATCTGCGGGGCCAGCTACGGTGGCTATGCCGCCTTGATGGGGGCGGTTCGCCGGCCCGAACTCTACAAGGCGGTTGTGGCCATCGCGGGAGACTCGGATCTCGTAGAGTCGATTGCCTTTTCCCGTTCCAAGGACGGAGCGGATTCGGAGGCCTACCGGTACTGGCTCGGGTCGATCGGCAATCCTGAGACCGACCGGGCGATGATGGAGGCGGCCTCGCCGGCTCGACAGGCCTCCAGGATCCAGGCCCCGGTCCTTCTGATCCACGGGACGGAAGACAGGATCGTCGCGCCCAAACAGTCCCGGATCATGGCTCAGGCCCTCAAGGCTGCGGGTAAACCCGTGGAGCTTGTCGAACTGCCCGATGTCGGCCACCGGAACCTCGATGTAGACGACTGGAAGCTCGTCTACACCAAGTCCGTCGCCCACATCGCCAGGGCCTTCAGCGCATAGCGGCGGCGGGCGCGGCCGTCGCCGTCGTCGTCGCCGGGAGCGGATAGACCTTGCTGTCCAGCCAGGCCTTGAGGTCTGCGGCCGAGCGCTGGGGGATCTGCTCCATCGGGGCGTGGCCGACCTTCGGATAGAGGATCAGGGTCGCGCCCGGAATGGCGGCGGCGAACTTCTTGCCGTCGCCGGCCGGGATCACGCGGTCTTCCTCACCGAACATCACCAGGGTCGGGATGCGGATCGCTGCCAGGCGTGCGGCGGAGGCGGGGTCTCCCGGGCCGGTCTGCAGGCCCAGCAGGATGTCGCGATGGCCTGGAGCCCGGGCCAGTTCGGTATAGCGGTCGATCAGGGCCGGAGTGACCAGGGCAGGATCCAGATAGCCGTCCTCGAGGCCCTGTTTGACCAGCGGCCGGGTCTCGATGTTCTTCAGCAGGGCCCGGCCGACGGGGTTCTTCAGGATCCTGAAGATCAGCAGCCCGCCCTTGCCGGTCCGGGGCCAGCCGGCGGCATCGACCAGGACAAGCCCGTCCAGACGGTCGGGATGTTTCAGGGCGTAGCGCCAGGCCACGCCGCCGCCCATCGAATTGCCGCCCAGCGTAAAGCGCGTCACGCCCAGCCGGCGGGTGACGGTATCGACCACGGTCTCGAAGCCGCCGGGTGCCACGAGGTAGCCGGGCGGTGCTCGGGTCAGGCCGTGGCCAGGCAGGTCGAGGGTAATGATCCGGTAGTGGGGCTCCAGGGCCTTCACCCAGGGCTCCCAGGCGTGGAGCGAGGCCGAGAAGCCGTGGACCAGCACGAGGGTCGGCCCGCTGCGCAGGCCCTGGTCGCGATAGTGCACCCGCACGCCGTCGGGCAGGTCCATGTACTTCGAAGCCGGGCTGGCATAGCGCGGCTGGAGTTCCTCGTAGGGAATGTCGGGCCGCTGCAGCAGGATCCAGACGATCCCCAGGATGGCCGCGACTACGGCCAGACCCGTCAACGGGTGGCTCTTCCTGCGCCGCATGTACGCTCCCTCACCGGTATGTCTTGTTGACGGTGAGATGACGGGTCCGGACCCCCGAGGTCAAGCCACTGCAAGGCTTTGCGACCGTCATTCCGGGTCCTGTCAGGCCCGCATGTCGCCGGTGTCCATGAAGCGCTGGTGCCAGGACAGGGCCTCGCCGGGCAGGCTGGGGGCGTGCTGGCCATAGGCCCCTTCCCGGGCCCGCCGGTAATAGTCGCGCAGGGCCGGGCGATAGTCCGGGTGCGAACAGTTTTCGATGATCAGGGCGGCCCGCTGCTTGGGCGACAGGCCACGCAGGTCGGCCAGGCCCTGTTCGGTGACCAGTACCTGCACGTCCTGGCTGATGTGATCCACATGCGAGACCTGCGGCACGATCGTCGAGATCCTGCCGCCCCGGGCCGTCGACGGACACATGAACACCGAGATGTAGGCATTGCGGGCAAAGTCGCCGGAGCCGCCGATGCCGTTCTGGATCCGCGAGCCCATCACATGGGTCGAGTTGACGGCGCCATAGATGTCGGCCTCGATCAGGCCGTTCATGGCGATGCAGCCCAGCCGCCGGATCAGTTCGGGGTGATTGCTGATCTCCTGCGGCCGCAGGATCATCCGCCGGCGATAGCGCGCCATGTCGGCCTCGAGGCGGGCCGCCCCTTCCGGGCTGAGGGAGAAGGCGGTGGCCGAGGCCATGCGCATCTTGCCGGACTCCAGCAGGTCCAGCATGCCGTCCTGTATGACCTCGGTGAAGCCGGTCAGGTTCTCGAACGGGCTGTCCAGCAGCCCGCCCAGCACCGCATTGGCGATATTGCCGACTCCGGACTGCAGGGGCAGCAGTTCCGGGGTCAGGCGGCCCTTGCGGACCTCATGGCCCAGGAAGTCGATCAGGTGCCCGGCGATGGCGCGGTGCACGTCGCCGGGCGGATCGAACGGCAGGTTGCGGTCGGGGGCGGTGGTCTCGACCACGGCCACCACCTTGGCCGGATCGCAGCGGAAACTGTCCTGGCCGATGCGGTCGTCTGGCCGGACCAAAGGGATCGGCACCCGGTGCGGCGGCAGGGCGGTGCCGTAATAGATGTCGTGCATGCCCTCCAGCAGCGGGTTCTGGGCGCTGTTGACCTCGAGGATCACCTGGCTGGCCCGGTCCAGCCAGGTCTTGTTATTGCCGACCGATGAGGACGGAATCAGGCTGCCGTCGGCCCGGATTCCCGAGACCTCGATCACGGCCGTATCGAGCGGGCCCAGAAAGCCTTCCCAGACCATCGGGGCCACCTGGCTCAGATGCAGGTCGGCATAGTCCATCTGGCCGCGGTTGATGCGGACGCGGGCCTCGGGATCGGAATTGTAGGGCAGGCGCATCTCCACCCCGTCACTGCGGGCCAGGGCCCCGTCCAGTTCCGGCCCGGTCGAGGCCCCGGTCCAGACCCGCAGCCGGAAGGGGTTGCCGGCGGCGTGCTCGGCCTCGATCCGCGCGGCCAGGGCCAGCGGCACCGCCTTGGGATAGCCCGAGCCGGTAAAGCCGCTCATGCCCACCGTCGTGCCGGCATGGATCAGAGCCGCTGCGGCGTCGGCGCTCATGAGCTTGCGGCGCAGGGCCTCGCAGGCGATCCGCGTGGTCATGGCTGTCTCCGGGTGTGTGCGCCAGCCATAGCCCGGACCGACCCGGAATTCGCCTCCGTAGTCGCCGCAATCAGGACGTCCGTTGACAGGCCGGGCACGCGGGATCGGACCCGATCCGCACCGTGCGGGTCTCGGCCGCGAGGGCGTCATAGATCAGCAGCCGGCCGCTCAGGGCCTGTCCGGCCCCGGTCAGGAGCTTGACCGCCTCCAGGGCCATCATCGACCCGATGGTCCCGGCCAGGGCTCCGACCACTCCGACCAGGGCGCAGGTTTCGGCGTCCGGCGGCACCTCGGGCACCAGGCAGCGATAGCAGGGCCGGCCGTGGAACACCCCGACCTGGCCGGTCCAGCGCCCCAGGGCCCCGCTGACCAGGGTTTTGCCGTGCCGGACGCAGGCGTCGCTGACCGCAAAGCGGGTGGCAAAGTCGTCGGTGCCGTCGAGGATCAGGTCATACTGGCCGACCAGGGCGTCGGCATTGTCGCCGTTCAGCGAGACCGGATGGGGCTCCACCGCGACGTGGGGATTGAGGGCCGTCAGCCGCTCGGCGGCGACCTCGACCTTCAGACGTCCGACATCGCCGGTCTGGTACAGGACCTGGCGCTGCAGGTTGGACAGCGAGACGGTGTCGGCATCGGCCAGGCCCAGGGTTCCGATCCCGGCGGCGGCCAGATAGAGGGCGGCCGGCGCGCCCAGGCCGCCCATGCCGACCAGCAGCACGCGGGCCGCCTTCAGCTTCTGCTGGCCGGGTCCGCCGACCTCGCGCAGCACCAGATGGCGGGCATAGCGCTCAACCTCGCCGTCTGAAAAACTCATCGCGCTTGATCTCCGGGCCCGGCCTCGCCACATGCGAGGTCATGCAAAACTCCAATTCCTTCCCCGACTGGCACGGCACGACCATTCTGGCGGTGCGCAAGAACGGACAGACCGTGATCGCCGGTGACGGACAGGTCTCCATGGGCCCAACCGTCGTCAAGGGCAACGCCCGCAAGGTGCGCCGGCTGGCCGGCGGCAAGGTAGTGGCCGGCTTCGCCGGGGCCACGGCCGACGCCTTCACCCTGATCGAGCGGCTCGAGGCCAAGCTGGAACAGTATCCAGACCAGTTGGCGAGGGCCTGCGTGGACCTGGCCAAGGACTGGCGTACCGACCGCTATCTGCGCCGGCTGGAGGCCATGCTGCTCGTGGCCGATGCCACGGCCGTCTACACGGTCACCGGCGTGGGCGATGTGCTGGAGCCCGGCGAAAGCGCCGGCGGCGGCTCGGTCGCCGCCATCGGATCGGGCGGCAACTATGCGCTCGCTGCCGCCAAGGCCCTGATCGACCTTGATCTCTCGGCCGAGGAGATCGCTCGCAAGGCCATGGCCATCGCCGCCGAGATCTGCGTCTACACCAACGGCAACCTGACGGTTGAAAGCCTGTAAATGACCGAGTTTTCCCCCCGCGAGATCGTTTCCGAGCTCGACCGCTTCATCGTCGGTCACAACGAGGCCAAGAAGGCCGTCGCCGTGGCCCTGCGCAACCGCTGGCGCCGTCGCCGCGCCCCGGCCGACCTGCAGGACGAGCTGACGCCGAAGAACATCCTGCTGATCGGCCCGACCGGGGTCGGCAAGACCGAGATCGCCCGCCGCCTTGCCCGCCTGGCCCAGGCCCCGTTCCTGAAGGTCGAGGCCACCAAGTTCACCGAGGTCGGCTATGTCGGCCGCGACGTCGACCAGATCGTCCGTGATCTGATGGAAAACGCCCTGGCCATGGTCCGTGACCGGCGCCGGGCCGGCGTCAAGGCGCGGGCCGAGGGCGCGGCCGAGGAGCGGATCCTCGACGCCCTGACCGGACCCGGCTCGACCGCCGCCCGCGAGAGCTTCCGCAAGAAGCTGCGGGCCGGCGAGCTGGACGACAAGGAGGTCGAGCTGCAGCTGGCCGAGACGGGCGGCGGCGGTATGTTCGAGATCCCCGGCCAGCCGGGGGCCTCCGTCCTCAACCTGTCGGAGATGATGAAGTCGTTCGGCGGCGGTCGCACCAAGACCCACAAGACCACCGTGGCCGGGGCCTGGGCCCCGCTGATCGCCGAGGAAAGCGACAAGCTGCTCGACCAGGAGGCCCTGACCCAGGAGGCCCTGGAACTGGCCGAGAACCACGGCATCGTCTTCCTGGACGAGATCGACAAGGTCGCCTCGTCCAGCCAGCGCAGCGGCGCTGACGTTTCGCGCGAGGGCGTCCAGCGTGACCTGCTACCGCTGATCGAGGGTACGACGGTCTCGACCAAGTACGGCCCGGTCAAGACCGACCACATCCTGTTCATCGCCTCGGGAGCCTTCCACGTCGCCAAGCCCTCGGACCTGCTGCCCGAACTGCAGGGGCGGCTGCCGATCCGGGTCGAGCTGAAAGGTCTGACCCGCGACGACCTGCGGCGGATCCTCACCGAGCCGGAGGCCAACCTGATCCGCCAGCACCAGGCCCTGCTGGCGACCGAGGGCCTGACGGTGATCTTCACGGAAGACGCCGTCGACGCCCTGGCCGACGCGGCGGTGGCGGTGAACGCCTCGGTCGAGAACATCGGGGCCCGCCGGCTGCAGACCATCCTGGAAAAGGTCGTCGAGGAGATCAGCTTCACGGCCGCCGACCGCTCCGGCGAGACGGTGACGATCGACGCGGCCTATGTCGCCGACAAGGTCGGGGCCCTGGCGGCCAATGCCGATCTGAGCCGGTTTATTCTGTAGAGTCTGACACTTGCCCCCTACGGGCTGCTGCGCAGCCATCTTCCCTCGGAGGGGGAAGATGAGGTTCGCGCGCCTGTCTTCCCCCTCCGGGGGAAGACGATCGCGAAGCGATCAGTAGGGGGCACGTCCATCATCCCGCCGCCGCTACCGCCTCCATCCCCAGCATGGCCGCCTTGCGGGCCAGGCCCCAGTGATAGCCGGTCAGCCGGCCGTCCTTGGCGATGGCCCGGTGGCAGGGGATGAGCAGGGAGATCGGATTGGCCCCGATCGCGCCGCCGGTGGCCTGGTAGGCGCGGGGCTTGCCCGCCCAGGCGGCGATCTGGCCGTAGGTCGAGGTCGCTCCGGCGGGGATGCGCAGCAGGGCCTTCCAGACCTGGATGTGAAACGGCGAGCCGATCAGGACCAGCGGCATGGGCCCATGGCCGCCGGCAAAGGCCTGGACGGCGGCGGCCGCTGCGACGGCGTCGTCGCGGACCCAGTCGGCCGCGGGAAAGCGCCGGTGCATGTCGGCATGGGTGGCCTCATCATCGCCGTCCGAAAAGGCCAGACCGGCCAGGCCGCGCTCGGCCATCACGAACAGGCCCCGGCCGAACGGGGTGGGGGCCCAGCCATGGCGGAGGGTCATGCCCTCGCCGCGACGGCGGACCTCGCCCGGGGTGACGGCTTCCTGGGCGATGAACAGGTCATGCAGGCGCGAGGGGCCCGACAGGCCGGCGTCATAGGCCGCGTCGAGCACGCTGGCCCCGGCCTCCAGCGAGCGCCGCGCCTCGGCATGGGCGATGGCCGAGACAAAGGTCTTGGGGCTGACCCCGGCCCAGCGGGTGAAGATCCGCTGGAAATGGAACGGCGACAGGCCGACCGCCTCGGCGGCCTCGTCCAGCGAGGGCCGCTCCTGCCAGCGCTCGGCCAGCCAGTCGAGGGCCACCGCCATGCGGTGATAGTCGGCCGAGCGTTCGGTCAGCCGGGCGAAGTCCTGGGAGGGGTGAAGGTCGAGGGCCATGCGCAAACCCTAGCGCCGGGGTTGAAGGCTGTCCGCCCGGTTCTTGCTCAGGCGCCGAAGCCGGCGTGCGGATAGCGCTCGGACCGGGCATCGCGGATCGCCTGGCGCAGGGCATCTCCGAATTCGACCCGCTCGGGCGGGCTGAGCGCCCGGCCCAGGGTCAGGCGGCGGCGATAGATGCGGATCCGCACCCGCGCTTCGTGCTCGCCGGGCTGGTCGACATCGACGCCGGTAAAGGCGGTGGGCGAGGTCCAGATCACCCGCGCGCCCCGCTCGTCCTCGCGGCTGACCGTCACGGCCTCGGCGGTGACCCGCACTCGCTCCCGGCGCTCGGCGGCGCGGAAGCTGGTCCGCAGGGCCCACCAGATGGCCAGGACGTCGAGACCCAGGAACGGCAGCACCGGCGGCGCGCCCAGCACCAGCAGGAAGACGGCGATCAGCAGGTTGAAGGCGATCACCACGCCCAGAACGATGCGCAGGCCCTGCCGGCTCAGCGAGCGGTTGGGGGTGATCACGGCATCCATGTAGAGGGGCGCGGCCATGGCGATCATTTAGGCACGCCTGCACGGCTTGGCGAGGGGGGCGCATCACGCCATGGTCGCGGCCCATGGCTCCGCTGAAGAAACCCGTCCGCAAACGCCCTGCCGTCAAACGGATCTCGCCCGCCGAACGCACGCGCGTGGCCGTGCTTTTCGACCGCTTCGAGAGCCTCGACCTGCATCCCAAGACCGAGCTGCACTATTCCAACCCCTATACCCTGGTCACCGCCGTGGCCCTGTCGGCCCAGGCCACCGACGTGCAGGTCAACAAGGCCACCGGGCCGCTGTTCGCCGTGGCTGACAGTGCGGAGAAGATGCTCGAGCTGGGCGAGGCGGAACTGACCCGCTACATCGCCTCGATCGGCCTGTTCCGCAGCAAGGCCAGGAACGTGATGGCGGCGGCCAGGATCCTGGTCGAGCAGCATGGCGGCGAGGTGCCGCTGAACCGCGCCGATCTGGAAAACCTGCCGGGGGTGGGCCGCAAGACTGCCAGCGTGGTGCTCAACGAACTGGACATCGAACCGGCCATCGCCGTCGACACCCATGTGTTCCGGGTCGCCCACCGCCTGAAACTGTCAGCCGGCAAGGTGCCCGATCGGGTCGAGGAGGACCTGATGCGGATCGTCCCTGGCCCCTACCAGACCCGGGCCCATCACTGGATGATCCTGCACGGCCGTTATGTCTGCCTGGCCCGCCGGCCCAAATGCGAGATCTGCAAGATCGCCGACCTCTGCCCCTCGCGGGAGCTGTTTATCGGGGGCTAGGCCACCCGCTCGGCGATCACCCGCGACCCGTCGTGGCCGGTGACGCGGAAGGCGACGATCTGGCCCTGTGGGGCCTCGCCGGCAAAGGCAATCTCGGTGAAGTCCTCGGCCCGGGCCACGCCGTCACGTTCGACCAGACCCGACAGGGTGCGGCCGATTTGACGCTGCAGATGGCGCTCCAGACCCGCCTGACCGGCTTCGCGCAGACGGCGGGCGCGGTCCTTGATCACCGGGCCCTTGACCGGCGGCATCCGCGCGGCCGGCGTGCCGGGGCGGGCGCTGTAGGGGAAGACGTGCAGGAAGGCGAGCCCCGCCTCCTCGACCAGCTTCAGGGTGTTTTCGAACGCCTCTTCGGTCTCGGTCGGGAAACCGGCGATCAGGTCGGCGCCGAAGGCGGTGTCGGGGCGCACGCGGCGGACCTCGGAGACCAGCTTCAGGGCGTCCTCGCGGCTGTGGCGGCGCTTCATCCGCTTGAGGATCATGTTGTCGCCAGCCTGCAGGCTCAGATGCAGATAGGGCATCAGCCGCGGCTCGGTCTCGAGCAGTTTGAACAGATCCGGATCAATCTCGGCCGCGTCGATCGACGACAGGCGCAGGCGCGGCAGGTCGGGGACCAGTTTCAGGATCCGGCCGACCAGCTGGCCCAGGGTCGGCTGACCCGGCAGGTCGGTGCCCCACGAGGTGACGTCGACCCCGGTCAGCACCACCTCGTTATAGCCTTCGGCGGCCAGGCGGCGGATCTGCTCGACCACCTCGCCGGCCGGAGCCGAGCGGGAATTGCCGCGTCCGAACGGGATGATGCAGAAGGTGCAGCGGTGGTCGCAGCCGTTCTGGACCTCGACATAGGCCCGGGCGCGGTCCTTGAGGCCGGCGATCAGGTGACCGGCGGTCTCCCTGATCGACATGATGTCATTGACCCGTACGCGGGTGGAGGTGTCGAGCAACGCGCCGGGCGCGGCCTTCTCGGCATTGCCCAAAACGAGGTCGACTTCGGGCATGGCGGCGAAGGCGGCCGGATCGATCTGGGCGGCGCAGCCGGTGACGATCAGCCGGGCGTCGGGCCGCTCGCGCCGCGCCTTGCGGATCGCCTGCCGGGCCTGACGCACGGCCTCGTTGGTGACGGCGCAGGTGTTGAAGACCACCGCGTCCGACAGGCCATCGGCCGAGGCGCGGGCGTGGATGGCCTCGGACTCATAGGCGTTCAGCCGGCAGCCGAAGGTGACGACGTCGACGCCGTCGGGGCCGGACATCGTGGTCGCCGGTCCACCTTCCCCACCGACGGCGGGAGCCTTGGGCCTGGAGGCGATGACGGTATAGGTCGTCACGACTTTTCCATGAACGCCGCGAAGGCGTCCTTCCAGTCGGGGTGCCAGCGCGACAGGGCCGGGCGGTTCTCGATGATGTCGCCCATGGCCCAGGCCATGCGCTTCTCGTCGACGGCGCGGGTGACGTCGTTGTCAGGGCACAGGATGTAGAAGTCGCCGGCTTCGATGCGGGCCAGCATGAAGTGGACCACCTGCTCGGGCGTCCAGGCCGCGTCGGGCTTGCCGCCCGGACCGCGTTTGGTCATGCCGGTGAAGGTGTAGCCCGGGATCAGCAGGTGGGCGGTGACCTGACAGTCCTCGGTCTGGCGCAGGGTGTGGGCCAGCCCCTCGGTCAGGGCCTTCACCGCCGACTTGGAGACATTATAGGCCGTGTCGCCCGGCGGCTGGGTAATGCCCTGCTTGGAGCCGGTATTGATGATCAGGCCGGGACGACCCGACAGGGCCATCTCCTCGCCGAACACCTGAACGCCGTTGAGCACGCCCCACAGATTGACGTCGAGGATGCGGCTCCAGGCGTCGTCGCCGGCAAAGGCGTCGCCGCCACCGCCGACCCCGGCATTGTTCATCAGCACGTCGACCGCGCCGAACTTTTCGATCGCGACAGCCTTCAGGGCCTCGACGGCCGCGCGGTCGGCGACGTCGGTGGGCACGGCGAGGGCACCGATGGCCTCGGCCTCCTGCTTCAGCTTGCGGCCGGTGACGTCGGCCATCACCACGTTCAGGCCCAGCGCGCGGAAGATCTTCGCGGCGGCCAGGCCGATGCCATCGGCGGCACCGGTGATGACGGCGGTCTTGCCGGCTTCAAGCGCGGGGTGGAGGCTCATGCGGCGGTCCTTTGCGGCAGCTTGCCGGCATAGTCCATGGTGATGGGGCCGGTCATGATCACGTGGCCGTCGGCCTCGCGCCATTCAATGACCAGGGAGCCGCTCTCGAATTCGACGGTGGCGACCCGGTCGGTCAGGCCCCGGCGCACGGCCGCCACCTGGGCGGCGCAGGCCCCTGTGCCGCAGGCGCTGGTCAAGCCCGCGCCGCGCTCCCAGACCTTCAGCTGGATGTGGTCGCGGGCGGCGATGTGCGCAAAGCCGACATTGACGCCTTCCGGGAACAGCGGGTGATGCTCGACCAGCGAGCCGGTCCCGGTGGCGAAGGCGTCGGTGACCGGCGCATCGACGAAGAACACCACATGCGGATTGCCCATGGAGACGCAGACCGGCGTGTGGACCAGCGGCGCGTCGATCGGACCGACCTGCAGCTCGACCCGCTCGGTGTTCATCTCTTCGGACAGCGGGATCTCTTTCCAGTCCAGGCCGGCCGGCCCATGTCGACGGTGACCCGCCTGTCGCCGGCCATCTGGCCCGACAGGCGACCGCCGTCGGTGTCGAAGGCCACGCTGTCCTTGCCGGCGGACTGCATCAGCAGCCAGGCCACGCAGCGCGTGCCGTTGCCGCAGGCCCCGACGGCGTCGCCATCGGAATTCCAGAACCGCACATAGGCCGACGCGCCTTCGCTGCGCGGCGGATCGATGGCGATCACCTGGTCGCAGCCGATGCCGCCGTCACCGCGTTTGGCGATGGCGCGGATCTCCTCCGGCGTGGGCTCGAAGGACTGGCTGGCGGTCTCGATCACGACGAAGTCGTTGCCGAGGCCGTTCATCTTGAGAAAGGTGCGGCTCATGGTGGGGGCTATATAGTGGAAAGCGGCACGAAATGCACCGAGGCGCGGAGAGCGGCATGATCGCGGAGCTCACCACAGCTATGCGCGAGCACCAACTGGTGCGCTTCTACCGTCCGCAGGAAGATTCGCTGATCCGTGGGTATATTCTCGGAGTCGGACCGGAGTTCTTTTGTCTCGCGCTTGTCAGCGATCGGGTTTGGTTTGATGGCTTCGAGTGTTTTCGCATTAACGACGTGGAAGATTTGGAGGCGGATCCCTACGCTGCGTTCGTCGAAGCCGCACTCGACAAGCGCGGAGAAAAAAGGCCAGGCCACCCCTCCGTGGACCTTGGCGACATAGGCACCTTACTTCTGTCAGCGGCCCAACTTTTTCCGTTGGTCACCATTCACAAGGAGCTGGTCAAGCCCGACATCTGCCACATTGGTCAGGTCATCAGCGTCGAAGGCGGACTTATCTGGATGCTTGGCATCAACCCCGACGCCATGTGGGAGACAGAGCCTCTGGCTCACAAACTCAGTGATATCACTCGGGTGAATTTCGCGGGTGACTATGAACAGGCCCTGGCGCTTGTCGGAGGCCCTCCACCGATGACCCTAAATCGGTCTCACGCGCCCTTGCGGCTCGTCACCGACAACGCCTGACCCCTCTACGATCGTACGCGCCGATACCTTCCGAATATTCCAGCCGATAGGGTCGAACTTCGCGCCACAAGCTCTGGCGCAGGTCGGTTTTTCCGATACCGTCCCGCCCCATGACGATGCTTCGCACCTGTTCCGCCGGGGCCCTGGCCCTCACCCTGCTGTCCTCCGGTGCCGCTCTGGCCCAGGACAGCGACCCGCATCTGGCGCTGGAGGCGGTGGAAAGCCCTGACAGCCTGGCCTGGGTGAAGGCAGAGAACGCCAAGACCCTGCCGCTGCTGTCAGGCGATCCGCGCTTCGCCGGGCTGCAGGCGCAGGCCCTGACCATCCTGTCGGCGAAAGACCGCATCGCCGCGCCCAACTTCATCGGCACCAGCGTCTTCAACTTCTGGCAGGATGCGACCCATGTGCGCGGGATCTGGCGGCGCACGACGCTCGCCTCCTACAAGACCGCCGCACCGGTCTGGGAGACGGTGCTGGATCTGGACGCCCTGGCCAAGGCCGAGGGCAAGACCTGGATCTGGAAGGGGGCCGACTGCCGGCCCAAGACCCATGACCGCTGCATGATCAACCTGTCGAACGGCGGCAAGGACGCCGTCGAGGTTCGCGAGTTTGACCTGGCGACCAAGACCTTCGTGGACGGCGGCTTTGTCCTGTCGGAGGGCAAGCAGACCGTCGAATGGCTGGATCCCGACACCCTGATCCTGACCCGCGACTGGGGCCCCGGCACCACCACCGACAGCGGCTATGGCATGGTCATCAAGACCCTGAAGCGCGGTCAGCCGCTGGATCAGGCCGTCGAGGTGTTCCGGGGTCAGAAGAGCGACGTCTCGGCCCGGCCCAATGTACTGCGCGACGCGGCCGGCAACCGGGTGGTGCTGATCGAGCGGGCGACGGATTTCTTCAATAGCGAGACCTACCTGTGGGACGGGCGAGAGGCTCGGCTTTTGCCGATACCAAGGCGGGTAGCATTGCGAGGCCTGCTCGACGGCAAGCTAGTGTTCAAGACTGAGGAGCCTTGGAGTTGGGGCACAGCGAACCAGTTTACAGCCGGCGCGCTGATGGTCGCTACGCCCGGCGTCCTGCTTAGCCCAGACGTGGTAGGCGAATGTGATCCATGCCAACTGTTAGCTCCCGGCCACAACCAGTCGATCGATCAGGTCGCGGTAACCGATCACCGAGTTCTTGCTGTGGTTTACGATAACGTCCGGGGGCGGCTCGTTAGCATTGAGTACCGTGGAGCCGCTGGCGCAAAAGTTCAATCGCTTCCCGTGATCGAAAACGCCTCGGTCTCCCTCGGCTCGACCGCCGACGAGGGCGACCAGATCTTCTACAGCGTCGAGGGGTTCACCACCCCGACCCAGCTGAAACTGGCCGACGCGGCCAGCGGCGCCGCAGAGACCCTCAAGGCCCTGCCGGCCCAGTTCGACGGCAGCAATCTCGAGGTCGAGCAGAAGGTCGCCACCAGCAAGGACGGCACCAAGGTTCCCTATTTCCTGATTCACCCCAAGGGTCACAGGCACGACGGCTCAAACCCCACCCTGCTGCACGCCTATGGCGGCTTCAACCTGTCGAAACTGCCGGTCTATGACCCGCTGATCGGCAAGCTGTGGCTGGAGAAGGGCGGCAGCTATGCTGTGGCCAACATCCGCGGCGGCGGCGAATTCGGTCCGGCCTGGCACGAGGCGGCCCTGAAGGCCAACCGCCAGCGCGCCTATGACGACTATTTCGCCGTGGCCGAGGACATGATCAGCAAGAAGATCACCTCGCCCCGTCACCTGGGGGCCTATGGCCGCAGCAATGGCGGCCTGCTGATGGGCGTGGCCCTGACCCAGCGGCCCGGCCTGTGGAATGCGGTGGTGGTCGAAAGCCCGCTGCTGGACATGATCCGCTACACCAAGCTGCCGGCCGGCGCCTCGTGGATCGGCGAATATGGCGACCCCGACATTCCCGCCGAACGGGCCTGGATCGAGGCCTATTCGCCCTATCAGAACCTGAAGGCCGGGGTGAAATACCCGCTGGCCTATATCACCACCTCGACCAAGGACGACCGGGTCCATCCCGGCCATGCCCGCAAGTTCGCCGCCCGGCTGGATGATCTGAAGGTCGACCATCTCTATTTCGAAAATACCGACGGCGGCCACGCCAATGGTGCGGATCCGAAGTCCAATGCCCGCCGCTGGGCCCTGCACTACACCTACCTGTCGCGCCAGCTGATGGATCACTAACTGATGCGTAGCCTTGTCCTCGCCCTTCTCGCCTCCACGAGCCTCATGACCGCTTCCCACGCTGCCGAACCCGCCGCCCCGGCCACCGAGGTGCGCACGCCCCTGTCGGAGCTGGGCAAGTCCGATCCCTATCTCTGGATGGAGGAGATCGAGGGCACCCGGGCCATGGACTGGGCCAAGGCCCGCAACGCCAAGACCATGCCGGTCCTGCAGGGAGACGCCCGCTATGCCGGTCTGGAAAGCCAGGCCCTGGCCATCCTGAATGCCAAGGACCGGGTGCCCGGCGTGTCGTTCGCCGGCGACGGCAGCTTGCGCAACTTCTGGCAGGACGCGACCCATGTGCGTGGCCTGTGGCGCAAGACCACGCTGGAGAGCTACCGCACGGCCGAGCCGGTCTGGGAGACCATTCTCGACATCGACGCCCTGACCAAGGCCGAGAACGCCAACTGGGTGTTCAAGGGAGCCGGCTGCCTGCCGCCGGAAGACACCCGCTGCCTGCTCAGCCTGTCGAACGGCGGCAAGGATGCCGTCACGGTTCGCGAGTTCGACACCACGACCAAGAGCTTCGTGCCCGGTGGCTTTGAACTGCCCGAGGGCAAGCAGAACTATACCTGGCTGGACAGGGACACCCTGCTGGTGGCCCGCGAGTGGGAACCGGGCCAGGTGACCAAGTCGGGCTATGCCTATGTGCTGAAGACCGTCAAACGCGGCCAGCCGCTGAGTGCCGCGACCGAGCTTTATCGCGGCACCGAGACCGACGTGTCGGTCAGTCCCTTCGTGCTGCGCGACGCCGACGGCAAGACCGTGGCGGTCATGGCCGCGCGGGGCGTGACCTTCTTCGAGAGCGAATACTATCTGCTGTCCGACAAGGGGCCGGTGAAGCTGGATCTGCCGCTGAAGGCCTCGATCCAGGGCTATGTCGCCGGCCAGATGGTCGTGCTGATGGAGCAGGACTGGGCGGAAAAGGGCTTCAAGACCGGTGATTTGATCAGCTTTGACCTCGCCGCCCTGAAGGCCGCACCGACGGCGGCCAAGGCGACCCTGGTGCTGCGCCCCACCGCCCGCCAGTCGGTCGAAAGCGTCACCACCACCCGCACCAAACTGGTCGTGGCCCTGCTGGACAACGTCAAGGGCGCGGCCCGGGTGCTGACCCACGGCGCCCAGGGCTGGACGTCGCAGGACCTGGCCCTGCCGGCCAATTCCAGCATCGGCCTCGGCTCGACCTCGGAAAAGGACGAGCGCCTGTTCGTCACCGTCACTGGCTATCTGACGCCTTCGACCTTCTGGCTGGCCGATGCCGGCTCGCTGAAGCTGGAACAGGTCAAGGCCTCGCCGGCCCGCTTTGACGCCTCGACCCATGTGGTCGAGCAGTTCGAGGCGACCAGCAGCGACGGGGTGAAGATCCCCTATTTCGTCGTGCGGCCCAAGGCCGTGAAGTATGACGGCTCCAACCCGACCCTGCTCTATGCCTATGGCGGCTTCCAGGTGCCGATGGCCCCGGGCTATTCCGGCGTGATGGGCAAGCTGTGGCTGGAGCGCGGCGGCACCTATGTGGTGGCCAATATCCGCGGCGGCGGCGAGTTCGGCCCCGCCTGGCACGAGGCGGGCCTGAAGGAAAATCGCCAGAAGGTCTATGATGACTTCTTCGCCGTCAGCCAGGACCTGATCACCCGCAAGATCACCTCGCCCCGGCGGCTGGGGATTATGGGCGGGTCGAACGGCGGCCTGCTGATGGGCGTGGCCCTGACCCAGCGCCCCGAGCTCTACAACGCCATCGTCGTGCAGGTGCCGCTGTTCGACATGATCCGCTACAGCCAGATCGGGGCCGGGGCCTCGTGGGTCGGCGAGTATGGCGACCCGGCCATTCCGTCCGAGCGGGCCGTGATCGAAAAGTACGACCCCTATTCGAACCTGAAAGCCGGCAAGCCCTATCCCGAGGTGTTCATCGAGACCTCGACCAAGGACGACCGCGTCCATCCGGCCCATGCCCGCAAGGCGGCCGCGCGGCTGGAAGAGCTGGGCTATCCGGTGCTCTATTACGAGAACATCGACGGCGGCCATGCCGGGGCGGCCAATCTGGCCGAGACCGCCCGACGGCAGGCGATGGAATACATCTACCTGTCGCGCAAGCTGATGGATTGATCCGCAGGACCTGCGTTACGCGAGGTTGAGCGTCGTCAACACTGGGGAAATCTATCTGGGCGAGGATCGGGTCTGACAAAGCCGACCCGGATTTCGCCCAGAGCCCCGCCTTGAAGATCGACGTCGTTGCCGCCCCGGACCTGTCTCCTTCTGACGCTGACCACTGGTCGCGCCTGCAGGCGGGGGTCCCGCGCCTCGACTCGCCCTTCCTGTCGCCGCTGTGGACCACGGCCGTCGCCCGGGCCCGGGCCGCAACCGGCGAGAAGGCCTGTGATATCAAGGTCGCGATCCTGCGCACCGACGACGGTTGCCCGGTCGGTTTTCTGCCGGTGCGGATCCGTCACGGCGTCGCCATGCCGGTCGGCGCGCCGATGTGCGACTATCAGGCCCTGGTCGGGAGCCCGGGTGTCGCGGTCGATCCGCGCGGCCTGCTCTCGGCACTCGGCGTCTCCCGCCTCGATTTTTGCCATATGCAGGCCGATGACGAGACCCTGGCCCGCCACGGCCGCGGCCAAACCGATTCCTGGATTGTCGAGGTGCCGGACGGCTATGCGGCCTATGAGGCCCAGCGCAAGGCGGCGGGGTCGGGTGTCCTAAAGGACATCGACAAGAAGCGCCGCAAGGCCGAGCGCGAGGTCGGTCCGGCGGTCTTCACCGCCCTGTCGGATGACCGGTCCGCCTTCGATCAGCTGATCGCCTGGAAGCGCGGCCAGCTGGTTGCGACCGGCCAGACCGACTATTTCAGGACGCCCTGGGTGATGAAGCTGGTCGAGGACCTGTTTGCCACCCGCGAGCCCGGCTTCGGCGGGGGGCTCTATACCCTGCACCTCGGCGGCGAGCTGGCGGCGGTGCATCTGCATCTGCGCGGCGTCCACACGATCCATGGCTGGCTGATCGCCCACAATCCCGCCTTCGAGCGCTATTCCCCCGGCCTGATGCTGTTCCAGGACATCCTGAAGACCATGCACGGCGGGGGTTATACCCATCTCGACCTCGGGGCCGGTGACTACCGTTTCAAGCGCGAGCTCTCCAATGCCCGCCAGACCGTGGTGTTCGGCTTCTTCGGCGCGCTCTCACCGGCCACCTTCGTGCGCAGCGCCGCCTATGGCGTACGGCAGATGGCCGAGGCCCTGCCGCTGGGCCGGGTCTCGGAGCTGCCCGGCAAGGCCATGCGCCGGATCGACCTGCTGCGCGGCCTGCACTGATCTCCTGACAGGAGAGCCGTCAGGCGGCCTGCAGTGTCTCGGCCAGCAGGCGGCCCTCGGTGGCGCGGCTGGAGCCGGCCCGCCAGGCCACCACGATCTCGCGGCTGGAATGGTCCGAATCCAGCGGGCGGACCGTGACGGCGGTCTTGTCGGTCAGGCCGGCCTGGACCGCCATGGCCGGCAGGAAGGAGACCCCGAGGCCCGAGCCGATCATCTGCACCAGGGTCGGCAGGGAGGTGGCGGCGAAGCTTTCTTCGTCCCCGACCCCGCGCGGCGGCTCCAGACCGCAGGCCGCCAGGGCGTGGTCGCGCAGGCAGTGGCCGTCCTCGAGCAGGATCAGGTCGTCGTTCTTCAGGCTGTCGGGGTCGACCCGCACCGACGCCGACATCGGGTGATTGGCTGGTGCCGCCGCCAGAAGTTCATCGTCCTCGACATGGGCCCAGTCCAGACCGGTCATGTCATAGGGCAGGGCGATCAGGGCGGCGTCGAGGGCCCCGGCCTTCAGGGCGGCGATCAGGCGCTGGGTCAGGTCCTCGCGCAGGAACAGGCGCAGCTTGGGGAAGCGGTCCCGCAGCACCGGCAGGGCCCTCGGCAGCAGATAGGGAGCCACGGTCGGAATGACGCCGAGCCGGAAGCGCCCGGCCAGGGGCAGCCCCGCGCCACGGGCCGCCTGTACCAGGTCCTCGGTGCGGGCGAGAATATCCTCGGCCCGGCGCACGGCCTCCTGGCCGGCGGCGGTCAGGATCACCCCCGACCGGGCCCGGTCGACGACCGCCGCGCCCAGGATCTTTTCCAGCTCCTGGATTCCGGCCGACAGGGTCGGCTGGGTGACATGGGCGCTTTCGGCGGCCCGGCTGAACGAGCCGTGCTCGGACAGAAGCTTGAGATATTGCAGCTGGCGCAGGGTGGGGAGCATGGCCGCAGCCTAGGCCTGCCGGCCCTCTTTGCATAGATCAGATCTATCCTGATGAATGATTTAATCGATTGGACCTATTCATCTCGGGGGCGTAGAGGTGCGCTCACCTTTTACGGGAGCTCTCCATGGCCTTGATCAACACCACCATCAAACCCTTCACCGCGACGGCCTTCAAGGCCGGCAAGTTCATCGAGGTCAGTGACGCCGACCTGAAGGGCAAGTGGTCCGTCGTGTTCTTCTACCCCGCCGACTTCACCTTCGTCTGCCCGACCGAGCTTGAAGACCTGGCTGACAACTATCCCGAGCTGCAGAAGATGGGCGTTGAGGTCTATTCGGTCTCGACCGACACCCATTTCTCGCACAAGGCCTGGCACGACAGCTCGCCGGCCATCGGCAAGATCCAGTACACCATGATCGGCGACCCGTCGGGCCTGGTGACCAACAACTTCGAGGTCATGCGCGAAGGCGTCGGCCTGGCCGACCGCGGCACCTTCCTGGTCGATCCCGAAGGCGTGATCCAGTTCATGGAAATCACCGCTGAAGGCATTGGTCGTAACGCTGCCGAGCTGATCCGCAAGATCAAGGCCGCCCAGTACGTCGCTTCGCACCCGGGCGAAGTCTGCCCGGCCAAGTGGGAAGAGGGCGAGAAGACCCTGGCCCCCTCGCTCGACCTCGTCGGCAAGATCTAAGTCTGTAGACCGACCGCGGCCCCTGGCGGGTCGCGGTCCGGCGTCGCCGCCCGCTGGCCGTCTCCCCACGGAGCCCGCGGCGACGCCCTATTTTCTCATTCGAAAAACCGGCTCATGTCTCCCGACGGGAGAGGTGCGCCTCGCCTCCGGAGCCTCCGATGTTGGACGCCAGCCTGAAGACCCAGCTGACCGCCTATCTGCAGAACCTGCGTCAGCCGATCACGCTCGTCGCCTCGCTCGACGACAGCAGCGGCGCGCGCGACACGCGGGCCCTGCTCGAGGACGTGGCCAGCACCTCCGACAAGGTCAGCCTCCGCTTTGACGGCGACGACGCGCGCAAGCCGTCCTTTGCCATCACCCGGGCGTCAGGCGATGCCGATGTGCGCTTCGCCGGCCTGCCGCTGGGCCACGAGTTCACCTCGCTGGTCCTGGCCCTGCTGCATGTGGGCGGCCACCCGCCGCGCTTCGAGGCCGAGGTCCTGGACCGGGTCCGCGACCTCGACGGCGACTATCATTTCGAGACCTATTTCTCGCAGTCCTGCCAGAACTGCCCGGACGTGGTGCAGGCCCTTAACACGATGAGCGCCCTGAACCCGCGAATCCGCCACGTCGCCATCGACGGGGCCCTGTTCAAGGCCGAGGTCGAGGCGCGCCAGGTGATGGCTGTGCCGACCATCCTGCTGAACGGCCAGCCGTTCGGCCAGGGGCGCATGGACCTGGAACAGATCCTGGCCAAGCTCGACACCGGCGCGGCCGACCGCATGGCCGACAAGATCCGCGCCAAGACCGCCTTCGACGTTCTGGTGATCGGCGGGGGGCCGGCCGGTGCGGCCGCAGCCATCTATGCGGCCCGCAAGGGTATTCGCACGGGCATTGCAGCCGAGCGCTTCGGCGGCCAGGTGCTGGACACCATGGCCATCGAGAACTTCATCTCGGTCTCGCACACCGAAGGGCCCAAGCTGGTCTCGGGCCTGGAACAGCACGTCAGGGACTACGATGTCGACATCATGAACCTGCAGAAGGCCGTGGGGCTCGTCCCGGCCGCGTCTCCGGGCGGCCTGATCGAGGTCGAGCTCGAGAACGGGGCCAGCCTGTCGGCCCGCAGCGTCATCCTGTCCACCGGAGCCCGCTGGCGGAACGTCAATGTGCCCGGTGAGGCCGAGTACAAGAACCGTGGTGTGGCCTATTGCCCGCACTGCGACGGCCCACTTTTCAAGGGCAAGCGCGTCTCGGTGATCGGCGGCGGCAACAGCGGCGTCGAGGCCGCGATAGATCTGGCCGGCATCGTTGCCCATGTCACCCTGATCGAGTTCGACGGCCAGCTGCGGGCCGACGCGGTCCTGCAGCGCAAGCTGGCCAGCCTGCCGAACGTAACGATCGTCACCTCGGCCATGACCACCGAGATCCATGGCGACGGCAGCCGCGTGACGGGCCTGAGCTACAAGGACCGGGGCAGCGACAGCCTGCACCGGATCGACCTGGACGGTGTCTTCGTGCAGATCGGCCTGGTGCCCAATACCGAATGGCTGAAGGACAGCGGTATCGCCCTGAGCCCGCGCGGCGAAATCGAGGTGGACCCGCGCGGCGAGACCTCGGTCCCCGGGGTCTTTGCGGCCGGGGACGCGACAACCACGCCCTACAAGCAGATCATCATCGCCATGGGCGAGGGCTCCAAGGCGGCGCTTTCGGCCTTTGACTACCTGATCCGGCTGGAGCCGGTTGCGGCCGCCGAGCAGGCCGCAGCCTGAGTCAGGCCTTAGCGTCCGGGTGCCGTTGCATGGCTTTCCTCTGGAGAGCCTGCGACGGCGCCCAAAAACGCGCTCTGCGGCAATGCGTCCCCAAGCTTCACACGATCTTCGCCTCGACAGCATCCGGGCGCGCAAGCTAATCTGTTAACGATTGTTAAAATGATTCTGCGCGGTCGCGAGGCCGTTACGGCACGCCGGGTGTCGTCGCGCGGTTCGTGAGAAGGTGGGCGAGATGAGGCTGCTGTCCAAGAACGTCCGTGACACCAAGACGGTGAAGCCGGCCATGCTGGTCGAAGGCGTCGGCCGCCCCGAGGGTGCCGACCGTCTGATCGAGTCCACCCAGGCCATCGGCGTCCGCTACGAAACCATTCACGGCGGGCTCGACAGCATCGCCCGCGTCGTCGAGCACCTGCGGGCCATCGAGCCGCTGCTCAGCGAGATCCGCCAGCCCGTCGCCAAGGAATTCGAGGCCCGCCGGGCCGAGCATGCCGAACTGATCGCCCTGCGGGCCAATTACGAGATGGCGCTGCGTCAGGCCGCGGTCGCCAAGGCCGAAGAGCGCGAAACTGCTGCGCGCCTGCAGCAGACCGAAACGGCGCTCGGTGAATCCGACGCCCGCCGGCAGGCCCAGGACACGGCCCTCGAAGACAGCGCCCTTGAAATTGATCGCCTGCGCAACGGCCTGCTGCAGTCGGACCTGAAGGCCGGCAGCCTGGATGCCTCGCTGCGGGACGCCAATGCCCGGATCGAGCACCTCGTGCAGGACGTGGATACCCTGCGCGTCCAGAGCCAGGACATCGACGCTCGCCGTGGCGAAGCCGAGGCCTCGCTGGCCCGCGTCCAGCAGCAGAATGCCCTGCTGACCGAAGAGGTCGCCACCCTGAAGAAGCGCCTCGATCAGGCCGGCTTCGATGTTGCGCGTCTGTCGCGGGTCGAGACCGATCTGGAAGCCCAGATTGCCGCCGAGCGGGCTCGCCTGCAGGCCGCCGAGAACGCCCTTTCGGTGCATCAGACCGACAGCAGCCGCACGATCCGTGGCCTTGAGAGCCAGGTCGAGACCGGCCGTGCCGAGATCTCGGCCCTGCAGACCCGTCTGGAGACCGCCACCGGTCGGGCCGACAAGCTGGAAGAGATGAACGGCCAGATGGCCACGCGCCTCGCCGAGTCCAGCGCCAGCAGCAGGCTGTCGAGCGCCGGGCCGGCGACCTCAACGTCGCCCTCGAGCGGGCACTTGAGCGCATTCGCAGCCTGGAAGAGGAAAGCGATGGTCTGCGCCAGCGTCATGCCGGTGTCGACACCGCCCGTGCTGCGGCCATCGAGCGCGCGGACCAGCTGGCCAAGAGCGCGGTCGCCCACGAAAAGACCCTCAAGCGGTCGGAAGAGCGCGAGAACCAGCTGCGCATCCGTCTCGAGACGCTGCAGCAGTCGCAGGACGAGGCTCGCCGCCAGCACGAGGACAAGATCGCCGAACTTCAGACCCAGATCGATCGCCTGACCTCGGAAGCCGCCCTGGCCGAAGGCGCCCTGGAAGCGGCCCGCCGCGACCGGGCCCGCCTGCAGATGGCGCTGCTGGGGGCCAGCGACGACGACCTGGCCGCCGCCAGCTAGGCTTCGCTGCCGGCAAGATAGAAAGAGGCGGTCTCTCGGGGCCGCCTTTTTTGTGCCGACGGGCCGGACCGGGTCCTCAGGGCCTAGCCGGCCTTCCCCGTTTCAACCTGACCTTTGAGCCGCTGGATCTGCTGGCCCAGCACGCCGTCGACGGGCGCGGCCAGGGTGGCGAGCCCGCCCTTCATATAGCCGCCGACATCATAGGTGAGGGTGACGGTGGTCCTGCCGTCCTTCTCGGAGAGCAGGATGTTCAGGTGACCGGCCGCGCCGGTGTTCTGCAGGGGGCCGAGCGCGCCGAACAGGGTCAGCCTCGCATTGGGCGCGGCATGGACCGTGCTCATGTGCATCACCGAGCCGCCCCCGGGCAGACGCTCGCAGAAACAGCCCCCTGAGGCCGCCGCCAGCGAGAGATTGGCGGCCGAGCCGGACCAGGTGTGGCGCGGGTCCCACCACAGGGCCGGTTGCACCAGGCTGGCCCAGACCCGGGCGGCCGGGGCGGCGATCTCGACCGACTGACGCACCTGGAAGCCGCCCGGCGTCGAATCAACGACCTCGGCCCGGGCGGCGGTGGTCAGGGTCAGGGTGAGGGCGGCAACCGCCAGCCAGATGCGCATGGGGTATTTCCTCTAGTCAGGCGGCGAGGTGATGGTGGCCCCGCTCGCCCTTAGGCGATCGAGAATCCCGTTGGCCGGCAGCAGGAAGGCCAGATCGACGACCGCGACCGTCACGCCGCCATGGTCGAGGGCCTCGGACAGGGTTTTGGCCGACTGGGCGATCTGGTCCGTCAGCAGCGCATTGCCGCCGGGAGCCCGCATCAGGCACCTCTGGGCGGCGCTGGCCGAGTAGCGGGCCCTGACCGAGGCGAGGTCGCCCTCGGCCCAGTCCCGGCCGATCGTCGTGGGGCGCTCGCCGTCATATTCCAGCTCGTCGAGCGTATCGCGCAGGCAGGCCAGTTGCCCCTCGGGCGACAGCTTGCCGACGCTGCCGAGCACCGGGCCCAGGCGGTACTGCCCCATGGCCTTGATCTTGACCTTGCGGGTCTTGGCCATGCGTTCGATCGTGCTGACCGGCTTGGCTTCCGACAGGCCCGCCGCCTGACGGAAGTCCGACAACAGGATGAAACCCGCTACCGCCGGCTGCCAGTTCTTGTAGGGCACGTGGCTGCGATTGGCGCGCAGCCGGGCCGAGATGAAGCGGGCCTTCAGGTCCGGCGGGAGTTTGTCTTCCAGGCTGGAGCCGAAGCCCTGGCGCAGCCCCGCCCCGCCCTTTAGCAGAAAGCCGGCGATCTGGCCGGGGCCGACCGAGGCCTCTGGCGGCGAGAGTAGCAGGTCGGCCTTGTCGAGCGCCCGTTCCAGTCGCGGGCTGCGCCAGGCCAGCTGGTGGGGCAGGGGGGCGGCCGAGCCGACGACATAGAGCCTTGCCCCGCCCTTCTCGACCAGCCACAGGGCCGGCCCCGGCGGCCGGGCCACGACCAGCAGTTCGGACACGACAGCGCTGCCGGGATCGGCAGGGGTCAGCTCGACGGTCTGGGCGTGGGCGGTGGAGACCACTCCGGAAAGGGCAAGGGCGGAAAAGGCGATTTTCAACGCGGCCATTGTTACTCCTGGAAGCCCCCAGACGACAAACGCGCGACACACCTTCCTTCTCCCCTTGCGGGAGAAGGTGTCATCCAAAGGATGACGGATGAGGGGTCGTGCCGGTCCGGCCGAGAAACCCCTCACCCTCCCACCGCTTCGCGGCGGGCCCCTCCCTCTCCCACAAGGGGAGAGGGCAAGCTCATCAGGCCCCCGGCGGAACCGGGAAGCCCCGGTCGCGCATCAGGGCCCCGATCTTGACGTTGCGGCCCCGGAAGGCCTTGAACTGGTCGACCGGGTCCACAGAATTGCCCTTCGACATGATGGTCTCGTACAGGCGCTGGCCGGTGGGCTTGTCATAGAACCCGCCCGGAGCCTCCTGGAAGGCTTCGGCCACGTCGGCGGTCAGGGTGTCGGCCCACAGATAGCTGTAATAGCCGGCCGAATAGCCGTCGCCCGAGAACACGTGCCCGAACTGCGGCGTGCGGTGCCGCATGACGATCTCCCTGGGCATGTTCAGCTTGGCCAGCTCCGTCCGCTCGAAGGCATCGGGATCGATGTCGACGTCGCCGGCCAGGTGCAGCTTCATGTCGATCAGGGCGCTGGCCAGGTACTCGGTGGTGTCGAAACCCTGGTTGAAGGTGCCGGCGGCCTTGATCTTGTCGACCAGGGCCTGGGGAATCGCCTCGCCCGTCTTGTAGTGCACGCAGAACCTGGAGAGCACCTCCTTGGTCGGCAGCCAGTGCTCGTTCAGCTGGCTGGGGAACTCCACATAGTCGCGCGCGACATTGGTGCCCGACACCGTCGGATAGGTGGCATTGGCGTTGAGGCCATGGATCGCGTGGCCGAACTCGTGGAACAGGGTGGTGGCGTCATCCCACGAGATCAGCACCGGCTCGCCGGGTGCGCCCTTGATGAAGTTGGAATTGTTCGAGACGATCGTGGTGATCTCGCCGCGGAACCGCTCCTGGGTCCGGTAGGCGTTCATCCAGGCCCCCGAGCGCTTGCCCTCGCGGGCATAGGGATCGAAGTACCACAGGCCCACATGCTTGCCGGCCCGGGTCACCTCATAGACGGTGATGTCCTCGTGATAGACCGGCAGGCCCTCGACCTTCTTGTATTCGAAGCCGTAGACCTGGCCCGAGGCCCAGAACATCGCTTCGCGCAGCTTGTCCAGCTGCATGTACGGCTTCACCTCGTTCATATCGAGGTCGTACTTCGCCTTGCGGACCTTCTCGGCATAGAAGCGATAGTCCCAGGGTTCGATCCTGAAGCCGCCCTTTTCGCTGTCGACGATGGCCTGCATGGCCGCCACGTCGATGGCCACCTGGGCGATGGCCGGCTTCCAGACCGCTTCCATCAGGGCCATGGCGCTGTCCGGAGTCTTGGCCATGGCGTTTTCCAGCCGCCAGTGGGCATGGGTCTGGTAGCCCAGCAGCCGGGCGCGCTCGACCCGCAGCTTCAGGATCTTGCTGATCAGGGCATTGTTGTCGGTGGCCCCGCCGTTGTCGCCGCGATTGACGAAGGCCTTCCAGACCTTCTCGCGGGTGGCGCGCACCGGCGAATAGGTCAGATAGGGGTCAACGCTGGAGCGGGTGTTGACGATGATGAACTTGCCGGGAAGCTTGCGCTGGGCGGCGCTCGAGGCGGCATTGGCCTTCAGCGAGTCCGGCAGGCCGACCAGGTCGGCCTCGCTCAGCTCGATATAGGTGTTCTCGTCGGCCAGCAGGTTCTGGCTGAACTTGGTGAAGTAGCCGGCCATTTCGGTATTGATCGCCGCAACCCGGGCCTTGGCCCTGGCATCCAGCTTGGCCCCGGCCCGCACGAAGTTGGTGTAGTAGATCCACAGCACGCGCTGCTGCTCGGGCGTCAGCCTGGCCTTTTCCGGCGCGGTGTAGACCGCCTCGATGCGTTTGAAGAGCCCGGCATTCTGGGTGATTTTGTCGCCCAGCCCGGCCAGCTTGGTGTCGAGTTCTTCCTCGACCTTCTGGAACTCCGGCGAGCTCACGTTCGAGCCCCAGATGCCGTAATAGCAGTAGAAGTCCGACAGGGCCCGGCCGCTGTCTTCCAGGGCGGCGATGGTGTTCTCGAAGGTCGGCGGAGCCGGATTGGCGACGATGGCGTCGATCTCGGCGAGGTTCTTGGCCATGGCGGCTTCGGCGGCGGGCTTGAAGTCGGCGACCTTGACCTTGTCGAAGGCGGGCACGCCGCCATAGGGGCCGGTCCATTTGGCGAGCATGGGGTTGGTGTCCGCAGCAAGGGCGAAAGCGGGATTGAGGCCGGCCGCGACGCCGGTGGCGGCGGCCGAGGCCAGGAAGGTACGACGTTGCACGGATCGTCTCCGATGGATGTTGCGAGCGACCCTAGGCCGGTCCTGGCGCTACGTCACATGACAGGACCGTAACCTTTTCGGGGCGTGGACGAAGCGCTTCGCCGCGTCTAAAGCTTTGGCATGTCCATCGGCGTCTTTGACTCCGGCGTGGGCGGCCTCTCGGTCCACCGCGCCCTCGTGCAACGCCTCCCGCAGGCGGATTTCACCTATCTGGCCGACCAGGCCAACGCGCCCTATGGCGGTCGGACCGGCGAGGAGATTGTCGACCTGACCCGGGCCGGTTGCGAGCGCCTGTTCGACACGGGGGCCGACCTCGTGGTCCTGGCCTGCAACACCGCCAGTGCCATCGCCCTGCGTCGCCTGCAGCAGACCTGGCTGCCCGGCTATCGCAAGGCCCTGGGCCGGCCGGTCAATGTGCTGGGCATCATCGTTCCCACCATCGAGGCGGCCACCGGCCTGCCGTGGGAGCACGAGGCCGAGCGGCGCGGCGACAAGGTGGAGCAGCTGGATGTGCTGGGCGTGTTTTCAACGCCGGCCACGGCGCGCTCGCGCGTCTATGAAATCGAGATCGACAAGCGCAAGCAGGACCTGGCGGTGTTCTCCCAGCCCTGTCCGGACCTCGTGCCGATGATCGAGGCCGATGCCGGGGCGGTCGAGCTGGCCCAGACCGTCGACGGCTATGTCCAGGCGCTGAAGACCCGCATCGGCCGGTTCCCGGACCGGGTGGTGCTGGGCTGTACGCACTACGAAATCATCGCCGACATCTTCCGGGTCGCCCTGCCGGCCGGAACGCCGCTGATCCAGCAGCCGGCCGCGACAGCGGACGCCCTGGAGCTCTATCTGGAACGCCATCCGGAACTCGACCCGGGCACCGGCGGCTCGCGGGCCTTCCTGACCACCGGCACGCCAGGACCGCAGAACGGCCTCGTCGAGAGCTTCTGGGGCGGCCCGCTGCGGTTCGAGGCGGCCTGAGACCGCACGCCGGCTGGAAAGAACAACCGTGTCGTGATCTTGGGGACTTTCCCCGGTTTTCGGCCGGCTCTACCGTGACTGCTTGCGCTGTTCTGGTCAGATCTTGTTAATCCCGTCCGTTAAGGACCCGGATACCTCTCCGAAACTCGCCCTTTACCCCCGGCGTGTATCACTTCGAGGCAACAAGAGCCGTGCCCCATGTCGGGTTAGGCCGGTTATGGTGGGTGTGCTCGATGTCCAAAACGGTCCTCGTCGTCGATGACGATCCGACCCAGCGCCGATTGATCCAGGCCGTCCTCGAACGGGACGGCTTTGCCGTGGCCCATGCCGAGAGCGGCGATGCGGCCATGGCGATCCTGGCCTCGGGCACCGCCGTGGATGTCATCCTGCTGGACCTTGTCATGCCCGGGCTGAACGGTCAGGACGCCCTTAAGGAAATGCGCGCGCGCGGCTTCACCCAGCCGGTGATCGTGCTGACCGCCAGCGGTGGCGTCGATACCGTGGTCAAGGCCATGCAGGCCGGAGCTACCGACTTCTTCATCAAGCCCGCCAGCCCGGAGCGGATCACCGTGTCGATCCGCAATGCCCTGTCGATGGGCGACCTGAAGGGCGAGGTTGAACGCCTGTCCAAGCGTGTCTCGGGCCGCACCACCTTCGCCGACCTGATCGGCACCTCACCGGCCATGACGCTGGTCAAGCGCATGGGCGAGCGGGCCGCCAAGAGCGCGATCCCCATTCTGATCACCGGCGAGAGCGGGGTCGGCAAGGAGCTGATCGCCCGGGCCGTGCACGGCAGCTCCGAGCGGGCCGGAAAGCCCTTCGTGGCCGTCAACTGCGGCGCCATTCCCGAAAACCTCGTCGAGTCGATCCTGTTCGGTCACGAGAAGGGCTCCTTCACCGGGGCCACCGACAAGCACCTCGGCAAGTTCAAGGAAGCCGACGGCGGCACCCTGTTCCTCGATGAGGTTGGCGAACTGCCGCTCGACATGCAGGTCAAGCTGCTGCGGGCCCTGCAGGAAGGCGAAATCGATCCGATCGGCTCCAAGCGCTCGCAGAAGGTCGACGTGCGTATCGTCTCGGCCACCAACCGCGATGTGGCCACCGCCGTGGCCCAGGGCCGGTTCCGCGAGGACCTCTATTATCGCCTGAACGTTTTCCCGATCGAGGCCCCGTCGCTGCGCGAGCGTCGTACCGACATCCCGCCCCTGGTCGAGGCCTTCATCCGGCGGTTCAATGTTGAAGAGGGCAAGCGGGTGATCGGGGCTTCCCCTGAAACCCTGTCGCTGCTGACGGCCTTCGACTGGCCGGGCAATGTCCGGCAGCTGGAAAACACCGTCTATCGCGCCATCGTCCTGGCCGATGCGCCCTATCTGCAGCCCTACGATTTCCCGGCCATTTCCGGGGTCCAGGCCCCGCCGCCCGAAGAGGCGGTCTCGGCCCTCGTCGGCTGCGCGGCCGCCGAGCCCAACCTGCCGGCCGTCCTGCAGGCGGCCCATGCCGCCCTGGCCAATGCGCCGGGCGAGGCACCGGTCCGGATCCTGGACGAGCGGGGGCACCTGCGGACCCTTGAAGAGATCGAACGCGACCTGATCCAGCACGCCATCGAGGTCTATGCGGGCCACATGAGCGAGGTGGCCCGTCGCCTGGGCATTGGACGCTCGACGCTCTATCGCAAGGTTCGCGAGCAGGGCATCGAGATCGACATGAAGGAAGCTGGCTGATGACCGTGATCCTGCGCCCCGTTTCCCGCGAGCAGCGCCTCAAGACCCTGATACGTCCGGTTTCGCGCCTGACCCGGCCCGCGCCAAGGTCGATCTGAGACCAGCACGGTCCGGATCAGTGGCCCCGGGCCTACCAGCCCAGGGACGCGCGGGCGATCACTGCCGTCTTGTCCGACATGCCCGTGGCCATCAGGTCCGAAGGCTTGGCGGACGGCGCGCGGGCCTCGCCGGGCCAGCCGTCACGATGCTCCATGACTGCTGCCTCGATCCGCCCCCTGGCCGGCGTGGTGAAGCTCAGCGTCACGCCGTTGGGGTCGGGCGCGAAATAGGTCACGCTGGACCAAGCGCCGGGCTGCGAGGCGAGGGTCACGGGACGGCCGTTCAGCCGGGGATCGCTAAGGGCCGCATTCGCCCTGATCTTCAGTGTCAGGACTTCGGCTCCCGGACCGGGGATGACGCGGACCAGCAGGCGTTCGCCCGAACGTTCCACGCCCAGAGACGGCGGATCCACGGTCACCAGCCGGGTTTCCGACATCCAGACCGGGTCGTTGACAAAGGGGGGCAGGGCCTGCCGGACAGGGTCCAGCCCACCGTCGCCGATGAGGGTTGCTCGCGACCAGGCATCGAGCTGTGGCAGGGTCGAGACCCGCCACGCCTTGCCGGCCCCCGGATCGGAAAGGTGATGCGCCTCGGTCAGGTTGGGCCGCTCTGGCGAGGCGGCGGGGAGACCGGCGGCGACGCAGAGGCCAAGGCCCGTCGCCAGGGTCAGGCCTACGCCTGTCCAGCCCCAGGGGGACTCGGCAAAGTCGAAGGCCAGGGGCACCAGGGCCGGGGTCGCCAGCAGGACGAAGACCGCCAGCACCGCCGGCTCCATCAGGCCGATGCCGGCGAAGGTCCATCCGCCCCAGGCGGTGACCTGGGCGGTGGTCAGGGCGGCCAGCAGGCCGATCGCCAGGGTAAGCAACAGGGCGACCCGACGGTCGCGCGTGCCGCCGAGGGCGAGGACCAGGGCCGCGCCAAGGCTGGCCACCAGCAGCGGCCAGACCAGCATGACTGTGGCCCCAGGGGCCAGGACCTGGGCGGCCGTCGACAGCAGCAGCAATAGGGCGAGGCCCCCGAGCCAGACCCCCATGACTCCGGTCTTGGGGCCGAGACAGGCCCAGATCAGGACAGCGACGACCGCGCCCAGACCGAGACCGACGGGGTCGAAGCCGCCGACCAGACTGCATGCGCCACCGAGCGCCAGGGCCAGGAGGCTGGGCCACAGTCGCCGGCTGCCGCGCGCCAGGGCGGTCACGATCAGGAGCCCGGCCCCGGTGCCGAGCGCCGCCGCGCCCCATAGCAGCAGGTCAAACCGGCCCAGGATGTCATACAGTCTCTGGCCGCTGTCGACGGCCAGAAGTCGTCCGGTCAGGTGCAGGACCAGGGCCGCGGCCAGGGTGAGCAACAGGCTTCCCGCCAGGCCCCGGGCCAGCTGGAGCGGCGTGGTGGCCCCGCCCTTGATCGCCCGGACGGCACTGAACCCGATCAGGCCGGCGGCCAGGGCCAGCAGGGCCCAGCCCACCGGGGCGGGATAGTGGATCAGGATCAGACCCAGCAGGTCCGAATAGATGGCGTTGGGGGCTTTGGGCGGCAGGGCTGTTTCGCGCGCCAGGGCCTGGACCACGGGCAGGACCTGATCGCCCAGATGCTGCAGGCTGCCCTGGTTCAGACGCTCCGGGGTGGACAGGGGGGTGTGATAGGCGAGCTGGTTGTCGATCAGGGCAAAGTTCAGGCCCGGGCGTTTGGCTGCCAGGGCATGGGTGAAGTCGGTGTGATTGGGCATCTTCTCGTAGACGGTCGACGCCAGGGAATTGGCCGAGGGACCCTGGGCGGTGCGCGCCATCAGGGCCAGCAGTGCCCCGTTCTCCGGTCCGGTCTGGAACATGGCCACGCGACCGGAATCACCGCGGGCCTCCATGTTCACCACCACCCCGGCCCGCGCGGCCAGGGGGTCGCGGGCGAAGAAGGCATCGGCCCCCATGAGGCCGACCTCCTCGCCGTCGGTGAACAGGAAGATCACGTCGCGAAGGGGCTTCGGGCCAGTCTTCAGGGCGCGCGCGATCTCGAGAGCGGCTGCCGTACCCATGCCGTCGTCTGCGGCACCCGGCGAGTTGCTGACCGAGTCATAGTGGCTCATGACCAGAACGGCAGGGGCCTCGCGATCACGGCCGGGCAGGACGCCGACGACGTTCTGGACAGCCGCCACACCCAGGGCTCGCCCGTCCCGGGAATAGGCGGCCTGCCCCTCGCCCGGTCGCATGGAAACCTCGAGCCCGAGCTCACCGAGCCGGGTCAGGAGGTGATCCCTCACCCGGGCGATCTCTGCCGATCCGGTGGGGTGGGGTCTCCGGGCAATGACCCGGACATCCCCCATGGCCCGGCCGGCCGAAAATGCCCCGGGCGGGGCCTTATCCGACAGGGGGGCCGGTGGCCGCTGGGCCAGGACACCAAGCCCGAGACCAAGGGCCAGACAGATCCAGAAGCCCAGTATCCTGATCGTCTTCATGATCGTCCCGCTCGCCGCGAATCTGTCTGACAGGGTGCGTCGAGGAGGGTGTGTCTGAAAGCCCAAAACGAAAAGGGCGACCCGGTCACCCGGATCGCCCTTCCCTCATCCGAAAGCCGGACAGCAGACCTTCCCCTTTGGGGTTATGGCCACCCCGATCAGATCGGGGTGGTCTGGCTGCAGCCTGGATCCCCTCCCGGTTAGAACTTTGCGCGCAGGGTCATGCCGAACGTGCGCGGCGCGCCCAGGAACGCATTGTAGGTGAGCGTGTCGTTCGCCGCGACATAGGTCGAGTTCGTGGCGCTCAGGCCCGAAGAGCCCTGCAGGAAGGCGTTGAAGCCGACCTGGGTGTACTCTTCGTCAAGCAGGTTCTGGCTCCAGAGTTCGGCCGTCCACTTGTCGTCCGCATCGCCGAAGCTGATGCGGGCGTTGACGACCGTATAGGCCTTCTGGGTCTTGGGCGGGAACAGGTCCGAACCGGTGATGTAGTCAGACGAATACTTGGCGCCGACATTGAAGCGGGCCTTGTAGCTGTCACCCACCGGGTGTTCGTAGGTCAGCGAGGCCGAACCCGAATATTCCGGGGCCAGCGACAGGCGGTTACCCGGCAGCTGTGACAGGGCGTTCGTCGGGTCGTTGGGGACCTTCTGATTGCCGTATTCGGTCTTGGCGTAGGTGAAGCCGCTCTGCACGGTCAGGCCACGCACCGGGGTGAACCACAGGAAGTCGGCGTCGATGCCCTGCGAGGTCACTTCCGGGATCGAGCGCACGGCGAACGAGGTGCCCAGGAAGGTGTTCAGCTGGAAGTCGGTGAACTTCTGGTAGAAGCCCGTGAAGTTCAGCAGCACCGAGCGGTTGAACAGGGTGTTCTTCACGCCGACTTCGTAGCTGTCGACGAATTCGGCCGGGAACGAGGTGTCGAGCACCGGCACGACGCCCGAACCGCCACTGGGCAGGCCGTTCGACGACTGGGCGCGGTCGAGGTTGTAGCCACCACCCTTGTAGCCGCGGGCGAACGAGGCGTAGCTGAACACTTCAGGCGTAAAGCGATAGGCCGCCTTGATGGTGCCCGACCATTCCTTGTCCTTGCGCTCCTGGTGCGTGCCGCGGCCGTTGAACAGCGGGTTGGCCCAGGGCAGGCAGAGGTTGCCGACGATGGTCGGGGTCGCCGCAGCGCCGACGATGCCGGCGATCCGGGCCTGGCCGGCCGGGGTCAGCGCGATGCCGCAGCCGACGCCACCGTCGGTGTTGGTCTGGAAGCTGTCGACTTCCTTGCTTTCCGAGGTGTAGCGCAGACCCGCCGTCAGGCTGAAGGCCTCGGTGAACTGGTAGCTGTTGTTGGTGAACAGGGCGATCGTCTTGGCGCGCTGGCTATAGGTATCGCGCAGGCCCTGGCCGCCGGCGAAGGTCGTGCCCGGCGCGCGGCCGGTCAGGATCGACACGAAGTTGGCGATGCCGGCCGGATTGGCCGTCGAGCGCGACAGCAGTCGGCCCAGATACTGTTCGTAGTCGTTGCCGAACAGGAAGTTGCCACCGGTCTCGAGCTTTTCGTCGGCCAGGAACGCGCCGGCCAGCCAGTCGAGGTCGCCGGTCTTGCCCGCCAGGCGGACTTCCTGGGTGTAGGTGGTGAACTCGCTGAAGTTCGTGCCGTCCTTGACGCGATAGGTGAGGTCAGCGGTGGTGAAATCGCTGTCCTGGCCGTTGTCGGTGCGCCAGTTGCGGATGGCGGTGATCGAGGTCAGTTCGCCGAACGGCAGGTCGATCTTGCCTTCCAGCGAGACGCCCTTGTCCTCGATGGCCGAGGGGGCACCGCGGTTCGAATAGGCCACGCGGTCATACGGCTTGGCGGTCGGAGCCAGAGCGACCTGGCCGCTGACCAGGTTCAGGATGCCGGCGGTCGGGCCGGTGCGGATCTGCACGGCACCGCAGCAGTTTTCATCGCGACGGGTGTAGTCGCCGATGAGCTTGAAGGTCGAGGTGTCGTCCGGCACGAACAGCAGTTGGCCGCGCACGGTGTAGAAGCCCTGGTCGGCGTCCTGGCTGCGGTTGCTGCTGGGCTTCTTGCCGTTGATCACGTCGTTGAAACCGTCACGCTCGCGGGCGGCGACATAGAGGCGGCCCGCCACCTTGTCGGAACCCATGATCGGGCCGGTCACCGAGGCGGCGAGGCCGTGGGCGTTAAAGTTGCCGACGGTGGCTTCGGCATCGGCCGCGAAGCCGAACTCCGGCTCCTTGGTCACGATGTTGATGACGCCGGCCGAAGTGTTCTTGCCGAACAGGGTGCCTTGCGGGCCCTTCAGCACTTCGATGCGGTCCATTTCGCCCAGATCGCCGAACGAGACGCCGTTGCGGGGGCGATAGACGCCGTCGATCACCACGCCGACCGAGCTTTCCAGGCCGGGGTTGTCACCGACGGTGCCGACGCCGCGCACGCGGGCGGTGGTCGAGGCTTCCGAGGTGGTGGAGGTCACGGTCAGGCCGGGGGTGAGGATCGTCAGATCCTTGATGTCCTTGACGCCCGTGTCGCGCAGCAGCTTGGCGCCGACGGCGGTCACCACGACCGGCACGTCCTGCAGGTTCTGTTCGCGCTTCTGGGCGGTGACGACGATGCTGTCGACGGTGGGGATGTCGGTTTCCTGGGCCTGAGCGGCGCCAGCGGTGGACAGACCGGCCAGCACGACGGCAGACGCCGTGCCGCAAAGCACCTGGGTAAAGCGCATTTCCTACCTCGGTTCGTTATGCCGCGAGCGCTTGCATCGCCTGCGGCTGATTTTGATTGGACTCGCACGAACGGTTGTTCGAACGGACGTCAGAGAGTTAGGGAGCGTGCCCGCGCAGGGCAAGTATAAACCCTTGTGCGCCAAAGGATCTGCATGGGCTGTTGCCCAGAAGCGACACGGCTCGACGGCCATTCCAACCCTGCGGAAAACGGGGAACCGGCCTTGCCATCGACGGCTCCGGGGCCCCATCTGGCCTGGATGAACCTTTCAGACGCCTATCGCCCCGACCCGCGCTTCATGACTCTGGGTCCGGACTTTTCCGACCCGGTCTCGGCAGCCGACTTCCCGACCAACATCCTCCGGTTCCGGAACGACCGGGCTGCGGCCACCGTAGGCCTCGACGGCCTCGGCGAGGCCGACTGGATCGCGACCTTCGGCCGCTTCCGGCCGCTGCCGGGCAATCAGCCCGGCCCCCTGGCGATGCGCTATCACGGCCATCAGTTCCGCAGCTACAATCCCGACCTGGGCGATGGACGCGGCTTCCTGTTCGCCCAGTTACGGGAAGCGGGGAGTGACCGGCTGCTGGACCTGGCCACCAAGGGCTCGGGCCAGACGCCGTGGTCCCGCCAGGGCGACGGCCGGCTGACCCTGAAGGGCGGTGTGCGGGAAATCCTCGCCCCGGCCCTGCTGGAGGCGCTGGGCGTGCCGACCTCGCGGGCCTTCTCGCTGATCGAGACCGGCGAGTCTCTGCAGCGCGGGGATGAGCCCAGCCCGACCCGCTCGGCGGTCCTGACCCGGCTGTCGCACAGCCATCTGCGCTTCGGCACCTTCCAGCGCCAGGCCGCCCTGGAGCGGCCGGACAATATCGTCCGGCTGGTCGATCATGCCGTTGAGACCTACTATCCGCGCCTGGCTGACGCGCCCGACCGGCCGGCGGTCCTGCTGGACGCCGTCGTCCGGGCCAGTGCCCGCCTGCTGGCCGGCTGGATGTCCGCCGGCTTTGTCCATGGGGTGCTCAACACCGACAACATGGTGGTGACCGGCGAGAGCTTCGACTACGGCCCCTGGCGGTTCCTGCCGCGCAATGATCCGAATTTCACGGCCGCCTATTTCGACCATTCGGGGCTCTACAGCTTCGGCCGCCAGCCCGAGGCGGTGTTCTGGAACCTGCAGCAGCTGGCCGCGGCCCTGGTCCAGGTCACCGGCCAGGAGGGCCTGCTGGCGGGCCTCAACGGCTTTTCCGACGCCTACCGCGCGGCGCTGCGCGAGGCGATCCTCCGACGCCTCGGGGTCAGGTCGCGGGGGGAGGCCGCTGACATCGCCCTGGTCACGGCCGCCTTTCAGGCCCTGGCCGGCGGGGGCGATGCCCTGCGCTGGGAGCCGTTCTTCTTTGACTGGTTCGGCGGTCCGGCCTCGGAAGCCCGGGCGCTGGACGGGCCGCGCGCAGCCCTCTATGGCGAGCCGCCGTTCCTGGCCTTCCGTCACGCGCTTTCGGCCTTCGAGCCCGACCGGCCCGAGCGACTGACGAGCCCGGTTTTTGGCCGCCCGGAGCCGGAAGAGCTGCTGATTGAAGAGGTTGAGGCTCTGTGGGCCCCGATCGCCGCAGACGACGACTGGGCCCCGCTGCACGCCAAGCTGGACCGCCTTGAACAGGCCCGGCAGGCCTATGATCTGTCCGACAGCCCGGCCCAAACCGTCATCGCGCCGTAGCAGGACTTTTTCCGTTCGGGTCCGGAACAATTGTCATGCTTTGGGCTTACTGAGTCGGAACAAGGCTGACCGTTCGGGCTTTGCGGAGAGACCCTATGCGCTTCCTCCAGTGGGTGACATTGCTGTTCCAGCCGCTGATGCTGGTGGGGGCCGTGGCCATGGCCTTCGTCGGCGCGCTGGGCATTCCCGGCTGCGCCCGCGCCATCAGCGAGTGCCTGAACGAGGCCCGCGAGGTCGCCTGATCCCGCTTTCCTGAACTGCGGCGAACCGTCCAGCCCTGCCGACGTCAGGCCTGCACTGCCGCTGACAGATGCGGTGCCAGGTCGCCCGCAGGCCTGACCTCGACCGCGTCGAGACCCAGCCAGCCGGCCATCCGCCGCAGCTCGGCCGCCAGGGCCAGCGGAGTTTTCGCATCGGCCAGTGGTTCAGCATGGGCCGCCTGGACCCACAGGACGCCGGCCTTGCGGTCGGCCTTCAGGTCGACCCGGGCCGTGATTGCCTCGCCCTGCAGGAACGGCAGCACATAATAGCCATGGGTCCGGCGCGCGGCCGGCGTGTAGATCTCCAGGCGGATCCTTACGCCGAACAGCCGCTCGGCGCGCTCGCGGAACCAGATCAGGTTGTCGAACGGCGACAGCAGGGCATGGGCGGTGATGCGACGCGGACAGGCCGCCCCAGCCGCCATGAAGGCCGGGGTCTCCCAGCCCTCCACGGCCGTCGGAACCAACTCGCCGGCCTCGACCAACTCGGCGATCGCCGCCCGTGTCTCGGCGGGACCCATGCGGAAATAGTCCCGAAGGTCGCGCTCCGTCGCCACGCCCATGGCCCGGGCCGCGCGGACGATCAGGGCGCGATGGGCCTCGGCCCGGTCCGGGGTCGGCGTCTGCAGAACCGAGGCCGGCAGCACCTGGTCGGGCGTGCCATAGACCCGCTCGAAGCCGGCGCGCCGGGTGGCGGTGGTCAGGTCCCCGGCCCAGAACAGGCACTCAACCGCGCGCTTGGCCTCGCTCCAGCCCCACCAGCCGCCGGGGCCCTTCTTTGCGCCGGTTTCCAGCTCGCCGGCCGAAAGCGGCCCGCGCCGGCGGATTTCGTCGAGGGCTCCGGAGATGACTTCCGGATGGCTGTCGAAAAACCGGGCCACACCCTTCCAGACCCCGACGCCGGCCCGGGCGTCGGCCATCCGCCAGCGCAGCTGTGGATGCAGGTCCAGCGGCATCAGCGAGGCCTCATGGGCCCAGTATTCGGCCAGGACCGGCGAAGGCCCCCAGGCCAGCTCATCGAGCAGGGTCCGGGGATAGTCGCCCAGCCGCGAGAATAGCGGCAGGTAGTGCGAGCGCGAGACGACATTGACCGAGTCGATCTGCAACACGCCCAGCGCTTCGATCGTCGACAGCACATGGCGACGGCCGGGTGCGGCGGGCCTGGTCCGGCCAAAGCCCTGGGCGGCGAGCGCCATGCGTCTTGCAGCAGCTGCGGAGCATTTTTCGACCATGGTCGAGCCTAACCCTTCCGGTGGGGCCCTGCGCAAGCGCTCCGCGTCTGGGACCGCTAACATCGGGGGGCTTGCCTCGGCGTCCAGAATGACCATACCGAAGGCCCATGATCGTCCTCGACTCCGGCGCGGCGCGCCTTGAACTCATCCCCGATGTCGCCGGTGCGGTGCGACGCTTCAGCGTGGCCGGTCGAGAGATCCTGCAACTCGCCGCCCCCGGGGCCGAGGACGCGCTGCAAACCTCGCATTTCCCGCTGGTGCCGTTCTGCAACCGGATCCCGAACGGCCGGTTCGGCTTCGAGGGTCAGACGGTCACCCTGCCGCCCAATCTCGGCGATCATCCCCATGCCCTGCACGGGCAGGGCTGGCGCGCGCCCTGGACCACCTCGTCGGCCGGGGCCGGACAGGCAGTGCTGTCCTATGACCACCCCGCCGGTGACTGGCCCTGGGCCTACCGCGCCGAGCAGCGCTTCAGTCTGACCGAGACCAGGCTGAGGCTCGAGCTGTCGGTGACCAATACCGGCGACACGCCGATGCCGGCGGGGCTCGGCTTTCACCCCTATTTCCCGCGCCGCCCCGGCGAGGTTCTGACCGCGTCGGTGGACGGGGTCTGGATGATCGATGACGACGTCCTGCCAACCGAGCATCATGCGAGGGTCTGGGGTCCTGACTGGGCCGCCGGCGCTGCGGTCGAGGGCCATCCGGGCCTGATCGATCATTGCTATACCGGCTGGACGCAGACGGCGACGCTGTCCGCCCCCGGCCAGCCGACCACCACAATCACAGCCTCGCCGGCGTGTCGCTGGCTGCACGTCTATGTGCCGCCGGGCGAGGCCTATTACTGCGTTGAACCCTGCGCCAGCCGGCCCAATCCGTTCGGGCCGGGCGAGACGGGCATCGTGACCCTGGCCCCGGGGCCAGAGCCACGCGGTGTGGATGGAGATTGCCGTCAGCGAGGGCTGAGCCCCCTGTCCTAGGCCGCCGCCTTCACCTTGCGCCGGCCAAACTCCATGACCCCGTCCTCGACCTTGCCGAGCCGAAGGGTCATCAGGTCGAGGGCATAGTTCTGGTGCACCTTCCACGGGGCCTTGCTGCCCTGTTTGGGGAACTTCTCCATGGCGCGCTGCACATAGCCGGACGAGAAGTCGAGCCAGGGCGCGGTCTCCATGTCCGGGTCGGTGATGCGCGGGGTGCAGGAGTCGGTGCCCGTCCGTGTCATGTGATTGAGCAGGCGGCAGATGTACTCGCTGGTCAGGTCGGCCTTCAGGGTCCAGGAGGCGTTGGTATAGCCGAAGGCCGAGGCCAGGTTCGGCACGTCACTGAACATCATGCCCTTATAGCTCATGGCCTTTGACAGGTCCTGGACGGCGCCGTCGACCACCACCTGCATGTCGCTGAGCAGCTGCATCCGCAGGCCCGTGGCCGTGACGATGACGTCGGCCTCAAGGGTCTTGCCCGACTTCAGCCGGATGCCGGTTTCGGTGAAGGTGTCGATGTGGTCGGTGACAACCGAGCTTGCCCCCGACTTGATTGAGTCGAACAGGTCAGCGTCCGGCACCAGGCACAGGCGCTGGTCCCAGGGATTGTAGCTGGGGGTGAAATGGGTGGCGACGTCGTAATCCGGGCCCAGATGCTCGCGGACCATGCCCAGCAGGCGCTCCTTGGTCTTGCCGGGGTTCTTGCGGGCCATGTTGAAGAACAGCAGCTGGAACAGCACGTTCTTCCAGCGGGTGATGCCATAGGCGGTCATGGCCGGCAGTTTGGCCCGCAGCCAGTTGGCGATGCCGTCCTCGGCCGGGCGCGAGACGACATAGGTCGGCGAGCGCTGCAGCATGGTGACATGGCTGGCCGTCTTGGCCATTTCCGGCACCAGGGTCACGGCGGTGGCCCCGCTGCCGATCACGACGACCTTCTTGCCGCTATAGTCGAGGTCTTCAGGCCATTGCTGCGGATGGACGATGCGGCCCTTGAAGGTCTCGGCACCGGGGAAGTCGGGCGTATAGCCCGAGGCATAGTTGTAATAGCCCGCGCACATATAGATGAAGCCGCAGGTGATGCTGACGGTCTGGCCGTCATGCTCGGCCTCGACCGTCCAGGTGGCGGTGTCGCTGGACCAGCTGGCCCGCTTGACGTGATGGCCGAAGCGGATGTGGCGGTCGATGCCGTGCTCGGTCGCCGTCTCGCGCTCATAGGCCAGGATCGAGGGGCCGTCGGCGATGGCCTTGGCGGCTTTCCACGGCTTGAACGAATAGCCCAGGGTGTACATGTCGCTGTCGGAGCGGATACCGGGATAGCGGAACAGGTCCCAGGTCCCGCCGATGGCCGCGCGGCCTTCCAGGATCGCATAGGTCTTGCCGGGGCAGTGGGTCTTCAGATGATAGCCCGCGCCGATTCCGGACAGGCCTGCACCCACCACCAGAACGTCGAAATGTTCCGTCTTCATTGCGTTCCCCGCCCCTGACCGACGTCCGGCTGGATCCGGACATTTTTATCTGATCATTGTTCAGGAATGAGACGGCGGTTTCGCCGTTACGTCAACCTTCGCTTTGATGGCCGTGGTCGGTTTTCATTGGCACCCCGCTCCGGTGAGCGTATGCGAGGGGCATGTCCCTGCGCGATTTCGGCGTCCTGGTCCTGATCTGTCTGCTCTGGGCCGGGAACAACATCATCTCCAAGATCGTGGTCGCCCACTGGGGCGTGCCGCCGCTGGCCTATGCGGCGGTGCGGTTCGGGCTGGTCGCCCTGGCCACCCTGCCCTGGCTGCTGCCGGCTCCGCGTCCGACCTGGCGCATCGTGCTGGTCGGGCTGCTGATGGGCGCGGGCAACTTCGCCCTGCTGTTCATGGGCTTCAAGACCGCCTCGCCGTCGGCCGCCTCGGTCATCATCCAGCTGGGTGTACCGTTCACCACCCTTCTGTCGGTGCTGATGCTGGGTGAAAAGATCCGCTGGAAGCGCGGCCTGGGCATCACCCTGACCCTGGCCGGGGCCGTGACGGTGATGTGGAGCCCGCACGGGTTCGAGCTGTCGCCCGGGCTGTGGCTGATCGCGGCGGCGGCCTTCACCGGCTCGCTGGGGGCGGTGATGATGAAACAGATGGAAGGGATCAAGCCGCTGCAGTTCCAGGCCTGGGTCGGCTTCTCGTCGGTCTGGCCGCTGCTGGCCCTGAGCGGCCTGACCGAACCCGGCGCGGCGGGCGCAGCCCTCCAGGCCGGCTGGCCCTTTGTGGCTGCGGTGGTGTTTTCGGCCCTGGTGGTCTCGGTCGTGGGCCACACGGCTTACTACGGCCTGATCCAGCGCTATGAGGCCAATCTGATTGCGCCCCTGACCCTGATGACCCCGCTGATGACCATCGGTCTCGGCGTGCTGATCACCCATGACCATTTCGACCTGCGCATGGGCATCGGCGCGGCGCTGGCCCTGCTGGGCGTGCTGATCATCGCCCTGCGCAAGAACCAGGTCATGCCGCTGCTCCTGCTGATGAGAAACCGCTCCGAATGACCCTGCCCGTGATCGAGGCCCCGTCGCCCAATTTCGATGCCCGCAAGGCGATCCCCGACGGCGTGATCCTGCACTATACCGGCATGGAGACCGGCGAGGCGGCGATCGAGCGGCTGCGCGATCCCGAGGCCAAGGTCAGCGCCCACTATGTGGTCGAGGAAGACGGCCGCATCTTCCGCCTGGTGGCCGAGGAGCGCCGCGCCTGGCATGCCGGGGCCGCCTTCTGGAAAGGCGTCAAGGACATCAACTCGGCCTCGATCGGCATCGAGATCGTCAATCCCGGCCACGAGTTCGGCTATCGCGCCTTTCCCGACGCGCAGATCGCCGCAGTGATCAACCTGCTGGCCGACATTCGCTCGCGCTGGATGATCTCCGACAGCCGCATCCTCGGCCATTCCGACATCGCGCCCGCCCGCAAGATCGATCCGGGCGAGCTGTTTCCCTGGAAGCGCCTGGCCGAGAGCGGCCACGGCCTGTGGGTCGAGCCACCGCCGTCGCCCGGTGCCCCGCTCGGGGTCGGCGAGGAGGGGACCGGCGTCTTTGCCCTGCAGGCCGGTCTGACCCGGCTGGGCTATGACTGCGCCCCGACCGGCAAGTATGACGACTGGACCGCCACCGTGGTCGGGGCCTTTCAGCGCCACTGGCTGCAGAGCCGCTTCGACGGCATCGCCGACGGCGAGACCCGCGCCCGTCTGGTGGCCCTGCTGCGGGCGGGTGACTGATGCATCCGGCCCCGGCGTTCCGGGTCGAGGATCGCGAGACCCTGCTGGCCTTCCTGGCCGCGCATCCGTTCGTGACCCTGGCCGCCGGCATCGGCGGCCGTCCTTTCGTGGCCCAGGCCCCGGTCGTGGTGCGCGAGATCGAGGGCGAACTGGCCATCGACTTCCACCTGTCGCGCGGCAATGCCCTGGCACCGCATCTGGTCCAGGGCTTCCGGGCGGTGCTGCTGGCGACGGGGCTGGACGCCTATGTCAGCCCCGACTGGTACGAGAGCGCCGACCAGGTGCCGACCTGGAACTATCTGTCCGTCGAGGCCGAGGGCGCGGTGGCCGTGCTCAACGAGGCCGAACTGGTCGCCCAACTGGATGACCTGTCCCGGCAGGAAGAGGCCCGCCTCGCCCCCAAGCTGATCTGGACCCGCGACAAGATGGCGCCGGGCAAGTTCGAGGCGATGCTGCGCGGCATTATCGGCGGCCGGCTGTTCGTCGAGCGGCTGGAGGGCACCTTCAAGCTCTCCCAGAACAAGTCCCCGGCCGACCGGCTGGGCGCGGCGAACGGCCTCGGCGAGCATCCGCTGGCGGGGCTGATGCGGGCGGTCTGAGGGGGGGGGTCTGGCGGGATCTGTCTTCCCCCAACGCCCCTCGCGGGCGGATCCATCCTTACATCTCACGGCGAGACGATCGCCGAGGCGTACAGGTCTCTCAAGGACGACGCGCACGCGTCGCCGCGCCGCGGCGGCCCGGAGGGCCGTCCTTGACAGACCTGTACGCCTCGGCACGCTGCAGCCTCCAAGAAATGTAAGGATCGCACCGACCCTGGAGGTCGGCGGGCGACCTGTTGCTTTAGATTTGAATGAGCGCATCCCCAAGCTCGGCCCCAGCACAATGAGGAATGCAGTGCAAGAAGGTGAGAAGCCAACCCAGAGAATCATCGATCAACGAGTGCGCAACCGGATGATGGAAGAGTTACTGTATCTCTCTGACGGCGACCAAGCGGTACTCGACATGGGCTACGGCGAATATCTTGAGTCGTTCTTCACTTGGTTTCCAATTAAAGGTGCGGCACATGCAAATTCCGCCCTTAACACGCAAGAGCATCAAGTTCTGTCAGACCTGCTACCCCTCATGCAGAAGATGTACTCGGAAGTGCCCAATGAAGTTGGGGAAGTCGCGCTGATAGCGACAGGATGGCCAATGCGGATCGCGCCGATTGCTGAAAGTGCCCTTGAAGTATTCCGGGCACGCGGGCGCTTTAATGAGGAAATGGAAGAGGACGAGCCGGCGGTGCCCGGCTGGGTCGCGCATCGCACTGAGTTTAACTAACCACCCATCGCCACCATGACCCCTCTCCCCTTGCGGGAGAGGGTGGGCCGCGCCAGCGGCTCGGGTGAGGGGTCTCTCAGACCTTTCCGGACAAGACTTTCAACCCCTCATCCGACCTGCTTCGCAGGCCACCTTCTCCCGCAAGGGGAGAAGCCCCCCCCAAACGCAAAACGGGCGGCCCCTTTCGGAGCCGCCCGCTGCATTCCGTCCGGAAGATCCGGGCTGAGAAGGCTTACGCCTCTTCGGCCGGGGCTTCCTTCTTGGACAGGTCTTCGCCAGTTTCCTGGTCGACGACCTTCATCGACAGCTTGGTCTTGCCGCGATCGTCGAAGCCGAGGAGCTTCACCTTGACGATCTGGCCTTCCTTCAGCACGTCCGAGGGCTTGGCCACCCGTTCGTTGCTGATCTGGCTGACGTGGACGAGGCCGTCCTTGGCCCCGAAGAAGTTCACGAAGGCACCGAAATCGACGACCTTGACGACCTTGCCGTCATAGATCGCGCCGACTTCAGCTTCTTGCGTGATCGACTTGATCCAGTCGATGGCGGCCTTGATCTTGGCGCCGTCCGAGGCCGAAACCTTGACCGTGCCTTCGTCGTTGATGTCGACCTTGGCGCCGGTGGTGGCGACGATCTCGCGGATCACCTTGCCGCCGGTGCCGATCACTTCGCGGATCTTGTCGGTCGGGATGGTGATGGTCTCGATCTTCGGGGCGAAGTCACCGACCTCTTCCCGCGGCGCGTCCATCGCCTTGTTCATCTCGCCGAGGATGTGCTCGCGACCGCCCTTAGCCTGGGCCAGCGCCTGCTTCATGATCTCTTCGGTGATGCCGGCGATCTTGATGTCCATCTGCAGCGAGGTCAGACCCTCGCTGGTGCCGGCCACCTTGAAGTCCATGTCGCCGAGGTGATCTTCGTCGCCGAGGATGTCGGACAGAACGGCGAAGCCGTCGCTCTCGAGGATCAGGCCCATGGCGATGCCCGAGACCGGACGGATCAGCGGAACGCCCGCGTCCATCATGGCCAGCGAGGAGCCGCAGACCGTGGCCATCGAGGACGAGCCGTTCGACTCGGTGATCTCGGAGACCAGGCGGATGGTGTAGGGGAAGTCTTCCTTGGCCGGCAGCATCGGGCGCAGGGCGCGCCAGGCCAGCTTGCCGTGGCCGATTTCGCGGCGGCCGGGGCTGCCCATACGGCCGGTTTCACCGACGCTGTAGGGAGGGAAGTTGTAGTGCAGCAGGAAGGATTCCTTGTAGGTGCCTTCCAGGGCGTCGATGAACTGCTCGTCGTCGCCGGTGCCGAGGGTGGCCACGACGATGGCTTGGGTTTCGCCGCGGGTGAACAGGGCCGAGCCGTGGGTGCGCGGCAGGATGCCGACTTCACCGAGGATCGGGCGCACCTTGTCGACGGTACGGCCGTCGATGCGGATGCCGGTGTCGAGGATGGAGCGACGGACGATGTCGGCTTCCAGTTCCTTGAACACCGAGACCAGCTTCAGCGGGTCGATGCCGGCCGGATTGGCGTCGCTCTTGGCGAAGGTCTCGATGGCCTTGGTCTTGGCGGCGCCCAGGGCGGCAACGCGTTCACCCTTGCCACGGATGGTGTAGGCGGCGGCCAGGTCGGCGCCGACGGCCTTCTTCACTTCGGCCTTCAGGGCGTCGGTGTCTTCCGGCTGGAAGTCGAAGGGTTCCTTGGCGGCGTGTTCGGCCAGCTCGATGATCGCGTCGATCACCGTCTGCATTTCCTTGTGGGCGAAGCTGACGCCACCCAGGACGATCTCTTCCGAGAGTTCCTGGATTTCGCTTTCGACCATCATCACGGCGTCGGCGGTGCCGGCCACGACCAGGTCCATCTTGCTGTCCTTCAGCTCGTCGAGCGTCGGGTTCAGCACGTACTGGTCATTGATGTAGCCGACGCGGGCGGCGCCGATCGGGCCCATGAACGGGGCGCCCGACAGGGTCAGGGCGGCCGAGGCGGCGACCATGCCCAGGATGTCGGGATCGTTCTCGAGGTCGTGCTGCAGCACGGTGACGACGACCTGGACTTCGTTCTTGAAGCCCTTGACGAACAGCGGGCGGATCGGACGGTCGATCAGGCGGGAAACCAGGGTTTCCTTTTCCGACGGACGGCCTTCGCGCTTGAAGAAACCACCGGGGATCTTGCCGGCTGCGAAGGTCTTTTCCTGATAGTTGACGGTCAGGGGGAAGAAGTCCTGCCCCGGCTTGGCCTTCTTGGCGAACACGGCGGTGGCCAGGACGACGGTTTCGCCCATGGTGGCCAGAACAGCGCCGTCGGCCTGACGGGCGATGCGACCGGTTTCGAGGACCAGCGTCTTGCCGCCCCACTCGATCGTCTTGCGTTTGATGTCGAACATTTTTCTTCTTTCGGTTCCGGAGGACCCATTTCCTACCGGACGGACAGGGGCGGGCGGCCGAAGGGCGGTCCCGAGATTTCCTCATCCAGGTTCGACAGGCGTCCGAAGATCGAGATCCCCGGCGTACAATCGGACCGCCAGTGGCGGATCCGCAGCGACTCCCGTTTCAGCCTGTCTTGAAACGGAGGTCCAAAAGTGCGTTCGGCCGCCCCGCGGGAGCGGGGCGGCCGACTGCGCCAAACCTAGCGGCGCAGACCCAGCTTTTCGATGAGGGCCTGATAACGGGCCGCATCGGACTTCTTCAGGTGGTCGAGGAGGCTGCGACGCTGGGAAACCATCATCAACAGACCACGACGGCTGTGGTTGTCCTTCTTGTGGGTCTTGAAGTGCTCGGTCAGGTTGGCGATGCGCTCGGAGAGGATCGCGACCTGGACTTCGGCGCTGCCGGTGTCACCCTCGGTGCGAGCGTGTTCGGCGATAAGAGCGGTCTTGCGCTCGGCAGTGATCGACATCGTGTTGTCTCCGCTCAGGTGAGTTGGAAGACCCGCACCGGATTGAGCTTTCCGGCGCGCATCTCGCACAGGGCCACCAGTCTCTCTCCCGACATGGCGGAAACGGTTCGATCACCGGGCGGAAGCTCGGCTTTCAACGTTTCAACCTGCCTTGGGAGCAGAACGATGGCGCGTCCCTGCGCAAGCCGGAAGGCGTCTTCATCGGTCACGGCCAGCGCCGGGATGTCGTCCAGCGCGGTCTCGACCGGAAGCAATGCCTCCGACAGGCGGGCCTCATAGCTCAAATTCTCAAGAGTTTCCAGCGATATCGCCGCATCCTCGGCGAACCGGCCGACCCGGGTGCGGCGTAGCTGGTCGACATGGCCGCAGGTTCCCAGCTTCGCCGCCAGGTCACGGGCCACGGCACGGACATAGGTGCCCTTGCCGCAGTCCATCTCCAGCACGATGTGATCGGCGTCGGGGACCTCGATCACGCGCAGGGCGTGGATGCTCACCTTGCGGGTGGCGAGCTCGAACTCCACCCCGTCGCGGGCCAGGTCATAGGCCCGTTCGCCGTCCACCTTGATGGCGGAGAAGTTGGGCGGGATCTGGTCGACCTCGCCGATGAAGGCCGGCAGGGCGGCCTCGACCTGCTCGCGGGTCGGACGCACGTCCGAGGTGCCGGTGGTCTCGCCCTCGCGGTCGAGGGTCGTGGTGTTGCGGCCCCACTGGATGGTGAAGCGATAGGCCTTGTCGGCGTCCATCAGGAACGGAACCGTCTTGGTCGCCTCGCCGAGCGCGATCGGCAGGATGCCGGTGGCCAGGGGGTCCAGGGTGCCGGCGTGGCCGCCCTTCTGGGCGTTGAAGGCCCGGCGCACGCGGCTGACGGCGCTGGTCGAGGTCAGGTCATAGGGCTTGTCCAGGCAGATCCAGCCCGAGATGGCGTCGCCCTTCTTGCGGCGGGCCATGCTCAGTCTTCCTCATCCTCGACAATGTCGGAGAGGCGGCGCACGTCCTGGGCCACCTTCGGGTCTTCGAACAGGCGGTCCATATAGGCGGCCGAGTTGAAGCTCTCGTCGTGGATGAACTTCAGGTCGGGCGTGAACTTCATGGCGATCGACTTGCCGAGGCGTCCGCGCAGGAACTTGGCCATCCGGTTGAGGCCGGCCACCACCAGTTCGGGGCTGCCGGGCTGGACGGCGATGCGCGACGGCGAGGACGGCTCGCGGTCGATCTTCGGCGCAATGCCGGCCCCGAGCGGCTCGACGAAGCAGATGGCGTGGCGCAGGTCGGGGCTCATCCGCACTTCCGAGACGGTGACGGAGATATTGACCAGGGCGGGGTCCTGCAGCTCTTCCTCGCGCAGGATCTCGACGAGGGCGTGGCGGATCAGTTCGCCGGCGCGGAGCTGGCGCTGGGACGGCCCGGACAGGGCACCCTTCTGGGACTTGTCGGCATGGCGCTTCATGGCGCGGATATCCTTGTGGCCCGGCCGGCGGATCGAACACCGGGACGCGGGGAAAAAAGCAAGGCGCGGTGTCTAGGCCTGTGGGGGGGATAAGTCCAGTGCGGG
>Ga0187842_1000081_pt1 | contig 49636 bp, 38 predicted proteins | sample SpaLakP09_SKY_41_FD_134514 | JGI IMG/M metagenome (GOLD analysis project Ga0187842, IMG submission 134514) | Oligotrophic lake water microbial communities from Sparkling Lake, Wisconsin, USA - SP09_SKY_41 | ecosystem: Environmental > Aquatic > Freshwater > Lake | place: USA: Sparkling Lake... | reverse complement strand
CGGGGGGAACGATGCCGTCCTGACCAGCGTCAATTTCGTGCTGGCCGAAGGCACCTATGTGGAGACCCTGCAGACCCGCGACAGCAGCGGAACCAGCAGCATCGACCTGACCGGCAACAGCCTGGCCAACACCCTGATCGGCAATGCCGGGAACAATGTGCTCGACGGCGGAGCCGGGGATGATGTCCTCAACGGCTTCGGCGGCAGTGATGTTCTGAACGGAGGCAATGGTCAGGACGAGGCTCACTTCCGGGGGAGCAAGGCCCAGTACACCGTAACAGCCGAAGGGGCGGGCTATCGCGTGGTCGACAGCGTCGCGGGCCGTGACGGGTCAACCTTCGTCAACAGCGTAGAAACGCTGCGCTTTCTGTCCGATGGCGCAACCACAGGGCTCACCTACGGTTCGGGCGGGGCCCAGCCTGCGGGCTCGACGGACAAGGGAGAATCGAGCGGTCAGGCGCAATCCGGCCCGGGTGCTCTCGTCAGTCCTCCCGCGGCAGACTCCTCACCGACCCACCCCGATGCGTTTGTGGGAGTCTTCGGCCAGGGAGATCCGTCGATCGCCGACGACCTGGGCTCAGGACCCGGCGGCGTGCAGGGGATGGACCGGCCCTTTGAGGATGGCGACCTTGTCCAGGCGGAGGTGCTGCCGGCCTTGCACGACGCCTTCCTGCTGGCCCCAGACGATGGCGACCCGCAGGTCCTGCCCGGATTCCCCGACGATCTTGATCCCGTCCCGACCCGTCCCGACGGCGGCGATCTCCTGTGGTCGTTGCAACACCCCGGGGACAATCCCCTGATCGTTCAAGGGCCGCACGGTCCGCATCTTCTGCAGGAGGATTTCGGGGACGTCCCTCAGTTGACGGACTTCGATCCCTGGCACTGAGGAAGGGGCCGGCCTGATCCTCAGTCGCCGCGATTCCCGACCAGCTGGTCCACAACGCCCGGATCCGCCAGCGTCGATGTATCCCCCAGCGCGTCCACATCCCCCTCGGCGATCTTGCGCAGGATCCGCCGCATGATCTTGCCTGACCGCGTTTTCGGCAGGCCCGGCGCCCAGTGGATCACGTCCGGCGCGGCGATCGGGCCGATCTCGGTGCGCACGTGGGCGACCAGCGCCCTCTTCAGGTCGTCGTGCGGTTCGACGTCTGCCTTCAGGGTGACATAGGCGTAGATGCCCTGGCCCTTGATGTCGTGGGGGTAGCCGACGACGGCGGCCTCGGCTACGGCACCGTGCAGGACCAAGGCGCTCTCGACCTCGGCCGTGCCCATGCGGTGGCCCGAGACGTTGATGACGTCATCGACCCGACCCGTGATCCAGTAATAGCCGTCCGCGTCGCGGCGGCAGCCGTCGCCGGTGAAATATTTGCCCGGATAGGCGCTGAAATAGGTGTCGAAGAAGCGCTGGTGGTCGCCCCAGACGGTGCGCATCTGGCCGGGCCAGCTGTCGGTGATGACGAGGTTGCCCGAGGTTGCGCCTTCGAGCACCAGGCCCTCGGCGTCGACCAGCTGCAGCTCGACGCCGGGAAGGGGTTTCGTCGCCGAGCCGGGCTTCAAGTCGGTCGCGCCGGGCAGGGGAGAGACGAGAATGCCCCCGGTCTCGGTCTGCCACCAGGTGTCCACGATCGGGCAGCGGCCCTCGCCAACGACCTCATGATACCAGCGCCAGGCCTCTGGATTGATCGGCTCGCCGACGCTGCCGAGCAGGCGCAGGCTCTTTCGGCTGGTCGCCTTCACCGGCCCGTCGCCCTCCCGCATCAGGGCCCGCAGCGCCGTGGGGGCGGTGTAGAAGATCTCGACCTGGTGTTTGTCGATGACCTGCCAAAAGCGGCTGTAGTCGGGATAGTTGGGCACGCCCTCGAACATCAGGGTCGTCGCGCCGTTGGCCAGGGGGCCGTAGACGCAATAGCTGTGGCCGGTGACCCAGCCGACGTCGGCGGTGCACCAGAAGACCTCGCCCGGGCGGTAGTCGAACACCAGCTCATGTGTCCAGGCGGCCCAGAACAGATAGCCGCCCGTGGTGTGCAGCACGCCCTTGGGTTTGCCCGTCGAGCCCGAGGTGTAGAGGATGAACAGCGGGTCCTCGGCGTTCATCGGCTCGCAGGGGCAGTCGGCGCTGACGCCGTGTTTGGTTTCGCCGTAGCGGACGTCGCGGCCCGCGACGATCGGGATGTCGGCGTTGGTATGGGAGACGATCAACACCGTCTCGACGATGCCCGCGCCCGGTCGTTCCAGCGCCGCATCGACATTGGCCTTCAACGCCACCCGCTTGCCGCCGCGCAGGCCCTCGTCGGCGGTGATGACGATCTTCGAGCCGCAGTCCTCGATGCGACCCGCGAGACTGTCGGGCGAGAAGCCGCCGAAGACGACGGAATGGACGGCGCCGATGCGGGCGCAGGCCAGCATGGCCACGGCCGCGGCCGAGATCATCGGCAGGTACAGGGTCACGCGGTCACCCTTCACCACGCCCAGCCCCTTGAGCACATTGGCCATGCGGCAGACTTCGGCGTGGAGTTCGCGATAGGTCAGGCCGCCGGACAGGGTCGGCTCGTCGCCCTCCCAGATGATGGCGGTCTCGTCGCCACGTTCCGCCAGATGCCGGTCGAGGCAGTTCCAGGCGACGTTGAGCACGCCGTCGCCGAACCAGCGGATGCGGAAGTCGGCCTTGTCGAAGGAGACGTCCTTGATCGAGGTCGGCGGGGTCATCCAGTCGAGGCGGCGGGCCTGTTCGGCCCAGAAGGCGTCGGGGGTTTCGCGGGCGGCCGTGCGAGCGGCCTCATAGGCCGCGCGGTTCATGCGGGCACGCTGCGCCCATTCGGAGGGGACGGGATAAAGTTCGGAGTCGGTCATGCGCTTTTCTTGCGGCTCTCTCAGAGGACGCCAAGGACGGCCAGAAGGGCGTGGGCCATAAGCCAGAGAAGGCCCAGAAAATTGATCGTGAACACCTGACCGCGCAGGGCGACATTGTCGCCGAGGCACTGGACGGCGGTGTGCAGCAGCCGGCCGATCAGGAAGACCCAGGCGGCGGCGACGTCCTGGACGGTCACCGCCGCCGACACGATGAGCAGCAGGGCCGCGATCCAGGCGAAGACCGGTGCCTCGAACTGGTTGGCCAGGTTGCGCTGGATACGCGCTGAGGCCGGCGGGTCGCCGTCGGCGCGGGCAAAGTCGCTCTTCGTCGCCTCGCCCCGTCGGACGGCTGTGAGCCGGGTCCAGGTCAGGGCGGCGTAGAGGCCGACGACCAGGCCGAAATGGAGGAACAGCGGCAGCAGCAGCCGGGCTGTCGGGACAGGTCAGGCATGGATGTCCACATCCTTCCGATCCCGGATGAACAGGAATCCGACCACGACTGTGACCAGCGCCACCACCACCGGATACCAGAGGCCGTAGTAGATATTGCCCGTGGCCGCGACCATGGCGAAGGCCGTGGTCGGCAGGAAGCCGCCGAACCAGCCGTTGCCGATGTGATAGGGCAGGGACATGGAGGTGTAGCGGATGTTGGTCGGGAACATCTCGACCAGCGCCGCCGCGATCGGCCCGTAGACCATGGTCACATACATCACGAGCACGAACAGGATGCCGACCACGAGCGGCTTGTTGACCAGGGCACTGTCGGCCTTGGCCGGATAGCCGGCGGACGTCAGGGCCGCGCCGAGAAGGGCTTCCCATTCCGCCTTGCGGGCGGCGAAGTCGGGGCGAGGCAGGGCCGCGCCGTCGAAACCGGTTACGACCACATCCCCGATGCGGACCTCGGCCGTCGAACCGGCCGGGGCGGCGACGTTGGCATAGGTGACGCCGGCCTTGGCCAGGTATGACTTGGCCAGATCGCAGGAGCTGTCGAAGACGGTCTTGCCGACGGGATCGAACTGCAGGGCACAGTCGGCGGGGTCGGCATGCACGCTGACCGGCGCACTGGCGGTGGCGGCGGCCAGCTGCGGATTGGCGGCACCCGTCAGGGCATGGAACAGCGGGAACCAGGTCAGGGCCGCCAGAAGACAGCCCAGCAGGATGATCGGCTTGCGGCCGACCTTGTCCGATAGCCAGCCCCAGAAGACGAAGAAGGGCGTGGCCAGCAGCAGGGCGACGGCGATCAGGATATTGGCCAGAGGCCCGTCCACCTTGAGCGTCTTCTCGAGGAAGAACAGGGCGTAGAACTGGCCCGTGTACCAGACCACAGCCTGACCCGCGGTCAGACCGACGAGGGCCAGCAGGACCAGCTTGAGGTTCGGCCATTTGCCGAAACTGTCCTTCAGGGGCGTTTTCGATCCCTTGCCCTCGGCCTTCATGCGCGCGAAGGCCGGGCTCTCGGCGAGCTTGAGCCGGATCCACAGCGACACGCCGAGCAGCAGGATCGAAACGAGGAAGGGTATGCGCCAGCCCCACTCCTTGAAGGCGTCCTCGCCGACCGCGGTGCGCACGCCGAGAATGACCAGCAGACTGAGCATCAGGCCGGCCGTCGCCGTGATCTGGATGAAGCTCGTGTAGAAGCCGCGCTTTCCGTGCGGGGCGTGTTCGGCGACATAGGTGGCGGCCCCGCCGTATTCGCCGCCGAGCGCCAGACCCTGGACCAGCCGCATGGCGATGAGGATCGCCGGCGCCGCCACGCCGATGGCGGCGTAGGACGGCAGCAGGCCGACCACGAAGGTCGACAGGCCCATCAGCAGCATGGTCACCAGAAAGGTGTTCTTGCGCCCCCACAGGTCGCCCAGCCGACCGAAGACGATGGCCCCGAACGGGCGCACGGCGAAGCCCGCGGCGAAGGCCATCAGGGCGAAGATGTAGCCGGTGGTCTCGTTCACGCCCGAAAAGAACTGGACGGTGATGATCGCCGCCAGCGAGCCGTACAGATAGAAGTCGTACCATTCGATCACGGTCCCGACCGAGGAGGCCAGAATCACCAGACGGTCGTCACGGTCGACGGTGTGCTCCTCGGCGGCGGCGTCTGTCATGCGGTCCCTCCCCGGACTCGTTTGAGGCAGCCTAGACCGGCCTTGTCGAAAGCGCATCGTCCCGTTGACTCTCCCGTCCATCTGTTTCTCGCTGGGGAGGCAGCGGGAGGACGGAATGGCGGACAACGATCTCTACCGACACCAGCTGATCGAACGGCTGGAGCATGAGAAACGCGCGGCGCAGGCCGAAATCGCCCGCGCCCAGGCGGACGAGGCGCGGGCCCGGGCGCGGGTGTCGGAGAAGGACGCGGCCATCGCCAGCGTCCGCGCCGCCCGGGAGCCCCAGGCCGACGAATGCAAGCGGTGCCGCTTCGAGTTTGGACGGACCTCGGTCCTGAGACCCATGCCGTCGAAGTCGAAACACGCCCGCTTTCAATGCGCGCTATGCGGCGCCGAAGAGGAGCGGGCCTGACCCGACGAGGGTCACGGACAAAGCAAAACCCCCGCCGCTTGCGCGACGGGGGCTGTTCTTCTGACCGGAACGGTCGAAAGGCTTAGTCGCTCTCGCTGCTGTCGTCGCTGGCGACAACGACCAGGCCGACGAGCACGGCACCGCCGATGAGCAGGACGGCGATCGGCACGCCAGCGAATTCGCTGGTGTCACCGGCTTCAGCGCCAACGCGGTCGCCGACGCGAACGGTCGAGCTGTTGTTCTGGGCGACGGCTTGACCTGCAACGAGCAGGAGGCCGGCCGTGATGGCAGCAATGGTTTTCTTCATCAGTCAGTCTCCGGATTGAGTAGCATCTAATGCAGCTGCATAGCCGAGGTTGCATACAGATTTATGAATCGCCAGCGCGGTTCGCCATTCTATCCACGGTTTGTACCTGAGGGTTGCATGGCGGCCTCACCTCAGTCGGGCCGTCCAGGCAGGGCGGGCTGACCCAGGGCGCTCGTCAGGGTGAGCGAAGGTGGTGAAATTTCAGCGGATCGCGGCGGCGCTGCGGCCGCCGACGAGAGCCCTCACCTCGTCCAGCGAGGTCATGGCGTTGTCGCCGGGCGTGGTCATCGCCAGCGCTCCGTGGGCCGCGCCATAATCGACGGCGGTCTGCGGGCCGAGGCCGTTCAGGAACGCCCAGGCCAGGCCCGAGACAAAACCGTCGCCGCCGCCGACCCGGTCCAGGACCGCGATCTCGCGGATGGGCGTCTCATAACGCCTTCCCCCCGCCCATAGCACTGCGCCCCACCGATTGACCGATGCCGAGACGGGGTCGCGGAGCGTGGCGGCGAAGACCTTGATGTTGGGCAGGTCTGCTGACGCCCGGGCGACCATGGCGTCGAACGGCGCGGCGTCGGCCGGGTCAGACCGGGCGGTGTGGCCGCCGATGCCGAGGCAGCTTTCATAGGCGTATTCATCGCCGACCAGCACATCGGCGAGGCCGGCGATCTCACGATTGACCCGCCGGGCGGCGTCGGGGTCCGGATGGCTGGACCACAGGCTGGCGCGGTAGTTGAGGTCATAGCTGACCACGACGCCGTGGCGTCTGGCGGCGCGGATGGCGGCCAGGGTCGTCGCGGCGGTACTATCCGACAGGGCGGCAAAGATGCCGCCGGTGTGCAGCCAGCGCACCCCCTCGTCTCCGAACAGGGCGTCCCAGTCGACCTCGTCCGGACGCATCTGCGAGGCGGCGGAATTGGCCCGGTCCGAGGCACCGAGCCCGCCGCGCACGCCGAAGCCGCGCTCGGTGAAATTCAGCCCCATGCGGGTGTTGCGGCCGATACCGTCCGCCTCGCGCCACAGGATGTGGGACGTATCCACGCCGCCCTGCAGGATCAGGTCCTCGGCAAGGGCCCCCATCTCGTTGCGCGGCAGGGCGGTGACCACCGAGGTCCGCATCCCGAAGGTTTTCCGCAGGCCGCGCGCGACATTGTATTCGCCGCCACCCTCCCAGACCTGGAAGCTGCGGGCCGTGCGGATGCGGCCTTCGCCCGGGTCGAGGCGAAGCATGACCTCGCCCAGGGCGACGCAGTCCCAGCGGCAGTCTTCGGCCGGTCGAACGGCCAGCAGGTCGGTCATTTCATCAGCGAGGGCAGCCACAGCGAAAGCGCCGGGATGAAGGTGACCAGCATCAGCACGCCGGCGCAAGCCAGCCAGAAGGGCCAGATGGTTTTCAGGGCGCGGGTCATCGGGATCCCGGCGATGGCGCTGCCGACGAACAGGACCGATCCGACCGGCGGGGTGATCAGGCCGATGCCGCAGTTGAGCAGCAGGATGACGCCGAACTGGACCGGATCGACATCAAAGGCCTTGGCCACCGGCAGGAAGATCGGGGTGCAGATGATGATCAGCGGCGCCATGTCCATGAAGGTGCCGAGGATCAGCAGGATGACGTTGATCAGCAGCAGGATCAGGATCGGATTGTCGGTCAGGGCCTGCAGAAGGCTGACCATCATGGTCGGCACCTGCAGATAGGCCATCAGCCAGCCGAAGGCGCCGGCGCAGCCGATGATGAACAGGACCATGCCCGAGGTCCGGGCCGCGCCGAGGCAGGCAGCCTTGAAGGCGGTCCAGGTCATGTGGCGGTAGATCAGGCCGGTGACCACGGTGGCGTAGACCACGGCGATGGAGGCGCTCTCCACCGCGGTGAAGACGCCGGCCCGGATGCCGCCGAAGATGATCCCGACCAGCAGCAGACCCGGGATCGCCGCGACCAGCCGGACGGCGACGGCCCGGAAGCCGGGGAAGGCTTCGGCGGCGTAGCCACGTTTGCGGGCTACGACATAGGCGGTGACCATCAGGGTCGCGGCCAGCAGCATGGCCGGGATGATGCCGGCGGCGAACAGGTCGGAGATCGAAACCCCACCCCCGGCCGAGGCCGAGTAAAGGATCATGTTGTGCGAGGGCGGCACCAGCAGGGCCACCAGGGCCGCCGAGATGGTGACATTGACGGCGTAGTCGGCGTCATAGCCGCGCTTCTGCATCTGCGGAATCGTGGTGCCGCCGATGGCCGACACGTCGGCGATGGCGCTGCCGGACACGCCGCCGAACAGGGTCGAGCCGACGACCGTGACCTGACCCAGACCGCCGCGCACATGGCCGACCATGGAGGAGGCGAGGGCGATCATCCGGTCGGACAGGCCGCCCTTCATCATCAGTTCGCCGGTGAAGATGAACAGCGGAATGGCCAGCAGGGCCACGGAGGTGATGTCCGACCCCATCTGCTGGAAGACCACGATGGGCGGCAGGGCGAGGTACAGCACCGTCGCCAGCGTCGCCGCCAGCAGGGAGAAGGCGACCGGCACGCCGATGGCCAGAAGGATGGCCAGAAGGCCGAAGAGGATGATGTATTCCATACTCAGTCCTCCGGCGTTTCGGCGACATCGGGCGCGCGATAGTCGCCGGTCAGCAGGCGTTCGAGCGCGAACAGCAGGATGAGGGCACCGCCGAGGCACAGTCCGGCGAATTTCAGGCCCGCCGGGAGGGGCGCTCCGGCCATGACAACCGGCCAGTCGTCGACCATCAGGGTCCCGCCCAGGATCATCAGCCCGGCACCCGAGGCGGCGGCGATCAGGCGGGAGACCGACTTCATCAGCCATTGCAGCCGGCCGGGGGCGGCGTCGCGGAAGGTCTGGAAGGCGAAATGGGTCTCGCGCCGGACGGCCACGGCGGCGCCGAACATGACGGCGAAGCTCATCAGCAGCAGGGCGAGGGGTTCGGTCCAGCCGGGGCTGTCGTTCAGCACATAGCGGGCAAAGACCTGCCAGGCCTGGATCAGGGCCATGGCAACGAGAGCGAAGCCTGCGAGCCCCATGGCCAGGCTGGCGAGGCTGTCGAGCGCGCGCGCGCTTCCGCGTCGTGGTTCAGACATTCAACGCCCTCCCTGAGCGCCGTGTTTTTGCGCGGCCGTTCAGGCGACCGCTGCGATCCGTTCGTGGAGCGCGCGCAGGCGCGGCTCGGCGAGATATTTGTCCAGCACCGGCCGGACGGTGGCGGCGAAGGCGGCCTTGTCGACTTCGGCGACCTGGATTCCGGCGGCGATGACGGTGGCGCGGGCCGTGGCCTCGCGCTCGTCCCACAGGGCTCGCATCACCGGCACCGAGCGGCGGGCGACATCGCGGACCAGATCCTGGTCGGCGGCGCTGAGCCGTTCGAGGCTGGCTTTCGACATCAACAGGGCGTCGGGCGAGAATGAGTGTTCGGTCTGGCTCCAGAACCGGGCGACCTCGAACTGGCGGCTGGACTGATAGCTGGGCCAGTTGTTCTCGGCCCCGTCGATCAGATGGGTCTGCAGCGACGAAAAGACCGCGCCGAAGGTCAGGGGCGTGGGGTTGGCCCCCATGGCCCGGATCGAGTCGAGGAAGATGTCCGACTGCGGAGCCCGCATCTTCAGGCCGCGCATCTGACCCGGCTCGGTGACCGGATGGCGGACATTGTAGAAGCAGCGCGGCGCGGCATCGTAATAGGCCAGGCCGACCAGACCACGACCCTCGAAGACGTTGAGGAGTTCGGTGCCGATGGGGCCGTCGACCACGGCCCGCACATGGGCGACCGAACGGTAGACATAGGGCAGGGCCAGAAGCCGGGTCTCGGGGAAGGCGTTGTTCAGGGCGGCGACGGCGACGCGGCAGATGTCGACGGCCTGGAAGCGGGTCAGGCCGATGGAATCGTCCTCATTGCCCAGTTGTCCGGCGGGGAACTGGCGGATGCCGAGGCGCCCGTCGGTCAGGCGACCCAGCTCCTCGCCCATCCATTTGACGGCGGTGACCGTGGGATAGTCGGCGGGATGGACGTCGACGGCGTTGAAGAGGGTCTGGCCGTTGGCGGCCGGGCGCGGGGCGCAGGCGGCCAGGCCGAGGCCGGACAGGCCAGCAAGACCGAGCGTGCGACGGGTCAGGCTCATGCGATGGCTCCTGTCGCCGGGACCGCCAGACAGTCGATCCGGCCGTCGGGTCCGAAATCGGCGGAGGCGGCCTGGCCGGCGAAGATGTCGTGCACCCCGGTGGCGGCCCCCGTGGAGATAAGCTGGCCCGCTTCCAGCCGCCGGCCACGCCGATGCAGCAGGTTGAGCAGGAAGGCGAGGGAGTCGAGCGGCCCGCCCGGAATCGCCGTCGCGCCGCCACGCCCAACGACGATGTCATTGATCGCCATGGTGCAGGTCAGGCCCGGGAGACGCTCGCGCCAGGCGGCGATCTCGTCACCGAGGATCAGGCCGGCGTTGTTGCCGAAATCCGAGGCGGTGACGGCCGGGCCGTGCTCATTGATGCCCGCGAAGGGACTGCCGGCGATCTCGACCCCGACAAACACGCGCGACACCAGCGGGGCCACCGTATCGACGGTCCAGTCGTCACGGCCGGGCGCGGTTTCGCCCAGCTCAAGCACATATTCCGCCTCAACCGCCGCGAAGCCGCCCTCGATCACACCGAAGCGGGTCGGGGTGTGGGCGGCCGTCCAGACATTGCGCGAAAAAATGGGTCCGGCCAGCCGTCCGGCACCGAACCGCACGTCATGCGGAGTGTTTATCCGGCCCAGTTTCCAGCCCGCGACGCGATCCGGCCAGGCGGAAATCGCCTCGTCCTGAATGGCGTAGGCGGCGGCGAGCGATTCGGGCTGCAGGCCCGGATATCCCTCGAGCGCACGGCCGCCGCGGCGCGCGTCCACAAAGGCGCGCGCGATCGGTGAAGTCGCTGAATTATCGTGTGCGTGGCTCACGCAGCCTCCCTGTTGCGCCAGACATTGCGCAGGAAGGAAACCGGTGTCAATTTGAATCCGGTGACGCCATGATCGAGTGTCCCGGGAACGTCGCGGATCACGGCGACGACGGATAGGATGGAACGCATGACCCTGAACCGCCTCGTCCTCGGCCTGTTCGCCCTCGCGCTCACGGCCCTCGCGCCCCCGGCCGCCAACGCCCAGATCCTCGATTTTCTGCGCCGTGACAGCGCGCCCGGGCCGTCCGCCACGGAAGCGTCGCTGCCGGCCTTTCCGGGTGCCCTCGGCTGGGCCGCACAGACACCGGGCGGGCGCGGCGGACGGATCATCCGGGTCACCAATCTCGACGCGGCGGGACCGGGATCACTGCGCGAGGCCATCGAGGCCGAAGGCCCCCGCATCGTGGTGTTCGAGGTCGGCGGGGTCATCGACCTGGGCCGCCAGACGCTGCGCCTGAGAAACCCCTTCATCACCATCGCCGGACAGACCGCGCCCTCGCCGGGCGTCACCCTTATCCGCGGCGGCATGGACATCACCGCCCACGACGTCGTGGTCCAGCATATCCGCATCCGCCCCGGCTCGGCCGAGCAGACCTGGATGAGCGGATGGGACGAGGACGGCATCTCCACCATCGGGGCGTACAACGTCATCATCGATCACTGCAGCCTGACCTGGGCCACCGACGAGAACCTGTCGGCGTCCGGGCCGCGCTTCACCGGCACCACGCCCGAGGAATGGCGGCGAGGCACCAGCCACAACATCACCTTCTCGAACAATCTGAACGGCGAGAGCCTGGCCTATTCGACCCATTCCAAGGGCGAGCATTCCAAGGGGTCGCTGATCCACGACAACGTCACCGGCCTGCTGATCGTCGGCAACCTGTACGCCCACAACTATGAGCGCAGCCCGCTGTTCAAGGGCGGGGTGCACGGGGTGATCGTCAACAACCTGATCTACGATCCCGGTCCGCGCGCCATCCACTACAACCTTGCGCCGGAGGAGTGGGGGACCGTCCCGTTCGAGGTCGGCAAGATGACGGTGATCGGCAATGTGCTGCGCGCCGGTCCGTCGACGCCGACCGAGCATCTGGCCTTCATGATGATCGGCGGGGCCGGCGACGTGGAATACTACGGCCGGGACAATATCGCCGTCGATCAGGTCGGCGAGCCGCTGCGGATGTTCGGGCGATACACCACGAGCAACGCCCGGATTATCCAGACCCGTCGCCCGCCAGTCTGGTGGGAAGGGCTGACGCCGATGCCCGCGGTGGAGGTCCAGCGCGCGGTGCTGTCGCAGGTCGGGGCCCGGCCGTGGGACCGTGACATGCGCGATGTGCTGCTGATCGCGGAAGTGGCCGAGGGCCGGGGCGAGATCATCGACCACGAACGCGAGGTCGGCGGCTATCCGGCCGTGGTCGAGGCGACGCGCAAACCCTTCAATCCGGACGACTGGGATCTGCGCTTCATGACCCCGCTGCGCGACGAGGTGCTGGACCGCCCGGCCACCCGGCGCGGGACGTGACCGCTGACAGGGCGCGCCGCAGGGGCTAAGGACACCGTTCGGCCAGAGAGATGCGCTCAGTGAACGAACCCCGACGGACCGGCGGCAAGCCCGCCACCATCAACGACATCGCCCGGCTGGCCGAGGTGTCGAAGAAGACCGTCTCGCGGGTCATCAACAACTCGCCCTTCGTCAAGGAAGAGACGCGCAAACGGGTCGAGGCGGTCATCGCCGAGCACGGCTTCACGCCCGATCCGCAGGCGCGCGGCCTGGCCTTCCGGCGGTCGTTCCTGGTCGGGATGATCTATGACAATCCCAGCCCGAACTATGTCGTCAACATGCAGCAGGGCGTGCTGGACGCGGTGCGCGGCGCGGGCCTGGAGCTGGTCGTCCACCCCTGCAACCGGGCCAATGACTCCTTCCTGACGGATGTTCGCAACTTCATCGTCCGCCAGAAGCTTTTCGGTGTGGTGATGCCGCCGTCGGTGTCCGAGGATGACCGGGTCGTGGCCATCCTCAAGGAGGCGGACTGCGCCTATGTCCGGATCGCCTCGGTCTCGCTGGACGACCCGGCCTGTATGGTCGTGACCCACGACAGCCGCGGCGCGGCGCGGGCTGCCCGGCACCTGGCCGAGCTGGGGCACCGGCGGATCGCGTTCATTTCAGGTCCCGACACCTTCCGCTCATCGCACGAGCGGGGCAGGGGATTCGCCGAGGGTCTGGCCGAACACGGGCTGACGCTGGATCCGGCCTACATCCGCCGCGCGGCCTATACGTTCGAATCCGGCGTCGAGGCCGCGACGGAATTGCTGGCCCTGCCGCAGCGTCCCACCGCCATCTTCGCCGGCAATGACGAGATGGCGATCGGGGTGATGAAGGCCGCGCGCGATGCCGGTCTCGATGTGCCCCGCGACCTGTCGATCGTCGGCTTCGACGACCTGCCGATGGCCTCGCGGGTATGGCCGAACCTGACCACCGTCCGCCTGCCGATCCGGGACATGGGCCGGATGGCCGCCGAGAAACTGACGGCCGGCCTGCGCGGCCTCGACCCCGCCACCCTGGTCCAGCCGGAAGTCGATCCGTCCCTGGTGGTCAGGGATTCCACGGCACCGCCGGGGCGCTGATCGGGGCCGGCACGACCTCGAAGCGTTGCGTCTCAGGGAGCCAATTCCGGCAAAGCTCGTTCTTTCCCGGCTCACGCTCCCGAGCGACTGCCGAGAAGGCCCATGCCCGCGACGTCCATTTCTGCCTCGCCTCGTGTCTCCACGGGCGTCCCCGAGCTGGACACCATCCTCGGGGGCGGTTTGACCGCGAACCGGTCCTACCTGCTGGAAGGCACGCCCGGCAGCGGCAAGACGACCATTGCGCTGCAGTTCCTGCTTGAGGGCGTGCGGGCCGGAGAACCGGGCCTGTACATCACCCTGTCGGAAACCTCGGCGGAGCTCAGGGAAGTCGGGCGCAGCCATGGCTGGACGCTGGAAGGGATCGAACTCTTTGAACTGGTCAGCGAGGACGGTCTGCACCCGGAGAGCGAACAGTCCATCCTCGATCCGTCGGAGGTGGAGCTCGGGGAGACGATCGCGGGGGTGATGGAATGCGTCGATCGCCTGCGCCCCGTGCGGGTGGTGTTCGACAGTCTGTCGGAGATGCGCCTGCTGGCCCAGGACTCGCTGCGCTACCGCCGGCAGATCCTGGCGCTCAAACAGTATTTCTCGACCCGGCACTGCACCGTCCTGCTGCTGGACGACCGCAGCTCCGATCCCGGCGACCTGCAGCTTCACAGCATCGCCCATGGTGTAATCACCCTGGAGCAGGCCGCACAGGAATATGGCTCCGAACGTCGCCGCCTTCGCGTCGTGAAGATGCGCGGCGTGAAATATCGCGGCGGCTTCCATGATTTCGCGATCGAGACCGGTGGCGTCTCGGTGTTTCCGCGGCTGGTGGCGGCCGAACACCATGCCGAGTTCAACGCCGATCTGGTGTCCACGGGTATCGAACATCTGGACGAAATGCTGGGCGGCGGCCTGTCTCCCGGCACCAATACCCTGCTCAACGGACCGTCGGGCGTGGGCAAGACCACCACAGCCGTTTGCTGCGGCCTGGAAGCGATCCAGCGCGGCGAAAAGGCCGCCTACTATCTGTTCGATGAGGGCGTCACGACCATGCTGGCCCGGACAAAGGCCATGGGCATGGACCTGCAACCGCACATCGACAGCGGCATGATGCAGGTCTTCCAGATCGATCCGGCTGAACTGACGCCGGGCGAATTCGCCAGCTGGATACGCCGGGCCGTCGAGCAGGACGGCGTCAGCTTCATCGCGATCGACAGCCTGAACGCCTTCCTGCAGGCCATGCCGGGCGAGAAATACTTGCTGCTGCAGATGCACGAGATGCTGAGCTATCTGAACCAGCAGGGCGTGATCACCGTGCTGATCCTTGGCCAGCACGGCATCATCGGCGAAGTCCGCTCGGAGATCGATCTCAGCTATCTGTCGGACACGATCGTGCTGTTCCGCTATTTCGAGTCGCGCGGCAATGTGTTGAAGGCGGTCTCGGTCGCCAAGAGCCGGACGACCGAGCATCAGTCCAGTATCCGGGAGTTCCGCCTCGCCCGGGGCGGCATCCGGATCGGCGACCCTCTCAAGGATTTCGAGGGCGTCCTGACCGGTCTGCCCAACTATCGCGGCTCCACACCACTCATGTCCGCTGACCCCGCCGCCGGGGAGGCGTGAGCCCGTGGAGTGGCGTATCCTGCTGCTGGCCCTGAAAGGGCGGGACTCAGCGGTCATCGAACAGCTTCTGGCGCGGGCGGGGCATGATTGCCTGATCTGCGACAGCCCGGCGGCGCTGGCCTGCGAGGGTCGTCAGGGTGCCGCCATTGCGGTGGTGACCGAGGAATCCCTGCTGGACGCCGACACCACGGCGCTTGACGCCTGGCTGGGAGAGCAGCCCTCGTGGTCGGACTTCCCGTTCGTGCTCCTGGCCACAAAGCGCGCCGGTCGCCGGCCGCGCGACGCCCTGAGAACCCTTGAACAGCTGGGCAATGTCGTCGTGCTCGAACGGCCGGTGCACAGCGAGACCCTGGCCAGCGCGGTCAATTCGGCGATGCGCGGGCGCAGCCGCCAGTATGACGCCCGCCGTCGACTGGAAGAGCTGCAGGCGGCGGAGGGACGGCTGACCAGTCTGAACGGCTCCCTCGAAACTCGTATCGCGGAACGCACCGAGGCGCTGTCCTCGGCCAACAACCAGCTGATGCAGGAGATCGCCGAGCGCGAGCGCGCCCAGGCGGCGCTGGCGCAGTCGCAGAAGATGGAGGCGGTGGGCCAGCTGACGGGCGGGATCGCGCATGATTTCAACAATCTGCTGACCGTCATTTTCGGCAATCTGGAGCTGATCCGGAGACGAACCGATGATGAGAAGACGGGTCGACTGGCGGATTTCGCCCAGCAGGCGGCGGACCGCGCGGCCAAGCTGACGCACCAGTTGCTGGCGTTTTCGCGGACCCAGAATCTCACCCTGAAGGCGGTCGATCTGAACGGACTGGTTACGGGGATGCACGATCTGCTCGGTCGCAGCATCGGCCCGATGGTCCGGATCGAGATGGCGCTTGATCCCGGCGCGCCCTGGGCGCTGGCCGACGCCAACCAGCTTGAGCTGGCGATCCTGAACCTGTCGATCAATGCGCGGGACGCAATGGCGGAAGGCGGCGTCCTGACCATCTCGACGGGCCGTCGGGCCGCGGAGGGCGTCGATCTGGCCCCCGGCGACTATGCGGTGATCAGCGTCAGGGACACCGGTTCAGGGATTCCGCCGGGCCTGATCGCCCGGGTGTTCGACCCCTTCTTCACCACCAAGCCGATCGGCAAGGGCACGGGGCTTGGCCTCAGTCAGGTCTATGGCATCGCCCAGCAGTCCGGCGGCACGGTCCGGCTGGCCAGCGTCGAAGGGCGGGGAACGACCGTCGAAATCTGGCTGCCGGCGGCGGAGGCGACGACCGCGGTGCCCGAGCCCCTGCTGAGCCCGGAGCCCGATGCGGAAGGGCCGAACCAGCGCATCCTCGTCGTCGACGACGACGAGGCGGTGCGGCGTTTCATCGTCGAATGTCTGCGGTCGCTCGGCTACAGCGTCGACGAGGCCTCCGACGGCGCGGCGGGCCTGCGCCTGTTGCAGGGGGCACCGCCCGACCTGATCATCGTCGACTACGCCATGCCGGGAATGACAGGCGTTGATGTCGTGCTGCGGGCGCGGGCAGTGGTGCCGGACGTGCCGGTCATCCTGGCCACGGGCTATGCCGACATGGAGGCGGTGGACCGGGTGATGCCGACCGAAAGGGTCTTGCGAAAGCCCTTCCGCATCGCCGAACTCGGCGTGGCGGTCCGCCAGGCGCTGGCTACGCAGACGGCCTAGCCGACCGCGCGTCAGTGGCTGAGGAGCCCCTTCACGTAGTCGCGGATCGCTTCATCCGTGGCGTTGGCGAAGAAATATTCCTGGAAGCGTTCGCCCGCGATGGCGGCCTTCAGCAGGTCCTGGTCCACGGTTTTCAGGACGGTCAGCATGTCATGGCAGGTAACGGCCTTGAGGTCTTTCAGGATGCCGCGGTTCTTGCGCATGATCTCGGCCCGCTCCCGGGGATAGCCCAGGCCGCGCTCGCCCTCGAACAGCTTGCGATAGCAGTCCTGCAGGTTCAGCTCGGCGGCCCAGCCGAAGCCCTTGGCGTAGGGCATGGCGATGGCGTTGCCGTCGTTGATCTGGCCGAACAGGAAGGCGTCGGTCGGGTCGATGATCAGGCCGCAGGACACGCCCGGCATGGCGTTGGCGGCCAGCATGGAGCCCATGCCGGTTCCGCATCCGGTGACCACGAAATCCGCCGCGCCCGCGTTGATCAGGAGGCCGGTCAGCAGGCCGTTCATCACATAGGTCAGCGACGCCTTATCCTCCGGCGTGTACATGCCGTAGTGGAAGACCTCGTGGCCCAGCGGCCCGGCGACGGCGGTCAGGGCGGCGTGGACGATCTCGCTCTTGGCGGCCTGGCTGTTCTCGATGATGAGGGCGATTTTCATGGACGTTTCTCGAGGCTTGAGGATGGGGCGGACCGCCGTCCGTCGTTTGCATAAGCTTATGACACCGGTTACCTATCCACACAATCCGCGCCAGACCTCCACATAAACGGGCAAGCTGAAATGAGCGTCTCTTTCGATCTGACGGGCAGGACGGCCATGGTCACCGGCGCCAACACCGGCCTGGGCCAGGCCATTGCCGTGGGCCTGGCCCAGGCCGGGGCCGACATCATCGCCGTGGGCCGGTCGGCCCCGACGGAAACCGCGGCCATGGTCGCGGAGACGGGGCGGGCCCTGCACGCCATCCCCGCCGACCTCTCGTCCGTCGCCCCCCTTGCCGACGTCGTGGCCGAGGCCGTGACGGCCGTCGGGGCGATCGATATTCTGGTCAACAACGCCGGCATCATCCGCCGCAACGACAGCCTCGACTTCACCGAAGAGGACTGGGACGCGGTCATCGACACCAATCTGAATTCCGCCTTCTTCCTCAGCCAGGCCGTGGCCCGGACCTGGGCCGGTGCGGGGCGGGGCGGCAAGATCATCAACATCTGTTCGATGCTGAGTTTCCAGGGCGGCATCCGCGTGCCGTCCTATACGGCGTCGAAGAGCGGTCTGGCCGGACTGACCCGTCTGCTGGCCTGCGAGTGGGCGGCCAAGGGCATCAACGTCAACGCCATTGCGCCGGGCTATTTCTCCACCAACAACACCGAGGCCCTGCGCGCCGACGAGACGCGCAATCGCGACATCCTCGCGCGCATCCCGGCGGGCCGCTGGGGCGATCCGTCGGACATCAGCGGCGCGGCGGTCTTTCTGGCTTCGGACGCCGCGGCCTATGTCCACGGAACGGTCCTGGCCGTAGACGGCGGCTGGCTGGCGCGCTGATCAGAGGTCGTTCAGCCAGTCCTCGAGATTGGTGAACCCGTCCCCGTCGCGATCGGCGGTTCCGTCCGCTGCATCGGCGGGGTCCAGACCACGGCTGGCTTCCCAGTCGTCCGGCATGCCATCGCCGTCGCGGTCGATCCACGGTGACCCCGCGTCCAGGACCGGCCAGCCGCCGACCTGGGTCTGGCTGTCGATGATGTGGCCGGTGCGGGTGCGGACGCCCTCGATGATGCGGGCGTCGACGGCGTCGCGGATCCGGCCGGCACCGACGAGGGCCAGGACCCGGACCTCGGCCTCGACCGCCGTTTCCGTCGCCGGGTCCGCCCAGTCCGGCCGGACTGGCAGTCGATAGTCCGGGCGATCGGAATCCTTCACCAGGCTCCACGGATCGGCCGGGACTGTCCCGTCCATCGCATTGCCCTCGAACCAGCCGCGGGCCAGAGGGTTGGCTTCCTCGAATGCCCACCGGCCGGCGGAGTCCGGCCCGGGGATGTAGGCGTTGCCGATGAAGGCATAGGCGGACCGGCTTTCGGTGTCGGCGTTGTAACCCGCATGGCCGCCGCTCCAGTCGTAGAAGACGTTGGACCGGAACTCGAACCGCGGGCCGTCCGGGTCGACCGCGGGGGGATTGTAGTTGCCCGGACGCGGCATCCGCGCCCGGTGCGCGGCCCACAGATTGTGATGGAAGGTCATGCGCGCGCCGTGACCGCCGCGCACCAGCGAGCCATAGCCGTGCTCGCCCTTGGCGTGGCCGGACGCGTTGAGGGATTCCGCGATCAGCGACCACTGCACCGTCACGTCATAGATGCCGCGCTCGGGCGGGCTGTAGCGGCTGCCGACCGACAGGGTCTCGTCGACCGACCAGGAGGCGGAGATATGGTCCAGGATGATCCGCCGGCCGCGCTCGACAGAGACTGCGTCAGCCTCCACCCCGCTTTCATCACCGAGGCGCGAGCGCAGGTGACGGACGACCACATCGTCGGCCGCTATGACCAGGGGATGATCGCGCAGGGTGATGCCGCCGCCGGGCGCGGTCTGGCCAGCGATTGTAATCCGCCCGCGCCGGATCGTCAGGGGAGAGGCCAGCCGGATCACGCCGCCGATGTCGAAGACGATGGTGCGCGGCCCGTCCGCCTCGACCGCTGCGCGCAGGCTGCCCGGTCCCGAGTCGCCCAGATGGGTCACGCGCAGCACCCGCCCGCCGCGCCCGCCGAGCGCGAAGCGGCCCGCGCCTTCCGCGCCGGGAAAGGCGAGGACTCCGTCGACGACCTGCGCCGCCGCCGTGTGTGTTTCCAACGACACGCCGATCGCGGTTACGGCGGCAATCGTGGCGACGAGATGGCGAAGCGGGCTTGCGAAAACACGGATCATCGGGTTAGGCTCGTGATTGCTACCGGTGTCAGAGCCTATTCCACGCGAAGATGACACCGGTGTCAAACGATTGGGCCAAAGACGCCGGGTCGCAAAAACACATAGACCGGGGCTACCTCGGCGTTCTGTATGCCCATTGGGAGGGAGCATATGTTGCAAGCCATTCAGCCGGGGATGACCCGCACTCTTCGTCGTCGCCTGTCCGCCGGAGCGTCCGGTCTGGCCGTCGCCCTGTCGCTGGGTCTGGGCGTCGAAGCCGCCGCGGCCCAGACCGCGCCGCCGCAGGAAGCAACCGAAATCGATGAGGTCATCGTCACCGGCTTCCGCGCCAGTCTGACGGCCGGCCTCGACGCCAAGCGGCGCGACGCCAACGTCATCGATGTCATCGTCGCCGAGGACATCGCCGACTTCCCCGACCTTAACCTGGCTGAGTCGATCCAGCGCGTTCCGGGCGTCGCCATCGACCGTGACGCCGGCGAGGGCCGTTCGATCACGGTCCGCGGCCTCGGCTCCGACTTCACCCGCACCCGCATCAACGGCATGGAGGCCCAGGCCACTGCCGGCGGCACCGACTCGTCGGGCGGTGCCAACCGCGGTCGCGGCTTCGACTTCAACGTCTTCGCCTCCGAGCTTTTCAGCCGCATCACGGTCCGCAAGACCGCCGCCGCCGAGACCGAAGAGGGCTCGCTGGGCGCTACGGTCGACCTGCAGGCGACCCGCCCGTTCGACTACGACGGCTTCACGATGGCCGCCTCGTTCCAGGGTGGCTACAACGATCTGTCGGAGTCCTGGAGCCCGCGCACGGCCTTCCTGATCAGCGACCGGTTCGGTGAAAACGACCAGTTCGGCGCGCTCGTGTCGGTGGCCTACAGCGAGCGTGACTCGCTTGAGGAAGGCTTCAGCTCCGTGCGTTGGGCTCCGGCCGCGGCGCCGGGCGCTACCAACAGTGGCGGCTTCTGCTCTCCGGTCGGCGTCGCGCCCCAGAACCCCGCCAACAGCGGATCGACGGGAGCCTCCGCGGCCAACTGCGCCACCGGCGTCGCGCGTCCCGCGAACACCGCCGGCAACATCGCCGCCTACAACACGGCCAACCAGGCCAATGTCTTCATTCCGCGCCTGCCGCGCTATGGCCGGCTGAGCCATACCCAGGAACGTCTCGGCGTGACCGGTGCGTTCCAGTGGCACCCCGCGGACAGCACCACGATCTCGGTCGATGTCCTGTATTCCAAGCTCGACGCGACCCGGCAGGAGGACTTCCTCGAGGCCCTGTCGTTCAGCCGCAACGCGGCGGCCGGCGGCCAGACCCAGGTCCACGTCCGCGAGGCCGTGGTCGAGAACAACATGCTGGTCTACGGCCTGTTCGACAACGTCGACGTCCGGTCGGAAAGCCGTTTCGACGTCCTGTCGACCGAGTTCCTGCAGTGGAGCCTGACGGCCGAACACGACTTCAGCGACCGCCTGCGCGGCAGCTATTACTACGGTCGCGCGGAATCGAATTTCGACAACCCGATCCAGACCACGGTCACGCTCGATCGCTCGAACATCGCCGGCTATTCCTGGGACTTCCGCGGCAATCCCGACGCCCCGGTGATCAACTATGGCTTCGACGTCACCAGCCCGGCCGGCTGGGAATGGCGCCCGTCCACCGCCGCCGTCCCGCGCTCGGAGATCCGCCTGCGGCCGAACGGTGTGGACACCCTGTTCGAGTCCTTCCAGGCGGACATGGAGTACGACGCCCAGGACTGGCTGACGTTCAAGTTCGGCATCAACTGGAAGAGCTATGAATCCAGCTCCTTCGAAATGCGCCGTACGGACGAGACGGTGGTCCCGGTGCTGCCGGGCGGCACGACCGTAGCGAACATCACGAACCTGCTGACCGGGTACGGGGTCAATCTGGTTCCGCCCGGGACGGCCACCAGCTGGCTGCGCCCTGACCTCGGTGCCATCGCCTCGCTGTTCAACATCTACTGCAACTGCGACACCGGCGTTCCCGGCGGCGACTTCCGTTTGACCAGCATCACCAACGGCAACGCCCGCGGCGGCAACCGGACGATCCAGGAAGAAGACGCTGCCGCCTATATCCAGGCCGACTTCAACACCACGCTCTGGGACATGCCCTTCCGCGGCAACGTCGGCGTGCGTCAGGTCCAGACCGTGCTCAACGCCCAGGGCTACAGTTCGACGGGCGGCGGCACCCTGGTGACCGGCGAGAACGAATACATGGACACCCTGCCGTCCATGAACCTGTCGCTGGAGCCGGTCGAGGACCTGATCGTCCGCTTCGGCGTCGCCAAGGTCATGGCGCGGCCGCAGATCGGCAACACCCTGGCCGGCACCAACTACCTGGTCCCGACGACCTCGCTGGCGACGACCGGTCCGAACTTCACGGCCACGATCGGCAATGTGAAGCTCGAGCCCTTCCGAGCCACCACCTACGACCTCAGCGTCGAATGGTATTTCGCTCGGGAAAGCCTGCTGTCCTTCGCCTATTTCTACAAGGACATCGACAGCTACATCCAGATCCTGCGCCAGGACCTGCCCTATGCCAGCCTGACGACGCTGAACCCCTCGGCCTTCGATCCGGCGTTCTGCACCGGCGCCTGCTCGGCCAGCACCGTCTTCCAGCTGACCGCCGCGGTAAACACCGAGGGCGGGCCGCTGAAAGGATTCGAGATCAGCTACCAGCAGCCCTTCCGCTTCCTGCCGGGCCCGCTGTCGAACCTCGGCGTCCAGCTTAACTACACCCACGTCGAATCCGAGATCGACTACTGCGCCAACGCCCTGTGCACGGTGTTCCAGACCGAAGACCTGATCAATCTGTCGCCGGCCTCCTGGAACGCCACCCTGTACTATGAAGACGACGTGTTCTCGGCGCGCGTCTCGGCGGCCTCGCGTGACGGCTATATCCAGAACGTCCCGGGCCGGAACGGCAATGCGATCGAGGGCAAGATGGAGACGCTGAACATCGACGCCTCCGCCGCGTGGCAGGTCAGCGAACAGGTCGAGCTGACGTTTGAAGCGCTGAACCTGACGGATGAGGAGAACCACCAGTTCGTCGGTGACGGCCTCGATCGCGAAAGCACCTCCGTCTTCCACCACACCGGCCGGCAGTATTTCGTCGGTGCCCGCTACCGCTTCTGATCTCTCCTGATCAAGGCGACTTCAACGCCGCCGGTTCTCGCGAACCGGCGGCGTCTTCTTTTGTCAGGCGTGGTGCGCGGCGAGGTCCGTCAGGTCGCCCCAGACGCTCTCGGCCGTCGGAGTCCGACCGGCACCCCGACCCCGCGCGGTGAAGACCCGCCCGTCTTCGGTGGTAACCCGCAGGGCGTTCCACTCGTCCGCAAGGTCGGCGAACAGCGGATCGCCGTCGACGCTGCGAAGGGTGACGCCGATCTCGCCCGTGCGCACATCCAGTCGCGACAGTTGCCGCACCCGACCCGGCGGAAGCGTCACATCGGGGCCGAGCGTGTCCCGGGCGATGGCCCCGACCGCCAGTCTCTCCTGCAGCGCCTCGTGACCGAGGATGGCCAGTTTGGCGGCGGCATCGAGGCCCGTCAGATCGGCCGACGGGTCCGCCTCGGCGAAACCGGCCGCGCCCGCGGCGGCCAGCGCCTCCCCGAACGGCCGACCGTCAGCGAGGCGGTTGAGAATGAAGTTGCAGGTGCCGTTGAGCACCGCCTCGATCCGCACCACCGCGCCGTGGTCTCGCGCACGACGGACGGTCTCGATCAGCGGCGCGCCGCCGCCGACGCTGGCGGAGTAGAGCAGACGCGCATCGCCTGCCGCGGCCAGTTCGATCAGGGCAGGCAGGTCTGCGCCGACCGCCTGTTTGTTGGCGCTGACCACATCCACGCCGCGCGTCAGCGCCGCCCGGATCAGGGCCAGGCCGGTGGAGGCGTCCGAGATCGCCTCGACCAGAACATCCGGCTCACGCGCCAGCAGGGTGGCGGGATCGGATACCGTCAGCCCGGCGGGGATGTCGGTGTCGCGGGCCTTGTCCGGGTCGCGCACCAGGACGCCGACCACCTCGAACCGCCGCTCGGCCAGCAGGCGCGGCAGGACGCCGCCGCCGACCACGCCGCATCCGGCCAGCGCCACGCGCAGCAAATGCTCCGGCCCGGGCCGCGTACGTCCCGGAACGGCCTCGGGCCCGGCGACGATGGTGACCCCGGCCCCGAGAACGGCTTCGCCGGGCGTGGGCCGATTGGCCACGACGCCGATCGCGTCCAGGGCGCGGGACAGATGAAGGGCGGCCTCCGGACCGCCGCAGGCGACGGCGACGACCCTGCGGCCGCGACGGACTTCCCGATAGACGGCGGACGCCGCCTCGACCGGGTCCGAGCCGTCGAGCTGGAGGAGCGCGACGGGTTCGTCCGTGTACGGAACTGCGGACTGAACCGCTGCCGGCTGGATGGACAAGGGGAGGGGCTGGGCGGTCATGATGGCTCCTCTCACGCGGCTTCAGCGGCGAGCGGAAGCGCCACGGTGCCCAGTGCCGTCGACAGATCGGCCAGCAGGTCATCGGCGTGCTCAAGGCCGATGGACAGGCGAAGCAAGCCATCGGTGATTCCGGCCGTGCGCCGCGCCTCGGGCGTCATGGCGGCATGGGTCATCAGGGCCGGATGGGCGATCAGGCTTTCGACGCCGCCGAGGGACTCGGCCAGGGTGAAGATCTCGAGCTGATCGACGAACGCCCGCACGGCCGCAATGTCGTGCAGCTCGAAACTGAGCATGGCCCCGAAGCCGGCCTGCTGCCGCGCCGCCACGGCATGGCCCGGATGTGACGCCAGGCCCGGATAGTGGACCGCGCGGACCGCCGGCTGGGCATCCAGCCACTCCGCCACCCGCTGCGCCGTCGCCTGCTGCCGCTCGATGCGGGCGAACAGGGTGCGCACGCCGCGCAGGATCAGATAGGCATCGAAGGGCGAGCCGGTGACGCCGAGGCAGTTGGCCCACCACGTCAGCTGCTGGAGATCCGCGGGATCCTTCGCCACGACGCAGCCGCCGACCACGTCGGAATGGCCATTGATGTATTTGGTCGTCGAATGGATCACCAGGTCGGCGCCGAGGGCGAGCGGCTGCTGCAGGGCCGGGGACAGGAAGGTGTTGTCCACCGCCGCCTTGCAGCCGACGGCATGGGCGCGGGCGCAGATGTCGGCGACGTCCACCACCCGCATCAGGGGGTTGGACGGCGTCTCGATCAGGATCAGTTTCGGCTTCAGGGCGAGGGCCGCGTCCAGGGCCGCGCGATCGTTCTGGTTGACGAACTGCACGTCGAAATGGCCGCGCTTCGCCCGGGCGCACAGCAGGCGATGGGTGCCGCCGTACAGGTCGTGCGGGGCGATCAGCAGATCACCGGGTTCGAGCGAGAACAGGGCCAGGTCGACCGCGGCCATGCCGGTCGCGGTGACCACCGCGCCGCAGCCGCCTTCGAGTTTGGCGAGGGTCTCGCCCAGCACATCGCGGGTCGGATTGCCCGAGCGCGTGTAGTCATAGCGCCGCTTCCCCTCGAGGCCGTCGAAACTGTAGTTCGAGGACAGATAGAGCGGCGGCATCACCGCACCGTGCGCCGGGTCGCTGTTCACGCCGTGACGCGCGGCGGTCGTACAGGGATGGGCTTGGGCGGGGGCGGTCATGCGGCGATCTCGCTGGGCTGGAGGGCGGTGAGGGGGTTGAGGACGTCGTGCAGGACGCGGCCGATCAGCTCGCGCTCCTTCAGGAAGGCGTCGTGGCCGAAGATGGAGGGCGCCTCGACCAGGCGGCGCAGGTTCGGTGCGCGGGCGGCCAGCTCGCGGCTGTCCGCGATCGGCACCAGGGTGTCGGAGCTGAAGCCGACCACTGTCAGGGGGCAGCGCACGGCGCGCGGATCGACGCTGTGCCGGTCCAGCGAGTCCGACAGGCTGATCCAGCGATCAGCGCTGGTCGCTCCGGCGTAGGCTGCGCCCTTGGCGATCAGGTAGTCGCAGACAGGGAAGGGGTCGCCGGCCCCGTCGGGCGCGGTCGGGCTGAAGCGCAGGGCGAACTCGTCGGCCGTGCGATAGGTGGTCATGGCCAGTTGGCGGGCGAGGGCGATCCCTTCTGCCTCACGACCGCAGTCGCGCGCGAAGGCCAGCAGGCGGCGCTGCACCCCGCGCACGGCGGTGGCCGACGGATGGGCGCGATGGGCGGCGGAGATGACGGCCAGTGCGCCGATCCGCTCGGGGAAGAGCGCCGCGAAGGCCAGCCCGATGCAGCCGCCGTAGGAAGCACCGACGAAGGCAGCGATGCGCCGCTCGCCCAGCGCATCGAGCAGCAGGGCCAGCAACCGGGCCTGATCGGCGGTGGTGATGGTGACGGCCGGCGAGTCCCGGCCGGGCAGCAGGTCGAAGGCCAGCACGCGCAGGCGGTTCAGGTCGACCGGCCCGCCCGCCTTGACCACCGAGGGCCACCAGCGTGTCGCGAACCGGCCGCTGGAGATGCCGCCGGCGACCACCACGAGTGGCGCATGATCGGGGCCGACCAGGCGGCCGACGACCTCGGTTGCGCTCAGGCGCTGGCCGGACTCCAGCCGGAAGTCGTCGGGAATTGGCGCGCGGATGTCGCGTCCGGCGGTTTCTTCAGGGGTATCGATGGACGCCACGGTCCGCTCCGCTTTCGCTCAGCGAAACCGATGGGGCGAGCCAATTCATGCGTGACAGACCCGTGAAGTCAGCCGGTCCCCGGACGTAGGGGGGCCGTCGCTTCACTCATCTCTCGCGGCTTCCGGGGAGGCCTCGCAGGAGTTGGCACCAACTCCGGGACTGGGTAGTCCCGGAAGGTTGCCCCGGCATCAAAGGGCCTATCCCTCCGCCGGTCTTGATGAGTGCCCTTACGGTGGCGAACACTTCCAGCGGCGTCAATCCCCTTTGTTGCGGTGCGAAACGGGAGCCTCTCAGCCCTCGTTCCAGCCCCCCGCCAGCGCCTTGAACAGGGCGATCTGGTAGGTGGTCACAAGGGCGTCCGAGGCCGCCAGCTGGGCATCCGCACCGGCCAGGGTCCGCTCGGCGTCCAGCACCGTCAGGAAGCTGTCGGCCCCGGCATCGAAGCGCAGGCGGGATAGACGGGCGGCTGTGGCGGCCTGGTCCCGGGCCGCCTGCAAGGCGGCGCGACGGTCCAGTTCGTTGGCGTAATTCGCCAGGGCCGTCTCGGTCTCCTGCAGTGCGACCAGGACCGTCTGGTCGAAGGTCGCCAGGGCCGCGTCCGAGCCGGCCGAAGCCTGTTCGATCCTCGCGCGGGCGGCGAACACATTGGGGAAGGACCAGCTGATCAGCGGACCGACACTGAAGCGGACGCTGGAGTCATTCGACAGGTCGCCGGCGTCGAGCGCCGTCGATCCCAGCGAGCCGCCGAGGGTGATGCGCGGAAACAGGTCGGCGGTCGCGACATTCACCCGCGCCGCCGCCGCCGCCAGATTGCGTTCGGCCCGCCGCACGTCGGGACGCCGCGCCAGCAACCGGGCACCGTCGCCGACCGGGATCTGCCGGGTCAGCTGCGGCGGCCGCTGACAGGCCCGCGCGGCTTCGCTGGCCTCGGCCGGGGTGCGACCGGTCAGGGTGGCGAGACGGAACAGGGCTCCGTCGCGCTGGGCTCGCAGGGGTGGCAGACCGGCACGGCTGGTTTCCAGGACCGAGCGGGCGCGGGCGGTGTCCAGACCGTTGCCCGAACCGGCCTCCAGAAGGCGTTGGGTCAGGTTCGCGGAATCGGACTGCAGGGCGATGGTGCGTTCCGCGACCGCGATCTGCGCATTGGCCGAACAGGCGTCGGCATAGGCGCGGGCGGTCTCGGCGGCGACGGAGACGCGCACGACGTCCAGCGCGGCGGCGGCGGAATCGGCATCGGCGCGGGCCGCACGGATCGAACTTCCGACGCGGCCGAACAGGTCGATCTCATAGGCGACGTCGAGGCCGAGGTCGTAGCTTTCGCCTTCGTCCAGCGGCTGGCCGGCATTGCCGCCGGGGACGGTCGCGGCCGAGGCGCGGCCGTACTGGCCCGTTGCGCTGACGGCGGTGGACGGCAGCCGTCCCACGCGCGCTTCGCCGAGCGCCGCGCGGACACGGCGCAGATTGGCCGCGGCGGCTTCCAGTTCGTTGTTCTCGGTCAGGGCCTGGCGGATCAGGGCGTCCAGCGTCGGGTCGTCGTACAGCCGCCACCAGTCGTCGCGCGCGGCCTCGGCGGTCACGGCGGGGGTGGCGCTGATGAAGGCGCCCGACGCGGAGGGGGGGAGGGTCGCGTCAGGCGCCTTCGGCCCGACCGCGCACGACGCCAGCGCGAGGCTGGCGAAGGCGGTTGCGGTCAGGATCCGGGGGTTGGTGAACCGGGTCATCAGGCGTCTCCCAGACGGGGGCTGGCCGGTGCAGGATCGGCGTCGTGAGGTGGCAGGCCACCGGTGGCCGGAACGCCGGGTTCCTTCTTCGGCTTGCCGGGAAGCCGGGCCGCCACACCGCGCATCAGGACGTAGAAGACCGGGGTGAAGATCAGGCCGAAGAAGGTCACGCCCAGCATGCCGGAGAAGACCGCCGTGCCCAGCGACTGGCGCAGTTCCGCGCCGGCGCCGGTCGCCAGCATCAGCGGCACGACGCCGAAGATGAAGGCGAAGGAGGTCATCAGGATCGGCCGCAGGCGGGTCCTGGCCGCACGGACGGCGGCGTCCCAGCGGTTCAGGCCTTCATCCTCGGCCTGTTTGGCGAACTCCACGATCAGGATGGCGTTCTTGGCCGCCAGGGCGATCAGCACCACCAGTCCGACCTGGACGAGGATGTTGTTGTCCAGACCGCGGATGTTGATCCCGATCATCGCCGCAAGAATGCACATCGGCACGATCAGGACGACGGACAGGGGCAGGGTGAAGGCTTCGTACTGCGCCGCCAGCACCAGGAAGACGAGCACCACGGCCATGATGAAGACGATGGTCGCGCCGCCCGACGACTGTTTCTCCTGCAGCGCCAGTCCGGTCCACTCGTAGGAGAAGCCCGGGGGCAGGGTGGCCTCCGCCAGCCGTTCCATACTGGCGATCGCCTGACCGGACGAGACGCCCGCCGCCGCCTGTCCCTGCAACTCGGCCGCGGGGAAGAGGTTGTAGCGGACGATCCGCGCCGGACCGGAGTCCTCGCGCAGCGTGGCCACCGAACCGATCGGCACCATGGCGCCGGAGGCCGAACGGGTCTGCAGGCTGGCGATGTCGGCGATGTCGTCGCGCGCCGACGGCTCGGCCTGGGCCGTGACCCGGAAGGTGCGGCCGAGGAAGTTGAAGTCGTTGACATAGGACGAGCCCAGATAGACCCCGAGCGTGTTGAACACGTCCGACGGCTGGACGCCCATCATCAGCGCCTTGTCGCGATCAACGTCGGCGGCGATGCGCGGCGAGCCGGTGTTGTAGGTCGAGAAGACCTGTTCCACCTGATCGGGCGCGCCGGCGGCGGCACCCATCATGGCGAAGGTCGCGCCCTCGAGCGGGCGATAGCCCGCGCCGGAGCGGTCCTGGACCATCATCTGGAAGCCGTTGCCGTTGCCCAGACCCTGAACCGCGGGCGGGGCGATGACGAAGATGTTGGCGTCCTCGATGCCCATGGTCGCGCCGGTGATGGCACCCGCCAGGGCGGCGGCAGCCTGTTCGGCGGACTTGCGATCCTCGAAGGCGTCGAGCCGGATGAAGATGGTCGCGGCGTTGGAGCCGAACGAGAAGCTGGAGCCGTCGAGACCGGCGAAGGCGACCATGCCCTCGACGCCGTCGGTGCCCTTGATGATCTCCGAGGCGCGGGTCATCACGGCTTCGGTCCGCTCCAGCGACGCACCGGGTGGCAGCTGGATGACGCCGATCAGGAAGCCCTGGTCCTGGTCGGGAATGAAGCCGGACGGGGTGTCCAGCAGTCGCCAGGTCGTCAGCCCCAGAAGGGCGACATAGACGATCAGCACGAGGCCGATGGTGCGCACCAGCCGCGCGGTCAGCCGTCCGTATTTGTCTGACAGCCAGTCGAAGCCCGCGTTGAACTTCCGCCCGGCATAGCCGCCGTAATAGACAGCCGTGCCCAGCAGGCCGGGCTTGCGGTGGGTGTCGTGTGCCTTGTGCGGCTTCAGCAGCAGCGCGGCCATGGCCGGCGAGAGGGTCAGCGACACGATCAGCGACACCACCGAGGCGGTCGTGATGACGATGGCAAACTCGCGATAGAAGATGCCCGGAATGCCCGGCACGAACATGGTCGGGACGAACACCGATACCAGCACCAGGCCGATCGAGATCAGGGCGCCCGACACCTCCTGCATGGAGCGGTAGGCCGCCTCCTTGGGCGTCAGTCCCTCGCGGATGTAGCGTTCCACATTCTCGACCACGACGATGGCGTCATCGACGACGATGCCGATGGCCAGCACCAGGGCGAACAGCGACAGGGAGTTGATGGAATAGCACAGCGCCAGCTGCACGGCGAAGGTCGCGACCAGCGACACCGGAATGGCCACGATCGGGATGATCGCCGCCCGCCAGGTCTGCAGGAAGACGATGACCACCAGCACCACCAGGATCACGGCCTCGATCAGGGTGTGCTGAACGGACTCCACCGAGGCCGCAACGAATTCGGTGGGGTTGTAGGCGACAGAGACATCCATGCCCTGCGGCAGGTCGGCCTTGATTGCCTCGACCTCGGCCAGCACGCGCTCGGCCGTGCCCAGGGCATTGGCACCGGGCTGCTGGATGATGGCCACGCCGACGCCGCGCTCGCCGTCGAAGAAGCCTCGGATGCCGTAGTCCTGGGCACCGAGCTCGACACGGGCGATGTCGCGCACGCGGGTGACCCGGCCTTCGGCATCCGTCTTGATCACGATGTTCGAGAACTGATCCGGGTCAGACAGGCGGCCCTGCACCTGCACCGGCAGCTGGAAGGCCGCGGCATTGGTGGCGAAGGGCGGCTGGCCAATGGCGCCGGCGGCGGCCTGGACGTTCTGGGCGCGCAGGGCGGCGACGATGTCGGGTCCGGTCAGGTTGCGGGCGGCCGCCTTGGCGGGGTCGATCCAGACGCGCATCGCATAGTTGCCGCCGCCGAAGATCTGCACCGCGCCGACGCCCTCGAGGCGCAGCAGCCGGTCACGCAGCGTCGAGTTGGCGTAGTTGCCGACGTAGTCGTTATCCAGCGACTTGTCCGGGGAGGTCATCCCCAGGATCATCAGGAAGCCGCTCTCCTGCTTGTTCACGGTCACGCCGATCTGGCGGACCTGTTCCGGCAGCCGGGGCTCGGCGAGGGCGACCCGGTTCTGGACCAGCACCTGGGCCGCATCCAGATCGGTGCCGGGCTGGAAGGTCACGGTGACGGAAACCGCGCCATCCGATGTGGACGACGAGGAGACGTACAGCATGCCCTCGACGCCGTTGACCTCCTGTTCGATGGGAGCGGCGACGGTCTCGGCCACGGTTTCGGCCGAGGCGCCGGGATAGGCGGTGTTGATGGTGATCGTCGGCGGCGCGATCTCCGGGTACTGCGAGAGCGGCAGCAGCGGATAGGCGAACACCCCCATCAGGGTGATGAACACCGCGACCACGGCCGCGAAGATCGGCCGGTCGATGAAGAAGCGTGAGATGTTCATGGGCTCAGTCGCCCGAGGACAGGCTGTTGGCGAAGGTCGCGCTGGAGGCCGGGGCGATGGTCGTGACAGGCGCTGTCCGGGCGCGGGCGACGGGGCGGATCTGGCCGTTCGTGGCCGTCACCTTCATGCCCGGCTGCTGGATGCGCTGAACCCCGTTGATGATGACGCGATCGGTCCGCTGGAGACCCGAGCGGATGACCCTAAGACCATCGACCAGCGGCCCCAGTTGCACGGGCCGCGGCGCGACCGAGCCGTCGGCAGCGACGACATAGACGATGCGCCGGGCCTGGTCGGTGGCGACGGCGGCGTCGGGCACCAGCATGGCCTCATAGCTGCCGGATCCGGCCAGACGGGCCTGACCGAACATGCCCGGCTTGAGGAAGCCGTCCGCGTTGGGAATGACCGCCCGCAGCCGGATCACGCCCGAAGCGGTGTCCACGGCATTGTCGGTGAAATCGAGCGTGCCGGAGCGGGTGAAGTCGGACTCGTCCTGCAGCCGCACCTGGATCGGTGCCGCGCCGCGGCGGGCCTGGCGCTGGTATTTCAGCAGCACCGCTTCGGAGCCGTCGAAGACGAAATGAATGGGCGCGCTGGAGACGACGGTGGTCAGCACGTCCGCCGCCGACGAACCGCCGGCAACGAGGTTCCCCGCATCGACGCGGCGATCCGAGACCCGGCCCGAGATGGGGGCGGTCACGCGGGTGAATTCCAGGTCCAGCTGGCGGGCGCGAACAGTGGCGTTGGCGGCGGCGATGGCGGCCTCGGCCGTCTGCAGGGCACCGCTCCGGGTGTCGACCTCGGCCTGGGAGACCGCCTGGGATTCCAGCAGGGTTTCTGACCGCGTCAGTTCGCTCCGGGCCAGGACGAGCTGCGCCTGGGCTTGCGCCAGCTGGGCCCGGGCCGAGGCCAGGGCCGCCTGCGCGGGGCGGGGATCAAGCGAGAACAGCAGCTGGCCGCGGCGTACATAGTCACCGTCGCGGAAATGGACGCCCGAGACATAGCCGCCGACGCGTGCGCGCACCTCGACCGACTGGGTGGCTTCGAACCGGCCGGTGAATTCGTCCCAGTCCTGCACGGCCTGAACCAGCGGAACCGCCACGGTCACCGAGGGCGCGGGCGGCGCCTGGGCCTCGCTCGGTTGTGAGCACCCATAGAGCGCGGCCGTCATCAAGACGGACGCGGCCACGATCTTCGCGGTTCGCATGAACGATCAATCCCTGTCGTGTCGACCGCGGCGATCGGGGAGGAGGCCATTAGTCAACGTTCGGTGACTTAATGGTGATTGCGCTTTCGCTTGTCAACGGACGATGACAAAGCCATATGGCACTTGGGGCTATTCCGGAGATCACGAATTGTTTTGTCACGTCGCGCCCCGGCCCCGGAATGCCGAGGCGACCCGCGCCGCCATCCTGAACGCCGCCCGCGAGCGCTTCGCGCGCGAGAGCTATGACGACGTCGGCATGCGTGACATCGCCGGGGACGTGGGCGTCGACGCCGCCCTGGTGTCCCGGTATTTCGGCTCCAAGGAAGATCTGTTCCTCAAGGTGCTCGACCACTGCGGGGACGGCCCGGACCTGATGGACGGTGATCGCGCCACCTTCGGCGACCGCGTGGCACGCCAGGCCATCTTCGGCAGCGAACATGATGGCCAGCTGGAGCACCTCCTGGTGCTCCTGCGCTCCATCGGTTCAGCCAAGGCCAGCGAACTGGTCCGGCGCACGGCGGACGAAAGTTTCTTCGGTCCGTTCGAGGACTGGATCGGCGGACCCGATGCCGCCGTCCGCGCCCGCCTGGCGGCCGCCTTCATCATGGGTATGGAGGTCAGCCGCGAGATGACGGGCGGGCAGACTCTGACACCCGAGCAGTGTGAAACGATGCACGCGCGAATGGCGGTCATGCTCCAGGCGCTTATCGACGGCTGACACCGGTCGCGCCGTTATCGGGCTCAGCTGCGCTTTTCGAACTTCCGGATGACGCCCGAGAAGGTCATCAGCATCCGGTCGCCGGCCTGGATCTGTCCCCGCACGAAGATCAGGCTCTTGCCGGCGCGAACCACCTCGCCCGTCGCCTCGACCAGTTCGCCCACCCAGGCACCGTCGATGAAGGTGGAATCCAGCGACACGGTCACCCCCGACGCCCCCTCCATCTCCTGGTAGGCGGTCTGGAACAGGGCGATGTCGGCGAAGGTCATCAGGCAGCCGCCGTGCATCCGGTGGCCGGCGTTCATGTGTTTGGGCTCGGCGCGGAAGGCGCAGCGCATCCGGCCGTCGGGGTCCGGCCTGAAGTAGAACGGCCCGACGACCTGATCGAAGGTGCCGTGCAGGTCGTACATCTGCCAGCCGGCGAACTCGCCCTCTGTCACCGTAACCTTCTGAACCATCGTTCGCACTCCGCCTTACTATCTCTCTCGCAATGCAGCATATAGGCGCGATGAGCGACCCCATCGAAACCGCCATCTTCGAAAAACTGGCGAAGGCCGACCCCAAGGGCGTCGGCGGCAAGAGCATTGAACCGGCCGATGTGGCCAAGGACCTGCAACCCGAACAGTGGCAGCGGATGCTGCCCAAGGTGCGCCATTGCGCGCTGGCGCTGATGCGTCAGGGCAAGCTGACCATCACCAAGAAGGGCAAGGCGATCGATCCCAACGCCTTCAAGGGCGTCATCCGCCTGCGCTTGCCGACCGAGGCCGAGACCGCTGCGGCGCTGGCGGCCCTGCCGCCGGTCGTCGAGGACGATGACGATTTCGCCTGATCCGGCTCCCATGGCATCCTGACGCCATGATGCGGTCCCTGGCAGTTCTGTGCGCCGGTCTGGCCCTCGCGGCCTGCGCCACGCCCGCCATCCAGCCGCCGCTGACCCCGCCGCCCGGATTCGCCGGTCCGGCCCTTGAGGCGCAGACCCTGCTGATGGATGACGGTGCCCGCCTCCCGCTGGCGCGCTGGGCGCCGGACGGCGGCGAGCCCTGGGCCGTCATCGTCGGCCTGCACGGTATGAACGATTCACGGGCCTCCTTCCGTCTGGCCGGCCCCTGGTGGGCCGAGCGCGGCATCGAGACCTGGGCCATCGACCAGCGCGGCTGCGGCGAGGCCCCGGGCCGCGGCCTCTGGGCCGGTGAGGCGCGGATGACCGAAGACCTGCGCACCGCCGTCGCCCTGGCGCGGGCCCGCCACCCGCGCGCTGTTATCGCGGTCGCGGGCGAGAGCATGGGCGGGGCCGTGACCATCGCGGCCTTCGCCTCTGACCGGCCGCCGGACGCCGACCGCGTCCTTCTGCTGGCCCCGGCTGTCTGGGGCTGGACGGCGCAGGGGCCGGTCAACACCGCCGGACTGTGGATCGCCGCCCGCGCCATGGGCGACCGCGCCGTCGACGCGCCGGAGTGGGCGGTCAAGGTTCGCCCCGCCTCGGACAACCGGCTGGAGCTGTTCCGCAACGGCCGTGATCCCAACAGCATCCTGTCGACCCGGATCGATGCCCTGTACGGCCTCGTTGACCTGATGGAGAGCGCCTCAATGCGGCTCGGTCAGGTGCGGGCACCGACCCTGTTGCTGTACGGCGCCAACGACAATGTGATCCAGCGGGACCCGATGCGTCAGGCGCTGGAGCGGGCGGGCGACCGGCCCGGTTTCCGCCCCGGCTTCTATCCCGACGGCTGGCACATCCTGAACCGCGACCTGCAGGCCGAGGTCATGTACCGCGACGTCGTGGCCTGGCTGCGCGACGCGGCGGCACCGCTTCCGTCGGGGGTAGGGCCGGTGCTGCCGGGGCTGCGCTGACGCGAAACCGCCATGCTTGCCCTGTTAAGCGTCCCGGCGTATCAGCCGCCGAAATAAAAAATACCCCGGGAGACGCCCAAGTGAGCATGACGCTGTTTGATTCCCCGTCCTTCGCGAACCACGAAGGCGTGCACGCGGTCTTTGATGAAAAGACCGGCCTCCGCGCCATTATCGCTGTTCACTCATCCGCCCGCGGCCCGGCCGTCGGCGGCACCCGGATGTGGAACTATGCGTCCAGCGCCGAGGCGCTCGAGGACGTTCTGCGTCTGTCGCGGGGCATGAGCTACAAGAACGCCGTGGCCGACCTGGAAATGGGCGGCGGCAAGTCGGTCATCATCGGCGACAGCCGTACCCAGAAGACGCCCGAGCTGTTCCGCGCCTTCGGCCGCGCCGTCGATACCCTCGGCGGCCTCTACTATGCGGCGGAAGACGTCGGCGTGTCGGTGTCCGACATCGCCGAAGCCCGCAAGGTCACCCCCTATGTGCTGGGTCTCAATGACGGCCCCGAGGCCTCGGGCGATCCCAGCCCCGTCACCGCCGAGGGCGTGTTCCGCTCGACCCTGCTGGCCGCAAAACGCCTGTGGAAGCAGGATGACCTGACCGGCCTGACCGTCTCGGTCCAGGGCATCGGCCATGTCGGCGGCTATCTGGCCGACAAGCTGTATGCGGCCGGCGCGAAACTGATCATGACCGACGTAAACACGGCCCTGCTGGCCGAGGTCGCCGCCCGTACGCAGGCCGAGATCGTGGCCCCCGACGCCATCTATGACGTCAAGGCCGACATCTATGCGCCCTGCGCCCTCGGCGCGACGCTGAACCCGCAGACGCTGGACCGGCTGACTGTCAAGGCCGTGGTCGGCGCCGCCAACAACCAGCTGGCCACGCCCGACATCGGCCAGATCCTGTTCGAGCGCGGCGTGCTCTACGCCCCTGACTATGTCGTCAACGGCGGCGGCATCATCAATGTCGCCTCCGAGCTGCGCGCCCGCCAGAGCGGCGGTGCCTATGACGCGGCCTGGGTCGAGACCAAGCTGTCGCGCCTGATGGACACGCTGGAAGAGGTGCTGGAGCGTTCGGCGGCCGAAAAGCGCCCGACGCACGAGATCGCCGACGCCATTGCCGAAGCCCGCATCAACGCCGCCCGCGACCTGAAGGCGGAACAGCGCAAGGCCGCCTGACACGCGGATTCGCGCGCCAGGCGCATACGGAACACTATGGCGCATGCTTCCCGTGCTGATTCGGGCTGAGGCGCCATGACCGCAACCGCCGTGACCTCCTCCAGGGGCCGTCCCTTCGACCCGCTGCTGATCGTGATGGCGGTCGGCTTTGTGGTCGCCGTCGGAGCCCTGGCCTATCCGGCGTTCCGCGCCGACCCGACCGGCGCGCCCGGTCTGGTGCTGATCTTTACCGTCGGGGCCGTGGCCCTGATCGGCCTGTTCGCCTTCGCGCGCGGCGAGTCCCGCAAGCCCCTCGGCGATGCGACGGTCGAGTTGCTCGACGCCATGGCCGAGCCGGCGGCGCTGGTCTGGTCCACCGGACAGGTGCTGGCCTTCAACGGCGCATGGGCCGAGGCCAACGGGGCCACGGTCGCCCTGCCGAAAGGCAAGTCCGCCTCCGCCCTCTATATGGCCTTTGCCCAGGCACGGGCCGGGGAGCAGGGGCGCGCCATCGTGGTCATCGGCGACCGCGAGCAGGAAGTCCTGATCGGCCAGGCCGGGGAGGGGCGGTTCCTCGTCCGCGCCGCGCCCGAGGCCGTGCTGCCCGTCGGGACCGCCGTCTCGCCGCGCCACGCCGCGACATCGAACGCCGCCGAGAGCCGGGCCATGGCCGCGGGCGCGCCCTTCGGTTCGGCGGTGATCGCTGCCGAGGACCTGTTCTCCGGCAAGGTGGATGAGCCGAACGCCGCTCTGTCCGTGCTGACCGGCCCTGCCGCGGCCCGCGACGCCGCCTTCGGCCACCTGTTCGACCCGGCCGGCGTGGCCGAGGCGCGGCTGAAGCTGGACGGCGGCTCGTCCGGCCCGATCGAACTGGTCGCGCGGGCGCATCCCGACCGGATGCTGCACCTCTATGTCGCCCCCGAGGGGGATCGCCGCCGCATCTGGCTGTTCGACGTCTCGGCCCAGAAGTCGATGGAGCTGCAGCTGTCGCAGGCCCAGAAGATGCAGGCCGTGGGCCAGCTGGCCGGCGGCGTGGCGCACGACTTCAACAACCTGCTGACTGCCATCCAGCTGCAGCTTTCGGGCCTGCTGGAGCGGCATCCGGTCGGCGATCCCTCCTATGAGGGGCTCAACGAAATTCGCCAGACCGCCATCCGCGCCGCCGACCTGGTGCGCAAGCTGCTGGCCTTCTCCCGCAAATCGACCGTGCGGCGCGAGCGGCTGGATCTGGGCGAACTGGTCGGGGAGTTCGCCGTCCTGCTGCGCCGCCTGCTGCGCGAGGACGTGCGGCTCGAGACCGACTACGGTCGCGATCTGCCGGTGGTCCTGGCCGACAAGAGCCAGCTGGAGACGGCGGTGATGAACCTCGCCGTCAATGCCCGCGACGCGATGCGCGGCGTGGTCGAACCGGGTGCCGGCGTCGTCACCATCCGCACCGCCCGCCTGACCGCCGACGAGGCGCGGCTTCTGGGCTGGAGCGCGGCTCCCACCGCCACCGTCGCCCTGATCGAGGTCGCCGACAGCGGGCCGGGCGTACCGCCGGAACTGCTCGACAAGATCTTCGAACCCTTCTTCACCACCAAGGCGGTGAACGAGGGCACGGGCATGGGGCTGGCCACGGTCTACGGCATCGTCGAACAGGCCGGCGGCCACATCAATGTCTCGAACGCGGCCGGCGGCGGCGCGGTCTTCCGCATCTTCCTGCCCGAGGCGGCCGAGGCCGAACTGGCGGCGGTTCCGGTGATCGAAAAGGTCGCCAAGGCCCTGCGCGACCTGTCCGGCGCAGGCCGCATCCTGTTCGTCGAGGACGAGGCCGCCGTGCGCGGCATCGCCGCCCGGCTGTTGCGTCAGCGCGGCTATGAGGTGATCGAGGCCGAGGACGGCGAACAGGCGCTGGAACTGGCGGAACAGCACGCCGGGACCATCGACATGATGATCTCGGACGTCATCATGCCCGGCCTCGACGGCCCGGCCCTGCTCAAGAAGGCCCGCCAATATCTCGGCGACGCCCCCGTCCTGTTCATCTCCGGCTATGCCGAAAGCGACTTCTCCGACCTGCTGCAGGACGAGGTCGGCGTCTCCTTCCTGCCCAAGCCGCTGGACATCAAGGCCCTCGCCGAACGCGTGAAGCAGGAGCTCCACGCCGGCTGACGGGGCTGACAGAACCGTAACTTGCCATTCCGCAGAGGGCGCCATCCTGTGGCGCCTCGCGCCATCGGAGCTGAAGTCATGATCAATCGTCGCCGCCTTATGTTCACCGCCGCCGCCGGCGCGGGCCTCGCGGCTTGCGGCCAGGCCCTGGCGCAGACGCCGGCGGCGGCTGCCTCGGCCTCCGCCGCCCTGACCGCCCTGATGGGTGCGATCGTCCAGTCGTTCCTGCTGGAGTCCCCCGAGACCCTGACTTCGCTGGGCATGGACAAGGGACCGATGGCGGCGATGAAGTCGCGCCTCGACGACCGGTCGCAGGCCAAGATCGATGCCGATCGCGTGGTCTTCCACGGCCAGATGGACCAGCTGAGGGCCATTGACCGGGCGGCGCTGCCGCAGACCGAAGGGGTCTATTACGACGCCCTGCGCTTCTTCGGCGAGACCCAGATCATGGGCGAACGGTTCCCGTACGGGAACGGCGCGCCCTATACGATCTCGCAGCTGACCGGCTCCTACCAGAGCCTGCCGGACTTCCTCGACACGCAGCATGCCATCGAAACCGCCGAGGACGCCGAGGCCTATCTGTCGCGCATCGCGGCCTTCCCCACCGCGCTGGATCAGGAAACGGCGCGGATGCAGGCCGATTTCGCGGCCGGGGCCGTCCCGCCCGACTTCATCATCGACAAGACCCTGCTCCAGCTCGCCAACCTCTATGAGACCTCGGCGGACCGGATGGTCCTGACGACCTCCATCGCGCGTCGTGCGGGCGAGAAGAACCTCGCCGGCGACTGGGGTGCCCGCGCACAGCGGATCGTCGAGGGCGAGGTCTATCCGGCCCTGCGCCGTCAGGCCGACGCCATGCGCGCCCGTCGCGCCGACGCCAGCCATGACGCCGGCGTCTGGCGTCTGCCGGACGGCGAGGCCTATTACGACTGGGGCATTCGCAGCTACACTACCTCGACCCTGTCGGGTGCCGAGATTCACGACCTGGGCCTGCAACAGGTGGCCGAGCTCTCGGCCCGCGCCGACGGGCTGCTGAAGGCGCAGGGGTTGACCCAGGGCACTGTCGGCGAGCGCATTTCCGCCCTCGGCAAGGATCCTTCGCAGCTCTATCCGAACACCGACGCGGGCAAGGAACAGCTGCTGGCGGACCTCAATGCCCAGATGGCCGATATGGTGACCCGCCTGCCGCAGTATTTCGGCCGCATCCCCGCCGCGCCTGTCGAAATCCGGCGGGTGCCGACCTTCATCGAGGCGGGCGCGCCCGGCGGCTACTACAACTCCCCGGCGCTCGATGGATCGCGGCCCGGTGCCTACTACATCAACCTGCGCGACACCGCCGAATGGCCGCGGATGCAGCTGCCGACCCTGACCTATCACGAGGCGTCGCCGGGCCATCACCACCAGATCGCCCTGCAGCAGGAACAGCCGGGTCGGCCCCTGCTGATGCAGGTCCTGGGCTTCTCGGCCTATTCCGAGGGCTGGGCCCTGTATTCGGAACAGCTGGCGGACGAGATGGGCGTCTATGAGAACAATCCGATCGGCCAGATCGGCTATCTGCAGTCGCTGCTGTTCCGCGCCACCCGTCTGGTCGCCGACTCCGGCCTGCACCACAAACGCTGGAGCCGCGAACGGACCATCCGCTACATGGTCGATACCCTGGGCGACTCCGAAACCGCGGTCACCACCGAGGTCGAACGCTACTGCGTCTGGCCCGGCCAGGCGTCCAGCTACAAGGTCGGCCACAACAAATGGGTCGAGCTGCGTGCCCGCGCCCAGGCCGCGCTCGGCGACCGGTTCGATATCAAGGCCTTCCATGATGCGGGCATGAATGCGGGTGGCGTGCCCCTGACCGTGCTCGACAAGATCATGACCGACTGGATCGCGGCCCAGCGGGCCTGATCAGGATATGATACGCCCGGCCCCACCTGCGCGGGGCCGGGAGCCGGACCTTGCTGCCAGAGGATATTCGATGATCGACCGCCGCCGCCTGATGCTGTCCTCCGCCGGCCTCGGCCTGATGGCCGCCCTGCCCGCCGCCGCGCACAGGCCCCGGCCATGTCCCCGGCAGACGCGCGGCTCGACGCCATGCTGACGCGCTGGTTCGAGGAGAATGTCGACCTCTCGCCGGAGTATGCGACCAACCTCGGCCTCGACCGGGGTGCCCGCGCGGCGTTGTCGGGTCAGCTGCGCCAGGCCGGGATCGCGGACGCCGAGGCGGACCGCGTCCGCGCCCGCGCCCGGTGGGCCGAGATCCGGACGGTGTCGGACGAGGGCCTGTCGGATCAGGCCAAGGTATCGCTGGCCGTCTATCGGTTCACGGCAGAGGGCGCGGCCCGGGCCGCGGACATCCCCTATGGCGGCGGCATCGGCCCCTATGTCGTGACCCAACGGTCCGGGGCCTATTTCTCGGTCCCGGACTTTATGGCCAACCAGCACCGGGTCGAGACCGAGGCCGATGCGGCGGCCTTCATCGCGCGGCTGTCCGCCTTCGCCACCGTGCTGGATCAGGAAAGCGAGCGGATTGCGGCCGATGCCGCCCTCGGCGTCATGCTGCCGTCCTTCCTGATGGACAAGACCCTGACCCAGCTGCGGACGCTGCGGGATACGCCGGCCTATGACATGGCCATGCTCCAGGCGCTGATCCGCAAGACGGACGAGCGGAACATGGGCGGTGACTGGGGTGCCCAGGCCGCCAGCGTGATCGACGCCGAGATCAAGCCGGCCCTGTCCCGGCAGATCGCAGTCTTCGAGGCCCAGCGGCCGCATGCGACCGAAGACGCCGGGGCGTGGAAGCTGCCGCAGGGCGACACCGTCTATGCGCTCGCCCTGCGCGCCTTCACCACCACCGACTACAGCGCCCAGGACATCCACGACATCGGCCTGCAACAGGTCGCTGCCATCCAGGGCGAGATCGATACGATCCTGAAGGGGATGGGCATGACCGAGGGTTCGGTCGGCGCGCGGATCAAGACCCTCAGCGAGGATCCGCAGCACCTGTGGCCCAACAACGACGAGGCCAAGGTCGAGCTGATTGAATCGCTGAACCGCCAGATGGCCGAGCTGGAGCCGATGCTGCCTCGGGTGTTCAACACCCTGCCGGGCGCGAAGGTCGAGATCCGCCGCGTGCCGCCCTCGATCGAACTGGGCGCGCCGGGCGGCTACTACCAGGCGGCCTCGCTGGATGGGACGCGGCCAGGGGCCTACTACATCAACCTGTCGAACACGGCGAACTGGCCCAAATGGGGTCTGCCGACCCTGACCTATCACGAGGCGATTCCGGGCCACCATTTCCAGATCACCGTCGCGCGCGAGGCCGGCAGCCTGCCGATCTATCGCCGCGTTGCGGGCAACTCCGCCTTCAACGAGGGCTGGGCGCTCTATGCCGAGCGTGTCGCCGCCGACGATCTGGATGTCTATGCCGGCAACCCGCTGGGTCGCGTCGGCTACCTGCAATCCTATCTGTTCCGCGCGGTCCGGCTGGTGGTCGACACCGGCCTGCACCACAAGCGCTGGAGCCGCGATCAGGCCATCCGCTACATGATCGAGGAGTGCGGCGAACCGCCGGAGTCGGCCGAGAAGGAGATCGACCGCTACTGCGTCTCGATCGGCCAAGCCTGTTCCTACAAGCTGGGCCAGACGGTCATCGCCCGGCTGCGGGCCGAGGCGGAGGCGCGTCCGGGCTTCGACCTCAAGGCCTTCCACGATCGCGTGCTGCTGAACGGCTCCGTGCCGCTGGCGGTGCTGGAAGGCCTCATGCGGGCCTGATCGCCCGCGCCTCCACGATCGTCGGATCGGCATCGGCCTGGGCCGCCAGCCACTCGCGGAAGCGCGCGATCTTGGGCGAGCGCCGCCGGCCCTCCGGCCAGACCAGATAGTAGCCGGTGTGGAATGACACCGTCTGGGTGAAGGGTCGTACCAGCAGGCCGTTACGAAGCTCACGCGCGAACAGGATGGGCGAGGCGAGGGCGACGCCCTGGTCGCCGAGTGCCGCGGCGACTTCCAGCACCTGATAGTCGGCGGTCAGCCGGCTCATGGGCTGGGTCCCGCCGCTGACGCCCGCCGCCGCGAACCATGCGGCCCATTCCTTCTCCATGCCGATGCGCGGCGCATCCAGCAGGTCGGCCGGCTCCGCCAGCTTCAACCGCTCGGCCATGGCCGGGCTGCACACGGGGGTGAAGACGCTGGGCATGAGCTGCTGGCTCTCCATGCCCGGCCAGTCGCCCGAGCCCGAGCGGATGCCGATGTCGAACCCCTCGCGCGACAGGTCGAGCAGGTTGGGGTTGGTGTCCAGCCGCACCGCCAGACCCGGATTGGCGACCTGGAATCCGCCCAGACGGGGCGCCAGCCACTGGGCCGCGAGGGAGGCGAGGGTGGTGATCGACAGGATGTGCTCGTCGGCCTCGGTCAGGTCGCTGACGGCCCGCCGCAACAGGGTCATGGCCTCGGTCGCGGCGCGCGACAGCCGCTCCCCGCCCTCGGTCGGCTGGACCTCGCGGGGCAGGCGTCGGAACAGGCTCTGGCCGAGCCTGCCCTCCAGCGCCTTGATCTGCCAGCTGACGGCGGCCTGGGTCATGCCCAGCTCTTCGGCCGCGCGGGTGAAGCTCTTCAGGCGGGCGGCGGCCTCGAAGACCCGGATGGAGGCGAGGGGGATGCCGGCGAGAGGATCAGCCATAAGGTACCCTTGTGATTTGAGCCGATCATCTGGTTTGTCGGCCCGTCCCGTCAAGCCTAGATATCGGGCCTCACAGCAACACCAACACAGGAGGTCGTGATGGAAAACATGCACGGCGCCCACAGGGAAGATTCGTCGGGCTGGCTCAGCGCCATTGCCGGTGTAGCGGCCCGCATCAAGCGCCGGCCCGTGGTCCGGTCGCGCGGACTGGTGGTCACGCCCTGGAGTGGACGGTCGCCCGCCGGCTGGTCCGCCTGATCAATTCCCGAAACCCCGTACGTGGAGGCCCCGATGGAAGAACTGCACCACACCCATAAGGAAACCCCATGGGGATGGGCTGAGGTCCTGAAGGATTGGCGACGTAGCCGGACGCGGCAGCGTCTGCGGACACCGCCGCGCACGGTGGCTCCTCGCAGCCGCTGACGGCTGCCTGAATCCGGTCCGTCGCAGGAGACCACCCTTCCCCCGCCCGTGACCGTCGGCCCCCCCGGGTCGTGGCCCGAACCTCGGAGCCTCCTGCTCCCGGGGTTCGGGTCGAGCCGTGTCCGGGCCCTCCACAGCGGCTTGTCAGGTCGGGCCCCCCGCGCGAGTGTGGGTGCCTCGATCCCGGGGAACAGACATGCTCAGCCGCCGCCGCCTTCTGACTTCCGCCGCCGGTGGACTAGGCCTCCTTGCGCTTCCTGCCCTTGCCCGGGCCGGGGTCCTTCCGGGACAGGACGATGTCCGCGCCCGGGCGCGCACCCTGTACGACCTCATGTTCGAGGGCGTTCTGGAAGCCTCCCCCATGGGTGCCACAAGCCTGGGGCTGGATACCGCCGCGCACGCCGGGCTCAAGGCCAGGCTTGACAGCCGGAGCTATGCCGACCGTCTGAACATCTTCAAGCCGATGGTCGAGGCGCGTCCCGCGCTGGCGGCCATCAATGCCTCCGGCCTGACCGGCCGTGACCGGTCCGACTACGACAGCGTGGTCTGGATGGCCGACCGATCGGCTGAGATCGCCGCCTTCCCGTTCGGGGGCGTGGACAGCTACGGCTACCCCTGTCCCTATGTGGTCAGCCAGTTGACCGGCCTGTACCAGGCGGTCCCCGACTTCCTCGACAGTCAGCATTCCGTGGCCACGGCGGCCGACGCCGAGGCCTATCTCTCGCGGCTCGAGAGCTTCGCCGAGGGGCTGAACCACGAGACCGACCGTGCGGCCAGGGACGCGGCGGACCACGGCGTGATCCCGCCCGACTTTGTGCTCAACAAGGCCCTGACCCAGCTTCGCGCCCTGCGCCGCGACACGGGCGAGGGGGCCGGCCTCGTCCGGTCCCTGGTCCGCAAGACGACGGAGGCCGGGATCGCCGGAGACTGGGCGCGCCGCGCGACGGCGCTCGTCGACGGCCCGGTCGCCGCCGCCCTCGATCGTCAGATCGCGCAGCTGGAGCGCCAGCTCCCGAGTGCGGCGCATGACGCGGGCATCGGCGCCCGTCCGCACGGCGAGGCCTATTACAATCTCTGCCTCCGGTTCCAGACCTCGACCGGCCTGACCCCGGCCGAGGCGCATCAGGTGGGACTGGAACAGGTCTCCCGGATCCAGGCCCTGGCCGATCCGCTGCTGCGCCAGCGCGGCTATACGGAGGGTTCGGTCGGGGCTCGGCTGACCGCCTTCGGCCGGGAGCCGGAGTATCTCTATGCGAACACCGATGACGGCCGGGCCGCGCTGCTGGCCGATCTCAATCGTCAGGTTGCGGCGATCGAGGCGCGTCTGCCGCAGATGTTCGACCGCCTGCCGCGGGCGCGGGTCGAGGTGCGCCGGGTGCCGCCGTCCATCGAGCTGGGCGCGCCGCGCGGCTACGCCCAGGGGCCGTCGCTGGATGGCTCGCGGCCGGGCGCCTACTACATCAATCTCGTCGACACGCAGATCTGGCCACGCTGGGCGCTGCCGACGCTGACCTATCACGAGAGCCTGCCGGGCCATCACCTTCAGGGCGCGCTGGCGCTGGAGGCGACGGATACGCCCCTGCTGCTCAAGTCGATGGGCTTCAACGCCTATGGCGAGGGCTGGGGCCTGTATGCCGAGCAGCTGGCCGACGAGCTGGGCATGTATGACGACTTCCTGGAAGGGCGGCTGGGCTACCACCAGTCGTTCCTGTACCGGGCCGCACGGATCGTCATCGACACGGGCATCCACGCCATGGGCTGGAGCCGTGAACAGGCCATCCGCTACATGATCGAGACGGTCGGCCTCGCGCCGACAGCGGCCGAGAGCGAGATCGAACGCTACTGCGTCTGGCCGGGGCAGGCCTGCGGCTACAAGATCGGCCACACCGAGATTGACCGCCTCCGCACCGTCGCGCGCGAGCGCACCGGTGACCGGTTCGACATCAAGAGCTTCCACGCGGCGGTGCTCGACGGCGGCGCCATGCCGCTGGAGGTGCTCGGCCGGGTCGTTGATCAGTGGGCGGCGGCGCGACTGGCCTGACCCCGTAGGGTCTGGCGACGGATGGGCCGGACTCCGGTCGTTTGATCCCTGAACCGGTGATGGAGCGGGCGATGCAGATCGACAGGCGCAGCGTTCTGGCGGGAGCGGCGGCGCTGGTCGCCGCACCGGCGAGCGGCCGGGCCCAATCCCCTGACTACAGTGCCGCCGCGGCCTATTCCGCCGGGCGACGCGGGGCCTCCTTGCTGGTGATGCAGGGCGGTCGGGTTCTGTTCGAGGACTATCCCCGGTCCAGCGCCGGCGCGACCCATGAACTGGCCAGCGGGACCAAGAGTTTCTGCGGAATCCTGGCCGCTGCCATGGTCCAGGACGGGCTTCTGTCCCTCGACGAACCCTGTGCGGACACCCTCGGCGAATGGCGTGACGACCCGGTCAGGCGCGGGGCGACGATCCGGACCCTGTTGAGCCTGTCGTCCGGCGTCGGCGGGGGTTCGATCGGACGGCCGGGGACCTATGCCGCCTCGGTCGCCCAGCCCTTCGCCGGTGCCCCCGGTGTCTTCCGCTACGGGCCCGCGCCCTTTCAGGTGTTCGGCGAGATCGTGCGCCGGAAGCTGTCGGCGGCGGGGCGGCCCGACGACGTTCTGACCTTCATGGAAGAGCGGCTGCTGGGTCCCGCCGGCGTGTCCCACGGGCCCTGGCGGCGGCAGGCCGGTCAGCCCAACATGCCGTCGGGCGCGCAGTTCGACGCCCGCAACTGGGCCCGGTTCGGGGCCTTTGTGCAGGGAGGATGTCGGGTCGACGGTCAGGCGATTGTGGACCCGGCGGCGCTGGCCGACTGCTTCCGTCCGACCCCCGCCAATCCCGGCTACGGCCTGACCTGGTGGTTGCTGCGTCCGGGTCTGGTCCCGCCGAGCCCCCGTTCGCCCATCGATTCCTCAGTCTCTGCCCTCGCGGGCCTGCCGACGGTGAATATGGCGGCCGGCGCGGGTGATCAGCGCCTGTATCTGATCCCGGACCGCGATCTGGTCATCGTGCGTCAGGCGGACGGCATTCTGGCGAGGCTGGCCGGCGGCGGCACGGACTGGTCGGATGCGGCCTTCCTGCGGCTGGTGCTCAGCTGACGGTCAAGCCGTCCGCCTCGCGCAGGGCGTTGTGGATGGCGGTGGCCGCCACCGCCGCCTCTGCCGAGGCCACGGCGATCTGGTTCAGGCCGCGCACGACGTCGCCGGCGGCATAGAGACCCTTCACGCTCGTGGCCTGTTGCGGATCAACGAACAGCCGGCCGTCCTCGCCGATCCGGGCCTCCAGCGCCCGCGCCAGCGTCGCGTTGGCCGAGGTCCCGAGCGCCGAATAGACCAGATCGAACGTTCGGGAGACGCCGCCCCAGCCGAGCGCAGTCACCCGGTCACCTTCCAGCTGGACGTTGTCGATCGGCGCCCGGATCAGCTCGATCCCCAACCGCGCCAGCTCGTCCTGTCTGGTCAGGGTTTCCGGCGAACCGGTGTGGATCAGTGTGATGCGATCGGAATAGGTGCGCAGGAAGGCGGCTTCGCGGACGCCCTTGTCGTCGTCGCCGATCACCGCCACCGCCTTGTCGATCGCTTCAAAGCCGTCGCAGATCGGACAGATGCGGACCAGCGACCGCTCAATCGCCCGTTCGACGCCGGGCAGGTCTGGATGATGGTCGATGACGCCCGTGGCCAGCAGGACGGCCCGCACCCGGACCTCACGGCCGTTGAGCCGGGCGATGAAGCCGTCGCCGTCGTGCGTCAGGCGCTCGACGCGCCCCGCCTCGATGACCGCGCCGTATTCCGTCGCCTGATCCGTCATCCGCTTCAGGATGGCGTCGCCGGTGATCCCCTGTGGAAAGCCGGGCATGTTGTGGCTGACCGGGATCCAGCAGGCGCGTGGCGCGCCGCCATTGGCCACCAGCACCCGCCGCCGGAACCGCGCCAGATAGGTCGCCGCTGTCAGGCCTGCCGGCCCCGCGCCGACGATCAGGACTTCGGGATCGTCGCTCATCGGTGCCAAGGTCACTTCCCGTCCAGGCGGAGGCAATCAGTCAGGGCCGGTCGCGGGCGTTCGCGCCCTTTTCGCGGTCTCCGCATCGTCCAGCACCCGTCGCATGAGCGCCGCGTCGATCAGCACCGGCGCTTCGCAAAAGGCGAGGATCCAGCGCTGAACCAGCTTGCTCGTTTCACTATCCAAAAGAGATGTCCCCACACATGGTTCCGGACACTCGAACAGCCCTGTGGCCGGTCGGTTCACCTTCACCTTGGGCGACTTTTTCGGGGCAGGGTTAACCTGCACGCCGCCGCCCTTTGCACCGGCCCCCATGCCCCGCTATACCGCCCGCCACATTCCCCATTCCCAAGCAGAGGCGCGAACCCGCATGACCAGGATCAAGGTCGCCAATCCCATCGTGGACATCGACGGCGACGAGATGACCCGCATCATCTGGCAGTGGATCAAGGACAAGCTGGTCCACCCCTTCCTGGACGTCGAACTCGACTACTATGACCTGTCGATGGAAAACCGCGACGCCACCGACGACAAGGTCACGGTGGATGCGGCCCATGCGATCCAGAAGCATGGCGTCGGCGTCAAATGCGCCACCATCACCCCCGACGAGGCCCGCGTGGCCGAGTTCGGCCTGAAGAAGATGTGGAAGTCGCCGAACGGCACGATCCGCAACATCCTCGGCGGCGTGGTCTTCCGCGAGCCGATCATCTGCTCGAACGTGCCGCGTCTGGTCCCGGGCTGGACCCAGCCCATCGTCGTCGGCCGTCACGCCTTCGGCGACCAGTACAAGGCCACGGACTTCCTCGTCCCCGGCCCCGGCAAGCTGATGATGACCTTCACCGGCGACGACGGTCAGGTCATCGAGCATGAGGTGTTCCAGTTCCCGTCGGCCGGTGTGGCCATGGGGATGTACAACCTCGATGACTCGATCACCGAGTTCGCCCGCGCCAGCTTCGCCTTCGGTCTGGGCCGCAATTTCCCAGTCTATCTGTCGACCAAGAACACCATCCTGAAAGCCTATGACGGCCGCTTCAAGGACATCTTCCAGGACGTCTTCGACAAGGAATTCGCCGACCAGTTCAAGGCGGCGGGCCTGACCTATGAGCACCGTCTGATCGACGACATGGTGGCCGCGGCGATCAAGTGGTCGGGCGGTTTCGTCTGGGCGTGCAAGAACTACGACGGCGACGTCCAGTCCGACGTGGTGGCGCAGGGCTTCGGCTCGCTGGGCCTGATGACCTCCGTGCTGATGACTCCGGACGGCAAGATCCTCGAGTCGGAAGCCGCCCACGGCACCGTCACCCGCCACTACCGCCAGCACCAGAAGGGCGAGGCGACCTCGACCAACTCCATCGCCTCGATCTACGCCTGGACGCGCGGCTTCTCGCACCGCGCCAAGCTGGACGGCAACGCCGAGCTGGCGACCTTCGCCGAGACCCTGGAACGGGTCGTCGTCGATACCGTCGAGGCCGGCTTCATGACCAAGGACCTGGCGCTTCTGGTCGGCGACCAGCAGGGCTGGCTGACCACCGAGGGCTTCCTCGACAAGGTCGCCGAGAACCTGACGGCGGCGATGAGCAAGTCCTAAGCGCTACTGCTCGCCGCTCGGCGGCTCGCTGGTTGAGCGCCAGGCCGCCCCCGGGTCCGACCTTCGGTCGGCCCGAGGACAGGCTCCGGGTCGGGAGGTCCCTGAGGGCCGACGACCGCGGCCCACAAAAGTAAGGCCCGCCGGATTCGCGTCCGGCGGGCCTTTCATTTGAGCCTGTCGCGCGTTCGTGCATTGATGTTCTGTCACGAGGGAAAGACGGTCTTGAACGCGCCATCCGACGACCCCCATCAGCCGGTCTGGGCCCGGAACCAGACACGTCGACGTGGAAGCGGAGGTCTGCTCGGCAGGCTGCTCGGCTTCATCGTCCTGACGTCGGCTCTCATCTTCTTCGCTGCGCCCGCCGTGGCCTTCTTCGGCATCCGTTCGGCGGCCGAGGCCAACGACGTCGCCGGTCTGACGCAGCTGATCGACTACCCCGCCGTGCGCCAGTCCCTGAGGCCACAGCTGGACGGCAATCCGGCGGCGTCCGCGCCCGCGCCGACGTTCATGGAAGACCCCATCGGTGCCGTTCGACGCCAGATCGAACAGGCGACGGCGCCCCGCACCCCGGATGTCGACGCCTATCTGACCCCCGCCGCCCTCGCGGCCCTGACCCGGGGCGAGGGACGCTACGCCTCGCAGCGCGTCGAAGGCGGCCTGCCTTCGCCCGACAACACAAACACCGGCGGTCCGATGCCGAAGCCGGTCTACTGGAGCATCAACCGGGCCCGGATGAGCGTCGCTGACGAGGGCGGGTCCGAAACGGTGTTTACCTTCGAGCGGAAAGGGCCGTTCGACTGGAAGCTGGTCCACGTCGGCCTGCCCGACGGTGTCGCGCCGGTGCCGGCACCGGCG
>Ga0187842_1000080_pt1 | contig 49703 bp, 51 predicted proteins | sample SpaLakP09_SKY_41_FD_134514 | JGI IMG/M metagenome (GOLD analysis project Ga0187842, IMG submission 134514) | Oligotrophic lake water microbial communities from Sparkling Lake, Wisconsin, USA - SP09_SKY_41 | ecosystem: Environmental > Aquatic > Freshwater > Lake | place: USA: Sparkling Lake... | reverse complement strand
GGCGTCTATCGACTGCCGCTCGGCTTCGCCGTTGAGGTCGATGCGGTGGTGGAGATCCGCTGATGCATAGGCCCGAGCGTCCCTCTACCGAAGTGTTCGGCGAAGCGTGGGAGCGACTGTTCGCGCCCGCCATCGCCCACCGGGGGCTGTGGACGCCGGGCGGTGCCCCGGAAAACTCGCTGGCGGCCTTACAGGCGGCCTGCGCGCACGGCTACGGCATTGAGCTGGACGTTCAGCTGACCTCCGACGGCGAGGCCGTGGTCTTCCACGACTACAGTCTCGACCGCATGACGGCGCAGTCCGGCCGGGTGAAGGACCACACGGCGGCGGACCTGGGCAAGATCCGGCTGGCGGATTCGGACGAGACCATCCCGACCCTGGCCGAAACCCTGACCCTGATCGGTCACCGGGCCATGGTCCATATCGAGCTGAAGACCCCGTTCGGCGAAGTCGGCCCGCTTGAGAAGCGGGTCAGTGAGGTCCTGCTCGACCATAACGGCCCGATCGCCGTGATCGGCTTCAATCCCTATTCCCATGCCTGGTTCGCCGACCATCATCCGCAGATCCTGCGCGGGCTGGATTCCTACAGCTATGCCGACGGCAAGCCGGCCAAGCTGGCGCCCGAACAGCGCAGGGCCTTCGCGGCCCTCGAACATGTCGAGATCGCCCGTCCGGACTTCCTGGCCCTGGGCCTCGACATGCTGCCCAGCGCCCGGGCCGACGACTATCGGGCCAAGGGCATGCCGGTGGTCGCCTGGACCATTCGCTCACCCGAGCAGTGGGAGGCCGTCCGCGATCACTGCGACAACCTGATCTTCGAGGGTTATCACGCGTGACGGCGGTCAGGCCGGCGGTACGCGTTCATCGCGAGATTGCCGAGATCGGATCCGAGGCCTGGGAGGCCTGCGCCGCCCCGACCGGCGATCCATTCATCAGCTATGACTTCCTCGCCTGTCTTGAAGAGAGCGGTTGCGTTGGCCGCCGGACGGGCTGGCTGCCGCAGCACCTGTCCATCGAGGACGAGACTGGCGCCGTCGCCGGCGTTATGCCGCTCTATCTGAAGTCCCACAGCCAGGGCGAATATGTCTTCGACCACGCCTGGGCCGATGCCTATGAGCGGGCAGGGGGGCGCTACTATCCCAAGCTGCAGTGTTCCTCACCGTTTTCCCCGGTCACCGGCTCGCGACTGATCGTCCGGCCGGACATCGATGCCGATGAGGGCCGCTCGGCCCTGCTGGGCGGGGCCCTGACCCTGTGTCAGCGCATGGAAGCCTCGTCGCTGCACGTGACCTTTCCCCGGGCCGAAGAGTGGGCCTGGATGGGCGAGCGGGGCCTGCTGCTGCGGCCGGACCAGCAATATCACTGGGAAAACAACGGCTACGCGACCTTTGATGATTTCCTGGCCGCCCTGTCGGCCAACCGCCGCAAGACCATTCGCCGCGAGCGCCGTGACGCCCAGGCCGGGCTGGAGATTGTCGCCCTGACCGGCAGCGACCTGACCGAAGACCACTGGGACGCTTTCTTCGGCTTTTATATGGATACCGGCAGCCGCAAGTGGGGCCGGCCCTATCTCAACCGGGCCTTCTACTCCCTGCTCGGCGAGCGGATGGCCGACAAGGTGCTGCTGATCCTGGCGCGTCGTCCGGGCGGTCCCTGGATTGCCGGAGCCCTGAACCTGCTGGGCCGCGACTGTCTCTACGGCCGCCACTGGGGCTGTACCGAGGACGTGCCGTTCCTGCATTTCGAGCTCTGCTACTATCAGGCCATCGAACATGCCATCCGTCTGGGCCTGCCGCGCGTCGAGGCCGGGGCCCAGGGCCAGCACAAGATCGCCCGCGGCTACCTGCCCAGCGCCGTCTATTCCGCCCACTGGATCGCCGACCCGATGCTGCGCGAACCGGTCGCCCGCTATCTCGAGCGCGAGCGCGAGGCGGTGGAGGCCGACATGCAGATGCTCAGCGAGGAGTATTCGCCGTTCAAAGAGAGCGACGGTCGGTGAGGTCGTGGTGGCGAACGGGCGTTCTCTTGAGCGGGCTTGTCGCCGCCTGCGGTCTGAGCCTGCCTGCGCAGGCCCGGGAGCAGGACCCGCCGTGTGTCACTGCGGGCGTGACGCTGGATTTCGGCCGCTACCCGATCGGCGCGCCAGTACAGCAGGCCGGGGTTCCGAAAGGATTGCGCGCCGCTTGCACCAACAGAGAGGGCTGCACGTTCCGTGATCAGGGCCACGAATATCTTGTCGAGGTCCATGATGAAGGAATGTTCGTTGCCCGAAAGGATGCCGCCGGGGAGGCCCTGAATGCCTGGGGACGTCGAACCTTCGGTTGGCGAACCGGAGATACCCGCGAGGTTGCCCAAGCCAAGTTCCGGCGCGCAACGGGCAAGGTCCTGAAGCTTGCGGCCAATGACGAGGGCGAGCTGTTCCTCACAGACGTCTGCGCCCGCGGACCGAATGGTCCCTATCAATTCTACGCAAGCTTCGGATCAGATGGTCGCCTCAGGCGCATCATTGTGCGGATCGAGAGCCCGTACGAGTAGTCTTCGGGCTATCAACGATGCCCCTCAGGACCGCTCCCAGGCGGCCTTCAGGAGCGCCCGAACGCCCTCATCCACATCGGCGGGGGAGGCGAGGACGCGCTTGGCCTTCAGGCGGTCCGACCAGCCCTCGTTGCGCGGCTCCAGCAGGCGTGGATCGGCCTCCGGGGTCACGGCCAGGCCAAGGACAGCCCCTCCGCCCTTTGCCGGCTTGAGGGCCGCGAACTGGCTCTTGCGCGACCAGGCGGTGAAGCTCTTGCGCTGGCCGGTGACGACGTCAGGCAAGGCCGTGACGGCGGCCTCGATGGCGGCGAGGATTGCTGTGCCGTCTGGGTCGGTCCACAGCGCGACGCGCAGGCCGTCGGCATCGTCCCAGCCCATCTCGGACGGGAAGGCGACCCCGAAGATCGTGGCGGCCCGGTTCTGACCGATGCCATAGGTCGCCTTGAGCCAGTCGGTGCGCGCCTTGGGTCGGGTCTCCGGGCACTCGCGCTTCACGAGTTCGACCCAGTCCTCGAGCGTCTTGCCGGTTTCCCGCAGCAGATTGTCCCGCACCGAAGCGAACCACTTCTGCTGCTGCTCGGTCAGGCCCTGCGGCGTGGTCGTCATGCTTGCGTCCCTCCCGGGGTTTGCTACGACCGGTCCAACTTCAGGAGACGGTCATGAGCCTTCACGGAACCTACGACCCCGACAACATCTTCGCCAAGATCATCCGGGGGCAAATGCCGGCGGTGAAGGTGTTCGAGGACGACCAGGTCCTGTGCTTCATGGACGTGTTCCCGCAGGCGCGTGGCCACATGCTGGTGATTTCGAAGACCAGCCAGGCGCGCAACCTGCTGGAAGCCGAGACCAAGACCCTGGGCCGGCTGATCGGGGCCACCCAGAAGGCTGCCGCTGCTGTCACCAGGGCCCTCAAGCCCGACGGCGTGATCGTCACCCAGTTCAACGGCGCCCCGGCCGGTCAGACCGTGTTCCACCTGCATTTCCATGTGATTCCCCGCTACGAGGGCGAGGCCATGGGCCAGCACGGCGAGGGCATGGCCGATGTCGAGGCGCTGAAGGCTCTGGCCGAGAAGATCGCGGCGGCGCTTTAGTTGGACACAAAAAAGGCCCGGATCGCTCCGGGCCTTTTCGTTGAGGTCTTCGCCTATTCGACGAGGGCCGGTTCGCCTTCGGTCTCGGGGGCCGCAGAGCCCTTGGCGGGCTTCTCCGGGGTGCTTTCGATCTCGAAGTCGATCTTGCTGTCCTTGAGGATGATCTTGACGTGGCCGCCGCGCACCAGACGTCCGAACAGGATGTCGTCGGCCAGCGGCTTCTTGATGTGCTCCTGGATGACCCGGCCCAGCGGGCGGGCCCCGTAAAGCTCGTCGAAGCCGTTCTTGGCCAGCCAGTCGGCCGCATCGTCGCTCAGCGAGATCGTCACGTTCCGGTCGGCCAGCTGGGCCTCCATCTGCATGACGAACTTCTGCACGACCTGACGGATGTCTCCGGGGTCAGCGGCTTGAACTGCACGACCGCATCGAGGCGGTTGCGGAATTCCGGCGTGAACAGGCGCTTGAGGGCGGCCTCTTCCTCGCCGACCACCTTGTCGCGCCCGAAGCCGATCGACTGGCGCTGGGCGTCCGAGGCCCCCGCATTGGTGGTCATGATCAGGACCACATTGCGGAAATCGACCTTCTTGCCGTTGGAGTCGGTGAGGACCCCGTGATCCATGACCTGCAGCAGGATGTTGTAGACGTCCTGGTGGGCCTTCTCGATTTCGTCGAGCAGGACAACGGCGTGCGGGTGCTGGTCGACGGCATCGGTCAGCTGGCCGCCCTGGTCATAGCCGACATAGCCGGGAGGAGCGCCGATCAGGCGGCTCACGGTATGGCGTTCCATGTACTCGGACATGTCGAAGCGGATCATTTCGATGCCGAGCGTCTGGGCCAGCTGCTTGGCGGCTTCGGTCTTGCCGACGCCGGTGGGGCCGCTGAACAGGAACGAACCGATCGGCTTGTCCGCATCGCGCAGTCCGGCCCGGGCCAGCTTCATGGCTGAGGACAGTTGCCCAATCGCATCGTCCTGGCCGAACACGGCGCGCTTGAGGTCCGTTTCCAGTTCCTTCAGCGCCTCGGTGTCCGACTTGGAGACGGACTTCGGCGGGATGCGGGCGATCTTGGCGACGACAGCCTCGATCTCCTTGACGCCTAGCACCTTCTTGCGACGGTTCTCGGGCAGCAGCATCTGACCCGCACCGGCTTCGTCGATCACGTCGATCGCCTTGTCGGGCAGCTTGCGGTCGGTGATGTACTTGGCCGACAGTTCGACGGCCACCTTGATGGCCTCGTTGGTGTATTTCAGCTTGTGGAAGTCCTCGTAGTAGCTCTTCAGCCCCTTGAGGATCTTCACGGTGTCTTCGATGGTCGGCTCATTGACGTCGATCTTCTGGAAGCGACGGACCAGGGCCCGGTCCTTCTCGAAGTGCTGGCGGAACTCCTTGTAGGTCGTCGAACCCATGCAGCGCAGCGAGCCTGAAGCCAGGGCGGGCTTGAGCAGGTTCGAGGCGTCCATGGCTCCGCCGCTGGTCGCACCGGCCCCGATCACCGTGTGGATCTCGTCGATGAACAGCACCGCATTCGGGTGGTTCTCGAGTTCCTTGACCACCTGCTTGACACGTTCCTCGAAGTCGCCGCGATAGCGGGTGCCGGCCAGCAGCGCGCCCATATCGAGCGAGAAGATGGTGGCTTCGGCCAGAACCTCGGGGACCTGGTTGGTGATGATCTTGCGGGCCAGGCCCTCGGCGATGGCGGTCTTGCCGACGCCCGGTTCGCCCACCAGCAGCGGGTTGTTCTTGGTGCGGCGGCACAGGATCTGGATCGCGCGTTCAACCTCGCTCGCGCGGCCGATCAGCGGGTCGACCTTGCCCTGGCGGGCCTTCTCGTTGAGGTCGACGCAATAGGCCTCGAGCGCCTCGCCGCCGGTCTTGGCGTTGGGCTTTTCCGCCTCTTCCTCGGTCGTGCCGCTGTTGGCGCCCTTGACGGCCTTGGGCTCCGAAGCGCCCGCCTTCTTGGCGATGCCATGGGCGATGAAGTTCACCGCATCATAGCGCGTCATGTCCTGCTCCTGCAGGAAGTAGGCGGCGTGGCTTTCGCGTTCCGAGAAGATCGCCACCAGGACATTGGCCCCGGTCACTTCCTCGCGGCCAGACGACTGCACATGGATCACCGCGCGCTGGATCACGCGCTGGAAGCCGGCGGTCGGTTTGGCGTCTTCTTCGTCATCGACGATCAGCGAAGCCAGTTCGACGTCGAGATAATTGGCCAGGCTCTTCTTGAGCGCGACCAGGTCGACGTCACAGGCGCGCATGACCCCGGCGGCGTCATCGTCGTCGGTGAGTGAAAGGAGCAGGTGCTCCAGGGTGGCGTACTCGTGCTTTCGCTGGTTGGCGTAGGCGACGGCGCGGTGAAGGGACTCTTCAAGGGGACGAGAAAACGAGGGCAAGGGGGGAGGCTCCTCAGTCTTTTTCCATGGTGCACTGCAAGGGGTGCTGATGACGTCGCGCCGAGTCGATGACTTGCGCAACCTTCGTTTCAGCAACTTCGTAAGTATAGACACCGCACACGCCGACACCGTGCTGGTGAACGTGTAGCATGATCCGGGTCGCGTCTTCGCGCGACTTGTTGAAGAACCGCTCCAGAACGTACACGACGAATTCCATCGGCGTGTAGTCGTCGTTCAGGATTAGAACCCGGTAGAGCGAAGGCTTCTGTGTCTTCGGCTTCACCTCAGTGATGACCGAAGAACCCGAACCGTTATTCTGTCCGCCTTGCTTGCGCTCGGCCATCGACCGTTCTCTCCCGACGGGGTGAACGCCCCGCCTGTCTTGGATTAGATATGGAAACGTGGCGGCATTGGAAGGGGCCGACACGCCGGTGCGCCGCTTTAGCACAGTGGCGCCCTCGAAAACGGCTTCACGATTGGGAGAGCGCGGGCCGTCCGGAGACGGTTTCTCGCGACGAGGAGCGCAGATGGGGGGCTTGAGGGCCTTCCGCAAGTGCGCTGGGGCCGCGAGGCTCGCGCGACTCAGGCAAGGCCCGGCACCCGATCGATCCCACCGGGCGCGCCGGATGCTCTCAATTTGCAGCTATGGTGTGGGGAGGTCGTATTCCAGATCATAAAGGTGCTTGCCGTCGACGACGTCGATGCTCAGGCGGCCCGAAATCCCTTTCAGCGCGCCCGTACCCGAGTCGGGGACAATCTCGACGGTCAGGTTCCGGTCTGCACCGCGCATCATCCCCTTGTGGACCAGAGCAAAGCTGCCGGCCTTTCCGTCGAGGGTGCCGGTCACGCGCTCCACGGCGACATAGACAGCCGAGCCCGGCGTATCTGTCGAGGCCGTCAGCATCTGTCCCTTGCCGGTCGCCTCGAGAGGACCGTGAAACACCTTGTCCAGCGACAGGCGCGCCAGCACCGTGCCCTCAGCCGTATCCTGGTCCTGGGGAGCCATCTTCACCTCGAAGGGGCCTTTGGCGTGATGGGTCATGGGGGCCACTCCGGTGGGCGGTTGGGTTTGAGCCGGTTGAGCCGGCTCGGGCGTGAGGGTGGCCAGGACCGCAGACAGGGCGAGCGCGGCGAGGGGGATGGTCGGCATGGACAGTCCTTCCGGTAGAGCCTGACTTGATAGAGCAAGCCAGCGGACGGGCAACCGTCAGCGTCGCTTCAGGGACCGGCCCGAGACGACGGCTTCCGCGCCGAACTTGCCCCGCAACGCATCGATCGCGGTTTCGCTCTTCAAAGCCCGGCGCTCGTCTCCGGCGAAGAAGTCGTCCGCCGCGCCCTGGGCCGGGACAAGGTCGGTCAGGCCGGCCCCGATCAGGCGATAGGACCGGCCGGCCGGCTCGCCGGCGAGAAGCTCGCGCGCCACCTGGAACAGGGTCCGGGCCGTCTGGGTCGGCACCGGCAGGGTGCGGCGGCGGGTCAGGATCCTGAAGTCCGGCGTCCGCAGCTTCAGGGTCGCCACCCGACCGGCCACCTCGCCAGCCCGGGCCTGGCGGGCGACCTTTTCGCATAGCGGCCACAGTTGGTCTTCAAGGTCCTCGCGCCTGAACAGGTCGTCGTTGAAGGTCGTCTCGGCGCTGATGGTCTTGCGGACCTGGTCGGGATCAACGGCACGATCGTCCTGGCCAAGCGCCAGCCGGTGCAGGCGCAGGCCACCCTGGCCGAGGCCTTTGGCCAGCACCTTCAGGTCGGCTGCGGCGATGTCGCCGACCGTGCGCAGACCCAGCGCCTCCAGCGACGAGACCGTCGCGGGGCCAACGCCCGGCAGGATCGACACCGGCCTGCCGGCCAGGAAGGATTGCGCTTCCGCCGCGCCGATGGCCGAAAAGCCGCGCGGCTTGTCGAGTTCCGAGGCGATCTTGGCCAGGAACTTGTTGGGGGCCAGACCGATCGAGACGGTCAGCCGGATCTCGGCCTCGATCTGGGCCTGAAGCTTCGCCAGCATGACCGCCGGCGGGGCACCATGCAGGCGCTCGGTGCCGGACAGGTCGATCCAGGCCTCGTCCAGCGACAGGGGCTGGACCAGCGGTGTGAGGGCCGACAGCTTGTCCATGATGTGCCGGCTCGCCGCCTTGTACTTGGCGAAGTCGGGTTTGATGACCACGGCCTCCGGGCACAGCTTCAGGGCCTTGTACATCGGCATGGCCGAACGCGCGCCGCTCATCCGGGCGATATAGCAGGCGGTGGTGACCACACCGCGCCTGCCACCGCCGATGATCACCGGCCGGTCGCGGAGCGAGGGATCGTCGCGCTTCTCGACCGAGGCATAGAAGGCGTCGCAGTCGAGATGCGCCATCGACAGCACGCCCAGTTCGGCATGGAAGACAGTGCGTGGCGAGCCGCAGGTCGGGCAGCGCGGCGTGCGGACATCGCCGGTCCAGAAGCAGTCGCGGCAGAGGGTCTTCATGGCCGGATCAGGCCCCGGCGGGCCAGAGCCAGGCTGCGCCGCGTACGCCGGAGCTGTCGCCGTGCACGGCCCGGCGGACCGGGGTCTCGAAGCTGTCAGAAAAGACATGCGGGGCCATCGCCGCCGGCAGTCGATCGTAGAGGGCCTCGACATTGGACATGCCGCCGCCCAGGACGATGACGTCCGGGTCGAGGATGTCGCACAGCACCGCCAGGGCGCGGCCCAGGCGGTCGATATAGCGGTCCAGGGCGCTGATGGCCGCAGGATCGCCGGCGGCGACCGCGGTCATGACGGACTGGCCGTCGGGGTGCCCGGCATCGCGGGCGAAGGCCGGGCCGGCGATCCAGGTCTCCAGACAGCCGCGTCGGCCGCACCAGCAGGCGGGACCGGGGCTCTCTTCGGCGCGCGGCCAGGGCAGGGGCGTGTGGCCCCACTCGCCACCGATCCCGTTGCGGCCGTCGATGATACGCCCGTCGACCACCAGTCCGCCGCCGCAGCCCGTGCCCAGAATCGGCGCGAACACCACGCCCGCACCGGTTCCGGCACCGTCCACGGCTTCGGACAGGGCCAGGCAGTTGGCGTCATTGGCCAGCTTCACCGGTCGCGCCAGGCGTCGGGCCAGATCCTCCTCGAAGGGCCGGCCGTTCAGATAGGTACTGTTGGCATTGCGGATCAGACCCGTGCGGGGCGAGATCGAGCCGGGAATGCCCATGCCCAGCCGTGCGGCCTTTGTGCCTGACATGGTCTCGGCATCGAGCAGCAGGGCTGCCACCGTGTCCAGGGCCTCGTCATAGGAGCCGGGATTGGGCTTGCGGACCCTGGCCAGGAAGTGACCTCCTGCATCCAGGGCAGCGGCTTCGATCTTGGTGCCGCCGAAATCCACGCCGAAGCGGATCATGCGAACAGCCGCTCCGCGATGGCCGCCTTCAGGTGGGGCCAGCTATCGATCCGCGCATGCCGGTCGGGCGCGCTGGGGGCGAGCGGGCGCAGGCGCTCGTCGCTGACCATCTGGAAGCGGGTAATAGCCGGCGCGGTAGCGGCCACCGATTCCAGTTGCGGCAGGAGGTCGTCGATGAACACCGATGGCCCCTGCGTGCGGGCGGCCAGTTCGGCGGCCGGCGGACCCTTGGGGCCGCTGTTGATCACCAGCGGATAGTCAAAGCCGTGAGTCTTCAGCCAGCGGGCCCGGGTCTGGCGACCATGCTCCGGCGCATTGGTCAAAATCACCACGCCGGCTCGTGTCGAGAGATCGGCCAGGGCGTCGGCCGCGCCTTCCGCCGGGAGCAGGTCTTCACCGCCGTCCCGGAAGAAGTCGTCGAACAGGGCCTTGCCGGCAATCATGTCCAGGTGCTGGGTCTCGCCGGGACGGTAGATGTTCTGGAACAGGGCGAAACGGTCGACCCGCAGCTCGAACCCGTGACGCCCGACGAACGTCCCGAACCCGCGCATGAACTGGGCCAGGACCTCGTCGACATCGACGATCACCAGCGGGGCCGCCGGATCGACAGAGCAGGCCTCAAGGTCGGTGTAACGGTGTTCCATGATCTGTGATCAGCCGGTGTTCAAGCGATTAGGTCGGGCTTAAGGATATTCGTGCGATCTGGACGAAGAAGACGACGCGAATCTCTTTGGCGTCGCCACAGACCGTATGGTCGGGGTCAGGATGACGAAGAAGGTCCTCATCGTGGAGGATAATGAGCTGAACATGAAGCTCTTTCATGATCTGCTCGAAGCCCAGGGTTACGAGACCCTGCAGACCCGTGAGGGGCTGCAGGCTCTGTCGATTGCCCGCGACAATCGTCCTGATCTGATCCTCATGGACATCCAGCTGCCGGAAATCTCGGGACTGGAAGTGACCAAGTGGCTCAAGGAAGACGAGGATCTCGCCCACATTCCCGTCGTGGCCGTCACCGCCTTCGCCATGAAGGGCGATGAGGAGCGGATCCGTGAGGGCGGTTGCGAGGCCTATATCTCCAAGCCGATCTCGGTGGCCCACTTCCTCGACACCATCAAGCGGCTGCTGGAGAAAACTCCGGCATGAGCGCGCGGATCCTCGTCGTCGACGACATCGAGGCCAATGTCCGCCTGCTGGAGGCCAAGCTTTCGGCCGAGTATTATCAGGTCAGCTGCGCCTATGACGGGCCGACCGCGCTGGCCATGGCGGCCCAGGATTCCCCCGACATCATCCTGCTGGACGTGATGATGCCGGGCATGGACGGTTTCACCGTCTGCCGGAAGCTCAAGGAAGACCCCGTCACCCGCCATATTCCGGTGGTCCTGGTCACCGCGCTGGATGGTCGTGCCGACCGTATCCAGGGTCTGGAGGCCGGGGCTTCGGATTTTCTGACCAAGCCCATCGACGACGTCATGCTCTTTGCCCGCGTCCGCAGCCTGACCCGGCTGAAGCTGGTCATCGACGAGTTGCGCCAGCGCGAGGCCTCGGGCCGACGCATTGGCGTGATCGCCGGAGCCGCGACGCGGCTGGACGGCCTGGGCGGTCGGGTCCTGATCGTCGACGATAACGAGCGCCAGGCCCAGCGTCTGGCAACCGAGCTGTCGGTCGCGCACCGGCCGGTGGTCGAGTCCGATCCGGACAAGGCCCGGATCAGCGCGGCTGGCCCGGTCGATCTGGTGATCATCAATGCGGCGGCCCGGGGCTTTGACGGTCTGCGGTTCGCTGCGGCCATGCGCTCCGACGAGCGCAGCCGCCACCTGCCGATCCTGGCCATGGTCGATCCCGACGAGCGCTCGCGGATGGTCAAGGCGCTGGAAATCGGCGTCAATGACATCCTGCCGCGTCCAATTGATCCGCAGGAACTGCTGGCCCGGGTGAAGACCCAGATCCAGCGCAAACGCTACACCGACTATCTGCGCAGCAATCTGGACCACAGTCTCGAACTGGCGGTTACCGACCAGCTGACCGGCCTGCACAATCGACGCTACATGATCGGCCAGCTCGACTCCCTGGCCAAGCGGGCCGCCTTGGGCGGAGATCCGGTTGCGGCCCTGCTGATCGACATCGACCACTTCAAGAAGATCAACGACACCTTCGGCCATGACGTCGGCGACGAGGTCCTGCGCGAATTTGGCCTGCGCCTGGCCTCGAACGTTCGGGCGATTGACCTGCCGTGCCGCTATGGCGGTGAAGAGTTCACCGTGATCATGCCCGATACCCAGCTGGCCGATGCCATGCGCATCGCCGAACGGATTCGGATGCATGTGGCCGGTTCGCCCTTCCGGGTGGCGGGTGGCAAGGAACTGCTGACCGTGACCATTTCGGTCGGGGTCTCGGCCACCCTGGGTGCCAGCGACACGCCTGAGGCCCTGCTCAAGAGGGCAGACGAAGGCGTCTATGAAGCCAAGGCTTCGGGCCGCAACACTGTGGTCGGCCGCGCCGCCTGACCCTTTTGCGGGCGTCGACGAATTCTCCGCGTCCGGACGGCTTTCCGATCTTGCGAACCGGTCCGCTTCGGGCAATTTGCGCCAATGAAGCGTTCCCTTACTTCCCTCGCCGCCGCGTCGCTGTCGCTGGCCGTTTCCTCCGCCGCGCTGGCCCAGGCGATTCCGCGCCCGGAGCCGCGTCTGGTGGTGGTCATCTCGATTGACCAGTTCAGCGCCAACCTGTTCGCCCAGCACCGGGCCGAGTTCACCGGCGGCCTCGGGCGGCTGGCCAGCCAGGGCGTGGACTATCCGAATGGATACCAGTCGCACGCCATGACCGAGACCTGTCCCGGGCACTCGACTCTGCTGACGGGCAAGCACCCGAACAAGACCGGGATCAGTGCCAATGACTGGTACGACGCCTTGGTCGGCCGTCAGGTCTATTGCCTGGGCGACGAGGCCATGAGCCTTGCCCATGATCCCAAGGGTCGCGGCGTCAGCCCGAAGAACATGGCCGCCACCACCTATGGCGACTGGCTGAAGACGGTGTCGCCGACCAGCCGCGTGTTCGGGGTCTCGGGCAAGGATCGTGGCGCCATCACCATGTCGGGGCATCAGGCCGACGGGGCCTTCTGGTTTGTCCCCGGCTTCGGGTTCACGACCTATGTGCCGCCGGGCGCTTCCGCCGAGGCGCGTCTCAAGCCCGTGGCGGCCTTCAATGCGAAGCTGGCGGCCGAGCTTACGAAGCGTCCTTTCACCTGGACCTATGCCGACAAGTCCGCAAGGCGCTGCAAGGCGCTGGAAGCCGACTACGAGACCGGCGGCCGCAAGTGGCGCGCGGCTCTGCCGATTGCTGCTGCGACCAGCGAGGCCGACCGCCTGCGGGATCTCGGGGCCAGTCCGTTCACGGACAAGGTCACCCTGGAGCTGGCCGCTGACCTGCGTGATGCCTATGGCCTGGGCGACGGGCCGCAGGTCGATGTCCTGACCGTCAGCCTGTCGGCCACCGACTATATCGGCCACCGCTACGGCACGCGCGGGCCGGAGATGTGCGACCAGATCGCCCGTCTGGACGCCGGCCTCGACCAGTTCCTCGACCGGGTCGGCAAGGCCCGGGGCGGCGTGCTGGTGGTCCTGGCGGCCGACCATGGCGGCGCCGACATGGCTGAGCGCCTGCAGGACGAGGGCTATGACTACGAACGGATCACGACGCGGTCCTGGCTGGCCAACCTGAATGCCCGCCTGCGTCAGGAACTGGCCCTTGCCTATGATCCGGTGGTCGCCGACGGCGGCATCAATACGCTCGACATCGTCGGACCCGACCGCAAGGCGCTGCCCCTGGTAGAACGCGTGCGGATCAAGGCCGCAGCCCTGACCCTGGTCTCGCGCCAGCCCGAAGTGCTCGAGGCCTTTGATGTCGACAGCCTGCTGATGGCGGAAGCCCCGCCGGCGGACACCTCGCCAGAGGAACTGTCGATCCGGGAGCGCATGCGTCGCAGCACCTATCCGGGGCGCTCGGGCGACATTGTCATCGCCTTCAAGCCGGATCTGGTGCCGGCGACGGCCGGGCCGACCTATGTCTCCACCCACGGCAGTCCCTGGGACTATGACCGCCGCGTGCCGATCATCTTCTGGTGGAAGGACGGGGTTTCCCGCGAGCGCATCCTGCCGCTCGACACAGTCGATATCGCCCCGACGATCGCCGCCGTCACCGGCGTGACACCGCCGGCCGACATCGACGGCCGCTGCCGGCCGCTGGGGTCAGGGCATGGGTGCTAGGCGGCAATCCTCCCCCTGACGGGGGAGGTGGTCGCTTTAGCGACCGGAGGGGGAAGTGCGGCGGACTCTCCGCTGCTCATACCCTCTCCGTCGCCCTTCGGGCGCCACCTCTCCCTTCAGGGAGAGGGTCGAATCAAAAACGCCCGGCCATCGCTGGCCGGGCGTTTTGTCGTGTCGTACCGGTCAGGCAGATCTTACTTGATCTTGCCTTCCTTGAATTCGACGTGCTTGCGGATGACCGGATCGTACTTCTTCAGCACCATCTTCTCGGTCTTGGTGCGGGCGTTCTTCTTGGTCACGTAGAAGAAGCCGGTGTCCGCCGTCGAGTTCAGGCGGATCTTGATTGAAGCCGGTTTGGCCATGGTCGAATCCCTGCGGTGTCGCGCAGGGTACCCGCGCGTTGGAAATGAGAGGCGCGGAACATACTCAGGAACGGCGCAAAGTCAATTGCGGTCACGGCCGCAATTTTATCCCGCCCGCCCAAGGGCTTCAGGCTCAGACATAGGTCAGATTCCGCGCCCCGTTCAGGAATCGCATGAACGGTGCCGGGCGAGTCGGGTCCTTCAGCCTCTGGCCGATCTCGCTGACCACAAAGCGGGTGATATTGGGCAGGTCCAGCGCCATGGCCTCGTCGAAATCGACCCAGGCGATCTCGTCCAGTTCCCCGCAGTCCGGCTGACGATCGAGGCTGAGCAGGGCTTCAGCAGGAGCCATGAAGAAGCGGGCGTCAAAGCGGCGGTTGCGGTACGGCGGAGTGATCGCCCGGGCCACGAAGGCCAGCGGCGCGAGATCGGGCAGGGCTCCCTGGGCCAGGAACGGCCGCCAGGCCCCTGCGGCGGGCCGTGAGGGGGCCGGACGCGCCAGCAGCAGGCCCGTCTCCTCGAAGGTCTCGCGCACCGCTGCCAGGGCCAGGGCGCGGGCCAGGGACGGCGGATTGGGATGGCGCGGCTGATAGGTCAGTCGCGCGGCGACCTCCGGCGACAGGTCGGAGGCCGAGGGCGCCGTGTAGTCGCCCCGATCCACCAGCCCGCCGGGGAACACCCACTTGTCGGGCATGAAGGCGTGGCCGCGATTGCGACGCCCCATGAGGAGCTGCGGCTTGCCGGCATCGGTGCGCACCATGATCAGGGTGGCGGCGTGGCGCGGCCGGAGGACGCCTGTGCCTGGCTCGCGCACGGCGGCGTCATTGATCGTGTCGAATTTGGCGTCGAGGGGCTCGTCCATGGGCCAAGCTTAGTCCGATCGCGTCATTCGCAAAGCCGGCCCTTACGTCAGCTTGACCGGCGCTCGGCAAGCGCTCCACTCTCCGCCCGCAATTCTGGAAGGATCAACGCAATGCTTGGACGGGTTTCGACACTGGCGATCATGGCAGGCCTGGCCTTCGGCGCGCCGGCCCTGGCCGCGCCGTCCCCGGTCCAGGTTGAGGCCGCCGTCAAGGCGGTGCAGCCCAAGGTCATCGCCTGGCGTCGCGACTTCCACCAGCATCCCGAACTGGGCAACCAGGAGGTCCGTACCGCCGCCATCGTCGCCAGGGAACTGAAGGCCCTGGGCTTCGAAGTGCGCGAGGGCGTGGGCAAGACCGGCGTCGTCGGTATCCTCAAGGGCGGCAAGCCCGGCAAGGTGGTGGCCCTGCGCGCCGACATGGACGCCCTGCCGGTCGAGGAAAAGACCGGCCTGCCGTTCGCGTCCAAGGTGACAGCGACCTGGGAGGGCAAGACCGTGCCCGTCATGCATGCCTGCGGCCACGACACCCATGTGGCCATGCTGCTGGGCACCGCCACGGTGCTGGCCGGCATGAAGGCCGACATCAAGGGCACGGTCGTCCTGATTTTCCAGCCCGCCGAGGAAGGCCCGCAGGCCGGCGAGGAAGGCGGCGCCAAGCTGATGATCCGCGACGGGGCCCTGGACAGTCCCAAGGTCGACGCGATCTTCGGCGTCCATATCAGCCCGCTGGACGCGCATATGCTGAACTACCGGCCGATGGGCTTCTATGCCAGCTCCGACCGGATCACGATCACCGTCAAGGGCAAGCAGACCCATGGCGCCCGCCCCTGGGCCGGTATCGACATGGCCAGCGTTGCGGCCGATATCGTCCAGGCCATGAACCAGATCGCCGCCCGCCAGGTGGACGTCGGGGCCTCGCCCTCGGTGGTGACCATTGCCACCATCCACATGGGCATGCGCCAGAACATCATTCCGGAAGACCTGGTGATGGGCGGCACCATGCGGACGTTCTCGACCGAGCGCCGCGCCGACCTGATCGACAGGGTCCAGAAGAGCGTCGCCGCCATCGGCGACCGCTACGGGGCCAAGGCCGAGGCGGTGTTCACCCAGCCCTATCCGGTGACCTACAATAACCCCGAACTCTCCAAGTGGGTGAAGACCAGCCTGCTGAAGGCCTCGCCCGGCAAGGTCGATGACAACGGGGCCCTGGTGACCGGGGCCGAGGACTTCTCGATGTATGCCGAGAAGGTGCCCGGTGTGTTCGTGCAACTGGGCGGCCGTCCGGCCAGCGTTCCGGCTGCCGGGGCCCCGGCCAACCTCTCGCCCTATTTCGACGTCGATGAGGCGGTGTTTGAAACCGGCGTGAAGGCCGAGGTGTTCATGGCGCTGGACTATCTGGAGAAGAAGTAGGGCCGAAAGACTTGCCCCCTCCGCGCCTGCGGCGCTCCTCCCCCGGAGGGGGAAGATGATTTCATCCGCCCCCTATGGGGGCGGACGACCGCGAAGCGGTCAGGTGGGGGCGAGTCGCCCCCGCTCCGCAAACCACGGCACCAGCCGCTTCAGCGCCTCCTCGATCTGTGCCGTCGAGGCGGCGAAGGAAAAGCGCATGAAGCGGTGGCCGTCGACGGGGTCGAAGTCGATGCCCGGGGCGGTGGCCACGCCGGTGTCACGCAGCAGTTGCTGGCAGAAGCTCATCGAGTCGTCGGTCAGGTGGCCGATATCGGCCCAGATATAGAAGGCTCCGTCGGGCGGCGCGATGCGGGCCAGGCCGAGGGCGGGCAGGGCGTCCAGCAGCAGCTGGCGGTTGGTGCGATAGACCTCGACATGGCCTTCCAGCTCGTCGCGGCAATCCATCGCCACCAGCCCCGCATGCTGGCTCAGAGACGGGGCGGTCAGGAACAGGTTGCCCATATAGGCGCGAGCGCGATGGACGTGATCGGCGGGCGAGAGCAGCCAGCCCAGTCGCCAGCCGACCATGCTGAAGTATTTGGAGAAGCTGTTGACGATCAGGGCGTCTGGCGCGAATTCCAGCATCGAGCGGGCCGGGCCGACATAGGACAGGCCGTGATAGATCTCGTCGCTGATGATCCGGATGCCCCGCTCCCGGCAGACGGCGGCGATGGCGGCCAGTTCGTCAGCTTCGATGATCGTGCCCGTCGGATTGGCGGGACTGGCCACGATGACCCCGGCCGGGGCCGGCTCCAGGGCCGCCAGATGCGCGGCCGTCAGCTGGTAGCGATCCTCCGGCCCGCAGGCGATCTCGACTGGCACCAGGTTCAGGGCCTTCAGGGTGTTGCGATAGGCCACATAGCCCGGGCGGGCCAGGGCCACGCGGTCGCCGGCCTTGAAGCTGGAGGCCAGGGCCATGACCAGGGCCGGCGAGGCCCCGCAGGTCAGGATCAGCTGCTCGGGCTCGACGGTGACCCCGTACTGCTCGGCATAGTGGCGGGCGATCCTCTCCTTCAGGGCCGGGCTCTCCCAGTAGCCCATCGGGTCGCTGTCGAGGATCTCGTGGGCCCGGGCGATCGCGGCGGCCGGCGCGCCCGTCGAGGGCTGACCGAATTCCATGTGGATCACCGAGCGGCCCTCGGCCTGCAGCTCATAGGCCAGCCGGCTGATGGCGATGGCGTGGAAGGGATCGAGATCTGGGCGCATGCGACCTCTGTTAGCGATATTCGGGGCCGCACCCAAGCGGGCCCGTCCGGCTGGCGCGGCGAGCCCCGGCATGACAAAAACAAATTTCAGAATTCCACCGGGGAGTCGGACCGTGAGCTTACGTTTGGCCTTTGTCGCGTCAGTCGCCGCCCTGATGCTGGGCGCGACGCCGGGCCTAGCGGGTGAACCCCTGCCGCTCCATGTCGGTGGGCGGGTCGTGGCCGAGCCCGGCGGCGCGCTGCGTTTCGGCTGGCCCGGCGTCTATGTCGAGGGTCGTTTTTCCGGCCCGGCGGTCGAGGTCGCCGTTGAAACCGGTCAGGAGCATCTGGCCGTCTCGATCGACGGACAGCGTCGCGCCGAACTGACCAAGGCGGGCCTGGCCCGGCTCAGCTTTGCAGGCCTGTCGGAGGGGCCCCACGTCGTCCGCATCGACAAGCTCACCGAGAGCCAGTCCGGTTCGGCGAAGATCCTGGGCCTTTTTGCCGGCAAGGGCAGCAAGGCCCTGCCTGAAGTCCAGCGCGCACGGCGCATCGAGTTCATCGGCGACTCCCACACCGTCGGCTACGGCGTGCGCGGAACCTCGCGCGACTGCACCCAGGAGCAGGTGCATGACCTGACCGATACCAGCCTGGCCTTCGGCCCGGTGCTGGCCGGGCGCCTGGACGCCGACTATCGCATCGTCGCCTTTTCCGGTCGCGGCGTGGTTCGAAACTATGCGGGGGGCGCGGCAGGCGAGCCGCTGCCGGTGCTCTATGATCGCCTGATCCCGGGCGATGCCGAGCCCCTGATCGCGGCCGATGACGGCTGGAAGCCGCAGCTGATCGTCATCGGCCTCGGCACCAACGACTTCTCGACCCCGGTCAAGCCAGGCGAGGCCTGGGCTGACGGGGCTGCCCTCCGTGAGGCCTATCGTGACGGCTATGTCAGCTTCATCAACCGGTTGGCCGGCCGCCAGCCTCAGGCGCGTTTTCTGCTGATCGCCGGCGACCTTTTCGTCGACGACGTCGCCGAGGTTTCCAAGCGGGTCAATGCCGCCGTGCCGGGTCTGGCCACGCCGGTGCGGATCACCGGCATGGTCCAGACGGCCTGCCATGCGCATCCCTCGGTCGCCGACCAGCTGCTGATGGCCGATGCCCTGGAAGCGGCGATCAAGGCGCTGAACTAGGTCAGCGCCTCTCCACGTCGCGCCCTACCGCCGCTTGCCGCGCCGGACGCCCTTGGGCAGGCCGCCGCGCGGCTTGACCGCCGCCTGCCGCCGTGCGCCGAGGCGCGGACGGGGGGCCTTGGGATCGGCGGGCAGGGGCTCGGTGATCATCTCGAACAGCAGGCCGCCGGTCACCGGCGTCGCCTCGACAAGCTTGATCTCGACCTGCAGGCCCAGCGGCCAGCGCTTGCCGGTCCGCTCGCCGACCAGGGCGTGCATCCGCTCGTCATGGACGAAGAACTCGGCCCCCAGGGTCGAGACGGGCACCAGGCCGTCGGCTCCGGTCTCGTCGAGCTTGATGAACAGGCCAAAGCGGGTGACGCCGGTGATGCGGCCGTTGAAGGTCGCGCCCACCCGGTCTGACAGGAAGGCGGCGATGTAGCGGTCGGTAGCGTCGCGCTCGGCCGCCATGGCCCGGCGCTCGGCATAGGTGATGGTCTCGGCCGTGTCCTTGATCTGGCTGATGTCCTGGTCGGTGAGGCCGTCACTGCCCAGGCCCAGGGCCCGGATCAGGGCCCGGTGGACGATCAGGTCGGCATAGCGCCGGATCGGGCTGGTGAAGTGGGCATAGCGGGCCAGGTTGAGGCCGAAATGGCCCAGATTATCGGCGCTGTAGTGAGCCTGCATCTGGGTGCGCAGCACCACCTCGTTGACGATGGCGGCGTGCGGTCCTTCGCGGGTCTCGTTCAGCAGCTTGTTGAAGCGCGAGGTCTGCGGGGCCTCGCCCTTGTTCCACTTGATCTCCAGGGTCGCCAGGAACTCGGCCAGGTTCTGGACCTTCTCCTGGCTGGGCGTGTCGTGGACGCGATAGATCAGCGGCGTGCGCTTGGCCTCGAGGCTCTCGGCGGCGCAGACATTGGCCTGCACCATCATCTCCTCGATCAGCTTGTGGGCTTCCAGGCTGGCGCGCTTGTTGATCGAGGCGATCTCGCCCTCGCGGGTGATGACGATCTTGCGCTCATCGCTTTCGATGGCCAGGGGCGAGCGGGCCTCACGACCCTTGCCCATCAGATGGAAGGCGGCCCAAAGGGGCTTCAGGATCGGATCCAGCAGCGGGCCGGCCTTGTCGCCGTCCTGGCCGTCGGGCGGGATCACGCCGTCGATAGCGGCCTGGGCCTGCTCGTAGGAGAGCTTGGCCGCCGAGCGCATCAGGCCGCGCACGAACCTGTGGCTCTTCTTGCGGCCGCCGCTGTCGAACACCATCCGAACGGCCAGGGTGGCGCGGTTCTCGCCTTCGCGCAGCGAGCACAGGCCGTTGGACAGCACTTCGGGCAGCATCGGCTCGACCCGGTCGGGGAAGTAGACGCTGTTGCCCTTCTCGCGGGCCTCGCGGTCGAGGGCCGAGCCCGGGCGCACATAGGCCGCCACATCGGCGATGGCCACCCAGACCACCCAGCCGCCGACATTGTTGGCGTCAGGATCGGGATGGGCATAGACGGCATCGTCGTGGTCGCGGGCATCGACGGGGTCGATGGTGACGAACGGCAGGTCGCGCAGGTCATCGCGCCCTTCCAGGGTCGGCGGCTTGGCGGCTCCGGCCTCGGCTTCGGCAGTCTCGGAGAAGCCGGTCGGGATGCCGTGGCTGTGGATGGCGATCAGCGAGGCGGCGCGGGGATGATCCTCGCGACCGACCACTTCCAGCACCTTGCCCAGCTTGGGCCCGTAGCGGCCGGAGGCGGTGCCGACCTGGGCCAGCACCAGATCGCCGTCCTTGAGGTCCTTGGCCTCCTGCTCGTTGAGGATCAGGCTTTCCTTGGACTTGCGGTCGACCGGCTCGACCCGGATCTCGCGGCGATGCTTGCGGATCACGCCGAGGATCTTGTGGGCGCTCTGGCCCAGCTTCTTGATCAGCCGGGCTTCCAGTTCGCCGTTCTCAAGGCGCTCGAAGCGGACCAGCAGGCGGTCGCCCATGCCCGGCGCGCCGCCGGCCTCGGCATTGCGGGACGGTGACAGCCGCACCAGCGGAGTGTCGTCCGACTTGGTCAGCCGCACGAACAGGTCGCCGTCGGTGTCGCGTTCAACCACGTCGGCGACGCCGACCGGGGGCAGGGAGCCGGCTTCGGCGAAGCCCTTGCGGCCGCGCTTGCCCAGCTCGCCCTTGGCTTCCAGCTCGCGCAGCATTTCGCGCAGGGCCCGGCGGTCGGCACCCTTCAGTCCGAAGTGACGGGCAATGTCGGCCTTGCCGCTCTCGCCCGCGCTGCGCAGGAAGGCCAGCAGGGTTTCGCGGTCCGGCAGGCCGGCAGGCGGCTTGGCGGCGGCAGGGAATTTCGACGACTTGGGCGTGCGCGGTTTGGCCATGTGCTGGGATAACCCGGTCCGGGGGCCAAAGGCCAAGGGAAATGCCGTTGCTGTGCGGCGGAGGTGGCCTGCTGCCTCGCGAACCGCCGCTTGGCACCGGGGCGGACACCCGGCCTCGGCATCACCGGCCCGAACGGCTTTCCAGTCATGCTATGAATCTAAATTTTTTGAAATTTGAAGACCAGAAATTTATGTCCTATTTAAATTAATCAAGGGCACGACATCAGCCGGGCGGCGATTGAAGGCCCTGCAGGCCGCGACGCCCGCGAGCCCGGCAAGCGGACAGGAAAGGGTGAGACATGACGACGACCGGTATGGCGAAGATTCAAAAAGACAGTGTCGGCCTGCAGCAGCTGTTCGGCTGGCTGTTCGGCATCGGGGTTTTTCTGGTGTTTTCCGAGATCGCCTACGGGCCGCTGAAGGCGGTGGTGCTGGCCGCTGGTGCGAGTGAGCGCAGTGAAGCGCTACGCCAGGTTGGCCAGTCGACCCTGGCCGCGCTCCCCGTCCTGGCCCTGCTCGGCGCGCTCTGGCAGGCGCGGGGCCTGTTCAAGAGCTTTGCCGGAGGTCAGGTCCTGTCGGTCGAGGCCGGCAGGACCCTGACCCGGCTCGGGGACTGGCTGGTGGCCAGCACCATCCTCTGGTTCATCTTCGGCGACGGCGGCAGCAGCGCCGCGCAGGCCTTTGGCCAGAACCTCGGTGTCAGCGTCGTGCTGGGCTGTGTCGGGATCGCGATCCGCCTGTTCGGCCGCGTCATCGACCTGGCGGCGGCCGTCCGGGACGACCGTGACCAGATCAAGTCCGACTACGACCAGATCGTCTGACCATGCCGATCATCGTCACCCTCGACGTCATGCTGGCCCGTCGGAAGATGCGGGCCCGGGATCTGGCCCAGCGCATCGAGATGAGCGAGACCAACCTCTCCCTGCTGCGCTCGGGCAAGGTCAAGGGCGTGCGCTTCGACACGATCGAAAAGCTCTGCCGCGAGCTCGACTGCCGGCCGGGCGACCTGCTCGATTTCGAGCCGGACTAGAAGCTTAAAGGCCCCGCCGTTTCAGCCCCTGGCCGGACGGCGGCGGCGGGGAACCCGGACGGTGGCCTCGCCGTCCATGACCATCTCGTCGCCGATCAGGGCCTCGCAGCGCAACACCACCCGGGCGCTGGTCTCGTCGATCGATGTCACGGTGACACGGGCGGTCACGACGTCGCCGATCCGCACGGGGCGGTGAAAGGCCAGGGTCTGGCTCAGATAGATGGCCCCCGCGCCCGGCAGGATGGTGCCGACCACAGCCGAGCCGAACGAGGCTGACAACAGGCCGTGGGCGATCCGGCCGCGATAGGCGGTGCGCGAGGCGAAGGCCTCGTCCATGTGGACCGGATTGAAGTCGTCCGAGGCCTCGGCGAACTGGCCGATGCGCTCTTCGGTGACGGTGACGTGCTTTACAGCGACCATCCCGACGACCAGCTCGTCCAGAATATAGCCGCCCGAGGCGTGAGGTTGGATCATGCTGCGCGGTTAGCCGTGATGGACGGCCATGGCTAGTGAAAAGGCGAACCGTCCGTAGACGATCCTATTTTGAATAGACGATCCGGCAGTCGCCCTCGATCGTCGTGTAGCGCCCGTTGGCGGCATCCACGAACGAGATCCGGCCGCCCTCGTCATACTCGACCTTGCCGGTCGACCGCCCGGCAAAGGTCTGGGTGCCATAGGTCCAGCAGGCGATCTCCGCCGGCTTGTCGCCCCAGGTTGCTGCACGGCTGGCGCGTTTGCTGTCCGTGCAGGCTGTGACGGCCACGGTGACCAGGAGCAGGGCAGCGATCGGCATCAGGCGCATGGGACGGTCTCTGGGGATGAGCCTCGCCACGGGGCGCGGCGGGGTTGAGCCGCACGATCTTCGCGGCAGGGGGGAGGCCGGTCAAGGCTGGCCCGGGGAAGGATATGCCCCTTATTCTCAACCGCATCGTGGGGGAGGTGGCGCGGAGCCGATAGGCGACGTGCCGAAGGGGGCGGGCTTCGCATTTCAGGTGCCGCCTGGCGGCTAGGCAAACAAGCGCGTCTGCGCTGTTACCGGGGTGGTGCCGGTCTCTTCGGCGACGAGCTCACAGAGTGTGCGCCATAGCGCCGCCGGACGCGTATCCGCGCCGCCGGATGCGAAGTGACTGAAGTTGCGACGGGCCACATCCCGCGCGAGATCGCCCACAGTCATGTCGCGGTAGGCCCCTTCATCAAGCCGGACCATCGCAAAGCCAATCGGTATCAGCAGCAGTATGGGCCACAGGAGAGGCAGGGCGACCACCATGACACCGCCGACCACACCGGACAGAAGCATCGCGAGGCCGATGCCGCCTAGCACTGAAAGCCTTAGCGGCAGGCGGGCAAGGCCGTGGTCCTGTTCAAGCCGCGCGTTCAGCCGCCTGGGCGAGAGCGTCGTGAGACCGGAAAGCCGTGTCGAAGGTTTGATCGGCCCGTCTTGGACAGCCACCCGGCATAGCGTCGACCTGACCCGATAGAACGCCATTGAGGTGGCGCAGAGACCAGGCACTGAAGATGTCGGCACCAGACCGAGCAGGGTCTCGTAGAGGTCTCCAACCGTGAAGCACTTGGCTGCTGCCTCACCAAACTCGATCTGGAATGAACTCTCGATTGCTTCGAGCAGCTCGATGTCGTCGCCGTCTCCCAAGAGACCGACAGTGTCTGGTTTCGTCTTCGCTTCGGAGGGGGCCATGGACCGATCTTGCTCAGGGATGAGCGAGGCGGACAAGGACCCGGGATCCATCGCCGCCCACGCCGCCTAGTACAGATCCTCGATCCGGGCCGGCTGGGCCGGCGGCGGGGTCTCGGCCTTCTTTTCGGCAGGCGGAACCGCTTCGACGGGCGGGGTCTCGACCGCGGGCGGGGCCTCGATCTCTTCGGTCAGAACCTCCTCCACCACCTTGGGCTTGGGGGGCTCGGGCGGGGTCGGCACATAGAGCGGCGCGGCGGTCGCGTCCTTGACCGGCACGCCCGATACCTCGGCCAGGGGCGCGCTGGAGGCGCGGGCACCGGGCCCGGCGCTCTTCATGGCGTTGGTCAGGCCCAGGGCGAAGCCGCTGACGCTGATCAGGATCAGACCGGCGACCACGACGGGCAGGGGCAGGGGCCGTTCAAGCGTCGTCATGGGTCCAATCTAATCCTGGATCGCCGGCTTGGGTAGTCTCAGCCCTCGGCCTTGGCCGGGGCCTTTTTCGGAGCGGCCTTCTTGGCTGCAGGCTTTTTGGCGGCCGGCTTCTTGGCCGCGACCTTTTTGGCCGGGGCCTCGCCGTCGGCGGCCTTGGCCTTGGCCGGGGCCTTGGTCGCTGCCTTGGCCGGAGCCTTCTTGGCAGCGGCCTTTTTCGCCGGCTTCTTGCCACCGCCCTTGGCCACCCGTTCTGCCAGCAGCACCACGGCCTCTTCGAGGGTCATGGCCGCCGGATCTGCGCCCTTGGGCACATTGGCATTGGTGTCGCCGTGCTTGATGTAGGGCCCAAAGCGGCCCGACAGCACCTTGACCGGCTTGCCGTCCTCGGGGTGGTTGCCCAACTCGGCCAGGGCGGCCGCCTGGCCGCGCTGCGGACGCCCGCCGCCGGCCCGCTTGTCGGCCAGCACCGCGACAGCGCGGTTCAGGCCGATGTCGAACACGTCCTCGGGGTTCTCCAGATTGGCATAGGTGCCTCGTGCAGCACGAAGGGTCCGAACCGGCCGAGGCCGGCGGTGATCTTCTTGCCGTCATCCGGATGCAGCCCGACCTCGCGAGGCAGGGACAGCAGGCGCAGGGCCTATTCCAGATCCAGCCCGGCCGGGGTCCAGCCCTTGGGCAGGCTGGAGCGCTTGGGCTTGTCGCCGCTGTCGGCCGCGGCCGGCTCTTCAACATAGGGTCCGAAGCGGCCGATCTTCAGCCAGACGGCGCGACCGGTCTCGGGATTGATCCCCAGCTCCTTGTCGGCGGCCTCGGCCTCGCCTTCACCGTCCGAAGAGGTGGCCAGCTGGCGGGTGAAGCGGCACTCGGGATAGTTGGAGCAGCCGATGAAGGCCCCGAACTTGCCGACCTTCAGTGACAGCTGGCCGGTGCCGCAGGTGGGGCAGACCCGCGGATTGGAGCCGTCGCCCTTGTCGGGGAAGATGTGCGGGCCCAGCGCGTCGTTCAGGGCATCCAGCACATTGGTGACACGCAGTTCGGCGATCTCGCCCACGGCGGCGGCGAAGTCCTTCCAGAAGTCGCGCAGGAACTGCTTCCAGTCCAGCTTGCCGTCCGACACCAGGTCCAGCTGCTCTTCGAGGCTGGCGGTGAAGTCGTATTCGACATAGCGGCGGAAGAACTGCTCCAGGAAGGCCGTGACCAGCCGGCCCTTGTCCTCGGGGACGAAGCGGTTCTTCTCCATCTTCACATATTCGCGGTCGCGCAGCACGGTCAGGACCGAGGCATAGGTCGACGGACGGCCGATCCCCAGCTCTTCCATCTTCTTGACCAGGCTGGCTTCCGAATAGCGCGGGGGCGGCTCGGTGAAGTGCTGGTCGGCCCGGGCCTCGATGACCTTGGCGGCGGCACCGTCCTCGATCAGCGGCAGACGGGCGCTGTCCTCATCGCCGTCATCGTCGCGGCCTTCTTCATAGACCGTCAGGTAGCCGGGGAAGAGCACCACCTGGCCGGTGGCGCGCAGGCCGGTCTGGCCGTCATGGCTTTCGATGTCGACCGTGGTGCGTTCGATACGGGCGCTTTCCATCTGGGAGGCGATCATCCGCTTCCAGATCAGTTCGTATAGGCGGCCCAGATCCGGCTCCAGGCGCAGGGAGCCCGGATTGCGGAGCAGGCTGGTCGGACGGATGGCTTCGTGGGCCTCCTGGGCGTTCTTGGCCTTGACCTTGTAGTAGCGCGGCGTCTCGGGGACGTAGTCCTTGCCATAGACGTTGCCGATCACGTCGCGGGCCTCGGCGATGCCTTCGGGGCCCACCGACACGCCGTCGGTTCGCATATAGGTGATCAGGCCGACGGTCTCGCCGCCGATGTCGATGCCCTCATACAGCTTCTGGGCGGCCTGCATGGTGCGCTGGGCCGAGAAGCCCAGCTTGCGCGAGGCTTCCTGCTGCAGGGTCGAGGTCGTGAAGGGCGGGGCGGGCGAGCGCTTGCCGGGCTTCTTCTCGACGCCGGAAATCTTGAAGACGCTCTTTTCGACCGCCGCCCTGGCGGCCAGGGCCGAGCCCTCATTGTTCAGGTCGAACTTGGTGAGCTTCTTGCCCTCGTGCTTGACGAGGCGGGCGGTGAACGGATCGGCCCCGGCCGAGACATCGGCCTCGACACTCCAGTATTCCTGGGTCTTGAAGCGCTCGATCTCCATCTCGCGCTCGACGATCAGGCGCAGGCAGACTGACTGCACGCGGCCGGCCGAGCGGCTGCCGGGCAGCTTGCGCCACAGCACCGGCGAGACGGTGAAGCCGACCAGATAGTCCAGCGCGCGGCGGGCCAGATAGGCCTCGACCAGCTCCATGTCGATGTCGCGCGGATTGGCCATGGCCTCGAGGACCGAGGCCTTGGTGATGGCGTTGAAGGTGACCCGCTGGACGGTCATCCCCTTGACCGCCTTCTTTTTGTTCAGGACCTCCAGCACGTGCCAGCTGATGGCTTCCCCTTCGCGGTCGGGGTCGGTGGCCAGGATCAGGCGGTCGGCCCCCTTCATCGCATCGACGATGTCGGCAATGCGCTTGGACGACTTGGCGTCGACCTCCCAGCTCATAGCAAAATCGTTGTCGGGCTCCACCGAGCCGTCCTTCGAGGGCAGGTCGCGGATGTGACCATACGAGGCGAGAACCGTGTAGTCGGACCCGAGATACTTGTTGATGGTCTTGGCCTTGGCCGGGCTCTCGACGACGACGACGTTCATTACGACTCTTGGACCTGGGGAAAGGGGTCGCCCTGGAGGCGAGCGCCGGAAAGTGGGGGCGGGACGGGGGCAATGTCAACGCGGGCCGTGAACGACGGCACCGTTTGATCGATTTGGTAGGCCCTCGTTAAGGCCTGCTGGCACACTATCAGGCGCTATAACCGCCACACCCGCGTGGAAACCGCCTTGGATCTGACTGTCAACAGGATCGCGACGGAAGCGTACGTCTCGCCGATCCGGCCCGTGCGGCCGGTGACGTCGAACGACGAGCGCGCCCAGATCGCCGACCAGCTGCGTCAGGCGATCCGCGCCGCCCCGGCCCAGGGTACGGGCCTGCTGGTCGATCTTTCAGTCTAGCGCCCCTCAGGCCTTGCGTCGCAGCACGTAAAGCCCGCCCGCCAGCGTGCCATGGCCTTCGCGCCGCAGGGCCGTCGGGACCATCTCCAGAACCTCGAACCTGGGCCCGGCCACCGCCTCGACATAGGCTCTTGCATGGGCAAAGCGGCCGGATGGCAGGACCTGCCAGCCGTCTTCGGCCAGTTCGGTGCTGAAGACAAAGTAGCCGCCCTCGGTCAGGGCCGCCGCTACCGTCTCAAACAGCGCGGCCAGATCACCGAAATAGATCAGTACGTCAGCGGCAAACACCAGGTCGAAGGCGGCGGGCCGACCGGCCAGAAAGGCCAGGGCGTCGGCCTGGACCAGTTCGGCATAGCCGCCCCGGGCCGCAGCCCGCTCCAGCATGGCGCGTGACAGGTCGACCCCGGTCAGGGTCCCGCCGAAGCGGGCCAGGGGCTCGGCCGACAGGCCCGTGCCGCAGCCGAGGTCGAGGACGCGCTCAAAGCGGGTCTGATACCGCTCCAGCATGCCGGCCAGCTCGGCCGGGGCCCGGTAGTCCAGCATCTCGACCAGCTGGTGGTCGAAGCGCTCGGCGAGGTCGTCGAACAGGGCCTCGACATAGTCGGCCGGGGCGCGGGTCACCGAAGGATCGTCCAGCACCCGGGCCTCATAGGCCTGGATCACGTCGGGCGGGGCCTGCCGTTCCAGCCAGGCCCCGACGGCGCGGGCGGCGTCCAGCCGTTCAAAGGCGGTGAACACCGCAAAGGCCTCGCGGGCCAGCTGGACGGCATCCCCGGCCTGGGGTCCGGCCAACTGGCCATAGAGGTCCAGGGCGGCCTCGACGGGGCCGGTCTCCATGCCGGCAAAGGCGGCGGCCTGGGCCCGGGTCAGGGCGGCATTGACGGGCAGGGGCTCCAGCCGCTCGGCGGCATCGAAGGCAGCGACGCTGCCGGCGAAGTCGGCGGTCATATACAGCGCCTGGGCCAGGCATGAGCCCCAGACGGCCTCAGCCTGCGGCGACTGCACGGCCTGGCGCAGGGGTTCAACGGCCTCGGTGAAGCGGCGTTTGGCCATCAGGGAGAGGCCCAGGCCGAACAGGGCCTCGCCATGGTCAGGGTCCTGCGCAAGGACGGCGCGAAAGCCGGCCTCGGCCTCCTCATGGCGACCCTCGCCGCTGGCCTGGACGGCGGTGTCGAACAGGGATGCCGTGCTGGTGTGGTTCACTTTAGGCCCCGCTTCCGACGGTCCGCGCCGGGGACCCGATACGAGAGATACGGTCGCCGGACTGAGTCGGTTACAGGAAATTTCCGCCAGGTTTCGCCAGATTGCCGTGCGCGGGCTCAGAGCCCGGCGACCAGCCCGCCCGGCAGCAGCTCGACCCGCTCGGCGAGGCTCAGCTCGACGAGCGCGGCCATCACCGCCGAGGTCGGAGCCCCGGTGGCGCGGACCAGCTCGTCGCGCGAGACCGGGGTCGGCGACAGCAGGGCGGCCAGCCGCTCGCGCAGGGCATCGAGGTCGTGGTCAGTCTCGGGCTCGGTCCCGTCATAAGTCCGCTCGCGCTCGCGCAGCTGGGGCTGGCCGGAGAGGTTGCGCAGCACGTCCTCGGCCCCTTCGCAGAGAATGGCCCCCTGGCGGATCAGGTCATTGGGCCCCCGGGCGCGGGGGTCGAGCGGCGAGCCAGGGACGGCAAAGACGTCGCGGCCCTGCTCGGCGGCCAGCCGGGCGGTGATCAGCGAGCCGGACTTCAGCTCGGCCTCGACCACCACCACGCCCAGGGACAGGCCCGAGATGATGCGGTTGCGGCGGGGAAAGTCCCTGGCCTGGGCCCGGCGGTCGGGCGCGCTTTCGCTGACGACACAGCCCTCGGCCGCGATGCGGGCGTGCAGGGCCGCATGCTCGGGCGGATAGATGTCGCCGACCCCGCCGCCCAGCACGGCCACGGTGCCGGTGCGCAGGCTGCCCTCATGCGCCGCGCCATCGACGCCGCGCGCCAGGCCCGAGACAATGACGTGGCCGGCCTCGCCCAGCTCGGCGGCCAACTGGCGGGCAAAGCGCTGGCCGCCGGCCGAGGCGATGCGGGCCCCGACGATGGCGACGCTGGACCGGGCCAAGAGCTCGGTGCGGCCCAGGGCCCACAGCACGGGCGGCGGCGGATCCAGGGCCGCGAGGCGGGCGGGGAAGTCGGGTTCGCAGCGACACAGCAGCTGTGCCCTCATCCGGGCTCCGGTCTCAAGCTCCTGCTCGATGGCCTCGCGCGGTGGCAGGTCCAGCGGCGTGGCTCTCCCGCCCCGCCGCGACAGGTCGGGTAGGGCCGACAGGGCTCGCTCCGGCGTGCCGTAGCGCGCCAGCAGGTGGTCGAAAGCGACAGGGCCGACCGTCTCGGTGCGCGCCAGCCTCAGCCAGGCCAGGCGCTGAACATCCGAGAGGCGGCCCCGGATCATGCCGCCGGAGGCGGGGTCTCCGCCGTCTTCTTCTTGCCGATCTTCGGCTCCTCGCCCTTCAGCAGGCGGGCGATGTTCTCGCGGTGGCGGATGAAGATCAGCACGGCCATGAACAGGGCCAGCGCCAGCATCGGGAAGGGCTGGTCGGTGGCCAGGGCAAACGGTGCGGCCAGCACGGCGGCAGTCAGGGCGGCCAGCGAGCTGATCCGGAAGATTGCCGCCATGGCGATCCAGGTGAGGGCGGCCAGCACGCCCACCGGCCAGCAGGCCGAGAGCAGCACGCCATAGAAGGTGGCCACGCCCTTGCCGCCCTTGAACTTCAGCCAGACCGGGAACAGGTGGCCGAGGAAGGCCGCCCCGCCGGCCAGGGCCACGATCGCGGCGCTGTCGTGGGTCAGCCAGCGGGCCAGCAGCACCGCCGCCACGCCCTTGCCGGCGTCGCCCACCAGGGTGATGGCCGCCAGGTCCTTGCGGCCCGAGCGCAGCACATTGGTCGCGCCGATATTGCCCGAGCCGATCTGGCGGATGTCACCCGCCCCGCCCAGCCGCGTGGCGATCAGCCCGAACGGGATCGAGCCCAGCAGATAACCGCCGATGACGGTGATCGCGAGCGTGAGATAGACGGCTTGAGCGAGATCTTGCACGGTTCGACCCTAAGGCGAGTTGCGCGCGATTTCAACCGCCGCGCAAAGGTTTGGTTGCTGCAGGTGTAACAGCAGACTCAGGGCGGGGGCAAAATCTCAGGCAAACCGCTACACCCCAGCCGGCCGGCAAGGGGATCCCCGGCTCGGTCAGGGGCGAGGCGTGTGCGCCTCTGCGGGCCCGGGGGGCTAACCGGCGAGATACTCCCGCACCAGACCGCGGGCGCGGTGCAGGCGGGCCTTTACGCTTTCGCGCGTCAGCTGCAGCAGGTGTGCGATCTCGGCGATCGTCATCTCCTGGGCATCCCTCAGCAGCAGGACGTCGCGGTAGTGCTGCGGCAGCGACTGAATCGCCTTGGCCAGATCCAGCCTCAACTCGGCGTCCGGTCGGTGCGACAGATCCAGGACAGCATCATTGTCCGGAAAGGGTTCATAGCGAAGGACGGTCTTTGCCAGCTTCAGGCAGGTCCGGGCGACGATCCTGAACAGCCAGCCCGAAAAGGCTCCGAGGTTTCGCAGGCCACCGACGTGCCGGTAGACCATCCAGAGGACCTCCTGAACGGCGTCCTCGGCGTCGGAACTGGTACGGCAGGCCCGATGGGCGTAGCGGCGGATATCCGGCTGGGCTGCGCTCATCAGGGCCAGGATCGCCGTTGCGTCCCCGGCAACGGCGGCGCTCAGGGCGGGGTCGTAAGGCGATCCTGTCATGATCCCGGCTCTTCCCTATCTGGCCTTGGCCAGGGGCTTGCGCCCGGCCATGGCACACATCGGGCAGAAGCCGATGAAGCTGGTCAAAGCCAATATGGCTCCTGTCAGCTCAAGGCCATAGGCCAGGAGGCCGGGCTTCAGGCCGATCAGGCTTCCAGCCACCAACGACAGCCCCAAGACCAGGCGCAAAACCCGTTCCCACGTGGGGACATTCTGCATGAACTTCATAAGCGCAAACCTCAGATCTGCCCCGGGAAGTCGGGACATACTAGGTAGGAGGCGCGCCCTTGGGAAAACGGTTCGCCCGGCTGAAAACTTTTTTGGCCGCAGCGGCAGGAACCCGCGTTCTAGGACATCCAATCCTCATGCGCATGACGCACGCGCTGGATGAGGATGTCCGCCCCGTCGAGGCGGTAGATGATGATGTGGCTCTTGTACGGATGGACGCGCGATGAGCGGCCCAATCCCTCGCGTTCAGGTGCGGCGCGCGGGAAGTCGGACAGAAACGCGAAGGCCTGCTCCAGCCCTGCATGGTAACGCTCGGCCTGCGCCTCTCCGAAAGCGTCCGCGCCGATCAGGTAAAGATCGATGATATCCGCTTCAGCCTTCCGGCTCAGCCTATAGGCCATCCGCGCTGGCCCGCCGCCTGCGGCGCGCGGCCGCGAGGATGTCGTCCATTGAACTTGAACTGACGCCGCTCTCTTCGGCTTCGTCGATCAGGCGTTGCATCGCGGCGATCTTCTCGGCGCGTTCCTGGTCGCGCCGGATCAGGTCGCGCACATAGTCGCTGGCATTGCTGTAGCGCCCGGTCTCGGCGCGGCCTTCCACCCAGTCCTTCATGGCGTCGGGCAGGGATACGTTCATGGTCGCCATCATGCACCTCTGTGGGCAGTGGGCGATTTTTGGCAAAGATTGTCAATCCTTGCCAGTGAACGCTCTACCCCTCCGCCCGATGCACCACCCGCCCATCGACCAGCGTCATCAGCACCTGACCCTGCAGCCGGCGCCCGTCGAACGGTGAGTTCTTGGACTTGGACAGCAGTTTCGCTGCATCGACGATGATCGGCGCGTCGATGTCGCAGAGCACGAGGTCGGCCGGAGCCCCCGGGGCGATGCGGCCGCCGCGCAGGCCCAGCAGTTCGGCCGGGGCCAGGGTGACGGTGCGGATCAGGTCGACCAGCGGCAGGCGCTCGTCGTGATAGAGGTTCAGCAGGGCCGGCAGCAGGGTTTCCAGGCCGATCGCCCCGGGAGCCGCTTCGTCGAACGGCAGGCGCTTGTCCTCGGCCGGGGCCGGGGCATGGGCCGAGACGACGATGTCGATCAGACCGGTGGCCAGGGCCTCGATCAGGGCCTGACGGTCATCCTCGCCGCGCAGGGGCGGGGAGAGCTTGGCGAAGGTGCGGTAGTCGCCGATGTCCAGTTCGTTGAACGACAGGTGGTTGATCGAGACTGAGGCATGCAGGCGCAGGCCCCTGGCCTTGCCGCGCGCCAGGGTCTCCAGCGCGCCGGCGCTGGTGATCTGGTCGACCAGCAGGCGGCCGCCGGTGGCTTCCAAGAGGGCGATGTCGCGCTCCAGCATGATCCGCTCGGCCATCGGCGAGATCGAGGGCAGGCCCATGCGGCCTGCGAACTCGCCGCCTGTGGCGGCCCCGCCGCGCGCCAGCCAGGCGTCCATCGGCCGGTGGGCCAGCAGGGTGTCAAAGCCCTTGGCGTAGGTCAGCAGGCGCTGGAAGACCTTGGAGTCGACGATCGGGCGGTCAGCGTCGGTGATGTAGACGCAGCCGGCCTCGCGCATCAGGCCGATCTCGGCCATCTGCTCGCCCTTCAGACCCTTGGTCGCGGCCCCGGCGCAGAGGATGCGGGCGCTGTCGATGTCGCGGGCCCGGCGCAGGATGAAGTCGACCACGCTGGGATCATCGACGGCCGGATCGGTGTCGGGCTGGACGACAATGCTGGTCACGCCCCCGGCGGCGGCGGCGCGGGCGGCGCTGGCCAGGGTTTCCTTGGTCTCGGCCCCGGGCTCGCCGGTCTTGACCCGCAGGTCGATCAGGCCGGGGGCCAGCAGGGCCCCGCCGCAGTCGATGACCCGGACACCCTTGCCCAGCTTGCCGAACTCGCGGCCCTTGGCGACGTCGGCGATGACGCCTTCGGAGACGATGACCCCGCCGGGGCCGTCATAGCCGCTCTCGGGATCGACCAGGCGGGCATTGGTGAAGGCCAGGGGCTGGGGCCCAGTGGAGAGCGAAGTCATTGGTCGGCCTCCAGCCGTGCGGCGAGGCTGGTGAGCACCGCCATCCGGGCGGCGACGCCCATCTCGACCTGGTCCTGGATCAGGCTGACAGCCGGATCGTCGGCCACGTCGCTGTCGATCTCGACACCCCGGTTCATCGGGCCCGGATGCATGACCCTGGCCCCCGGCGCGGCGCGGGCCAGCTTTTCGCGGTCCAGGCCATAGAAGCGGAAGTATTCGCGGGTCGAGGGCACGAAGCCGCCCTGCATCCGCTCCAGCTGCAGGCGCAGCATCATCACCACATCGGCCCCGGCCAGGCCCGACTTCATGTCGTGATGCACGGTCACGCCCCAGCGCTCGGCCTGGGCCGGCATCAGGGTGGGCGGTCCGACCAGACGTACGCTGGCCCCCAGGGTGTGCAGCAGGGAAACGTTCGAGCGGGCCACGCGGCTGTGCAGCACGTCGCCGCAGATGGCCACGGTCAGGCCCGAGACCCGGCCGAAGGCGCGGCGGATCGACAGGGCGTCCAGCACCGCTTGGGTCGGATGCTCGTGCTGGCCGTCTCCGGCATTGATGACGCTGCCGCTGACCTTCTGGCTGAGCAGGGAGGCCGCGCCTGAGGAGGCGTGCCGCACGACCAGCAGGTCGGGCCGCATGGCGTTCAGGGTTACGGCGGTGTCGATCAGGGTCTCGCCCTTGGTGATCGACGATGTGCGCGGGCTCATATTGACCACGTCGGCACCGAGGCGTTTGCCGGCGATCTCGAAGCTGGACTGGGTGCGGGTGCTGTTCTCGAAGAACAGGTTCATCAGCGTCCGGCCCTTGAGCAGGTCCAGCGACTTGGTGGTCTGGCGGTTGAAGGCGACGAACGCCTCGGCCAGGTCCAGCAGGTCGGCGGCCTGGGGCGCGTTCAGGTCGCCGGCGGACAGGAAATGGCGTCTGGGAAACGCAAAGGCGCGTTTGCGGATCGCGTCGAGGGCGACGCGGGCGGGATCATGGGGCTTGGCCGTCATGAAACGGTGTCATAGGCGGCTTTGCCGGGCGAGGGAAGGTGGGGATAGTCGGCCGACGCCGCAGGCCCCCTCCTGACCGGCTCTCGCCGGTCGTCCTCCCCCTAGTCAGGGGGAAGAAGGAGCGCGCTGACCTCATCTTCCCCCTCTGGGGGAAGACGGCTGCGCAGCAGCCCGTAGGGGGCATGCACGGGATAGGACGCCCTCGATCCCCGGCGTATCGCGGACAAACCCCAACCCAATCAACGCCCTGCAAAAATCTCGCATCGCGCTGTCAGACGCGCTCAAATCCCCCCGCATAATCATCCCACCTGACAGCACGGGAAGGGCGTCCGGCCGGCGACTGAGGCGGCTGTCAGGGGTGGTCGAGCGGGAAGCGTCCCGGCGGCCGTCATCTGGGGCCCCAGGCACCCGGTTTGCGAGACGTGGCCTGTCCCTCCAGGGAAGGCGGGCGTTTCGGATCGGGGTTTGGGATCAGATCCCCAGGCGGCGGTCCGGCGGACACGCAACAGGTCCGGACTGAAATCGTCCGGACAGTCTGGGAGTTGCCAAGCTCCCACCCGCCGGGGGCCTCATTGGGAGCGGGTTAAAACCCCGCGCCCCCAAGGCTCACCGGAAAACGGACTACGCGGAGCGCTCGTCTTCGTCGAAACGGTACTTGCACACCCTCTATTCCGGGCGAGGCCCGGGCGCTCCGTGACCCTTCCCATCGCCATCGCAGCGCAAGCGCGAGGGGGCGAAGCTGTGACTTCTCCCTTCCCCCCTTGATGGGGGAAGGGCGGGGATGGGGGTGACCCCGCCGGACGATTGCACGAAGGCGGAGCCCCATCGTGAACCACTGTCACCCCCATCCCCAACCCTTCCCCCATCAAGGGGGAAGGGGGCTTTCAAACCTTCCCCGCCGCCTCGCGGATGCCGCGCATGCGCTCCAGCGCGCCCTGCAGGATCCAGCCGGCGGCCATCTTGTCGACGACCTCGCCCCGGCGCTTGCGGTTGACGTCATGTTCCTCGATCAGCACGCGGGTCACGGCGGCCGTCGACAGGCGCTCGTCCCAGAACGTGACCAGCAGGTCGGGGTTCAGGCGCAGCAGGTTGCGGGCCAGGGCGCGGTTGGACTGGCAACGGACGCCCTCGGTACCGTCCATGTTCATCGGCAGGCCGATGACGATGCCGGCGGCCTCGCGGCTGCCCATCAGCTTGAAAAGCGTCTCGGCGTCCTCGCTGAACTTTGTCTTCCGGATCAGCGCCAGGGGGCTGGCGACGGTCAGGGTGACGTCGGACACGGCCACGCCGATGGTTTTCTCGCCGGGGTCGAGCCCGACGATCGGGAGATAGTCGGGAATGGCGGCGGCGAAAGCTTCGATGTCGAGAACAGGCATTGTCTCTCTTAACACGGGGAACGACTTGTCAAAGCGCCCCTCGCACGGCTAACCCACGCGCTTGGATTTCAGGAGGCCCCCATGGCCATTGACGCCGCCACAGAGCGGAAGGTCGCGCGGCTCGCGCGGATCGCCACGCCCGAAGATCGTCTGGAGCCCCTGGCCCAGGAACTGAACGGCATCATGACCTGGATCGAGCAGCTGGCCGAGGTCGACACCGACGGCGTCGAGCCGCTGACCAGCGTGGTCGGGACCGGCGCGCCGCTGCGCGAGGACGTCGTGACCATGGGCGGCGACGCCTCGGTTGTCACCTCCAACGCCCCGAAGTCGACGGGTGGCTTCTTCGTCGTGCCCAAGGTGGTCGAATAATGAGTGCCCTGACCTCCCTGACCCTGAAGGCCGCCGTTGACGGTCTCGAGAAGGGCGAATTCACCTCGGTCGAACTGACCACGGCCCATATCGAGGCCATCGAGGCTGCGCGGGTTCTGAACGCCTTCATCGTCGAGACGCCGGACCAGGCCCTGGCCATGGCCGCCGCCTCGGACGCCCGCCGGGCCCTGGGCGCGGCCGGTCCGCTGGACGGCGCGCCGCTGGGAATCAAGGACCTGTTCTGCACCAAGGGGGTGCAGACCACGGCCTGCTCTAAGATCCTCGAAGGCTTCGTTCCGGAATACGAATCCACCGTCACCAGCCAGCTGTGGCGTGACGGCGCGGTGATGCTGGGCAAGCTGAACCTCGACCAGTTCGCCATGGGCTCGTCGAACGAGACCTCCTATTTCGGCCCGGTGACCAATCCCTGGCGCGCCAGCGGCAGCAACAAGGCCCTGACCCCGGGCGGCAGCTCGGGCGGTTCGGCTGCGGCCGTGGCCGCCGACCTGTGCCTTGGAGCCACCGCGACCGACACCGGCGGCTCGATCCGCCAGCCGGCCGCCTTCACCGGCACCGTCGGCATCAAGCCGACCTATGGCCGCTGCTCGCGCTGGGGCGTCGTTGCCTTCGCCAGCTCGCTGGACCAGGCCGGACCGATCGCCAAGACCGTCGAGGACGCGGCCCTGCTGCTGACCTCAATGTGCGGCCATGATCCCAAGGACTCGACCAGCCTCGATGTGCCGGTGCCCGACTTCACCCAGTTCGTCGGCAAGTCGGTCAAGGGCCTGCGCATCGGCGTTCCGGCCGAATACCGCGTCGACGGCATGCCGGCCGAGATCGAAAGGCTGTGGGCCGACGGCATCGCCTGGCTGAAGGACGCCGGCTGCGAGATCGTCGAGATCAGCCTGCCGCACACCAAGTACGCCCTGCCGGCCTATTATATCGTGGCTCCGGCCGAGGCCTCCTCGAACCTGGCCCGCTATGACGGCATGCGCTACGGCCTGCGCGAGGACGGGGCCAACCTCACCGAGATCTATGAGAACACCCGTGCTTCGGGCTTCGGCGACGAGGTCAAGCGCCGCATCCTGATCGGCACCTATGTGCTGTCGGCCGGCTATTACGACGCCTACTACCTGAAGGCCCTGAAGGTGCGTCGCCGCATCGCCGAGGACTTCGACAAGGCCTGGGAGCGCTGCGACGCCATCCTGACCCCGACGGCGCCGTCGGCGGCGTTCGGTCTGGGCGAGAACAGCAACGACCCCATCGCCATGTACCTGAACGACGTCTTCACGGTGACGACCAACCTGGCGGGCCTGCCGGGCCTGTCGCTGCCGGCCGGTCTCGACGCCAACGGCCTGCCGCTGGGTCTGCAGATCATCGGCAAGCCGCTGGACGAGGGGACGGTGTTCTCGGTGGCCGGGGCGCTGGAGAAGGCGGCCGGCTTTACGGCCAAGGCCGGAAAGTGGTGGTGAGCGCGATGACCGATCATTCCAAGACCATTCAGGGCCGCACCGGTCCCTGGGAAATCGTTCTGGGCCTCGAAGTGCACGCCCAGGTCGCCAGCAAGTCCAAGCTGTTCTCCGGCGCGGCCGTCGGCTTCGGCGCGGGCCCCAATGAGCAGGTCAGCCTGGTGGATGCCGCGATGCCCGGCATGCTGCCGGTGCTGAACGGCTTCTGCGTCGAGCAGGCGGTGAAGACGGGTCTCGGCCTCAAGGCCCAGATCAATCTGAAGAGCCGCTTTGACCGCAAGAACTACTTCTATCCTGATCTGCCGCAGGGCTATCAGATCAGCCAGTTCGATCAGCCGATCGTCGGCGAGGGCGTCGTCACCGTCGAGCGCGATGACGGTACGACCTTCGACGTGCGCATCGAGCGCCTGCACCTGGAACAGGATGCCGGCAAGTCGCTGCACGACCAGGATCCGAACGCGACCTATGTCGACCTGAACCGGGCGGGCACGGCGCTGATGGAGATCGTCTCCAAGCCCGACATGCGCACTTCGGAAGAGGCCGCCGCCTACGTCAAGAAGCTGCGGACCATCCTCGTCTATCTGGGCACCTGTGACGGTGACATGGAGAAGGGTAACCTGCGGGCCGACGTCAACGTCTCGGTCTGCCGCCCCGGCGACTACGAGAAGTTCCGCGAGACCGGCAGCTTCAGCCACCTGGGCACGCGCTGCGAGATCAAGAACGTCAACAGCTACCGCTACATCCAGCAGGCCATCGAGTATGAGGCCCGTCGCCAGATCGAGATCCTGGAAGACGGCGGCAAGGTCGATCAGGAAACCCGCCTGTTCGACCCGACCAAGCTGGAAACCCGCTCGATGCGGTCCAAGGAAGAGGCGCATGACTACCGCTACTTCCCCGATCCCGACCTGCTGCCGCTGATCCTCGACCCCGACCGGGTCAAGGACCTGGAAGCGACCCTGCCGGAACTGCCGGACGCCAAGAAGGCGCGCCTGCAGAGCCAGTATGGTCTGTCGGCCTATGACGCCGGGGTGCTGATCATTGAAAGCGATCGGGCCGACTATTTCGAAGCGGCGGCCAAGGGACGTGACGCCAAGCTGGTCTCCAACTGGGTGACCAACGAGCTGCTCTCGAAGCTGTCCTCGGGCGGCCACGAGATTGCCAACTCGCCGCTGCCGTCGTCGGATATCGCCCAGCTGGTCGAGCTGATCGAGAACGGCACGATTTCCTCCAAGATCGCCAAGGAGGTCTTCGAGCACATGTGGGCCGGCGAGGGCCGTCCTGCCGAGATCGTAGAGAAGCGCGGCCTCGTCCAGATCAACGACACCGGAGCCATCGAGGCGGCCATCGACACGCTGATCGCGGCCAATCCGGACAAGGCCGCGGCGGTGGAGGAAAAGCCCCAGGCCATCGGCTGGTTCGTCGGCCAGGTGATGAAGGAAACCGGCGGCAAGGCCAATCCTGCCACGGTCAATGACCTGCTGAAGTCCAAGCTGGGCCTTTAGCTTCGTCCGCCCTGGCTCTGGATCCATCCAGAGCCAGGGCGCAGCGCCGGCCGGTCAGCGGCCGGAAATCACGTCGAAGATCAGGCCCGTGGCGACGGCCGCCAGCACATAGTCATTTCCGGTCCGGTACCAGTGATAGCCGCGGGGCGGGGGCCTGAGCCGGTAGTAGCCATAGTCCCGCACGACGTACTCGTAGTCGCGATAGTAGGAGGGCAGGTAGGCTCCGCGTCGCCAGGCTTCATAGCCCGGGCGATAGTCCCGATACCCGTAGGCGTGGATGGGGGGCGCGCCGTAGTAGAAGCGGTCCCTGACATAGTATCCGTTGTGACGGCCACCATCCCATCGCCGGCGGGCATCCCATCGGTCTTCACGGCGGTCCCAGCGGTCTTCGCGCCGGTCCCAGCGGCCTCCATCATGACGGCTGTCGCGGCGATCCTCGCGCCGGTCCCAACGATCCTGATGGCGATCCCAGTGTCCCCGGTCCTGCGCAGACGCCGCCGTGGCCATGCTGGCCATCGGCCCGGCCAGGGTTGCGGCGGCCGCCAGGGTCAGAAAAAGACGTTTCATAGTCTCGTCTCCATCGCCCATTGGCGGATCTGAACCCGCCTCGAGCCTTGCCCCTCGGGAGACAGGGTCGATTTTCCCGCCTGAACCGCGTCTGAATGACGCGGTCAGGTTCGCAATCTGCGGATTTTCTTGTCGCGGGATCGCAGGTTCCCGCAGGCGAAGCGGGACTTTTGATTGCGGTAACCTTGGCTGCCGGATGTCTTTGCCGCAGCGATAGTTCAAAGGCCAGAATGGATGGCCATCTAAGTCCGGCCCCGGCGGGATAAGGGTTCCGATCATCAGCGCGCAATTGAAGTGTTTAATTGGTTTTGTGTTGGATCGAAGGCTGCAAAACCTCTGTAAAAGTGCTGTAGTTCTTTCTTCTATATTCTGTTTTAAGGGCTTGTAGATGGAAGTTTATCGGCAGTAACCGTGGTAAATGCGATATTTATTGTCTTAAGAATTCATGATGTCTCTCAGCTTAACTATATGTTCAGTGGCGATGGACTTTTCTTCATTCAGACCCGGGATCCGGCAGAACGCTGGAGGGGCCTGAAACGGAGATGAAGCCATGATGATGAGCATCGAACCCCCCGCCGCCCATGCCCTGCCGCTGCCCTCGGCCGAGTCTTCGGGCGACGAACTGTTCCGCATGGGCCTGCTGTATTCGACTGGCCAGGGCGGCGCGCCGCTGGACTATGTCTCGGCCCACATGCTGTTCAATCTCGCTGCCATGCGCGGCTCGGTCGAAGCCAAGTTGTATCGCAAGGAAATCTCGCAGGAGATGGCCAGCGAAGACGTCGCCGAAGCCCAGCGCGCCGCGCGCGAGTGGCTGGCTCACGGCTGAACCCGGTCTCCGGGTTCAGCGCCTCCGCAAGGCAGGACGGACGGCCTAGCCGCCGAAGCCGTTGATCGCGTAGCTGAAGCTGACCGGCAGCAGGTCACGGAAATACTGCTGCATGAAGAGACCGCCCTCGGCCACGCCGCTGCGCGGAACATAGACGACGTCGAACCGGCGTAGCGGCACCAGGTCCGCTTCGCCCGGACGGGTCAGGCCCCTGAGTAGATCCGCCGTACGCATCATGGCGCGACCGTCGGGGCCTCGCCGGATGATGATGACCTGGTTGCGCCGTGACGTGCTCTTGAAGCCGCCGGCCTGGATGATGGCCCGCAGGGCATCGCCGTCACCGGCCATGTCATAGACGCCCGGATTGCCGACCTCGCCGCCGACAAAGACCTTGAGCGGTGCGACGGCCTTGACCGAAATCTGCACCTGCGGGCGCAGCAACTGCCCGGCATAGGCCTGGCTGATCGTGCCCTGAAGTTCGCCAATGGTCCGGTCGGCCGCCATAACCGGCGCGATCAGGGGCAGGGCGATGCGTCCATCAGGCTGAACCACCACGGTTTTGCTGAGCTCGGTGGCGGATGGCACCGTCACTTCCACTTCATCTCCCGGATAGAACCGGTAGGCCGGCTCAGCCTCGGTCCAGTCGGCATAGCCGATATTGGGAAACTGCGCGGTCTGGCGCGGGGCCGGGGTCAGCGGCTCCTGGTCCACATGGCCACAGGCGCTCAGGCCTGTGGCGAGGAGCGTGAGGGCGAGGGCCGTCGGGATGTGCGTGCGCCTGTGCATGGACCAAGTCTTAACAGGAATGGGTAACGAAGCCTTAAGGCCGCATGGCCAGTTTGGAGCTGAGAATTAACCCTTCGGATTCGCATGTCGACGTCGAGCGCCTGGACCAGTGTGCCGCATGATCCGCCGTCGCACCGCGACTGGGCGACGCGGCCGCACTATGCGCCGACCGATTTCGTGACCCTTCTCTGGCGTGAACGCTACCTGATGCTGGTGGTGTTCCTCGTGATCCTGGCCCTGGGCGTGGCGTTTTCGGTGACGCTCAAGAAGTCCTACACGGCCCAGTCCAGCCTGTTTGTCCGACTGGGCCAGGAATATGTCTATGAGCCCCTGGCCGGCGATGCCGGGCGCGGGGCCGTTCCGGACGGCGATCAGGTGATCCAGTCGGAGGCCGAGATCCTCGGCAGTGGCGAGCTGCGTGAGCGGGTCATCCGCAAGGTCGGGTTCCAGAAGATCTTTCCGGCCCTGGCCGCCAGGTACCAAGCGGCGACGCCGGACGAGAAGCGGCGGCTGATCGCCAAGGGGCGCGATGCGATCGCCCGCAATCTGAAGATCGAGACCGCTCCGGACAATTCCATCATCCGGCTCGCCTACCAGCACGAAGACCCCGATGTGGCCGAGAAGCTCCTGAACACCCTTCTGGAGGAGTATCTGGTCTACCGGCGCAGCCTGCTGATCGACGGCGACGACCGGGTCGTCGAGCGGCAGCGCGCGCTGTTTGAGCAAAAGCTTGCCGAAACCGACACCAGCTATCAGGCCTTCCTGTCATCGAACGACATCGGTGATTTCGCGGCCCAGAAGTCGACCCTGACCCAGCTGCAGTCGCAGGCCGAGCAGCAGAAATATGCCGTCGATGCCCAGCTTCAGGACCGTCTCGGCCGGCTGGCCGCCGTCGAGGCCGAACTGGCCCGGACGCCCGCCGAGACGGTCCTCTATCGCGATACCGACACGACGGCGTCGTCCCGTCTGGCCCAGATGCGGCTTGAGCGGGAGGGGCTGCTGTCGCGCTATCGTCCCGACGCCCAACCGGTTCGTGACATCGAGGCCCAGATCGCCCAGCTGGAGCAGGGCGTCGCGTCGGGGCGAACCGTCGCTGAAGGGGCCCGTCGCAGTGGTCCCAACCCGATCTGGCAGACCCTGCAGACCTCGCGCAACGATCTGCGGGCCGAGGTGGCAGCCCTGCGCGAGTCGCTCAGCGCCTATGGCCAGCAGGTCATGGACGTGAACCAGCGACTGCTGCGCCTGGCCGAGCTGGAACCACAGTTCAACCAGCTGACCCGCGACCGGGACGTCCTGTCGACCAATGTCCGGGACTATACCGTCAAGGAACAGCAGGATCAGGCCAAGCGCCGCATGTCCTCCGAGGGCAGCGACAACATCCGCATCGTTCAGCGGGCCGTGGCTCCCTCCGAGGGCAAGAGCCTGAAGAAGCCCATCCTGGCGCTCACCCTGTTGTTTGCGGCTTTTACGGCCGCCTGTGCGGGCCTCGTCCGGATGTTCCTGCGTCCGGGCCTCCAGACACCGGCCTCGGCCGCCCGCACCCTGAACCTTCCGGTGCTGGCAACGGCAGGGATCAAGCGGTGAGCGCTTTGGTCACCTTTCGCGCCTCGGGCGAATAACGATAGCCTGTCGGTTCAGAACGCGCGGCGATTCGAAGCATGGTGGATTTGAACGCCGAAATGGCGGAGTTGTGGGGATCCCTGGGCGCGCCCGCGCCCGGGCGCTCCTGCGTGCTCCAGGTCATTTCCGCCCGCCGGGGTGAGGGCACTTCAACGGTAGCCCGCGAGCTGGCGCTTTTCGCGGCCCGACGTGCCGGTCGCAAGACCTGGCTGGTGGACATGGATCTGGGCACGGCGGCCCAGTATCAGGCTCTGGCGATGGAAGCCGAGCGCTATGGGGCCCTGGGGCCTGCGGTGGCCGCATCGCCTGACGGTTCGGTGTTTTTCACCGTCCAGCCGCCGGCACCCCGTCCTGACGGTGGGGTCTGGCCCGATGCGCGCTATCTGTCGGCACATGGCGTCGGCGGTACCCGCCTGTGGGTGACACGCTTCAACCGCGAAGCCCTCAGGGGGCCGCAGAAGGTCCACGTGATCCCCGGGGCCGAGTACTGGACCGCGCTGCGGCGTCACGCCGAGGTGGTCATTATCGACAGTCCTTCGGCCGACCGCTCGCAGGCAGGCCTGGCCATCGCCCAGCAGATGGACCAGACCATCCTGGTGGTCTCGGCCCAGCAGCCTGACGTCAAGCCGCCCGCCCAGCTTCGTGATGCCATAGCGTCCGCGGGTGGCCGGTGCGCCGGTGTGTTTTTCAACCAGGCCTCGGTGCAGCCCCCGGCCTTCCTGAAAGCGATCCTGCCGTGATGCGTCCGGGGAGGGCGCTGGTCCTCCTGCCGCAGTTTGCGACCTTTGCGGCCGCCGTGTTCCTGCTGCTGGTCTATAGCCGGGGCTGGGAGATGCCGGTCTTCGGCGACAAGGTCGACGTCTCGGCTTCTGGCCTCATGCGGGTGGCCTATCTGCCGGCCTATGCCGCCGGCTTTGCCCTGATCGCCCTGGATCCGCGCAATCTGGTCCGGGCCACGCTGCGGCAGCCCTTTCTGATCTTTCTGATGATGGTCGTGGCCGGGTCGGTCCTGTGGTCCATCGCTCCGGATGTGACGACGCGACGATCATTTGCGGTGATCTGCACGACCCTCGGGGGCCTCGTCCTGGCCTCGCGATTCAGCTGGGCGCAGATGGCCGAGGTGGTGGCTGTGACCTTCGCGATCCTGATCCTGGCCTGTTTCGCCGTCTGTCTGGCGGTGCCGTCGATCGGCGTAATGACCGAGCTCTTTCCCGGGGCCTGGCGCGGTCTGTGGATGGAGAAGAACGCGCTCGGCGGCGTCATGTCTTTCGGGTTCTGCATTCTGGCCGGGACTGCCCTGCTGAACCCGCAGCGGGCGAAGCTGTGGTGGGGCTTTGCCGGTCTGGCGGTCGTGCTGGTCCTGATGTCGACCTCCAAGACCTCGCTGGTGTCCCTGATGCTGGGCGTCGGGGCCCTGGGCTTCGTGCTGGTGGCGCGCCGCAGCCCGGCGGCCGGGGCCGCCGTGACCTGGACCAGCGTGACGGGCGTCATCCTGCTGGCCGGCTTTCTGCTGGTGGCGTCCGACGTCTTTTTCGCGATCCTGGGCAAGGACGCCACCCTGACCGGCCGGACCAAGATCTGGAGCGCTGCCCTGCACCAGATCGAGGAGCGCCCGTGGCTGGGCTTCGGCTATGCCGCCGTCTGGGATGACAAGAGCGGCTGGGGCCCCTTCGCCTGGATCAGCAAGGAAGCGGGCTTTCAGGCCCAGCACGCGCACAATTCCTGGCTCGAGCAGTGGCTGGGCATGGGCCTGCTCGGCCTGGCGGCCTGGGGGCTGTTCTACATCCAGACCATGACTCTCGCGATCATCGCCGTGTTCCGCGATCGCGGCGCGCTTCTGGTCTTTCCGTTTCTGGTCGTCTTCACCCTGGTCTCGCTGACCGAGAGCATTGCCGTCGGCTACAATGACTTCCGCTGGGTGCTGTTCGTGGCCTTTGCCGCCAAGCTGGCTTTTCCCGACCGGGAACTGATGCGCTAGAGCGGGTCGCTATAGCCCGATGCGCCGCGCGCCTTCGGCGACCGTCACGACGTCAAAGCCGGCATTCAGGGCCCCATCCACCAGCCGTTCGAGCGCGCCTGTCGAGCAGCCCCATTGTGACGGGGTGTCAGAGACGTCGTGGGTGTAGAGGATAAGCCAGGCCTTGCGGGCGTGGGCCCGGTCGAGCCACTTCAGGGCGACCGCCTCGCCGTCCTCGCCCTCGATCCCGACGGCCGGGGCCTGGTTGAGATCGGCACCATCGGCGATCAGCCCATGATGCAGGGCCCGGACGGTCTTGAATCGGCCGGCCAGCAGGGTCTTGGCCGGAGCCCCGACATCTCCGTAGGGGTAGGCGAAACTGACCGGTGTGCCAGTACCCCAGTCCGACAGGGCCCGGGCGTTCTGTTCTATGTCCGCAAGGGTTGCAGCGCGGGAGGCCTGACCACAGTCCAGATGCGAGAAGGTATGGCAGCCGATCTCGTGGCCGGCGGCGTGCAGCCGGGCTGCATCCTCGCCCGTCGCAAACCGGCCCATCGGGCCGTCCCGGCCGGTCAGGCCGGCTGCGAAATAGTAGGTGCCCCGCAGGCCCCGGGTTTCAAGCACCCGGGCACCGGCCTCGCAGGCGGTCGCCGGGGCAGCATCGAAGCTGAACGACACCATCGGACGCTCCAGCCGGACACGGGCCGGACGGCGGTGGGCGAGCCGGATCAGCCGGCGACGCAGTTTGCCCTTCAGGCTGCGGTCGGGCTCATAGGCGTCAACCTTCTCGTGGGAAACCTGCATCAGACGGCCTCGGCATAGAGAGCGGCGCGGTAAAGTCGGAGGGCCAGGCCGCGCAGCCGGAGTGGTGCGTGCTCCTGCAGGGCGAAGGCCTTCAGCCAGGGGCGCCAAAGCCCGCGAAGCGGCAGCGGCTTCAGCAGTCTGGCGACCCTGTAGCTGGGATAGGTGCGGACAATGTCGCCATGGGCGGCAACCACCCGGGCGAAATTGGCCGCTGACTGTTCGTACTTGGCCGCCATGGCCGGAGCGGTATCGAGGCCGAGATGGCTGGCCGAATTGTCGACATGCCGGATCGGGAACTGCCGACCGACCCGCATGGCCCATTCGACGTCTTCCCAGCCCCAGCCGGTGAACCCCTCGTCGAAGCCAACCGTCTCGAAGACGTCACGGCGGACCAGGAGGTTGGAGGTGAAGACGTGCTTCTCCGGTTCCCGGGCCCGGTCCGGGGCCGGGGTGCAGTCGCTCTGCAGGGCCATGGCCCGGTGCAGCGCGTGTTCAGGGCGCGGCGGGGTCTGGTCCAGGGTGAAGCCGCCGAACGCCATCGGCACGTTCTCACCCTCCGCCAGGGCACACCAGCGCGCCAGGAAGTCTGCCGGGTCGGGCAGCATGTCGCTGTCCAGGAACAGGAAATGGCCGGCCCGCGCATGGGCGGCGAGGCGGTTGCGGCCCCGGGCCCGACCTTCGTTGGGGGACAGGGCGATCAGCCGGGCCGGCACCCGCATCCGCGCGATCTGGCGGCTCATCCGGTCGATGAGGGCCGGATCGCCGCTGCCGTCGTCCAGGACAATGATCTCGGCCGCCACAGAGGGATCATCCAGCGCGCGAAGCAGGGCGCTGGGGTCGTCGCGATAGGTCGGGATCAGGACCGACAGGCGCGGGCGGGATTCGGCCCATCCGGCATTGTCGATCAGGGTTTCGGTCGCGGGTGAGGTCATGCGGGGCGAGCCCTCCGGCGGGCCACAAGGGTTGCGAGCTGTCCGCGCAGGCCATCGACATCGAGGGCCAGGACGATCGTCCCGTAGACCAGGGCCCCGACGGAAGCCTTCAGGAGCAGTTCGGGCAGTCCGCCCGGTGACGGCAGGCACAGCACGGCGGCGGCCATGGTCAGGCAGGCTCCGGCCGCCTTCACCAGCGTCATGCCGGGAATCGGCAGGGGCTGAGCCCTGCGCCCCAGGACCACGGCCGCCACGGCTCCGGCGGCATAGCTGGCGGTGGTGGCCCACAGGGCCCCGTCGAGACCAAAGCGTGGGATCAGAAGCAGGTTCAGGACCAGATTGACGACGGCGGGCACGCCCATGCTGGCGATCAGCATCGGCGTGCGCCGCCCGAGGGTGAAGGCCTGCAGCAGGTAGTAGGTCGTCACGCCGGACAACCAGCCGCTGGCGGCGATCCACGGCGTCACATGGGCGGCTCCGGTCCGCAGGGCTTCACCGATCATCAGCTCGACGAGCGGCGTCGCGACCAGGGCCAGGCCTGTCGCCGCAGGCAGGGTCAGCAGGATCATGAACGACGCCTGCTCGCGGGCAGCGGTTCGGAGAGCGTCGGGCCCACCCCGCTCGAGGGCGGCGATCAGGGCCGGCCCCCCGGCCATGCCCAGCCAGATGAACACCACATCCAGGGTCCGGCTGCCGAGCGAATAGCCGGCGTGATAGACGCCGACTGTGGCCTCGTCGAGGAACGCTGCCAGCAGGAAGCGGTCGGTGGTCGACAGAACCAGGGCCAGGATCAGGGACAGTGAGACGGGCAGGCCATAGGCGGCATAGTCGCGGGCCATGGCCCGGTCGAAGCGGCCGCCCGCCATACGCCCCAGCTCCGCCGGCAGGATGAAGACCAGGCAGATCAGAGAAATCGCGCCCATGCCCATCAGGGGGGCTGCGCCGCCGAGCCCCAGCAGGGCCAGGCCAAGCCCGAGGGCAAAGCCCCCGACGGTCTGGACGATGTCGAGCAGCGCCGCGCCCGAGACCTCGCCGGCGGCGCGCCGCCGCTCCTGCGAAAGCTTGGTCAGGCTCTTGATGAGCACGGTGGCAAAGGCCGCGGCCAGGGCCACCTTCATCGGCGCATCAAGGGGCGCAAACCGCAGGGTCAGGCCGGCGACGATCGGGGTGAGCAGGGCGGCTCCACCCCAGAGTCGGTAGAGGGTCGCGAAATGGTCGGCCAGCCGGCCGTCGGCCTCGCGTGCCGCCAGGAAGCGGGCCATCGCCGCTTCGGTCCAGGTCAGGAGCATGGTCTGGGTCAGGCTCAGGACGGAGAAGGCCAGGGCATAGGTGCCGTAGGCTTCGGGGCTGAGCACGCGGGTGAACAGGACAATGGTCAGCAGACCGATCACGCCCTGGGCGATATTGACCGGCAGATAGCCGAGGATCCCCCGCCAGAACATCGTCGGCTTCACCGGACCACCGAGCGGTCGCCGAGCAGGCAGGGGATGGTCATGACGATGATGTAGAGATCGAGCCAGAACGAGTGCCGTTCGATGTACTCGACATCCAGGGCGATGCGTTCGCGAACGAGTTCGGGCGTGTCCACCGGCCCCCTCGAGCCCTTGATGGCCGCCCAGCCGGTCAGGCCGGGCTTCATCCGGTGCCGGTGGGCATACTGGCCGACCAGCTTGGCCGACTCGATGTCGCCGGTCTTCATGCCGACGGCATGGGGGCGCGGACCGACGATCGACATCGCGCCGCGCAGCACATTGAACAGCTGCGGAAGTTCATCGAGGCTGGTCAGGCGGATGAAGTTCCCCACCCGGGTGACCCGTGCATCATTGGCCTGAACCTGCTGGGCGGCGGTGGCGTCCGCCATTTCATGCCGCATCGAGCGGAACTTCCAGACCAGGATTTCTTCGTTGTTGAACCCGTGGCGACGCTGGCGGAAAAAGATCGGGCCGGGACTGTCGAGCCGGACCGCGAGGGCGATCAGGGCCATGAAGGGCGCGGCGACGGCAAGGCCAACAGACGCGACGACCAGGTCCTGGGCACGCTTCAGAATCGCCTTGCGGCTGTTGGCCTGGGCACCGCTCAGATCGGCCAGTGCGGCGTCGGCGATGCGCGACACGGCCGCTTCGCTGTCGGCGTCCCGGCCGAGATCGATATAGAGGCTGATGGGATTGGGCAGCACATTCAGCCGCTCGACCAGTTGCCTTACCCGGCCCTCGGCCGTGGAGGTGACGGCGATCACGACGCGGTCGACATAGGGCATGACCCGGTGATCGACGAGAGCCCTGGTGTCGCCCAGGACCGGCACGCCATGAATGTCATCGGGAGCCCGGTCCAGCCGGTCGTCGAAGATCCCCAGGACATTGACCTCGCCCGTGCGCATCGCCGCCTCGATCAGGCGTCGGGCGTTACCGGTGGCTCCGACGACAACGATGTTGGGGGTCAGCCGACCCTGGCGACGTCCGTGAACAACAAGGCCCCACCACGCGACATGCAGGGCCATCAGGCAGGGTGTCAGGGCGAGAAGACCCCACAGGCCGTCCGCCGGTGCGCCGGTCAGCAGGGTGAGGCCAAGACCGGCCGCCGCGGCGGCTCCTGCGGCAGCGACCACCCGAAACAGGTGACGGGGCAGGCGCTCGCGATGGGCAAAGGCATAGGCGTCCAGGCCTCGCAGGGCGAGGAACAGGACTCCGCAGCCGACCAGGCTGGCGAGACTACCCATGCGGTCCGGCTGATCGGCGAACAGGAGGATGGCCGCCACGGCGATGGTCACGGCGTCGAGACCCCGGAAGGCCCGGGCCAGGATCCTGGCCTCGATCCGGGCGCGGGCCGGAACCAGCTGGCCGGGTCGAAAAGGTCCGCGCCGGGCGCTCGACGGCGAGCGCCGCCCGGCCCTGGCACGTGGCGCAGGCGGCGTCGCCTTAAGCTCCGGCGAGCCCGCCGGGCTTTCCACCTTCGGGGCATCCTCATCAAAGATGGTGGCGAGCGGCATCGATCCGAACCGGTAAAACGGCGTTCAACCTAGCGCGGTCCTCTGAGCTTCCCGTTAACAGGGAAAATAAGCCGGCACAGGCCAACGCGTGATTGTCATGTCGCCGCGAACAGGCTATCCAGCCGCTCCCTCTCAGGAGGAGACGTGGCCGAGAGGCTGAAGGCACCGCTTTGCTAAAGCGGCATACCCCAAAAGGGTATCGAGGGTTCGAATCCCTCCGTCTCCGCC
>Ga0187842_1000077_pt1 | contig 50214 bp, 47 predicted proteins | sample SpaLakP09_SKY_41_FD_134514 | JGI IMG/M metagenome (GOLD analysis project Ga0187842, IMG submission 134514) | Oligotrophic lake water microbial communities from Sparkling Lake, Wisconsin, USA - SP09_SKY_41 | ecosystem: Environmental > Aquatic > Freshwater > Lake | place: USA: Sparkling Lake... | reverse complement strand
TTGAGCTGGCCGATGCCATGCTCGGCCGAGATCGAGCCCTGGAAGGCGGTCACCGCGTCGAACACGATGGCGTTCACCGCATGCTCCTGCTCGCGCAGGAAGTCGGCCGCCGACACGCCCTCGGGCGCCTGCACGTTGTAGTGCAGATTGCCGTCGCCCAGATGGCCGAAATTGACCAGGCGCACGCCGGGGAAGGTGGCCTTCAGCGCCGCATCGGTCTGCGCCACGAACTCGGGGATTTGAGACACCGGCAGGGCGATGTCGTGCTTGATGTTCAGGCCTTCCTCCACCTGGGCCAAGGGAATCGACTCGCGCACATGCCACAGCGCCTTGGACTGCTCCAGGCTGGAGGCCACCGCCGCGTCTTCGATCACGCCGTTCTCCAGTGCGGTTTCCAGCAGGCCCTCGAACAGCGTATGGGCATGGGCCTCGGATTCGGAGTCCGAGATCTCCAGCAGCACCGTCCAGGGGCAGGGCGACAGCGCCTGCGGCAAATGCGGGAAGTGTTTTCGCACCAGTGACAGGGCGAAGTCGCCCATCAGCTCGAAGCCGGTCAGGCCTGACCCCGCACGCTGTTGCGCCAGGCCCAGCAGGGCCAGCGCAGATTCCAGCGTCGGGCAGGCGGCCAGCGCCGTCATCCTGGCCTGCGGGCGCGGATAGAGCTTCAAGGTCGCGCCGGTGATGATGCCCAAGGTGCCCTCGCTGCCGATGAACAGGTCGCGCAGGTCATAGCCGGTGTTGTCCTTGCGCAGGCCGCTCAGCCCCTGCCAGACCTCGCCGGCGGCCGTCACAACCTCCAGGCCCAGGCACAGCTCGCGGGTGTTGCCGTAGCGCAGCACCTGGGTGCCGCCGGCATTGGTGGCCAGATTGCCGCCTATCGTGCAACTGCCCTCGGCGGCCAGGCTCAGGGGGAACAGCAGGCCCTGCGCATCGGCCGCCTCCTGCAGCGCCTGCAGCACGCAGCCGGCATCGACCGTCATCGTCAGATTGGCGCGGTCCAACTCGCGCACCTTGTTCATGCGCTGCAGACTCAGCAGGATCTGGCTGCCGCTGGCGTCGGGCACCGAGCCGCCGACCAGGCCGGTATTGCCACCCTGGGGCACGACGGCCACGCGATGCTCGGCACACAGCCGCATCACCGCGGCCACCTGCTCGGTCGAGCCCGGCCGCACGACGGCCAGCGCCTTGCCCTGGAAGCGCTTGCGCCAGTCGATCTCGTAGGCCGACAGGTCGCCGTCGCTGAGCACGTAGTTGGCCCCCAGCGCCGCGCGAAGGGCCTGCAGCAGGGCGGCGCTCATCGGGCCGCCTTCAAACGCACCCGCACATGCCAGGCGCAAGCGGTGAACAGCAGCACGCTGAGCAGCACCTCGGCGGCAGCCAGCTGGGCGCTGATGCCCTTGTCGCCGTAGGCGCGCACGCAACCCTCGGCGGCATAGAGCCAGACCAGCAGGCTCAACCAGCGGAAGGTGTACATGCGGTAGCGCCACACGCCCAGCACGCCAAAGCCCAGCGGCAGGGCCTTGATGGCCAGGGTGCCGCGGCCGGTGGGCGCCAGCCACAGCTCCCAGGCCAGGCACAGGGCGATCAAGGCCAGCAGGATGATCAGGGCCAGCAGACGGCTTTGGCGTGCGCCGGGGGAGGGAGTCGAGAGCAGCTCGGCTGGGCTTGGAGGGATGGAGGCAGACATGGCTGGCATCATAGCCAGCATGAACGCTCTTCCCGAATCGACCCAAGACACAGCGCGGGCCTGGCTGCAGCACGCCAACGACGCCTGGGCCACCCTGAAGCGCTGGCCCTGGTGGGACACGCTGCGCACCTTGCGCATCCGCTTTCGCGATGACCGCCTGGGTCTGACCGCCGGCAGCCTGACCTTCACCACCATCATCTCGCTGGTACCGCTGCTGACCGTGATGCTGGCCCTGTTCACCGCGTTCCCGATGTTTGCGTCCTTCCAGGTGGCGCTGGAGAAGTACTTTCTGCAGAGCCTGATACCGCCCAACATCGCCAAGCCGGTGCTGGGCGCGCTGACGCAGTTCGCCAGCAAGGCCAATCGGGTCGGCTCGGTGGGCCTGGTGGTGCTGGTGCTCACCGCACTGGCCCTGATGCTGACGATAGACCGCACCCTGAACGCGATCTGGCGCGTGCAGCGGCCGCGACCGATCGCGCAGCGCGTGCTGGTCTACTGGGCGGCACTGACCCTGGGGCCGCTGCTACTGGGCGCCAGCCTGGCGCTGACCAGCTATGCCCTGTCGGCCGGCAAGGGCATCGTCGGTGCGCTGCCAGGGGGCCTGAGCTTTCTGCTCAATGCGATCGAGTTCGTGATACTGGCCGTCAGCGTGGCCGGACTGTTCCACTACGTGCCCAACACCCATGTGCGCTGGCGCCACGCGATGGCCGGCGGCCTGTTCGTGGCCGCGGGCTTCGAGCTGGCCAAGCGTGCGCTGGCCTGGTACGTGAGCCAGGTGCCGACCTACTCGACGATGTACGGCGCCTTCGCCAGCCTGCCGATCTTCCTGGTCTGGATCTATCTGGGCTGGGTGATCATGCTGCTGGGCGCGGTCATCGCCGCCTACGCGCCCAGCCTGCAGATGCGTGTCACGCGCCAGATCGAGGAGCCCGGCTACCGCTTCGAGCTGGCCTTGCGCGCGCTGCAGCAGCTGCGTCAGGCGCGTGGAGAAACGGCCCATGGCTGGTCGGCGCTGGAGTTGGCGGACCATTTGCAAACCGACCCGCTGCAATTGGAGCCGGTGCTTGATGTGCTGCTGGAACTGGACTGGATCGCCCGGCTGGAAGAGTCCGGCGATCAACGCCTGACCCTGCTGTGCGAGCCGGCCAGGACGCTGGCGTCACCGCTGCTGCAGGCGCTGCTGCTGGTGCGCACTCCGCATCTGGAAACTCTGTGGCGGCGCGGCCAGCTCAAGGATGCGACCTTGGCGGATCTGCTTGATTGAGTCCCGGATTGCATCCGGGCTACCAACTCGCCGTAGTCCGGATGCAATCCGGGGCCACGATCAGCTGTGCAGTACCACCAACAGCGCGGTCGCCACCGCCTTGCCCGTGTTCCGTATCGCATGCACGCCATCGGCGCCATAGCGCGCCGTCTCGCCGGCCTTCAGCTTCTGCACCGAGCCCGCCGCGCTGACCTCCAGGCTGCCAGTGAGCACACTCAGGTGTTCGCGCGAGCCGGGCTCATGGGCCGCTGACTCCAGCGCGCCTCCGGGCTGCACCGTCAGCTCGTACCACTCGAACTGGCCGGCCAGATCGATGGGCCCGAGGATGCGCAGCTGGCACAGGCCGTCCGGGCTGCTCATGCTGGGCGTGGCATGGGCCGCCACCGTCTCGATCGCCGGCGCGGCGGGCCGCTCGCCGCCCAGCAACTCGGACAACTCGACGCGCAGGGCATTGGCCAGCCGCCAGACCACGGCCACCGTTGGATTGGCCTGGTTACGCTCGATCTGCGACAGCATCGACTTGGACACCCCGGCGCGGCGCGACAGCTCGTCCAGCGAGAGGCCCTGGCCCTGGCGCATGGCCTGCAAGGTGGCGCCCACGCGGGGCGGCTCTAAAGCGTCTTGGCTGGCAATCGACATGGCTGGGTTTTGAGGCAAAGTGGCTTGACCTGAAAAAGCAAATCTCAGATACTGCACGAAAGTTCGATATATCGTACTATGTTCTGTTTAACGGATTTGCACGATTGTGCACCAGGAGCCCGACCATGACCACCCGCGATGACTTCTATGCGCACCTGCAGGCCGAGCTGGCCGGCATACGCGAAGCCGGCCTGTACAAGACCGAGCGCGTCATCACCACACCCCAGGGCGCCCTGGTGCACACGCAGGACGGCCGCGAGGTCATCAATCTCTGCGCCAACAACTACCTGGGCCTGTCGTCCCACCCGGCCGTCATCGAAGCGGCGCACGAGGCGCTGCGCACCCATGGCTACGGCCTGTCGTCGGTGCGCTTCATCTGCGGCACGCAGGACCTGCACAAGACCCTGGAGCAGCGCCTATCGCGTTTTCTCGGCACCGAGGACACCATCCTCTACGCCGCGGCCTTCGACGCCAATGGCGGCCTGTTCGAGCCGCTGCTGGGCGAGCAGGACGCCGTCATCAGCGACGAGCTGAACCACGCCTCCATCATCGACGGCATCCGCCTGTGCAAGGCCAAGCGCTACCGCTACAAGCACAACGACATGGCCGATCTGGAGCGCTGCCTCGAAGAGGCCAAGGCGGCAGGCGCGCGCTTCACTCTGGTGTTCACCGACGGCGTGTTCTCGATGGACGGCAGCATTGCCCAGCTCGACACCATCCGCGAGATCACCAACCGCTACGGCGCCCTGCTGGGTATCGATGAATGCCATGCCTCGGGCTTCATGGGCGAAAAGGGCAGGGGCACGCATGAGTACCGCGGGGTGCTTGGGCAGATAGACATCATCACCGGCACCCTGGGGAAGGCCCTGGGAGGCGCCTCGGGCGGCTTCACCAGCGGCCGCAGGGAAGTGATCGAGTTGCTGCGCCAGCGCTCGCGCCCCTATCTGTTCAGCAACACGGTGGCGCCCAGCATCGTCGGCGCCTCGATCGCCGTCCTCGACCTGCTGGAGGCCAGCACCGCGCTGCGCGACAAGCTCGAAGCCAACACGCAGTACTTCCGCACCGCCATCCAGGCCGCTGGCTTCGACATCAAGCCCGGCACGCACCCGATCGTGCCCATCATGGTCTATGACGCCGTCAAGGCCCAGGCCCTGAGCGCCCGCCTGCTGGAGCTGGGCGTCTATGCCGTCGGCTTCTTCTTCCCGGTAGTGCCCAAGGGGCAGGCGCGCATCCGCGTGCAGGTCTCCGCCGGCCACGATCGCGCCCAGCTGGAGCAGGCGGTCGCCGCCTTCACCCAGGCCGGCCGCGAGCTGGGCCTGATCGCCTGAAGGACGCACACATGAGCCCCAAGATTCTGATCATCGGTGCCAACGGCCAGATCGGCACCGAGCTGGCGCTGACCCTGGCGCAGAAGCATGGCTTCGACCGCATCATCACCAGCGATGTGGCCCCGACCGGCCGCGTGCCCGGCCTGCGCCACGAGATGCTGGACGTGACCGATGCCGGCGCGCTGGCCGAGGTGGCCAAGCGCCACGACATCACCCAGATCTACCACCTGGCAGCGGCCCTGTCGGCCAGCGGCGAGAAGCATCCGCAGTGGGCCTGGAACCTGAATATGGTGGGCCTGCTGAATGTGCTGGAGCTGGCCCGCCAGATGCACCTGGACCGCATCTTCTGGCCCAGCTCGATCGCCGCCTTTGGCCCGACCACGCCGCAGCAGAACACACCCCAGTCCACCGTGATGGACCCGACCACCGTCTACGGCATCTCCAAGCTGGCCGGCGAGCGCTGGTGCGCCTGGTACCACGCCAATCACGGCGTCGATGTGCGCAGCCTGCGCTATCCCGGTTTGATCAGCTACAAGACCCCGCCCGGCGGCGGCACCACCGACTACGCGGTGGACATCTTCCATCAGGCCTTGAAGAGCGGCCGCTACACCTGCTTCCTCGAAGAGGGCCAGGCCTTGCCGATGATGTATATGCCCGATGCGCTGCGGGCCACGATCGAGCTGATGGAGGCCCCCGCCGCCAGCATCCGGCAGCGCGACAGCTACAACCTGGCGGGGGTCAGTTTCACGCCGGCGCAGATTGCCGCCGCCATCCGCCAGGAGTTGCCCGGCTTCGAGATCAGCTACGCACCCGACTTCCGCCAGGCCATCGCGGCGAGCTGGCCGCAATCGATAGACGACAGCGCCGCGCAGACCGACTGGGGCTGGAAGGCCGACTACGATCTTCGCGCGATGGTGCGCGATATGTTGACCCATCTCAAGGCGGCAGCGTAGCAGGCGCGGCGGCGCTGCTATGCTGCGTCCATCATGCATCGCCTCAGCCTTCGTGTCGCTCCCCTGCTGCTAGGGGCAGGTCTTGCCTGCGATGCCCATGGGCAGGTCACCGAGGCGCGGCACTGGGACTATGTCGTCGGCGTCAACCTGAGCAGCAGCCCCGAGTACCCGGGCGCGCTGAACAACAAGACCGGCCTGAAACCGCTGTGGGCGCTGCAGTATGGCCGCTGGCGTTTCAGCACCTCGGGCGCGGGCCAGGTGATGGGTTTCGGCGAAGACGTGCAGGGGCCGGGTGCCAGCACCGAGTTGATCAGGAACTCGGCGTTTCGGCTGGGGGCTGCACTTCGCATCGACAGCGGCCGTGCGTCCAGCGACTCGGCACAGTTCCAGGGTCTGCCCGACGTGAAGCGCACGCTGCGAACGCGGCTGTTCGGCAGCTATGCCCTGGCGCCCGAGTGGCTGGCGTCCGCGGCCTGGTCGCAAGACGTGGCCGGGCGCAAGGGCGGCGGCGTCCTTAATATGGACATCGGCTACAGGCTGCGCCAGACCCGGCACACCGAGTGGACCGCCGGCGCGGGCATCACGGCAGGGACCTCGCGCAATTTGCAGAGCTATTTCGGCATCAGCCCGGAGGGATCGATCAGCTCAGGGCTGCCGGCCTACGAGGCCGGTGCCGGCTTGCGCGACGTGCATGCCGGCGTGGGCTTCACCCATGCGTTGACTTCACGCTGGATCCTGTTCGGCGCCGCCGGCACCTCGCAGCTGCTGTCGGACGCGGCGCGCAGCCCCCTGGTGCACCAGCGCAGCGGAAACTCGATCAGCCTGGGTCTGGCCTACCGCTGCTGCCGCTGGGCCGGCGACTAGGCTGAGACTAGAACGGCACGCGGCCGGTCCAGATGTCCTTGTACATCACCCAGTCGCCCATGAAGCTGTAGAGCGGGCGCTTGAACGAGGCGGGCTTGTTCTTCTCGAACGCGAAGTGCCCGACCCAGGCCAGTCCGTAGCCGCACAGCAGCGCATACAGCACGAAGCGCAATTGCCCGGTGATCAGCAGCATCGCCAGGCACACCAGCACCAGCGTGCTGCCCAGGAAGTGCAGGCGCCGGCAGGTCGGGTTGCGGTGTTCGCTCAGGTAGAAGGGGTAGAACTCCGCAAAGCTCTGCATCGCCTTGGGATCTCTCGTGCTGCTGGTGTCCATCGCCATGCTCCTGGTTCAGGCGCCCAGCGCCTGCCTCATCGCATTCAACACCTGTTCGGGCGCCTCCGTCATCAGTGAATGCCCCGCGTCGACCGTCAGCACCTCGGCCTTCAGCGCGGCGGTCAATTCCTTGGTCTGCTTCGGTGACGTCATCTGATCGCGGGCGCCCAGTATCAGCGTGCTGCGGCAAGCGAGTTTGGCCGCATCGTTCAAACCCTGGTCATAGCTGTTGCACAGCTGGAAGTCATGCTCGAACAGATTCAGGCTGGTTTGGCCCGCCTGGGTGCGCCGCATCAGCGCCCGCTCGGCGCCATGCAGCCAGGTGCCCGGGCCGGGGTAGGAGGGCTTGGGCGCCCAGGTCGAGTGCGAGAAGCTGTTGACCATGTCGATGGCCTGCAGCGGCCGCTCGCGGGCGGTGGCCAGCAATGCATCCGACACCTTCATCGGGTAGGCCGTGCCCAGCATCACCAAATGGCTGACGCGCTCGGGCGCCAGGCCGGCCGCGGCCAGCGCGATCAGCGAACCCATGCTGTGGCCGACCAAGGCGGCGCGCTCGACGCCGGCGGCGTCCAGCAGGGCCAGCACCCAGCGGGCCAGCGCCGGCATGTCGGCAAGAGGCAGGCCACCACTGCGGGCATGGCCCGGCAGATCGACCGCCAGCACGCTGTGGCCATGATGGGCGAACCAGCGCGCCAGCAGGGTCCAGTCGCTGTGGTCGTGGATGGCACCGTGGATGAAGCCGACGCAGGGCAGGGTCGAGTCGAAGGGCTTGCCGCCGGTATAGGCATAAGCCTCGATGTGGTTGACGATCAGCTTCATTGCGCCTTCTCCGCGGTTTTCAGTGCGCGCTTCAGATCGTCGAGCAGATCGTCGGCATCCTCCAGGCCTATCGACAGCCGTATCGTGCCAGCCGTGATGCCTGCCTGCGCCAGCGCCGCATCGTCCATGCGGAAGTGCGTTGTGCTGGCCGGGTGTATGACCAGCGAGCGGCAGTCGCCGACATTGGCCAGGTGGGAGAAGATCTTCAACGCCTCGATGAAGACCTTGCCCTGATTGCGCGAGCCCTTCAGATTGAAACTGAACACCGAGCCGGCGCCGCGTGGCAGCAACTGCTTTGCCAGCGCATGGCTGGGATGCGATTCGAGATCGGGATAGCCGACGCTCTCGACCAGCGGATGGGCGGCCAGGAACTGCGCCACCCTGCGCGCATTGGCCACATGGCGCTCCATGCGCAGCGACAGGGTCTCGATGCCTTGCAGGATCAGCCAGGCGGTGTGCGGGCTCATGCAGGCGCCAAAGTCGCGCAGACCCTCGCGGCGGGCGCGCAGCAGAAAGGCGCCGACGGTGCTCTCCTCGGTGAAGGTCATGCCGTGGAAACCGGCGTACGGCTCGCACAACTCGGGGAACAGACCATGTTTGGCGTGCGCCGCGTCCCAATCGAACAGGCCGCTGTCCACCAGCACGCCGCCGACCACCGTGCCGTGGCCGGACAGGAACTTGGTTGCAGAGTGATAGACCAGATCGGCACCATGCTCGAAGGGCTTGATCAGGTAGGGCGTGGTCAAGGTCGAGTCGACCAGCAGCGGCAGACCGGCCTCGTGGGCGATTGAAGAGATGTTGGGAATGTCCAGCACGTCCAGGCCCGGGTTGCCCAGGGTCTCGCCGAACAGCAGCTTGGTGTTGGGGCGGATCGCCGCGCGCCAGCCGTCCAGGTCGCCCGGCTTGACGAAGGTCGTGGCGATGCCGAACCGCGACAGCGTGTAGTGCAGCAGATTGTGCGAACCACCGTAGAGGGCGCTGCTCGACACGATGTGCGAGCCCGCTCCGCATAGCGTGGCGATCGCCAGATGCAGGGCGGCCTGTCCGCTGGCCGTGGCAATGGCGCCCGCACCGCCTTCAAGCGCGGCCACGCGCTCCTCGAACACCGCCGTGGTCGGGTTGGAGATGCGGCTGTAGACATGTCCGGGCCGCTCCATATTGAACAGCGAGGCCGCGTGCTCGCTGCTTTCAAACACGAACGAGGTCGTCAGATGCAGGGGCACGGCACGCGCGCCGGTCGTCGCATCGGGGGCGGTGCCGGCGTGCAAGGCCAGTGTGTCAAAGCCGGGGTCGGCGTAACCAGACATGGTGTCTCCGAGGTGTTGATGGCCTCGATTGTGTGCTATGTTGGCCACAAGATTCGCAGCCATGTTGAGCCATCCAGGGCGAGGAGACCCCCATGAAAGTCGTTGATATCTTGCGCGTCAAAGGCGGCACGCTATTCACCGTTTCGCCTGATGAGTCACTGGCCCGGGCGGTCACGACCATGGCCGAGAGCGATATCGGTTCGCTGGTGGTGATGGAGCATGGGGACCTGGTGGGCATGCTGACCTTCCGCGAAGTCATTGCGGCGGTGGTCAAGAATGGTGGCTCCGTAGGCACCCTGCTTGTGCGCACGGTGATGGACGACCATCCGCTGACCTGCACGCCTGAAACCGAGATCGACGAGGTGCGCCGCATGATGCTGGGTCGCCATGCCCGCTATATGCCAGCGCTCAACGGGCGCACGCTGATGGGCGTGATCTCGTTTTATGACGTGGCCAAGGCCGTGGTGGACAGCCAGGACTTCGAGAACCGCATGCTCAAGGCCTATATCCGCGACTGGCCGGTCGAGCAAGAGGCACCGGCCGAGGACGGAAAATCCTGACTTCCTGACAGCAGCTACCTCAGGTAGCTGTTTTCGATTCTGGCCGCCGTGCCATTGCGTTTGACCGTCTCGAGTGCGGCATTCATCTTGGCAATGAAGTCAGCCTTGAAGGGCACGTCGTGCTTGATGCTGTAGCCAATGAAGGTGTCTTCGCCAGACAGCTCAACCGCCTCGACCAGCTTGGTGCCCTTGAAATCGGGGTCTGACGCCAATTTTTTGGCGGTGTAGAGGGCGGCGCCGCGATCGCTGGCATAGCAGTCGATACGCTTGGCCGCGAGCTTCTTCAGGTTGGACTCGTTGCCCTTGGTTTCTGATAACTGGATCTTGCCGGCGGCGGCAGCGGAAATCAGCCGGGCTGAGAGCAGAAAACCGGCGTTGACGCCCACGGTCAATCCGACGAAGTCATCGGGGAACTGCCGCCTTGGCTTGGCCATCACCTCGGGGTTGCAGAACAGCACCACGGTTTCGCGATAGAGCACCGCTGAATAGGGGCTGATATAGGTTCGTTCGCGTTTCAGACCAGGCGGGAACAACCCGAGCGAGGCCCCACTCTCCAGATCGGCCAGCCCCCGCTTCCAGGGTCGAGGCTGAAGCTTCACCTCATAGGCGGGCTTCAGCAATTCGGCGGCCTTGCCCAGCAATTCGACATACATGCCCTTGAACTCGCCGTTCTCGACAAAGGCATACGGTGCATAGTCATCGTCGCCGAAAAGAACGACCTTCTCGACGGCGCGCGCACCGGGCGCAAGACACACTAGTGCCGCACAGCAGACGAGCGGGTGGCGCATGGCAATCTCCTGGTTGAGGCACCGTCCCTGGCGCTGGTCTCGTATCTCCGCACACCATTGCAAGGACTTGTCTTGGGTCAAGCCAAATTTTCTTCCCTGATGTCAGCATAGCGCCCAATGACCCATCGTCTCGCTCGAAAAGCCCTGCAGGAGTCGCGCAGTTTCGGTGTGCGCCGTATTCCGGCCCTTCGCCCCCTGGGCTGGCTGGCGCGCGGATGGGCCGATCTGATGCGCTGCCCCTTGCCCGGCCTGCTGCACGGCCTGGCGCTGGCCCTGTTTGGGGCGCTGCTGTTTTGGCTGGCGCGGCACAAGTTCTGGTTGCTGGCCGGTGCGTTTTCCGGTTTCTTGCTGGTCGCGCCGGTCTTGGCGACCGGCCTTTATGCCGTCAGTCGCGCACTGGAACGGGGCGAAAAGGCTTCGCTGCGCACCGCGGTGGCGGCCTGGAAGCCCAATGACGGCCGGCTGATCGCGTTCGGCCTGCTGCTTGCATTTGCCGGCACCGGCTGGGTAATGACGTCGGCCTCGCTGATCACAGGCCTGGCACCGGGGTTGGTCGATACGCCGACGGACTTTTTGCGTCATGTGGTGCTGACCGAAAAGGGCCATCTGTTCGAACTCTGGCTGGGTCTGGGCGCGGTGCTGGCGGCGCCGGTGTTCGCCTCCAGCGTGGTCGCCATCCCCTTGCTGCTGGACCGCCAGATCGGTGTGCTCGGCGCAGTGTTCACCAGCTGGCGCGTCGTCATGGAGCATCCGCTGCCGATGGCGCTATGGGCGGCCCTGCTGTTGGCGCTGACCGGCCTGGGCATTGTCAGCCTGCTGTTCGGCCTGGTGGTGGTCGCCCCCTGGCTGGCCCATGCCAGCTGGCATGCTTACCGGGACGTGGTCGACACCTCAGGATTGCGGGAGCGGCCCTGATGTTTGGCTACACGGAGGAGCAAATCTCCTGGTTCGGTCTGACCTTCGGCGTCACCGCCTTCATGCTGTACATGGTGTTCATCATCTTCCAGCTGGCGCGTGAATCAAAGGCCGGCCGCTTTGGCACCTTTGTTCTGTTCCTGGGCCTGGGCGTGGGACTGATCGGCTTTGCCGCCAAGGGCCTGATCAAGTTCTTCATGGTGGGCATCGTTGAATGAGCGCAGCCGCGCCGGCCAAGCCGCCACGACACACGCTGTTTGACGACGCCCAGGCGCTGTTGACCGGCACCCTGTTCGTGGCCATAGGCCTGCTGTTCCTGCGTCAGGCGGGCCTGGTCACCGGCGGCACGGTGGGCCTGGCCTTTTTGGTCCATTACGCCACCGGCCTGTCCTTTGGTGCGCTGCTGTTCGCGGTCAATCTGCCGTTCTACTGGCTGGCCTGGCGGCGCATGGGCAAGCGATTCACGGTGAAAACCTTTGCGGCCGTCAGCCTGCTGGCGCTGCTCAGCGAGTTGCTGCCGCGCTGGATAGCCCTGCAGTTGTTGCACCCGTTGTTCGCTGCCATCGCCGGCGGGCTGCTGGTGGGGGCGGGCTTCATCATGCTGTTCCGCCACCGCGCCAGCCTTGGCGGCTTGAATGTGCTGGTGCTCTGGCTGCAGGAACGTATGGGCTGGCGCGCAGGCATCGTGCAGATGGCCATCGATGCCCTGATACTGCTGGCTGCCTGGCCCTGGATCGACGCCCAGCGGCTGGCGCTGTCGGTGCTGGCCGCGGCGGCGATGAACTTCTCGCTGGCGGTGAACCACCGCCCCGGGCGCTACATGGCTTTCTGAGGCGGCACGCGAGGCCGGCGGGCTCACTTGGCGCCGTCGAGGGCGCGAGGCTCGAGTGCACCGTCCTTCATCCAGTATCCGCTGGCCAGCAAATGCTCGCGCACCTGGGCTCGTGCCCGGTGCAGGCGGCTCTTTACCGCCTCCAGGCTGAGCCCCAGCTGAGCGGCTACCTCGGGCGCCGTCAGCTCATGCACATCGCGTAGCAGCAAGACCTCGCGATAGGGCGGACTGAGCCGCTCCATCGCGCGCACCAGGTCCAGGCGCAGATCGGTGGGCAGCGCTGGCGCGCTGGGCATGTCCTGTGGCGCCAACTCGTCCAGGTCCTCCGTTCGGCTGCGCCCCCGGTAGAGCCGGTAGCACTCGCGTTCGACGATGCGAAACATCCACGTGGCGAAGGTGGCCACGGTGCGCAGGCCACCGATCTTGCGGTAGAGCTGCCAGAGCGCAATCTGTACCGCGTCTTCTGCGTCCTCGGTGGTCGAACAGGTGCGCCGGGCGAAGCGTTTCAGATCAGGCTGGCACACCACCAACAGGTTGGCGACGGCGCCCGAGTCACCCCGGGAGGCGGCTTCTATCAAATTCGCGTCGGCACGGATCATGGTCTACCTCTACAGATACCGGCGACCGACCATGGCGCAGGCCGGGCAGAAGCCGACAAAGGCGGTCAGCACCAGGGTGGCGGCGGTGGCGAGGGCCAGCCAGGTGACGATGCCCGTGGTGAGGCCCCCGTAGACGGCAGCGCCGATGGCGACACCCATGACGATGCGCAGGGCGCGTTCCCAATGGGGCAGGTTGCGCTTGATGAAAAACATGATGTGTGGGTCCTGGTTTGAAGTGGTTGACCAAGACCTAGAGGAGCCAGATTTCAAAAAGGATTCAGAAATCTTGCAAGTGTGCATCCGGACCTGGGACCATTGTCGATGCTGCACCCGGTCGATCATCGGGCATGCGCTGCTGCGGCGGCTTGCCGCGCAGCAGGCCCCGGTCCGTCTGGCGCTGCTGAAGGCCCATGGGGCGCCGCGGATTGTCTGGTGGTTTGCTCGTTTCTGAAAGTAGAGGCTGTCTTGCGTCGTTTCCCTGCCCTTGCACTCGCCTTCTTGCTGCCCCTGGCCGGCTGCTCCACGCTCAAGGGCGGCAAATTGCTTGCCCCCGAGCTCTTTGGCCTCGTGCCCATCGGCGAGCGTCTCTATGTGGAGCAGGGCACGGACGCCGCGAAGCAGGACGCACTGCGTGTGGCCGTGGCCCGTGCCGAGGCCTCCATCAGGGACGCCTTCGGCAGCCTTCAATCGCGCCCGGTGATCCATGCCTGCTTCAGCGCACAATGCCTGGCAGCCTTTGGCGGCGAGGGCACCTTTGCCAAGGTCTACGTCGACCGCATCCTGCTGTCGGCCCGTGGCACGAATTGGCAGTTCATCGCACATGAATGGAGTCACGCCGAGCTGTTCTCGCGTCTGTCCCTGTCAGGCTGGCGGCGCACGCCGAACTGGTTTGACGAGGGCCTGGCGGTGGCCTTGAGCGAGGCGCCGGAGCATTCGGAGCAACACTGGCAGTACCTCGTCGATGCGGATATCGCACGCCCAAGCCCTGCCGAGTTGCTGGCGCTTCGAACGCGCAGCCAATGGTCGGAAGCAATGCGTCTGTACAGCGACAACAGGAACGCCCAGCGCCGTGCGCGCGGTGAGGTCGAGATACACGCGCTCTACGCGGCGGCTGGTCATCAGGTGCGGCCCTGGCTGGCCACGGCGGGGCGCCCGGGCCTGCTGGCCTTGATAGCCGAATTGAATGAGGGGCGGGAATTCGACAGTCTCTCGAACGCGCCGAGGCGCTGAGTGCCGGCAGGGCTCTAGAATCGGCATCCGCTCTCCACCGCGCCCAGGCCGGCCTCGCCGGCAAGAGCCCACCCAGGAATCCGCATGTCCGGCAGTACTTTCGGCGAACTGTTTTGCGTCACCAACTTCGGCGAGAGCCATGGCCCGGCCATCGGCTGCGTGATCGACGGCTGCCCGCCCGGCCTGCTGCTCAGCGAGGCCGACATCCAGCCCGAGCTTGACCGCCGCCGCCCCGGCACCTCGCGCCATGTGACGCAGCGCAACGAGCCCGACCAGGTGCAGATACTGTCCGGCGTCTACGAAGGCAAGACCACCGGCACGCCGATCTGCCTGCTGATACCCAACACCGATCAGCGCAGCAAGGACTACGGCAACATCCTCGACACCTTCCGCCCCGGCCACGCCGACTACACCTACTGGCGCAAATACGGCCTGCGCGATCCGCGCGGCGGCGGTCGCTCGTCGGCGCGGCTGACCGCGCCCATGGTCGGCGCCGGTGCGATCGCGCGCAAATGGCTGTTCGAGAAATACGGTACCCAGTTCCGCGCCTGCATGACACAGCTCGGTGAGTTGAAAGTGCCGTTCGAGGGCTGGGAGCACACCTCGCGCAATCCCTTTTTCGCGGCCAACGTCAGCACCATCGCCGAGATGGAGGCCTATATGGACGCCCTGCGCAAGAGCGGCGACTCGGTCGGTGCGCGCATCCACCTGGAGGCCACCGGTGTGCCGGTGGGCCTGGGCGCGCCGCTGTTCGACAAGCTCGACTCGGACATTGCCTACGCGATGATGGGCATCAATGCCGTCAAGGGCATCGAGATCGGCGCCGGCTTTGCCAGCGTGGCCCAGCGCGGCAGCGAGCATGGCGACGAGCTGACACCGCAGGGCTTTCGCAGCAACCACTCCGGCGGCGTGCTTGGCGGCATCTCGACCGGGCAGGACCTCAGCGTCGACATCGCGATCAAGCCGACCAGCTCGATCCGCACGCCACGGGCCTCGATCAACCGCGAGCTGGAGCCGACCACGGTCGAGACCTTCGGCCGCCACGACCCCTGCGTGGGCATACGCGCCACCCCGATCGCCGAGGCCATGCTGGCCCTGGTGCTGATGGACCATGCGCTGCGCCACCGCGCGCAATGCGGTGACGTGAGCCTGCCGGTGCCGGCGATCGCTGCCCACAACTGATCACGGCTGAGCACGGCGGATGCCCAGCAGCCTGAGCCCCGAACAGTCCCGGCACACCCTGTTCGCCTGCGCGAGCCTGTCTTGCGCTTACTTTGCCTATGTCGGCCTGTTCAGCCCGTTCGCCCCGCTCTGGTACAAGGAGCAGGGCCTGTCGGTGTTCGCGCTGGGCCTGCTGGCCTCGCTGTCGAGCTGGACGCGGCTGTTCGCCCCTTACGTCTGGGGCACGCTGGCCGACCGCAGCGGTGACCGGGTCAGGCTGATCCGCTTCTCCTGCGCGGCCACCCTCGCGAGCGCGCTGGCCTTTCTGCTGCCGCTGAACGTCTGGACCCTGGGCCTGGCCGTGCTGGCCATGTTCACCTTCAATGCCGCCATCGTGCCGCTGACCGAGACGGTGGTGGCCTCGCAGCTGGTCACGCGCGAGGGCGGCATGGACGCCAAGCGCTATGGCCGCGTGCGCGTCTGGGGCAGCGTCGGCTTCATGGCCTCGGTGCTGGTGTTCGGTGCGCTGTTCGAGCGCGTCGGCATGGGCTACTTCCCCTGGGTCGTGCTGGGCAGTCTGCTTGTGATGTTGATCATGGCCTGGCGCCTGCCCGCCCATCACGACGAGGCCCGCCATGCCCATGCGCCGGCGCCGCCGGTGATGCAGGTGCTGGCCAAGCCCGAGGTGCGCTGGTTCTTTGCCGGCCTGACGCTGACGGTTCTCTCCCATGCCAGCCTTTACGCCTTTTTCAGCCTCTATCTGGACTCGCTGAACTACAGCAAGCCGGTGGTCGGCGGGCTGTGGGCGGTGTCGGTGCTGGTCGAGATCGTGTGGTTTGCCTTCCAGGGCCGTTGGCTGGACCGTGTGTCGCTGCATGGCTGGCTACTCGCTGCCGCCCTCGCCTCGGCGCTGCGCTTTGCCGCCACCGCGGCCTTCGGCGCCGAGCTATGGGTGCTGGTGGCTGCGCAATGCCTGCATGCGATCACCTTTGCCGCCCAGCACACCGTCTGCATCGCGCTGATCTCACGCTATTTCCCTGGCCGCCTGCGCGGCCGCGGCCAGGCCCTGTACTCGCTGATAGGTTACGGCCTGTCGGGCGTGGTCGGTGGCCTGGGCGGCGCCGCGCTGGCCAGCCGCTTCGGCTATGCCAGCGTGTTCTGGGCTGCCACCGTGGCGGCCCTGCTGGCGGCGCTTTGCTGCTGGCGCAGCATGCAGCTGGACCGGGTGCCGCAGTCGGCTTGACACTTCGCCTTCGACGGCGCGAACCCGAATGGGCGTCACACGCGCCGCACCCAATACTCGGGCTGCTTTCGTTGGTGTGCAACCGCAACGACCAACACTTCCGTTTCGTTTGCTCGGTAAATGACACCGAACGGAAAACCCTTTACCAGCCATCGCCGGGTGTTCTTTGATCGTGGCGCGCCGCGCGCTGGATGAGCAACAGCACTCCGCACTGCATCGGCAACTGCTTGCTCAAAGCGCAAACCAAGCTCTGGCCTGATGGCTGAGTGGTACGAAATTCCGTCGAACAGCTCTGCTTGTGCAGGCGGAAGGAATCGAAAAATCATCGGCGAGCGAGCGCACGAGCTTTGGCCAGGACCTCTTCGCCATCAATGGCTTGAACTTCGCCTCGGTCGTATGCCGCCAGGCGGTTCTCGACCTCTTCATCCCAGGCCGCCTCGATCTGGGCGAGCGGATCCTCGTGCAGGGAAACCAGGAGCATATCCACGAGGCGGGATCGGTCTTCCGGGGCAAGGGCCTTGCCCTGTTCGGCTAGCTCTTCCACTTGGTCGTGCATGGCGGACTCCGTTGACAGAACGCCAGTCTACCGCTGAGAGGTAGGCGTGCTGCACACCCACTCGCGGCGGTTGGAGTTCCACCCACATGTCCACCTGGCCATGCCCGCCGCCGCCTTTGATGCAGAGCACGGACTGTGGCGCAGCCTGCGCAAGACCAAGACTGGCGGCCACTACCTATTCAGCCATAAGGCCCTGGCGGCGGTGTTTCTCGTCAGAGTCGTGGGCAGCTCTCAAATTCAAACTCCCTGCGCTCCTGGCAAACCGCCACATGGCCAAGCGGCCTGACAATGACTGCCTTGGCGGCGGAGATCGCTTTGACGGTTGGCAGAGTCGGCCCGTTGACTGCGCGCGAGGTGCGATTGCGGCTGACGGGTTGACGAACGACGAGGGGGGTTTGTTCGAGACCTGGCCCCGGCTCCCGCAGGATGCGACAGTTAGGCAGCAGCGCGAGTTTGCAGCATAGAGATTGCATTATTTACAAAGACTGAATAGTGCTGACAACACTGACAGTTTGGACTATTTGCGACGTGGCTAACGAGTACGGACAATATACGATCCGCAAGGCCCCCTATGCTTGCGTCTGGGATGCGAGGTTGTGACTCCACTCTTCGCTGCAATACGTGCTTCAACCATTTTCCCTTGAAGTACTTAAGCGGGTGACCTTCAGCGGCGGCTGTGTCGACCAAGCGCCTAAATCTTGCGTAGAGCTTATTAAACTCTCCATCGGTCATTCCAAGTTGAGTTCGAATTTTGCCTTTCCAGATGGATAGTTCATTTGCATCAGGTGGAGCCAAAGGATTAATATTTATTGCAGAGATGCGATCGAATGTGCAACCGAAGTTTTGCTTCTTATACTGGGAAATTAGGCAGAGCGTAATCCAGTCCGCCCAATTTCGGGAGAGTTCGTGTAGAAGTTCGGTAGCATTACCTAGTAAGCCTTCAGCTTGCGCCGTTGTTACATGGCATGCATCCGAAACTGCTTGTGTTAGATTTCCACAACTGACCAAAGAGCTTTCAAGATCATAGTTCGTTGTGTATGCGACATGGGGCGAGCGAATCAACTTTCCAAGTGCGTCATCGGCATCTTTGTCCAGAAAAAATAAGCTAACAAACGGCTTCCCCCATGCTGTGGCTAAAAGATGCCCCTTTCGTCTCAGCCGGCGAAAATGGTCTAGGAGTGCTGGTTTACCACCAGTGCCGCCCGGTGTTTCCTTGATTGCGACGACGCGAATCTTGGTCGGTGATGCTACAAAGAGGTTTAGTACGCGCTCAGCGAATGGTCGATCTAGGCCGCCCTCGACAAAAGCGAATATTTGCGCGCTGGAGATCTGCATTGCGCGCAGGCCTCCGCTACTGCTATGCACTAGGCGGCTCATATTCTGAATATCATCTCATCGGGAACATTTGCCATAATTTCTGGCGAGTGTGAGGCAACAATGAGCTGGCAGCTTGGATTCAGTCTATGTATTGTCTCAGTTAATGCGTGCTGCCAATCAATATGCATTGAGAGTTCTGGTTCATCGATGATTACTGAGTTTTGCTCCGCTGTCATTGATTGAAGTAGAATCATTAACAAATGCTTCTCTCCCGAAGAAAGAAAGGCCGGGGTGATTAGCTTGCCGTCATCAAGCACAATAGCTAGCCCACTCTCATTGGTCTGAAGAGTCTTCCCTCGAGAGAAGAGGTTGTTAATGGTGCTTGTGAATCGATGTATTGGCGCCATTGAAGATTCAATTCGGCTCTCGACGTTGTTGATGTTATCGACTACGCGGCGGAGTGCATCATCGTTCGCATACCTTGATGCGAACATTCGCACTGAACCCAGAAGAGTTGCATCTTGCGGAGACTGGCGTGCCAAAAACTTCTTGACACGCTGATACGCCTGTTCCGGGTTAAGTGTTGGCCCAGTCGGAAGATCGGAGCTTATTGAAAGACTGTGATATAGAACTGCTCGCAGACCTTCTTCCTGAATGTTTCGAACTTCCTTAAGAATCTGATTGTAGTAAACGAGCCATCGTTTGTTGACTGCCTCTGCAAAAGCTTCATTAAGTCTGTCTTCGGTATTCGCTCTAGGTTCGTTCGGACGCCGAACCGAGTCAATCGAGTAGAGGCGAGTAGTCGGGAGGAAGCAATGTGACCAAGACCGTCTGGTTATGTCTTTGCTGCGTTTGGACTGTTGAACTTTCCACTCTGAGCCGGATGATCGCAAGTTTAAGTAGCGCGCGCGCTCTAAGGCACTTATGTCACCTTCTCGAAGCGAGTGCAGGAAATCAAGTGGCAGTTCTCGCTGATTTCGAAGTATTTTTCGATCCCAGACGTGAGTGATAACTCGTCCATCGGTAATGGAATAGATGTCGACTTCCGCTCGCTCGACTGGAAGACTGAGCATCAACTCAGAATCAAGCGATAGCGCGCTCTGCAAAATCTTCAATAAGGTAGTTTTTCCGCATCCATTCTCGCCAAAGAATACATTCACAGTCCTGTCGAGCATCAACTCGATGGGTTGCGTCCTGCCAAGTAAACCCTCGATACGTACTCTCTCAATATGTGCCATAAGCTGTGATCCAGGATCGTTGTGGGCTCAAAGTAGCAGGAGCTTGTGTAGTTTTCAGGACGGCCTTGATGTAGGGAGCACCGAGGACACTCTTATCAATGGCGGGCATAGGGCGCATCTGTCTTTCTGCTACCCAACGAATAGCGCTTGTCCACCGCTGGTACGGCAAGGATTGAACAGGCAGGAGGTGCATGCCGGGGGATCAACCTTGTTGGAATGAGGCGCCAGCCGGAGGGCGGTAGTGGCAAGTTCTGGAATGGCTGTTGGGCAGTGTAGGTTTCGGGCACGCTTTCAGCCTCAGGGATCACCCGGGTTAATTCGTAGTGCGCCCGACATGGCGAGTTCGGCATCGATCAGCCCGCGCGATGGTGCCGATTCGGCGCGTCCCGGGTGTGATGCTCACGCATCGCCCGCCTGAACTCCGACCGCGCGCAGCCGAGCGTCCAGCCGCGTGCGTGCACGCCCGCCGAAGTCGAAGACCAGGCCCCTCGCGACGATGCGAAGCGAGCCGAGGCGTGTTCCCCGTATGCGGCGCTGAGGAGCGGAGCAAGCTGGGGTCGGAGCGGTATTGCCGCGACTTTCACGCACCTGTCTGAGGCCCTGTACTCGGGGCCGAGTTTGCGTGAAAGCCCCCCAGCTTGTGAGCACCGGAAGGCACCCCTTGGTACCCCGAGGGGCGCTGCATCCGGGTCGCCCTTTCTTTGCTTACTTTCTTTCGGCGAAGCGAAAGAAAGTGAGTCGACCGCCGGGACGACATCCCGGCCCTTCATCGCGGAACTGACCACAAGAGCAGGCGGTAAGCACAGACCCAAGAGCTTTGGCCCTGTCCGCACCGGTTGCAGCCCATCCTCGGATTACTGCAATTCGTCGCACTTGGCCTTTTGATTGCAAAGTGCGACCCTACACTGCGCGCAGTTTGTTCAGATTGAGTCCAATTCAAGAGGGGATGACCATGCGCAAGCAGTGGCTGATTGGCGGGGTGACCGCAGTGCTCGTGGCGGGTGGTGCGACAGCGTTCTTTTTGACCAGCGACCCGGCCTCGGCCAAGTCGAAGAAAGAGGGCGACAAGCAGTCGCCGGCGCTGGAGTTCGTCGGCAGCGAGGTGGTGCGTCCCACCCAGGCCAGCATCGCCTCGGTGATCGAGTTCTCCGGCCCGCTGGTCGCGCCCGGCACGGCCGTGGTGCGCGCCAAGGCCGCCGGCACCCTGCTGAGCCTGAACGTGGCCGAGGGCAGCCGCGTCAAGGCCGGCCAGGTGCTGGGTCAGGTGGACTTGGAAGAGCTCCGCCAGCGTGTGAACGAGCGCAGCGCCTCGGCCGAATCGGCCCGCGCCCAGGCCGAGCAGGCTGAACGCCAGCATCGGGCCAACGAAGGCCTGGCGGCGCAGAAGTTCATCGCGCCCACGGCGCTGGAGACCTCCAAGGCCGCGATGGAAGCAGCCCGCGCGCAATGGCTGTCGGCCAAGGCCCAGCTGGAAGGCAGCAACCTCAACCTGCGCAATGCCGCACTGCTGGCGCCGATCAGCGGCGTGGTCTCCAAGCGCCATGCGCTGCCCGGTGAAAAGGTGTCGATGGAGCAGCAGGTACTGACCATCGTCGACCTGTCGAAGTTGGAACTGGCCGGCTCGGTGGGCACCCATGAAGTCAGCCGGCTGACGCCGGGCATGGCGGTGCAGGTGCAGATCGAGGGCGCCGACTCGCCCGTCGAGGCCCGCATTGCCCGCATCGCGCCGGCCGCCGAGCCGGGCACCCGCTCGATCGGAGTGACCCTGGAGCTGGCCAATCCGAAGGAGCAGTTCCGCGCGGGTCAATATGCCACCGGCAAGGTGTCGATCAGCGACGAGGCTTCGCGACTGACGGTGCCGATTGCGGCCATCGGCAGCACCGCCGGGCAGGAGCATGTCTGGATGATCGAGAAGGGCGCCCTGGTGCGCCGCATCGTCACCACCGGCCGCCGCGACACACGCGAAGGCCGTGTCGAGGTGCTGCAAGGCCTGACGGCCGAGGCCCAGGTGCTGGGCGCCCGCTTCGACAATCTGCGCGAGGGCGCCAAGGCCTTGATCGTGGCGACCAAGCCCCGGGTCGCCAGCGCGGCCACCGGTTCCACCGGCAACTGAATAACAACAATAAGGAGCGGCGATCATGTGGATGACCCGTGTTTCCATCCAGAACCCGGTCTTCGCGACCATGGTGATGGTGGCCCTGTGCGTGCTGGGCCTGTTCTCCTATGCCAAGCTGGGTGTCGAGCAGATGCCCGACATCTCGCTGCCCGGCGCCTGGATCGATGTGCGCTATCCCGGAGCCAGCCCCGAAGCGGTCGAGCGCGAGGTCGCGAAGCCGCTGGAAGAGGCTATCAACTCGATCGCCGGCGTGGATCGCATCCAGTCGCGCAGTTTCGAGGGCCGGGCCCAGGCCAGCGTGGAGTTCACCCTGAACACCGACATGAACCGCGCAATGCAGGACCTGCGTGACCGCGTCGCCGCCGCGCAGGCGGCCTTCCCGAAGGACGTGAAGGCGCCGACGGTGTCGCGCTTCCAGGCCGACAACGCCCAGCCGGTGGTGGTGATGGCCCTGATGAGCCAGACTCGACCGGCCCGCGAGCTGTCGATGTTCAGCGAGCTGATCATCGCCAAGCGCCTTGGCCGCGTCGAGGGTGTGGCCAAGGTGGACGTGGGTGGCATGGTGACGCGCGAGGTGCGCATCGATCTGGACCCGCTGCGCCTGCGTGCCTATGGCGTGACGCCGGCCGAAATCTCCAGGGCCCTGGCCGAGGCCAATGCCGACCAGCCGGTGGGTCTGCTGTCAGACAAGACCGCCGACGCCATTCTGCGTGTCGAAGGCCGCGTCAAGGACCCCAAGCAGTTCGCGAACATGGTCGTGGCCCGCCGCGGCAATCTGGTGCTGACCCTGGGCGACCTGGGCACCCTGGTCGAGCGTGAACGCGAGCGCGACAGCGTGGCCCGCATCAATGGCTCGCCCGCCGTGACCTTCAATGTCTTCAAGCAACAGGACGCCAACATCGTCGCCACCGGCGATGCCGTCAAGGAGGCAATGGAAGAGCTGCGCAAGCAGCTGCCCAAGGACACCGAGCTGCGCCTGATCTATGCCAACAGCGACTTCGTCAAGGGCTCGCTGACCGGTCTGAAGCACACGCTGATCGAAGGCGCGCTGCTGACGGTGGCCATCGTCTTCCTGTTCCTGCACAGCTGGCGCTCGACCATCATCACCGGCCTGACCCTGCCGATTGCTGTGATCTCCAGCTTCATCGCCATCCATGCCTTCGGCTTTACCTTGAACTTCATGACGATGATGGCCTTGAGCCTGTGCATCGGCCTGCTGATCGATGACGCCATCGTCGTGCGCGAGAACATCGTGCGCCATGTCGGCATGGGCAAGGACCACCACCGCGCGGCCGAGGACGGCACCAACGAGATCGGCCTGGCGGTGATGGCCACCACCTTCGCCATCTGCGCGGTGTTCGTGCCGGTGGCCTTCATGGGCGGCATCATCGGCAAGTTCTTCTACCCGTTCGGCATCACGGTGGCGGTGGCGGTGCTGGTGTCGCTGTTCGTCAGCTTCACGCTCGATCCAATGCTGTCCTCGATCTGGAAAGATCCCCCGAGCGAGCGCCTGAAGGGTCTGCCGGTGTTCAAGCAGCTGATCGGCGGCACCGACAGGCTGATGGACTGGATGCATGGCGCCTACGAGCGGCTGATCCACTGGGCCTTCTCGGGCCGGCGCTACCGCCTGTTCATGCCGCCGATTCCGGTCTGGGGCCGTCCGTTCGCGGCCGATGGCAAGCGAGATCGCAGCCAGGCACGGCGCCTGCGCCTGGCCACCATCACGCCGCGTGGCCTGGTGGTGATGGGCGGGGTGATGAGCTTTGTCGTCGCCCTGGGCCTGGCGCCGTTGGTGGGCAGTGAGTTCGTGCCGCAGACCGACCAGGGCTTTACCCAGGTCAATCTGCGCATGCCGGTGGCCTCCAGCCTGGAGCGCGGCAATGCCAAGGTGCTGCAGATCGAGGAGATTCTGTCCAAGTACCCAGAGATCAAGACCGTTTCCACCGTCGTCGGCAGCACCGGCGAGGGCATGGCCACCGGCCGCAACCAGGCGGCACTGAACATCTCGCTGGTGGACCGCTCCGAGCGCAAGCGCAGCCAGAAGCAGATCGAGGATGCGATCCGGGACGACATTGCCAAGATCCCCGGCGTCGAGATGAGCGTGGGCTTCGACCGCCCGGTCTGGATCACCATCCTGGGCAACGACCCCGAGGTGCTGACCCAGGTCGCCAACCAGTTGGTCGAGAAGATCAAGAAGGTGCAGGGCGCGGTGGACGTCGAAACCACCGTCAAACCCGGCCTGCCGGCCTTTGCCGTGCGCCTGAAGGACTCGGCCGTGCGCGAGTTGGGCCTGACCGCGCCGCAGATCGCCGCCTCGCTGCGCGCCTACGTTAACGGCGACGTGGCGACCTACTGGACCACGCCCGACGGCAACCAGGTCGAGGTGCTGCTGCGCCTGCCGCGCGAACAGCGAGAGCGCATCGAGCAGATGAACAAGCTGCCGATCGCCTTTGCCAAGGACGGTTCGCCGATCTCGCTGGACCAGGTGGCCACGATAGAGCCGGTGTTCAACCCCGAGGTGATACGCCGCCAGAACCTGCAACGCCGGGAGGCGGTGTATGCCGGTGTGCAGGGCCGCACCTCGGGTGAGGTCAACGACGACGTGCGCAAGATCATCAAGGCCACCGAGCTGCCCCCCGGCACCAGCTTCATGGTGGACGGCGCCGGCAAGCAGCAGGCCGAGGCCTTCAACGGCCTGCTCGGTGCGATGGGCCTGGCAGTGATCTTCATCTACATCGTGCTGGCCAGCCAGTTCGGCAGCTTTGTGCAGCCGATTGCCATCATGGCCTCGCTGCCGCTGTCGCTGATCGGCGTGATGCCGGCCCTGCTGCTGACCAAGTCCACCCTGAACGTGTTCTCGATGATAGGCCTGGTGATGCTGATGGGCCTGGTGACCAAGAACGCCATCCTGCTGGTGGACTTCGCCAACCATGCCCGCAAGGCCGGGGCCACCGTGCCCGAGGCGCTCTTGCAGGCCGGCCTGATACGGATGCGTCCCATCATCATGACGACGATGGCGATGATCTTCGGCATGCTGCCGATGGCCATTGCGCTGAACGAGGGCGGCGAGATCCAGGCCCCGATGGGCCGCGCCATCATCGGCGGCGTCATCACCTCGACCTTGCTGACCCTGGTGGTGGTGCCGGTGTTGTATTCCTATCTGGTGCGCGAGCGCAAGCCGGCGAAGAAGGCGGCGGCTGTGGTCGATGAAGGGATGGTGGCGGTGCCGGCTGAGTAGGGTGGACCTTGTACCCATGAAAGGGCACCCTGGCGGTGCCCTTTTTTGTTCCACCGACGAATGCCGTCGTGCAATGAGCGGCCAAGCGTTAACTATTGTTTCAAATGGCCGCCCGACCGCTGGAAACGAGTCGCCATTGGGGGAGGGCGCTGCCTATCATGCTCAATACTGTTCCCCGCCGAAATAGGACGCCCCATGAGTCAAGATCAAAAGAAATTCCGCCTGGTCACCCGCAGCGATTTCGATGGCCTGGTCTGCGCCGTGCTGCTCAACGAGCTGGATTTGATCGACGAGATCACCTTTGTCCACCCCAAGGACATGCAGGACGGCAAGATCGCCATCACCGAGCGGGACATCACGACCAATCTGCCCTATGTGCCCGGTGCCCATCTGGTGTTCGACCACCATGAGTCGGAGACGGTGCGCAATACCGGCGAGCGCAAGAACCACATCATCGAGGCCCATGCACCGTCGGCGGCCCGCGTGGTCTACAACCACTACGGCGGCAAGGCGGCGTTTCCGCGCATGAGCGACGCGATGATGGACGCGGTGGACAAGGCCGACTCGGCCCAGTTCAGCCGCGAGGAGATCCTCGACCCCAGCGACTGGGTGCTGCTGAACTATCTGATGGACTCGCGCACCGGCCTCGGCCGCTTCCGCGAGTTCCGCATCAGCAACTACGCGCTGATGATGGACCTGATCAAGTACTGCGCCGACCATGACATCGGCGAGATACTGGCCCTGCCCGATGTGGTCGAGCGGGTGGATCTGTATTTCCAGCACACCGCCCAGGCGCGCGAGCAGATCGAGCGTTGCACCACAATCCACGGCAATCTGGCCGTGCTGGACCTGCGCGGCGAAGACACCATCTTTGCCTGCAACCGCTTCATGATTTACGCGATGTACCCCGAGACCAATATCTCCATCCATGTGATGTGGGGCCTGCAGAAGCAGAACACGGTGATGGCCACCGGCAAGTCCATCCTCGACCGCAGCAGCAGGACCAATGTCGGCGAGCTGATGCTTAAGCATGGCGGCGGCGGCCATCAGGCCGCGGGTACCTGCCAGATTGCCAACGACAAGGCCGATGCGGTGCTGCGTGAGCTGATCGCGAAGATCAACCAAGACGGCTGAGGTTCAGCTGCTCCCGCGCCGCACGATCTCGAAGCCCAGATCCAGCTGCGCCTTGGCGACCGGCTCGCCGCGCATCAAGGCCATCAACATCTTTGCCGCCTCGGCGCCAATCGCGCTGCGCGGCGTGCGCACGGTGCTCAGCGGCGGCAGCATCTGATCGCTGCCGGTCAGGTCATTGAAGCCCGCCACGGCCAATTGTTCGGGCACCTTGACACCGAGGCGCAGCGCGGCCAGCAGGGCGCCTTGCGCCAGGTCGTCGTTGTTGAAGAAGATCGCGTCCACATCAGGGGCCTCGCGGCAGATCTGCTCGAACAGGGCGCCGCCCAAGGCCAGAGACGAGCGCTGAGAGTCCAACCACTCCAGCTTTGGATCGGCCAGGCCCGCCGCCAGCATCGCCTGGCGGTAGCCCTGCAGCCGCTGCAGGGTTCTGGGGTCCAACTGCGCCGCAGCAAAGGCAATGCGCCGCCGGCCACTGTGCAACAAGGTCTGGGTCATCGCCCGGCCGGCGTCCGACTGTGAAAAGCCGACGCTGTAGATGCCCGGCGCGGCCACCGTCTCCATCACATGCACACAGGGCACGCCGCTGCCGGCAATCAGCTGCTTGACCGCCTCGCTGCGGTCGAAGCCGGTGACGATCAGGCCGGCCGGGCGGTGCAGCAGATAGCTGCGCAGCAAGGCCTCTTCCTCCGCCGGGTCGTAGTGAGTGACGCCGATCAGGGTCTGATAGCCGGCCGGCAGCAGGCTGCGCTGCACGGCGTCCAGCAGATCGACAAACAGCGCATTGCTGAGCAGTGGTATCAGCACCGCCACGTGGGAGCTGCGGCTGGAGGCGAGTGCTCGGGCTGCGGGGTCGGGCACATAGCCCAATAGCTGGGCGGCCCGCTGCACGCGTTCCACCAATTCGGGCGCCACGGCCCGCTCGCCGCGCAGCGCCCGTGACACCGTGATCGGGCTGACGCCGGCGGCCTGTGCAACATCGGCAAGCGTGGCCCTGCCGCTGGAGCGTGGACGTCGCGTTGGTGCAGAGCTGCCGGTCATTGGTGCGTGTTTTCCCTGATATGGTGCGTTGCGACTTGGGCATAGGATAGCGCTATCCGGTCTTCCAGGGCAAGCGTGTAAACACCGCAGCCGCTTAGCAGAACGATCCAGGGCGATCCAGCATCGCCTCTTTTTTGAATCAACAGGATAGCGCTATCCAAATGCAGAGCGTGGTTGTCATGGGTGTGGCCGGTTGCGGCAAATCGAGTCTGGGCCAGGCCCTGGCCGAGGCCATGGGCTGGGCCTATATCGAGGGCGATGCCCACCACGCCCCGGCCTCGATCGCCAAGATGCGGGCCGGCATTGCGCTTACCGACGCGGACCGCAGCGGCTGGCTGGACACCTTGGGCGCCGAGTTGGTGCGCCATCCCCAGGGCGTGGTGCTGGCCTGCTCGGCATTGAAGCGGGTCTATCGCGATCGCCTGCGCGCGGCCAGCCCAGGGCTGGGCTTTGTGTTTCTGGCGATCACCCGGGAACTGTCGCTGCAGCGCGTGGCCGAGCGGGCGGCAGATCATCTGTTCCCGGTCAGCCTGGTGGACAGCCAATTCGCGGCACTGGAGTCGCCGGCCGGCGAAGCAGGCGTGCTGAGCGTCAATGCCGCACTGAGCCGCGCAGAACAACTGAACCAGGCGCTGGCCTGGGCGAAAGGAGAGGCCGCATGAGACATGACGAGGTTGTTCAAAAGCCCTTGTGGCAGCGCATCAGCGAGGGCGCGATGGCGGCCTGCCTGGCGGTGATGGCCGTGGCCGTGTTCATCAATGTGGTGCTGCGCTATGGCTTCGGCAGTGGTGTGGCGGCCAGCGAGGAGTTGTCGCGCCTGCTCTTCGTCTGGATGGTCTTCATTGGTGCCGCCGCCGCCTATCCGCTGGGCGAGCACATGGCTTTCACCAGCCTGCTGCTGCCCCTGCGCAACAAACCGCGCGCCATGCTGGCCATGACACTGCTGATACGCGCCGCCGTGCTGCTGGCCTGCGTGCTGGTCGGCTGGGGCGCCTGGCAGCAGGTGGAGGTGGGGCTGGACAGCCAATCGGTGGTGCTGGGCTACTCCAGCGCCTTGCTGCCGTTGCCGGCCTTTCTGTGTTCCTTGGCTATCGGCTTGATGGCCCTGGCGGAGTTGCTGCGGCGTGCGCCGCTGGACTTCGGCCATCACGTCGATGTGGAGTGATTGATGATGATGGCTTTGAGCAATGAGGCGCTGGCCTTTGTGATCTTCTGTCTGGGCATGCTGGTGCTGATGGGCATGGGCATGCCCATGGCCTTCGCCCTGGTGCTGACCGGTGCCGGCATGGCCTGGTCGCTGGACTTCTGGGACACCCAGCTGCTGGCCCAGAACCTGGTGGCCGGCGTTGACAGCTTCCCGCTGCTGGCCGTGCCCTTCTTCATCCTGGCCGGCGAGCTGATGAATGCCGGCGGCATCAGCCGGCGCATCATCACCATGGCCCAGGCCTGGGTGGGCCATATCCGTGGCGGCCTGGGCTTTGTGGCCATCGGTGCGGCCGTCTTGATGGCCAGCATGAGTGGCTCGGCCCTGGCCGACACTGCCGCCCTGGCCACCATCCTGCTGCCGATGATGCGGGCGCACGGCTACCCGATGCACACCTCGGCCGGGCTGATCGCCTCGGGCGGCATCATCGCGCCCATCATCCCGCCGTCGATGCCCTTCGTGATCTATGGTGTGACGACCAATACCTCGATCTCGGCGCTGTTCCTGTCCGGCATCGTGCCCGGTCTCATCATGGGCCTGGGGCTGATCGTGGCCTGGAAGCTGCAGCTGCGCAAGATCGATCTGCCGGCCGGTATTGCGCTGCCGATGAAGGAGCGCCTGCGCGCCACCGTCAAGGCCTTCTGGGCGGTGCTGATGCCCTTCATCATCATCGGCGGCATGAAGTCCGGCCTGTTCACCCCCACCGAGGCGGCCGTGGTGGCGGCCTTCTATGCGCTGGTGATCGCCTTCTTCATCCACCGCGAGCTGAGCGTTGCCGAGCTGCACGGCGTGCTGGTGCGCGCGGCCAAGACCACGGCCGTTGTGATGTTCCTGTGCGCCGGCGCCCAGGTCGCCAGCTACATGATCACGCTGGCCGATCTGCCGGGCACATTGACCGGCTGGCTGGGCGGACTGATCGAGTCGCCGCGCCTGTTGATGGCGGTGATGATGGTGGTGCTGGTGCTGATAGGTACCGCACTCGACCTGACCCCGACGATACTCATCTTCGCGCCGGTGATGCTGCCCATCGCCGTCAAGGCCGGCATCGACCCGGTCTATTTCGGCCTGATGTTCGTGCTCAACGGTGCCATCGGCCTGATCACGCCGCCGGTGGGCACGGTGCTCAATGTGGTGGCTGGCGTCGGCCGCATGTCCATGCACCAGGTCATCAAGGGGGTGAACCCCTTCCTCGTGACCTACACCCTGATCCTGATCCTGTTCACCCTGTTCCCGCAGATCGTCATCGCGCCGGTGGCGTGGATGCGCTGAAGACTCACCCCCTGAAGGAGACCTCATGAAGAACTTTCGTCGCACGCTGCTGGCCCTGACTGCTCTGTCTTTGACCCTGGGCGCCAGCCTGGCCCAGGCCCAGGACATCAAGCCCCGCCTGATCCGCTTCGGCTACGGCCTGGCCGAGGCCAGCAACCAGGGCCGCGCCACCAAGGTGCTGGCCGAGAACGTCGAGAAGCTTTCCGGCGGCAAGATGAAGCTGCGCGCCATCGGCGGCGCGGCGCTCGGCCCCGACACGCAGATGCAGCAGGCCCTGATCGGTGGCGCCCAGGAGATGATGGTCGGCTCGACCGCCACCCTGGTGGGCATCACCAAGGAAATGGCCCTCTGGGACACGCCCTTCCTGATCAACAACACCAAGGAGGCCGACGCGCTGCTGGACGGCCCCATCGGCGAGAAGGTCAAGGCCAAGCTCGAAGAAAAGGGCCTGGTCGGCCTGGTCTATTGGGAGAACGGTTTTCGCAACTTGACCAATAACAAGAAGCCGGTCGCCAAGCTCGAAGACCTGGACGGCATCAAGTTGCGGGTGATGCAGAACGCGGTGTTCCTGGAAAGCTTCAAGACCCTGGGTGCGAATGCCATTCCGCTGCCGTACTCCGAGCTGTTCACCGCGCTGGAAACCAAGGCCGTCGATGGCCAGGAGAACCCCTACAACACCATCCTGTCGGCCAAGTTCTACGAGGTGCAGAAGTACCTGACGGTGACCAACCACGTCTACGCGCCCTGGATCGTGCTGGTCAGCAAGAAATACTGGGACGGCCTCTCAAAGGACGAGCGCGCCGTGCTGCAAAAGGCCGCCGCCATCAGCCGCGACTTCGAGCGCAAGGACACGCGTGAGGAGGCCTCCAGGGCGCTGGGCGAACTGAAGGCCAAGGGCATGCAGGTCACCGAACTGAGCCCCGCCGAGACCGCCCGCATGCGCGACAAGCTGACCCGCGTCAATGCCAGCGTGGCCACCAATGTCGGCATGGAGTTGTGGAACGAGACTCAGGCGGAGCTGGCGAAGATCCGCGCGAAGAAGTAAGCCAGGGTCAGGGCAGTGGAATGCCGAGTCCCAGGGCATCGGCACTGCTCAGGTCGATGGCGAGGGTCTTGGACGCCGCCCCGGCGCTGGCCACCAGGCTGCACTTGCCGGTTGGCATCGCCGTGTCGGCGCTGAACACCAGCGTGGTCGCGCCGGCCGCATAGTTCGCCCTGACCGGCGCGGCACTCGGCAGCAGCAACGAGAACGCCCCGGTCAGGCCATCGACGGGCATGGCGGCGATTTCCACCGTCGGGCCGCCGGTGTAGGCCTTGCGGGCCAAGACCATGGCTTCGATCGGCGCTATTGCCGGCGTCAAGGTCACCAGGCCGGCGGCCAGGCGCATGGCCGATACCGGCGGCGCGATCGGCGCCGTGTCGGCATTCAGCACCGTGTTTGCCGTAGCGCTCACCGGTACGCCGGTGACCAGTGCGGTTGAACGCCCCGTCGCCGAGACCACCACGTCATAGCTGCCGATGGCCAGCGGCGCCAGCACGAACTTGCCCGAGGCATCGGGCACCGTCGATTTGACCGGCACGCCGGCCACCTGCGCCGACACCGTGGTCGAGCCCGCCAGCGCCGGCAGCACATAGCCGATCACCCGGTTGGCCGCATCGGACACCCGAGGCAGCACGCTGATCACCGGCTTCAGATTGAAGCCGCCCGAATGGCCCAGCTTGACGACCGAGCGGCAGGCATCAAAGTCCAGCACCAGGTCGGCGACTTGATCGGCGCGGACCTCGATGTCCACATTCATCTTCAGGCCGCTTTGCACGGCGCTCGGCGTGTTCAGCGCCGTTTCAGCGCCGCCCACTGGCGTCACCGAGTTGGCCAGCGGTGCGGCCGCGTCGTTGGGGGCCAGCAGCACACGCATCTGCGTGTACTTGCCGGCCGGCAGCGCGGTCTGGCCCAGTTCGCTGAGCACGCCGTTGGTGAGCGTCAGCAGGTCCACCCGCTTGTCCGTCGTCAGCGCCAGTTCGGACCAACCGCTGTCGCTGTCGCCGGCGCCATTGTTCTGATGCACGCGAATCTTGCGTATCGACACATTCACATGCTCATAGCCGCAGCTGGGCGCGTCGGTCAGCGCCAGACGCATGCTGCCCATGGTGCTGGCCGGTGGGCTGGTGACTTCCGCGCCACCGCCGCCGCCACAGGCACTGAGCGTCAGGGCCAGCACGGCAGCGACCACACCGAGGGGCCAGCGGCGACCGGTCGCGGGCATGGATTGAAGGGCTTGTCTTGTTTTCATGGATGCCTCTCGAGGTTTGAACAACGGCATCAGCGTTGCGTGCACCGTTCTACGCGGCTTTGCCGCTGCCGGTGTAAGCACCGGTAATCGCGCTCGCTGACCAGCGAGGGTGGCAATCGGCATGCCCGGAAAAGCACAAGGCCCGCTCATCGGCGGGCCTTGTGCTGCTCTGCGCGGGGTGGGTTATTTTGCCGCCGCCGCTTTCATGTTCGCCAGGCCGGTCTCGAAGTCCTTGCCAATCATCGCGTCCATGCTGACGAACACGCTCATCAGCTTGGAGACGTAGTTCATCGGCCCGTGCATGACCCAGACCACCCGAGTGCTGCCGTCGGCCTGGGGCTGGAAGCCGAATTCGGTGGTGTTCTGCGACTCAAAGGGGTCGAAGAAGTCGAGCTTGATCTGCACCTGGCTCGGGGCCGTCGTGTCCGTGATCTCCATCCGGCCGCTGCCCACGTCCTTATTGCCCTTCCAACCGTAGACGGCGCCCTTTCCGGCAGGTGCGCCGCTGTGCGTGCGCGTCATCGCCAGATCGAGCTTTTCCCAGGGCGACCAGGCGGTCCACTGGTGAAAGTCATTGACCAGCGGATAGATCTTCTCGGCCGGCGCCTTGATGGTGATCTCGCGCTTCACGCTGAAGGAGTCTGGCCGCGTGGCGGCGAACCCAAGCAGGCCAATGATCAGAACAACGAGCACGAGGACAATTTTCTTGAACATGATTTCTCCCGAGGATTCAGTGCGAGTTGATGGCTTGTTGGGTGCCCGCCATGGCTTGCGCGCCCGGGCGCAGCCTCAAGGCGGCCATCCCGGCAGCGGCCAGCGCAAACACAGCCCCGATGACGAAGGCCAGATGGTAGCCGCCGTTCAGCGCTGCGGGTAGGCCGCTACCGCCGGCGGTCAAGGCGGCGCTGCGTCCGGCGGCGAGGCTGGCCAGCACCGCCAGGCCCAGCGCCCCGCCCATCATGAAGGCGGTGTTGACGACTCCCGAGGCCAGGCCTGACTCGCTGGGCGCCACATCGCTCATCGCCGCCAGCAGCAGCGGGTTGAAGGCAATGCCCGAGCCCAGGCCCAAGAGCAGCATGCCGGGCATCACGTCCAGCAGCATCTGGCCATCGGTCGGTGCGCGGGCAAACAGCAGCAGTCCGCAGGCGCCGATGGCCAGGCCCGCCACCAGTGGCGTGCGGATGCCGAAGCGCATCACGATCTTTGCCGACAGGCCCAGCGAGAACGCCGCCATGATCAGGTTCGCCGGCAGAAAGGCCAGGCCGACCCGCATCGCATCAAAGCCCAGCACCAGTTGCAGGTACAACGCCGAGATGAAGAACCAGGCGAACATGGCCGCGGCCCACAGCACGCCGACGATATTGGCGGTGGCGACATTGCGCAGCCTGAACAGGCGCAGCGGCATCAGCGGATGGCTGACCTGCGACTCGATGAACAGGAACAGGGCCAGCAGCGCGACGGCCCCACCCAGCAGGCCCAGGGTCTGCGGCGAGGACCAGCCGGCCTCGTTGCCATTGACAATGGCATAGACGGCCAGCATCAGCGAACTGGTGACGGTGACGGCACCGGCCACGTCGAGCCTCTCGGTGTGCTGCCGTTCCCCGGCGGCGGGCAGCAGCATGCGGCACAAGACCAGCACGATCGCGCCCACCGGCAGATTGACCAGAAAGATCCAGTGCCAGTTCAGCGTGCTGGTCAACAGCCCGCCGAGCAGCACGCCGATGCTGCCGCCGCCAGCGCAAACAAAGCCATAGACACCCATGGCCTTGGCCCGCTCTTCGGCTTCGGTGAACAGATTCATGATCAGCGACAGCGAGATCGCCGACACCACCGCACCGCCCAGGCCCTGCACCGCACGTGCGGCAATCAAGAGCCCCTGCGTCTGTGCCAGGCCGCAGGCCAGCGAGGCCAGGGTGAACAAGGTGATGCCGGCCAGGAACATGCGCCGGTGGCCATACAGATCACCCAGCCGCCCACCCAGCAACATGAAGCCGCCAAAGGTCAGCATATAGGCGTTGACGACCCAGACCAGCGAGGTCTCGCTGAAACCCAGGTCGGCCCGTATCGAGGGCAGGGCGACGTTCACGATGGTCGTGTCCAGCACGATCATCAGCACGCCGGCGCACAGCACCATCAGGGCCAGCCAGCGGCGGGTGGAGGGATGGTTATTGCTCATGTCGGGTCGGATGGGTGGGCTTATCGATACGACGATCGGAGCGGCGCGCTTTCGACAAGTCGTGGCAGATTCTTGCAAATTTGGGGCTCAGCCGAGCCGCTTTTCCAGCGTGCGGATGTGAGCCCGCAGCAGGGCCGTGGGCACCGAGCCCATGCCCATGGCTTGCATGCATTGTTCAAGCCGCTGAGGACGCTCGCGCATCAGCTGTACCGCTTTGTTCAGGTCGATGACGATGCTATCGCCACGCGGGCAATGCGGCGGTGATGCGCCCGCTCAAACAAGGGGATGCCATCCACCGAAGGTACGGACCAGGGCGGCGACCATGGCACGCCACTGTGGCTCAACCCGCTCGATCGGTTCGGGCACAGGATCGGGCTGGCTCGGGTCAAGGAGTTCGAGCGTCAATCCCAGGGCGTCGATAGCGCTCAGATAGGCGCCCATGGTGACCGAGGGCTCGCCGCACTCGACCCTGTGCAAGGTGGTACTGCAGGCTGGCTAGCAGCGCGTCGCTGACAGGAGGGGCTTGGGCGGGCATATGTAGCTCTTTCTATGCAAATTCGCTGATTTGTACAGAATGAGCAACAGATTTCTTAACATTCCACGATGTTTACCGCCAACCCCCCACGGGCCGTTTCCTTGTACTTGGTCATCATGTCCGCGCCGGTGTCGCGCATCGTCTTGATGACCTTGTCGAGGCTGACAAAGTGGGTGCCGTCGCCGCGCATGGCCATGCGGGCGGCGTTGATGGCTTTCACCGAGGCGATGGCGTTGCGTTCGATGCAGGGGATCTGCACCAGGCCGCCGACCGGATCGCAGGTCAGGCCCAGATGGTGCTCCATGCCGATCTCGGCGGCGTTTTCCACCTGCTCGGGTGTGCCGCCCATGACCTGGCACAGCGCGCCGGCGGCCATCGAGCAGGCCACGCCGACCTCGCCCTGGCAGCCGACCTCGGCGCCGGAGATCGAGGCGTTTTCCTTGTAAAGGATGCCGATCGCCGCGGCGGTGAACAGGAAGTCATAGACCCCGCGCTCGGTGGCACCGGGCACGAAGCGGGTGTAGTAGTGCAGCACCGAGGGCACGATGCCGGCGGCGCCGTTGGTCGGCGCGGTGACGACCCGGCCGCCGGCCGCGTTCTCCTCGTTGACGGCCAGCGCGTAGAGGTTGACCCAATCCATCACCTGCAGCGGGTCACGCAGCGCCGCCTCGGGGTTGGACGTGAGGTCGCGGTACAGCTGCGCGGCGCGGCGCTTGACCTTGAAGCCACCGGGCAGGATGCCCTCGGTCTTGCAGCCGCGCACCACGCACTCCTGCATGACCTTCCAGATGCGCATCAGGCCGGCCTCGGTCTCGGCGTCGCTGCGCCAGTGGCGCTCGTTGCGGCGCATCAACTCGGCGATGCTGACGCCATGTTCGGCGCACAGGCGCAGCAGGTCGTCGCCGCTGTGGAAGGGGTAGGGCAGGACGGTGGTGTCGGGGGCGATGACCTTCTGCTTGCTGCCGTCGCTGGCCACCTCGTCGCTGACGACGAAGCCGCCACCGACCGAGTAGTAGGTGCGCTCCTGCAGCAGCTCGCCCTGCGCGTCGTAGGCCGCGAAGCGCATGCCGTTGGCATGGAAGGGCAGGCTCTGGCGGCGGAAGAACACCAGGTCCTTGGCCTCGTCGAAGGCGACTTCGTGCTCGTTCAGCAGGCGCAGCTTTGAGCCTTCGCGAATGCCAGCCAGGATCTGCGGCACGGCCTCGACATCGACCGTGTCCGGCTCATGGCCGGCGAGACCCAAGAGCACCGCCTTGTCGCTGCCGTGGCCCTTGCCGGTGGCACCCAGCGACCCGTACAGCTGCGAGACCACACGGGCGGTGCGTTCCAGCACACCCTCGTGGCGCAGGCGCAGGGCAAACAGGCGAGCGGCGCGCATCGGGCCGACAGTGTGCGAGCTCGACGGCCCGATGCCGATCTTGAACAGGTCGAATACGGATATGGCCACGGTGTGTGCTCCTTCAGGAATCCAGCAGATGGAAAAACGGCCACGCCCCTTTTGAGGACATGGCCGCCAGATCAGTCAGTTCAGACGCGGCAGATCAAGCGTAGTCGCTGACGGGGGGGCAGCTGCAGCTCAGGTTGCGGTCGCCATAGACGTTGTCTACACGGCCCACCGGCACCCAGTACTTGACGCGGCGCAGGCTCGCCAGCGGGTACGCCGCCTCATCGCGGCTGTAGCCATGGCTCCAGTCGGCCTTCATCAGGTGCTCGGCCGTGTGCGGGGCATTGATCAGCGGGTTGTCCTCACGGCTCCACGTGCCTCGCTCGACCTTCTCGATCTCGCCGCGGATGGCAATCATCGCGTCGCAGAAGCGGTCCAACTCGGCCTTCGATTCGCTCTCGGTCGGCTCCACCATCAGGGTGCCGGCCACCGGGAAGCTCAGCGTGGGCGCATGGAAACCGTAGTCGATCAGGCGCTTGGCCACGTCTTCGGCACCAACGCCGGAGCTGTCCTTCAGCGGGCGCAGGTCCAGGATGCACTCGTGGGCCACACCACCGCCCTTGACGCCGTCGATATTGCCGCTGAAGTGGATGTCGTAATAGCCGTCCAGCCGCGCGGCCACATAGTTGGCCGACAGGATGGCCACCTCGGTGGCCGACTGCAGGCCCTCGGCACCCATCATGCGCACATACATCCAGCTGATCGGCAGCACGGCCGCATTGCCCAGCGGCGCCGCGGAAACGGCACCGATGGCGGCCTCACCGCCGATGCCGGCCGTGCGGTGTGCCGGCAGGTGCGGCACCAGGTCGGCGACCACGCAGACCGGGCCGACGCCCGGGCCGCCGCCACCGTGCGGGATGCAGAAGGTCTTGTGCAGATTCAGGTGGCTGACATCGCCGCCGAACTCGCCGGGAGCTGCCACGCCAACCAGCGCATTCATGTTCGCGCCGTCCACATAGACGCGGCCGCCATGGGCATGCACCAGCGCGCAGATCTCCTTGACCTGCGTGTCGAACACACCGTAGGTCGAGGGATAGGTGATCATGATGGCGGCCAGATGGGCGCTGTGCTGTTCGCACTTGGCCTTCAGGTCGACCAGGTCGATATTGCCTTCCTTGTCGCACTTGGTCACGACCACCTGCATGCCCACCATCTGGGCCGAGGCCGGGTTGGTGCCGTGGGCCGACTCGGGAATCAGGCAGATCTTGCGCTGCGCCTCGCCACGGGCTTCATGCCAGGCCTTGATGATCAGCAGGCCGGCGTACTCGCCCTGCGAGCCGGCATTGGGCTGCAACGAGATGCCGGCGTAGCCGGTGGCCTGGCACAGCCAGGCGCGCAGTTGCTCGTCCAGCAGCTCGTAACCCTTGAGCTGATTGCGCGGCGCGAACGGGTGGATGTTGGCGAACTCGGGCCAGGTGATGGGGATCATCTCGCTGGTCGCGTTCAGCTTCATCGTGCAGGAGCCCAGCGCGATCATCGTGCGGTCCAGCGCCAGGTCCTTGTCGGACAGCATGCGCAGATAGCGCAGCATCTCGGTTTCGGAATGGTGGGTGTTGAACACCGGGTGCGTCAGGTAGGCGCTGGAGCGTGCCAGCTCGACCGGAATCAGCGCGGCTATGCCCTTCTCGAACGACTCGAAGCCGATCACCGGCTTGCCTTCGGCGAACACCGCCAGCACGCCATGCAGATCGGCGCGGGTCGTGGTTTCGTCCAGCGAGATGCCGATGCTGGTGGCCGACGCGCGGCGCAGGTTCATGCCGGCGCCGACGGCCCAGGTCAGAAGTGCTTCGGTCTTCGCGCCCGTGTTGACTTCCAGCGTGTCGAACGAAGTTTCATGCACCAGGGTGAAGCCCAGGCTCTTCAGGCCCTGGGCCAGGATGGCCGTGTAGCTGGCCACGCGCTGGGCGATGCGCTTCAGGCCTTGCGGGCCGTGATAGACGGCGTACATGCTGGCCACGACGGCCGGTAGCACCTGGGCGGTGCAGATATTCGACGTGGCTTTCTCGCGGCGGATGTGCTGCTCGCGGGTCTGCAGCGCCAGACGGTATGCCGGCTTGCCGTGCGAGTCGATGCTCAGGCCCACCAGGCGGCCGGGCAGCGAACGCTTGAACTCGTCCTTGCAGGCCATGTAGGCGGCGTGCGGGCCGCCATTGCACATCGGCATACCGAAGCGCTGGGTGGTGCCGATGGTGATGTCGGCACCCTGCTCGCCAGGCGAGGCGATCAGGGTCAGCGCCAGCAGGTCGGCCGCGGCGATCAGCAGGCCACCCTTGGCGTGGACGGCATCGGCGATTGGCTGCAGCGCGCGCACGCGGCCGGTCACGCCGGGGTATTGCACCAGCGCGGCAAAGCACTCGGTCTGGCCTGCGGCCTCGGCCGGGCCGACGACGACGTTGATGCCCAGCGGCTTGGCGCGCGTCTGTATCACTTCCAGGCTTTGCGGCAGCACGTCATCGGCCACGAAGAAGGTCTGGCTCTTGCTCTTGCCGACGCGGGCGGCCAGTGTCATCGCCTCGGCGGCCGAGGTGGCCTCGTCCAGCATCGAGGCGTTGGCAATTGACATGCCGGTCAGGTCGCAGATCATGGTCTGGAAGTTGACCAGTGCCTCCATGCGCCCCTGCGAAATCTCGGCCTGGTAGGGCGTATAGGCCGTGTACCAGGCCGGGCTTTCCAGCACATTGCGCAGGATCACGCCGGGCGTCAAGGTGCCGAAATATCCCTGGCCGATGAAGCTCTTCAAGACCTGGTTCTTGGACGCTATTGTCCTCAGTTCGGCCAGTGCCTGCGCCTCGGTCAGTTCGGCGGGCAGTTGCATCGCATTCGCGCGGGCGATCGAACGGGGCACGATGGATTCGATCAGTGCGCGGCGCGAGGCCGAGCCGATCACCGACAGCATCAGCGCCTCGTCGGTGGCGTCCGGGCCGATATGGCGGGCCTGGAATTCGGCGCTGTTCTCGAGTTCGGCAAGCGGCTTTTGGGCAGACTTCAACATGGCAATCCTTGGGGGCGCAGGGCTTGCTTGTGGCAAGGGGCGCCAGTAAAACTCACGTAGCCCGCAGGGAGGCCAGGGGGCCGGAGTGCGGGGCAAAGAAAGACCCCGGATTTCATCCGGGCTACCAAGACGATCAGGCGTTCTTGACCAGCTCGTCGTAGGCGGTGCTGTCCATCAGCGCGTCCAGCTGTGCCGGGTTGCTCAGCTTGACCTTGAAGAACCAGCCGCTCTTCAGCGGGTCGGTGTTGGCCAGGGCCGGGTCATTGCGCAGGTCTTCGTTGACGGCGGTGATCTCGCCATCGACGGGCATGTACACATCGGCGGCGGCCTTTACCGACTCGACCACGCCAGCCACTTCCTTCTCGGCATAGCTCTTGCCGACCTCGGGCAGGTCGACGTAGACCACATCCCCCAGCGCGTCCTGCGCATGGACGGTGATGCCCACCGTGACGATGCCGTCGGCTTCAATCTGGACCCATTCGTGGTCGGCGGTGTATTTGATGCTCATGTGTTGCTCCGTTGTCTTGAAGGAAGTGAATCAGCCGCCGAATTTATCCGCGGTAGTAACCGTTGGGCGTGAACGGGGTCGAGGTGACCGTCATGGGCACGCGCTTGTCGCGAACGATCGCGAACACGGCCGTGCCCTGCGCGGCATGGCTGGTGGGCAGATAGCCCAGGGCCACCGGCTTGTTGACGGTGGGGGCCAAGGTGCCGCTGGTGACCACACCCAGCTCGGTGCCGTCTTCGGCCACCAGCTTGGCGCCTTCGCGCACCGGCATGCGCTCGCTGCTGACCAGGCCGACGCGCTTGCGTGCGGCGCCATTGGCAAGTTGGCTGTCGATCACAGCCGCACCGGGGTAGCCACCGGCGCGGGCGCCACCGGCGCGTCGCACCTTCTGGATCGCCCAGGTCAGCGCCGCCTCGACCGGCGTGGTCTCGGTATTGATGTCATGGCCGTACAGACACAGGCCGGCTTCCAGGCGCAGCGAGTCGCGTGCGCCCAGGCCGATGGGCATCACCTCGGGCTGGGCCAGCAGCTTGCGGGCCAGGGCCACCGCCTGATCGCCGGCAACCGAGATCTCGAAGCCGTCTTCGCCGGTGTAACCCGAGCGGGTCAGGAAGGTGGGGATGCCGTCCAGCTCGAAGAAGCCACCGGTCATGAAAGTCAGCTTGGCCACATCAGGGTTCAGGCGCGACAGCGCGGTCACCGCCTGAGGGCCTTGCAGTGCCAGCAAGGCTTGCTCGGGCAGCGGCAGCACCTCGCATTGGTCGCCGATGGTGGCCTGCAAATGGGCGATGTCCTGCACCTTGCAGCCGGCGTTGACGACAACGAACAGGTCGTCCGGCCGGCGGCAGATCATCAGGTCGTCGAGGATGCCGCCTTGCGGGTTGGTGAACAGTGCATAGCGCTGCTTGAAGACACCGAGGTCGATCACGTCGACGGGGACTATGGTTTCCAGCGCAGCTGAGGCGCCTGCGCCGATCAGGCGGACCTGGCCCATGTGGGAGACGTCGAACAGACCCGCGGCGGCGCGAGTGTGCTTGTGTTCGGCCATCACGCCGGCCGGGTATTGCACCGGCATGTCGTAGCCGCCGAAGGGCACCATCTTGGCGCCGAGTTCGATATGCAGCGCGTGCAAGGGGGTCTTGAGGAGGTCAGCAGCAGACATAGGTGAGATTCCGAGGGCAAACTGTTCAACCACCGAATTTCGGTGGGGGAATGCCCTCGCTGTCCGCTTTACCTGAGAGATTGGCCGGTCCATGGTGGAACCAGCTTGCCCCTTCGGTGGATGGGCTCGAAACCCATCTCTCTCCAGTGAGGAACGCCCAGATCAGGGCGCTTCATCAGTCCTTTTGCCTGAGCGTTCGAAGCCGTGCTTGTGCCACCTGCCTCTGCGCCTTCGGCGGCTCTCATATAGAGAACTCTCTCCTGACGAGCGGCGATTGTAGCCTCAAGTCCGGCTCGGGTATGCTGGGCCGACACCACCTGGCGAACCCATCTTGGAACATCTGATTGCGTTGCTGATTGAACATGGCGTCGGCCTGGTTTTGCTCGTCACGCTGGCTGCGCGGCTGGGTGCTCCGGTGCCGGCCTCGCCGTTCCTGGTCGTCGTCGGCGCGTTGACGGTGGGCGGGCAGATCTCGCTGCCCGGCGCCTTCATCGCCTCGATGCTGGCCAATATCCTGGGCGACGGCGCCTGGTTCCTGGCCGGCCGCAGCTATGGCTACCGGGTGCTGAAGCTGCTGTGCCGCATCTCGCTGTCGCCCGACTCCTGCGTGCGCCAGAGCGAGGCCTTCATCACCCGCTGGGGCGGTGCGTCGCTGATCGCCGCCAAGTTCCTGCCCGGCATCTCGGTGGTGGCGCCGCCGATGGCCGGCGCCCTGGGCATGTCGAATCGCGCCTTCCTGGCCTTCGAGAGCCTGGCCGCGGCGATCTGGACGCTGTTGTTCCTGGGCCTGGGGGTCGGCTTCAGCGGCCAGATCCAGCAGATCCTCGAGTTGCTGACCGGCATGGGCAAGGTGGCGCTGGTCGCGATTGCAGTGCTGCTGCTGGTGTTCGCCGCGCAGCGCTATCTGCGCCGGCGCATGTTCCTGCGTGATGTGGCGATGAAACGCATCAGCGTCGCCGAGTTGCGCGACTTGATGGCGCAAGACCCGGCCCCGCTGGTGATAGACGTGCGCTCGGCCGCGGGCCGCGAGATTGACCCGCGCTCCATCCCGGGCGCCTTGGCCGTCGAGCTCGACCAGGTACAGCGCCGCGCCGCCGAATGGCCCGCAGGGCGCGAGATCGTGCTCTATTGCAACTGCCCCAACGACGCCTCGGCGGCCCGCGCCGCTGGTCTGCTGGCCAGGCAGGGCCTCACCCGGGTTCGGCCACTGGCCGGCGGGCTGGACGCCTGGGCCGAGGCCGGCCATCCGCTGGAGCGCAGCGAGGTTGCTGCCGGCCGGGTGACAATGACGCCCGATCCGACTTCCTGAGCTCAGCCTTCCCCGGATGAACCTGCCCCTCTTTCACGCCCTGGCGCGACGGCTGATCGGCGCCCTCGCAGCCGCGTTGCTGCTGCAAGCGCCGGTCCAGGCCCAGCCCGCCATCGCCGCCGCCTCCGACCTGAAGTTCGCGCTGGACGAGATCGCAGCCGCTTTCCAGGCCAGCTCGGGCCAGGCTGTGAAGCTGGTCTATGGCTCTTCAGGCAACTTCTACCGCCAGATTGCCCAGGGCGCGCCATTCGAGCTGTTCCTGTCGGCCGACGAGGATTTTGTCTTCAAACTGGCCGATCAAGGCCTGACCCCTGACCGTGGCCGGCTCTATGCGATCGGCCGCGTCGTGCTGTTCATTCCAAAGGGCTCGCCGGTGCCCGTAGACCCAGCGTTCGAGCCGCAACTTGCCCAGCTGCGCAAGGCTCTGGGTGACGGCAGGGTGCTCAGGTTCGCCATCGCCAACCCCGAGCACGCGCCTTACGGCCGGGCGGCCATGGAGGCCTTGAAGAGCCTCAATCTCTGGACGACGATACAGCCCCGTCTGGTGCTGGGCGAGAACGTCTCGCAGGCGGCACAGTTTGCCGTGTCGGGCTCGACCCAGGCGGCCATCTTTGCCTACTCGCTGGCGCTGGCGCCGCAGTTCGGCCGTGCGGGCAATGCGGTGCTGATTCCCGAGACCCTGCATCAGCCGCTGCGCCAGCGCATGGTGCTGACCCGCAAGGCCGGCGCGGTGACCGAGGCCTTCCATGCCTATCTGCAGCAGCCTGCGGCCCGCGCGGTGTTTGTGCGGCACGGTTTTGCGCTGCCGGGCGAGCAATAGGCATGGACTGGCAGGCGCTGCGCCTCTCCGTCTGGCTGGCCCTGGCCACCGCCCTGATCCTGCTGCCGCTGGGCGTGCTGGCCGGGCGCTGGCTGGCCAGCAGCCGCCACCCGCTGCGGCCGCTGGCGGAGGCCCTGCTGGCGCTGCCGCTGGTGCTGCCGCCCACGGTGCTGGGCTACTACCTGCTGGTGGCCATGGGTGGCGCCTCACCGCTGGGCCAGCTGTATCAGCAGCTGACCGGCCAGACCTTAGCGTTCTCGTTCGGCGGCCTGCTGCTGGCCAGCCTGATCTTCAACATCCCGTTCGCGCTGATGCCGATGCAGCGTGCCTTCGAGGCCATTCCGGCCGAGTTGTACGACGCCGCCCGCAGCTGCGGCCTGTCCACCTGGCGCACGCTGTGGCATATCGAGCTGCCGCTGGCCTGGCGCGGCATTCTCAGCGGGCTGATCATGACGGCCGCGCATACGCTGGGCGAGTTCGGCGTGGTGCTGATGGTCGGCGGCAGCATACCGGGCGAGACCAAGACCATTGCCATCTCCATCTACGACTCCGTGCAGGGCTTCGACATGCAGGCCGCGGGCCTGATGTCGGCCACTCTGCTGGCGGTGTCGCTGGCCACCTTGCTGAGCACGGCCTGGCTGACGCGCCGGCGCGGGCCGGGACCGCGCGGATGAGATCGGATCCTCGATGCTGAAGCTCGAACTGCAGCAGGCCGGCCCGATCGCGCTGAACGTGCGGTTGCATTGCGCACAGGGCGAGCTGCTGGCCCTGGTCGGACCGTCGGGCAGCGGCAAGACCAGCGTGTTGCGGGCGATCGCCGGGCTGCTCGATGTGGCACAGGGGCGTGTCGAACTGGGCGACCAGGTCTGGCTGGACACCGCACGCGGCGTCAAGGTACCGGCCGAGCGGCGGCCGGTGGGCATGGTGTTCCAGCACTATGCATTGTTCCCGCATCTCAGCGCCCTGGACAATGTCCGCCTGGCGCTGCCGCGTGGCGCCGATGGCCGCAACGGCAAGGACGCCGCCCACCGCCTGCTGCAGGACATGCAGCTGGACGGCCTGGCCGCACGCCGGCCGCACCAGCTCTCAGGCGGCCAGCGGCAGCGCGTGGCCCTGGCCCGCGCGTTGGCGCGCAGCCCGGGCGTGCTGTTGCTGGACGAGGCCTTTGCCGCCGTCGACCAGCCGACCCGCCAGGCCCTGTACGACGAGCTGATCAAGCTGCGCGAGCGGGTGGGCGTGCCCATCGTGATGGTCACCCACGACCTGCGCGAAGCGCGCCTGCTGGCCGACCGGATGTGCATCATCGAGGGCGGACAGACCCTGCAGGACGGCCCGCCGGAGCAGCTGATGTCACGCCCGCGCAATGCCCGCGTGGCCGCGCTGGTGGGGCTGCGCGACATCCATGCGGGCGTGTTCCACAAGGCCGGCCCTGGCCACGCCAGGCTGCGCTGGGGCGACGACCAGGCCGGCCTGGACCTGCACACCGCCGACAAGGGCCGCCTGGACGACGGCACGCCGGTGCGCTGGGTGATTGCCGGCGAGCATGTGCAGGTGCACCTGCGCCCGCCCGAGGGGCCCAATGCGGTGGCCTGCACGCTGGAGCGCAGCCGCAGCCTGGGCGAGATCACCACCATCGAATGCCGGCTGCAAGTGGCGCCCCATGCCTTGATGCACCTCGAGCTGACGACACGCTACGCCCGCCAGTTGGCCCTGGTGCCGGGCAGTCCGCTCTTTTTGCAGCTTGCGCCACAGGGCATACACATCATGCCGGTCAAGAAGCCTTGAGAGCTCAAGCCACCTGCCAGGCCTTGGCGCGCAGCAGCAGGCGCTCGAACATCAGGTCCACCGTGATCGCCAGCAGGCCCACCAGCAGCGCGCCCTGGATCACATAGGCGGTGTTGAAACCGCTCAGGCCGATGATGATGGGCGAGCCCAGCGTCTTGGCGCCAACGGTCGAGGCAATCGCCGCCGTGCCGATATTGATCACCACCGAGCTGCGCACGCCGGCCAGCAGCACCGGCAGGGCCAGCGGCAGCTCGATGCGGCGCAGCAATTGGCCGGGGCTCATGCCGGCGCCCAGCGCTGCCTCGCGGACCTCGGGCGCCAGCGCATCAAGCCCGGCCAAGGTGGCCTGGACGATGGGCAGCAGGCCGTACAGTGCCAGCGCCAGCAGGGCCGGCGCCGCGCCGAAGCCGATCAGCGGCACGGCCAGCGCCAGCACGGCCACCGGCGGAAAGGTTTGGCCGACGGCGACGACGCGTTCGACCAGGCGACGGAATGGGCGACCGGCCGGCCGGGTGACGGCCACGGCAAGGCCTGTGCCGACCACCGTGGCGGCGGCACTCGACAGCGCTACGATGGCCAGGTGCGCCCAAAGCAGCGCGGCGAACGAGTCCTGCTCGTACAGCGGTCGATCCAGTTCGGGGAACAGCGCCGCGAAAAATGGCTTCAGCTCAGCCATGCCCAGCACCAGCAGGGCCAGCGCGGCCATGGCCCAGGCCAGTGGGTCACGCAGGAGTTTTCTCATGGCCCGCGCGGCTGCAGATCGATCCGGGTCAAGCCCAAAAAGGTGGCCACCTCGGGGCTTGCGGGCCGGGTGATCAATTCCAGCGGCGTGCCGCTCTGCAGCAGCCGGCCGCCATCGAGCAGATGGATGCGGCTGGCCAGGCTCAGCGCCTCGTTGAGGTCATGCGTGACCATGACGATGGTCTTGCCCGAGGCGCGCTGGATCTGCGCCAGCTCGACCTGCAGCGCCCCGCGTGTCAACGGGTCGAGCGCGGCAAAGGGCTCGTCCAACAGCAGCAGGTCCGGGTCGGCCGCTAGCGCGCGGGCCACGCCGACGCGCTGCTGCTGGCCACCCGACAGCTGGTGCGGGTAGCGCTCGCGCAGGCCCTCGTCGAGGTGCAGCAAGGCCATCAATTCATCGGTGCGCGCAGTGATCCGAAGGGCGGGCCAACGCAGCAGCTGCGGCACGGTGGCGATGTTCTGCGCCACGGTCCAATGCGGGAACAGGCCGGTGGACTGGATCACGTAGCCGATACGCCGGCGCAGCGCCTCCGGTGCCTGCTCATGCACCGGGCGGCCGCCGACCAGCACCTGGCCACGGTCTGGCTCCAGCAGACGGTTGACCATGCGCAGCAGGCTGGACTTGCCGGCGCCCGACGGGCCGATCAGCATCGCGAACTCGCCCGGCGCGATGTGCAGCGACAGATCATCGATGACGCGCCGGCCGCCGAGCCTCATGCCGACTTGCCGGAACTCGATCATCGCGCCAGCACCTCGGCCACGCCTTTGAAAAGGGCATCGACCAGCAGGGCCAGCGCCAGCACCGGCAGCACGCCGAGCAAGACCAGATCGGCGGCACTGCTCAGCAGGCCCTGGAAGATCAAGCTGCCCAGGCCGCCCGCACCAATCAAGGCCGCGACCACGGCCAGGCCCACCGTCTGCACAGCGGACACGCGCAGTCCGGCGATCAGCAGGGGCAGGGCGATCGGTAGCTCGACGCGCCAGAAGATCTGTGCCGCCGTCATGCCCATGCCACGAGCGCTGTCCAGCACGGCGGCGGGCACCTGCTGCAGGCCCGCGGCCGTGCTGCGAACAATGGGCAGCAGGCTGTAGAGCAGCAGCGCGAGCACGGCCGGCGCCAGGCCAATGCCGGCCAGGCCCCACCCGGCGAGCAGGGGCCAGGCAGCAGCCAGCAGCGCCAGCGGAGCGATCAGCAGGGCAAACAGGGCGATCGAGGGAATGGTCTGTATCAGGTTCAGCAGCGGGAACAGTGCCTGCCCGAGGCGCCGGCTGCGCGCCGCCGCAACACCCAGCGGCAGGCCGATCAACAGGGCCGGCAGCAGCGTGGTCAGCACGATCTGCAGATGGCGCAGCAGCGCGTCATGGAACAGCTCCTGACGGTTGGCGTACTCCTTCATCAATGCCAGCTGATCCAGAGAGCCACCGGCCAGCAGAACGGCGAGACCACCAGCCAGACCTGCTGCGACGAGAGCTGCGATCCAGCCCAGCATGGCATCCGCGATCGCCAGCAAGCAGACTGCCGCCAGCACCCAGAAGCCTGCACCGAGCGAGGTGCGGGCCAGCGGAGCGCCTTCGGCCAAGTGCGTGGCGGCGTCACCGGCGGTCCACAGCAGCCCGAGCAGCAGTGCTGCATCGCCGGCTGCAGACGCCAGCTGCCAGCGCCGCGAAAGCGGCATGAAGAGACTGACGAGAAGCAGCAGAACGGGCAATGCCAGCAGCACAGGCGCCAGTTCGGTCAGCGCAATGCCCCGTCCGCTGGCGAGCCGGTTCGGCGCATGGCTGAGAAAGCTCAGGCCCAGCGCCGCCGCCAGGCCCAGCACCATCAAAGCCGCCTGCACGGGATTGCGCGGCCTATTTGACAAAGCCCTTGGCCTTCAGATACGTGGCGGCCACCTGCTTGGCGTCCTGGCCTTCAACAGCGATGCGGGCATTGAGCATCTGCAGGGTCGGGCCGTCCAATGACTTGAACACCGGCGCCAGCAACTCCTTGATGCGCGGGTACTGCGCCAGCGTCTCGGCGCGTATCACCGGTGCCGGGGCATAGACCGGCTGCACGCCCTTGGGATCGCCGAGCACCACCAGGCCCAGCGCGGCCAGCGAGCCGTCGGTGCCATAGGCCATCGCGCCATTGACGCCCGAGGTTTTCTCGGCCGCGGCCTTGATCGTCACCGCGGTGTCGCCACCGGCCAGTGTCAGCAGCTGGTTCTGGGCCAGCTTGAAGCCATAGGCGGCCTGGAAGGCGGGCAGGGCGTCCGAGCGTTCGATGAACTCGGCCGAGGCCGCCAGCTTGAACTGGCCGCCGGCCGTGATCCAGCGGCCAAACTGCTCCAGATTGGTCAGTTGATGGGCCTTGGCCAGATCCTGGCGCACGGCGATGGCCCAGGTGTTGTTGGCCGGTGCCGGCTCCAGCCAGACGAGGCGGTGCTTCTCCAGGTCCAATGCCTTGACGCGTTCATAGCCGTCCTTCGCGCTCTTCCAGGCCGGGTTCTTCTCGTCGGCAAAGAAGAAAGCACCGTTGCCGGTGTATTCGGGATAGAGGTCGATCTGGCCGGCGGTCAGCGCCGTACGCACGATCTTGGTGGCGCCCAGTTGCAGCCGGTTCTCGGTCTTGATGCCGCCCGCCTGCAAGACCTGCAGCATGACCTGACCCAGCAGTGCCCCCTCGGTGTCGATCTTGGAGGCCACGCGCACCGCGGGCTGTGCCTGCGTCAGGCTGGCGCCCAGCATGATCACCAGTCCCGACAAATACCCCCCGATACTCAACTTCATCGCATGTCTCCGCAGCCTTGGCCGCCCATCATAGGTCGAAGGCACGCCCCGATGAACGATGCCTCGGGCCGTCATCGATCTGTCATCACCAGACGCCTCAATTCGTTTAAACTATATTTCCATTAAGATTGAAATATAGAACGACTGACACCCTTCTGGAGCGGTGATCCATGACGGAAAAAATCTACAAGGTGCTGTTTCTGTGCACCGGCAACTCAGCGCGCTCCATCCTCGCCGAGGGCCTGATGAGGCATCTGGGCGGTGCACGCTTCGAGGTTTTCTCGGCCGGCAGCCATCCGGCAGGCGCGGTGAATCCGCTGGCGTTGCAGACGCTCTCAAGGCTGCACATTCGGATCGACGGCTTTCGCAGCAAGAGCTGGGACGAGTTCGCTGGGGCAGGGGCGTCCGATCTGGACTTCGTCTTCACGGTCTGCGACAACGCGGCGGGCGAGGTCTGCCTGGTCTGGCCGGGCCAGCCGATGACCGCTCACTGGGGCGTGGAAGACCCGTCCATAGTGCAAGGCGCGGATGACGTGAAACTACGTGCCTTCATGGACACCGCACTGATCCTGAAGCGGCGCATAGAGCTGATGCTGGCGCTTGCGCTGGATCGTCTGGGCGCAATGTCCCTGCAGCAGGAGCTGCACCAGGTCGGCAAGTCCTGACCCCAATGATGACGAACCTCTCATGACCTCACACATTCTGATTCTCTGCACCCACAACTCGGCGCGCAGCGTGCTGTCCGAGGGCATGCTCAACCATCTGGCGGCCCGGCAGGGCCGAGATGTGGTCGCGCACAGCGCCGGCAGCGCCCCTAGCGGCCGCCTCAACCCGTTTGCCATCGAAGCGCTGAACAACGCGGGCATTGCAACCAAAGGCTACCGCAGCAAGAGCTGGGACGAGTTCACGGCGCCCGACTCGCCGGCGCTGTCCATCGTCATCACCGTCTGTGACAGCGCGGCCGCCGAGCAGTGCCCGGTGTTCTTCGGTGCCAACCCCGACGGCGGCCAGCCGGTCAAGGTGCACTGGGGCTATCCGGACCCCTCCAATGCCGAGGGCGGCGACGAGGGCAAGCGTCGCGCCTTCGAGCTGACCCGCCAGGCCATCGGCTACCGCATGCTGCAACTGCTGGCCCTGCCCGTTGACACCATGGACAAGACGGCGCTGCAGGCCGCCCTGATCGCAATCGGCCGCAGCTGAGGCAAGCATGAGCACCCCATTCGACAACAAGACAAGCGCCGCCCCGGCGTCCATGAGCGTGTTCGAGCGCTACCTGACCGTCTGGGTCCTGCTGTGCATCGTGGCCGGCATCGCACTCGGGCAGCTGATGCCCGGCGTGTTCCAGGCCATCGGCCGCATGGAGTACGCCAAGGTCAATCTGCCGGTCGGCCTGCTGATCTGGGTGATGATCATCCCGATGTTGCTGAAGGTGGACTTCGGCTCGCTGCATCAGGTCAGCCAGCACTGGAAGGGCATAGGCATCACCCTATTCATCAACTGGGCGGTCAAGCCCTTTTCGATGGCGCTGCTGGGCTGGATCTTCATCCGCCAGGTGTTTGCTCCCTATCTGCCGTCCGATCAGCTCGACAGCTATGTGGCCGGCCTGATCCTTCTGGCCGCTGCGCCCTGCACGGCGATGGTCTTCGTGTGGAGCCGGCTGACCGGCGGCAATGCCCTGTTCACGTTGTCGCAGGTGGCGCTGAACGACGCCATCATGGTGTTCGCTTTCGCGCCCATCGTGGCCCTGCTGCTGGGCATGTCGTCCATCATCGTGCCCTGGGACACGCTGATCACCTCGGTCGTGCTCTACATCGTCATTCCGGTGGCGATTGCCCAGCTCGGGCGCAAGGTCCTGCTGTCCAAAGGCCAGGCCAGCTTCGACGCGACGCTGGCCCGGATCGGCCCCTGGTCGATCGCGGCGCTGCTGGCCACGCTGGTGCTGCTGTTCGCTTTCCAGGGCGAGGCCATCATCAAGCAGCCGCTGGTGATCGCGATGCTCGCCGTGCCCATCCTGATCCAGGTGTTCTTCAACTCGGGCCTGGCCTACTG
>Ga0187842_1000076_pt1 | contig 50491 bp, 31 predicted proteins | sample SpaLakP09_SKY_41_FD_134514 | JGI IMG/M metagenome (GOLD analysis project Ga0187842, IMG submission 134514) | Oligotrophic lake water microbial communities from Sparkling Lake, Wisconsin, USA - SP09_SKY_41 | ecosystem: Environmental > Aquatic > Freshwater > Lake | place: USA: Sparkling Lake... | reverse complement strand
GGGCGCCACATTACCCACGGTCACGCTCTTGATGCCGGCGGTGTGCGTGCCATCCTCGTCCAGCACCTGGAGCTGAACAGTGCGCAGGGTGCCGCCATTGCCGCCATCGGCGAACACATGGTTGACGACGCCGCCACCGGCCAGCAGGGCCGCGAACTCGGCCGGCGTGTACTCCTGGATGGCGCTGCCGTCGCCCCAGTTGAGGCGGAACAGGGTTGGCGTGTCGGTGCCCGGATCGACCAGGGCGCCCAGTGTCAGCGCATAGCTGCTGCCCTCGTCGACCGTGTTGGCGCCGTTGAGCGGCGCGGCGGGTGCCACGTTCTGCACCGTCAGATTGTGCTGGCCGGCGACCAGGAAGGTGCCATCCTCATTCACCAGATCGACGGTGACCGAGCGGGGCGTGCCACCGATATTGCCATCGGCATAGACATGGCTGAACTGGCGATTGGCCGGCATGTCGGCCGCGGCAACGATCACCGAGCTGCCATCCCCCCAGTGGAGGCGGTATTCGCTGACCACGTCGGTACCGCTGTCATTCGGATTGCCCAGCGTGACGATGTAGTTGGAGCCTTCGTTAACCGAGCCTCCGCCGGACACGCTGATCGTCGGGGCCACGTCATTGACGGTGACCAGGAACTTGTCGTTGCCCTGCTGGGCACCGGAGTCGTCCACAGTGACGCTGACTTCAAACGGCGTGACCCGGTTGTCGGCGAAATAGTGGCCGATATTGAAGCTGGTGGCCGCGCCGCTGATGCCGAAGACCTGCGGCGTCGTGCCATCACCCCAGTCCACCGTCACCGTGCGGCCTACGGGGTCCTGATCGCTCGGGTCGGTGAAGTTGATGGTGCGCGAGAAGAACACACCCTCCAGCGCGGTGGTGTCGGCACCGGCGTTGACGATGATGACTTCGGCCGGCGCACTGACGGTGACGTTGCGGGTGCCGGCGGTCGGGAAGGTGCCGTCCTCGTCGGTCACCCCGACGACGATGGCGAAGCTTCCCACCGTGGCATAGGTATGGGTAAGCTGCCGGTTGCCCGGCAGGTCGACCACATTGACCAGTTGCGGCGGTGTGCCGTCGCCCCAATCGATGGTGAAACTGGTTTCGGTGTCGGCGCCGGGGTCGACCACATTGCCCAGTTGCAGGGTGTAGACCTGGCCGCTCTCGACCGTGTTGTTGCCGAACAGGCTCAAGGTCGGGGCGACATTGGCCACCACCACCTGGAAGGTATCGGTCTCGACGCTGTTGGGCTGGCCCTGCTGGTCATCGGCCTTGAGGGTGACGGTATAGGTGTCGTTGTCCGGCAGGGTCAGATTGAAGCTGGGCGTGGCGCTGCCGGTGCTGAACTGGTAGCTGCCGGTCTGCCCGAGGCTGCCGACCCAGCTGACGGTGATCTGATGCGTGTCGGTCGGGTCCGGGTCGCTGAGGGTGAAGCCGCGCGAGAAGTTCGTGCCCTCGGTGGCCGTGCCATCGACACCGGCCTCCAGGCCGGGCCCGTCATTGACATTGGTCAGCGTGATATTGGTGAACACCGAGCCGCTGGCAAACACATTGCCGTCGCTGCCGGTCCAGCGGAACTGGTCGGGGCCGTAGAAGTTGAGATTGCCCCTGTAGACCAACAGGCCGGCGGCAAGATCGGCGGCGCTGATTTCCTGGCCCGGCAGCACGTCCGCACCATTGAACTTCAGTGTGCCCGAGGCCGGCAGGGTGATCAGCTTGATCGCGGCCAGGGCCTGGCCCTCGGCATCCTCGAAGCCGCTGGCAAACAGGGCCTCGGTCAGCACGATGTTGGTGTCCTCCGCGCCGTTGACCACCACGTCCTGCACATTGGGCGCGGTGTTGGCGAAGCGCTGCAGGCGGATGTCCCAGGTGTCGTTGCCGCCATTGCCGCTTTGCAGATAGCCGTGATAGGCAACGACGAAACCGCCATCGGGCATCTCGACCAGGTCCGGCCCACCCTTGGGGTCGTAGTAGGCGTTGGCATTGACGGCCAATTGGCTGTCCACCTGCCGGCCGGTGGAGTCGAACTGCTGCAGCCAGAGGTCGTCTCCATCGGTCCAGCTGACGACGAAGCCGCCGTTCACCAACGGGGCGACGGTGGGCTCGCTTTGGTTGCCGCTGACCAGGTAGTTGACCCGGAACTCGCCGCCGACGGCGGTGCCGGCGACATCAAAGCGCTGGCCATAGATGCCACCGCTTGAGGTGTCCTGGCCTTCCGAGCGCCAGATCACCACATAGCCGCCATCCTTCAGCGCAGCCACCGATGGGTTGCTCTGGTTGCTCTCGATATAGGTGTTGAGGCGTTGCTCGCTGCCGTCGGGGCTGCCATCAATGTTGAAGCGTTGGCCATAGATGCCGCCGCTATTGCCATCCTGGCCTTCCGAGCGCCAGGTAACGACGAAGCGGCCGTCATTCAGCAAGGCGATCGACGGCTCGCTCTGCGTATTGAACTGGCTGGCCGGGATCGGCGAGTTGGCACGTATTTCGCCGCCAAGCTTGGCGCCGCCGGCGTCGTAGCGCTGGAAGAAGGTATCGTAGTACTGACCATCGCGCTGGCCGTCGGAGTACCAGGCGACGATGAAGCCGCCGGTGCTGCTCTGGGCCACCGCCGGCTGGTACTGGTTGCCGCTGGTCGAGGTGTTGACCAGGGTCTCGGCGCCGTCCTTCGTGCCATTGGCCGCGAAGCGCTGCATATAGACGCCGGAGCCCGAGCCGTCGCCGGAGTCAGAGCGCCAGATGACGGCAAACTTGCCGTCGGAAAGGGACACGGCGCCGGGTTCGTACTGGGCACCGCTGGTCGTTGTGTTGACCAGGAACTGCCCGCCGACCTTGTTGTCAACGGAGTCGTAGCGCTGGCCGTAGACGCCATAGCTGCTGCCATCCGAGCCGGAGTCGTCGCGCCACACCACCACATAGCCGTTGTCCGACAGGCGGGCGATCGAGGGCGTGTACTGCTGGCCGGCGATCGTGGTGTTGACGGTTTGCTGCGGGCCCAGCGGCACGGCGCCGTCGGATTGCGGCGTGATGTTGATGGTCACCGCCTGCGGGGCGGTGACGCCACCGTCGCCGTCCGAGATGCGCAGCGAGATCGTCCGGCTCGGTTCGGGATTGGACAGGAAGTTCTGATAGGTCAGGTTCTCGACCAGGGCCTCCACCGCCACCGGCGTGGCGTTGGCGTTGAACTGGACCGTCAAGGCGCCGCCGTTGACGCCGTTGGCGACAATTGTGCCGATCACCGTGCCCTCATAGCTGACATTGGCGCCCGAAACACCGATCTGCGCCGTGCCCGTGCCCTGATTGCGTATACCCAGCTGATCCTGGGCATTGATGCCCGGAATGCCGAACTGGTTCGGGTTGCCATAGGGGGTGACGTAGCTGACGTCCAGCCGGCCTCCGGCGAAGTTGGTGGAGTCGCTGTCGAACAGGCCCACGCCCGGGTCGATGCGCTGTGGCCCGAGGTTGAGATCGTTCTCAAGGAACGTGACCGTGGTCGCCAGGTCCACCAGCACAGGCGCCGTTTGGCGCGGGAAGTCCGCCGGGTTGCCAACCAGGCGCTGGAAGATGCCCGTGCCATCGCCATCGGTACTGGCCTGCCAGGTCACGACGAAAGCACCGTTGGCCAGGGCAGCCACATTCTGGTCGCTGTTGCCGGTGGTGTTGTCCAGCCGGGTCTCGCCATCGACACGGCTACCGGCGGCATCAAACTGCTGCGCCATCACATCGTACTGGCCGGTCTGGCTGTTGTAGCCATGCCAGGTGACGACAAAGCCGCCATTCGACAGCGTGGCCACGGCCGGATAGTACTGGTAGTGGTAGGTGGTCTCGTTGATGCGGAACTCGGCCGTGGTCGGGTTGCCACTGGCGTCATACAAGCGGCCGTAGATGCCGTCGGTGCTGCCGTCCTGCTCGCGCGAGGTCCAGACGGCGACAAAGCCGCTGCCGTGGCGGGCCAGCTGCACATCCCACTGATAGTTCTCGGTCGTCGTGTTGAGCCGGAACTCGCTGCCCTGAGCCACGCCGGCGCTGCTGAAGCGCTGGGCATACACGCCCGACAGCGAGCCGTCCTGCGCGGAGTCGGCCCGCCAGGCGACGACGATGTCGCCGCCGCTGAGCTGCACGATATGGGGCTCGTACTGGGTCTGGTTCTCGAAGCCGGTGCTGGTGTTTGCGCGCACCTCGCTACCCTGGGCCGTGCCGGCGGCATTGAAGCGCTGGAAGAACACATCGTAGTAGCGGCCATCACGGATGCCATCCGAATACCAGGCGACGGCAAAGCCGCCATCGTTCAAAGCGGTGATGCTCGGCTGGTACTGGCTGCCATTGGTGCTGGTGTTGACCAGCAATTCGGCACCGGCACGGGCGCCGCTGGCATTGAACACCTGGGCGATCACGGCCGAGCCGGAGCCATCGCGGCTGTCGCTGCGGAAGGCGACCACAAAACCGCCGCCGGCCAGGCCGGTCACGGTCGGCTCGTACTGGCTGTAGGGCGTGTAGTCGCTGACGCGGAACTCGTTGCCCACCGGTGTGCCTAGCGCGTCGTAGCGCTGGCCGAACACGCCATCGCCCCAGCCGTCCTGTCCTTCGGACTCCCAGACGATGACATAGCCACCATCGCTGAGCTGGGCCACATCCGGCTGCTGCTGGGCGTTCACGGCGTAGGTGTTGACGCGCTCGGGCAGGAACAGCGGCACCGGGCCGTCGGCCTCGGGAGTGACGTTGATGGTCAGCACGCGCGGCGCGCCGGTCGTGCCGTCGCCATCGCTGAGCTGCAGGCTGACGACGCGTGAGGGCACCGGGTCGGTGGAGATATTGCGGTAGCTGAGGTTCTCGATCACCACCTCGACGGCCTGCTGCGTGGCCGCGGCATTCCACTGCACGATCAGGTCTTTGCCGGCACTGCCATCGGACAGGATGGTGCCGATGTTGACGCCGCCATATCGCACATTCGCACCAACCACGTCCACCTGGCCCGCAGCACTGCCCTGGTTGCGGATAAAGAACTGGTCCTGCGAGGGCAGGTTCTCGTTCAGGTCCACGCCCAGGCTGCTGTAGCCGGAGATGACCGATACCACCATCTGGCCACCGTCGAAGTTGGCGGAGTCGGCATCGAACACGCTGACGGCGCTGTCGATCAGCACGCCGGCCGCCAGATTGGCGGCGTTCTCGCCGACGGTCAGGCTGGTGACGAGATCGGTGATCTCGGGAGCGGCCGACTTGACCAGCGAACCGGCGGTGCCGAACAGGTTCTGATAGATGCCGTAGTCGTCGGTGCTGCTGGTTTCCTGGTTGTAGGACTGCCATGCGGCCACGAAGCGTCCGCCGCCCAGGCTGGCAAGATTTGGCATGTACTGCGTGCTGACGCCGTAGCTGTTGAGCTGGAACGGCGCGTCGATCTTGTTGCCCAAGGCATCGAACTGCTGGGCGAAGCTGTCGTAGCTGCTCGAGCCCGAGGCATGCCAGGCGATCACATAGCCGCCGGTGTCCAGCGCGGTGATGTGGGGCAGGGCGTCGCTGATCGGGATCGTGGCACCGTCATTGACCAGCACCTCGCCACCGACCTTGACTCCGGCGGCGGTGAAGCGCTGCGCCACGATGGCCCAGCCGTTCAGACCGGGCGCGTTGCTCCTGAACGCAACGACGAAGTCGCCGCCGGTCAAGGTCGCGACATCGGCCACCGCCTGGTAGCCGGTGGTGGCGGTGTTGACCTGGAAGGCGTCACCCCGTGGTGTGCCATTGGCATTCATCAGACGGGCATAGACGCCCCAGTCGTCACCATCCTGGTTCTGCGAGTGGTAGGTGATGACATAGCCACCGTCGTTCAGCAGGGCCATCTGCGGATAGGACTGGTTGCCGGTGGTGAACGAGTTCGGCGGTGCGGAGGCCGGATTGGCATTGATCAACACCGGTGCGCCCTGGGCCACGCCGGCGGCGTTGTAGTGCTGCACGCGCACGCCATAGCTGTTGCCGTCGGCATTGTTGTCGTCGGACCAGGCGATCGCGAAGGCGCCGCCCGCCAGGCCCAGCACATGGCCTTGGGTCTGCTCGTAGGTGACGATGGGGCTGACCTTGAACTCAGCTCCCGCGGGATTGCCGGCCGCGTCATAGCGTTGGGCAAAGATGCCGTCGCTGCTGCCATCCGGGGCTTCCCAGGTGACGACGAAGCCACCGGTGGACAGGGCCCCGATACCCACGCCCTGGGCGCCTTCCTGCGCGCCCGGCGTGGTGGTGTTGATCTGGAACTCGGCGCCCATGGCCGAGCCATTGACGTCATAGCGCTGGCCGAACACGCCGTTGCCGTCGCTGTCCTGGCCGGCACTCTGCCAGACCACCACATACTGACCGGCATTGGCGCCCTGCAGCGCGGCAATGCCCGGCAGCGACTGGTCGCCCGGCACATAGGTGTTGACTTGGCTGTCGGTGGGCAGCAGCTTGGCGGCGCCGTCCACCTGGGGCGTGACGTTGATGGTGATGGTGTTCTGCGGCGCACTCTGGCCGCCGTCGCCGTCGGAGACGACGATGGATACCTGGCGCGAGGCCACCGGGTTGCTGGAGCTGTTGCGGTAGGTGAGGTTCTCGATCACCGCCTCGGCCATCGCCGCGGTGGCGCTGGCATTCCACTGCACCACCAGGTCGCTGCCGTTCTGCCCATTGCTGACGATGCTGCCTATCGCCACGCCGCCATAGCGCACGGTGGCGCCGTCAAAGCCGACCTGGCCGGCACCGCCGCCCTGGTTGCGGATCGAGAAGTGGTCCTGGGTCGAGGCACCGGGGTCGAAGCCCTGGCCGGCCCCGTAGCCGTTGATGACGCTGACAATCAGCTTGCCGCCGCCGAAATTGGCCGAGTCGCCGTCGATCACGCGCACGCCAGGATCGATCAGTTGCGGGGCTGCATTGACGAGGTTTTCCAGGAAGCTGACCGAGGTTTCGAGGTCCAGGATCTGCGGCGACTCCTGGCGGACGATGCTGCCCGGCGTGCCGAAGATCTGGCTGAAGATGCCATAGGTGCTGGCCGAGCCCACCTCCTGGTTGTGAGACTGCCAGACCGCCACGAAATTGCTGCCGGACAGGCCGGTGATGTCGGGGTAGATCTGCGTCGGCGCGGTGATGCTGCTGAGGTGCATCGCACCGTCCACCTTGGCCCCCACGGCATCGTATTGCTGCGCATAGACGCCGTAGCCGCCTTCGATCACGCTGCCGCTGCCGTCCCAGGTGATGACAAAGCCGCCGTTGCCCAGGGCGGCAATGTGGGGCGAGTGGCCATAGTTGGCCGGGAAGTCCTGGGTGTTGACGGTGAACTCCGTACCGACGACCCCACCGCCGGCGGTGAAGCGCTGGCCGCGCACGGTGTTCGTGCCGTCGTCATCCCAGATCACGACGAAATCGCCGTTCGCCAAGGTCGCGACATCGGTGTAGTACTGGCTGCCGGTGGTCGTCGTGTTGGCCTTGAACTCGGTGCCAACCTTGACGCCGGCCGCGTCATAGCGCTGGCCATAGACGCCCCAGCCATTGCCGTCCTGGCCATTCGATACCCATACCGCCACAAAGCCGGTCTCGTCGACGCCGCCGGTGGCAGGGTCATTGCGCAGCGCGGCCATCGCTGGTGTGTACTGGTCGCTGGGCAGATAGGTGTTGAGCTGGAACTCGCCGCCCAGGGCTGCGCCGGCCGCGTCATAGCGCTGGCCGAACACGCCATAGCCGCTGCTGTCCTGGCTCTGGCTGGCCCAGGTGATCAGGAAGCCGCCGCCGGCCAGGCCGAGCACGGCTCCATGGGTCTGGGTGCTGTTAGTGGTGGTGTTGGCGCGGAACTCTGCTCCGGCCGGATTGCCATCGGCGCCGTAGCGCTGGGCATAGACACCGCCGGACGAGCCGTCCTGGCCCTCGCTGTACCAGGTCACCACGAAGCCGCCGCCCGACAGCGAAGCGACCTGCGGGTCCTGCTGTGCGCCGGCGCTCAGCGAGTTGATCTGGAACTCGGTGCCGTCGGGCACGCCGGCGGCCGTGTAGCGTTGGCCGAATACGCCCAAGCCGCTGCCGTCCTCGCCTTCCGAGCGCCACACCACCACATAGGCCCCGGCATTCGCGCCTTCCAGGGTGGCCACCCGGGGCACTTCCTGGTCGGCGGTCACATAGGTGTTGACTTGGCTGTCGCCGAACAGCGGCCCGGCGCCATTCACCTCGGGGGTGATGTTGACGACGATGGTCTGTGCCGTGGTCGCTGCTGCCGCATCCTTGACCTGCACCTGCAGGGTGCGGCTGGGCAGCGAGCCATCGCTGCTGGTCTGGTAGTTCAGGTTCTCGATCACCCGCTCGATCGCATCGGCGCTGGCCGAGGCATTGAAGGTGACGATCAGGCTGGTGCCGTTGCCACCGCCGGCGCTGGTGCCAATCAGCACCCCCTCGTAGCTGACGTTGCCGGCGGCAAAGCCCACCTGGCCGCTGCCAGTGCCCTGGTTGCGAATCGTCAACTGGTCGTCGGCGCGAGCATTGGCCGTATAGCTGACGGTCAGGGTGCCGCCATTGAAGCCGGCGGCGCCGGGGTCGAGTTGCACCGCGCTGTCGATCAGCGAGCCGCTGCGGCCAGCGGCCTCCGACAGGGTCAGCGACGCTTCCAGGTCGCTCAAGGCCAGCACCGCAGCAGGGGCAGCCGCGGCAATGCTCAAGGTCACGCTCTGTGGTTCGGAGGAGCCGCCATCGCCGTCAAACAGGCGGAAGGCAATCGTGCGGCTGCCGACCGGCGCCGAGCCGGCGTTGTACTGGTAGGTGATGTTCTCGGCCACGGCCCGGGCCAGATCGGGCGTCACGCTGGCGTTGAAGACGATGGCCAGAGGCGCATCGCCGACGCCGCCGCTGACGGTGGCGATCAGATTGCCCGGCGCCGTGCCGCCGTAGTAGAGATTGCCGCCGTTCAGGTTGAACTGGCCGGCCAGCGGCGCCGCAAAGGACTGCACCGACAGGGTGTCAAGGGCCGTGGCGCCTGAAGTGAAAAAGACCAACAGGCGGCCCACGTCCAGATTGGCCGAGTCGGCGTCGGTGACACTGAAGTCGCTGTCTATCAGCTGCGGCGTGATCGCCTGGGCCTGGCTCAGTATGCGTGTGGCACGCAGGTCTTCCAGCAGCGGGTTGGCGCTGGCGCGCACCAGCTCGCCGGCATCGCCGAAGATCTGCTGGGCGATGTCATAGGTGTTGTTGCCGCCGTTGGCCGAGGTGTTGTAGTCGGTGTAGGTGACAACGAAGTTGCCATTGCCGAGGTCGGCAATCGTCGGCGACGACTCCTCGCTATTGGAGTTGGACACCAGCTTGCGCTGGCCGTCGAGGGCCGCACCCGCGGCGTCGTACTGGCGGATATAGACATCGCTGGTCGTGCCGCTGCCGGTGATGTCGTAGTTGTCGTTGTACCAGCTGACGACGAAGCCGCCGGTGGACAGGCCGGTCACTGCCGGCTGGTACTGGCCGCCTGCGGTGGTTTCGTTGATCAGGAACTCTCCGCCGGCCTTCACTCCGGCCGCGTCATAGCGCTGGCCATAGACGCCGGCACTCGACCCATCCTGCGTGTCCGAGCGCCAGACGATGATGAAGCCCCCATCGGCCAAGGTCGCCACCTGCGGTTCGTACTGCGCGCCGGCGGTATAGCTGTTGACCAGGAAGGTGTCGGAGAAGGTGCCTGCGGCGGCGTCGTAGCGTCGGCCATAGACGCCGTTGCTGCTGCCGTCGTTGCCGCTTTCGTCCTGCCAGACGATCACCAGATTGCCATTGGCATAGGCCGCCACATGGGGCAATTGCTGGGTATTCAGCTGCGGACTGGCGGGCGCGCCCGGGGTGGTGCTGACGCGGGTCTCCGTGGTGACGACGGCGCCACTGTTGTCATAGCGCTTCAGGTAGATGTCGTAGCCGCTGCCGCCGGCATTGCCGGTCGAGGACCAGACCACGGCGAAACCGCCGTTGTAGCCGACCACGGCGTCGTGGAACTGGGTGCTGCTGGTGGTGGTGTTGACGACGAAATTGCCGCCCTGGGCCACGCCGCCGGCGTCATAGCGCTGGCCGAACACGCCCCAGCCGCTGCCGTCGCTGCCGTTGTTGTCCTGCCAGATGATGGCGAAGCCGCCGTTGGACAGCGCCGCCACATGGGCATAGCTCTGCTCGCCGGTGGTGGTGGTGTTGACACGGAACTCGGCGCCGACGGCAACGCCCTGGGCGCTGAAGCGCTGGGCATAGATGCCCTCACCGCTGCCGTCCTGCGAGGTGGACTGCCAGGTCACGACATAGCCGCCGTCGCTCAGCACCACCACCTCCGACTGCTGCTGGTGGGCGGCGCGGTAGGTGTTGAGATGCTCCTCTTCGTAAACGAGGGCTGTGCCGTCGGTGTCCGGCGTGACGTTGATGGTCAGCACATTGCTGGCACTGGAGCCGCCGTCGCCATCGCTGACGCGCAGGCCCAGGCCACGGCTGGCGCTGGGGCTCTGGCTGTTGTTGGCATAGGCCAGGCGCTGTATCAGCGCTTCCACCGCGTCGGCAGTGGCGGCATCGCTGTTGAAATCGATGCGCAGATTCGTGCCATTCGCGCCGCCGCTGATCAGGCCTATGGCCGTGCCGCCATAGCTGACGACATTGCCGGCCACGCCGATCTGGCCCGCGCCATTGCCCTGGCTGAGCACGCTCAGCTGGTCCTGGCTGCTCTGGCCGGTGGTGTAGAAAAGGTCCAGCCGGCCACCATTGAAATTGGCCGAGTCGATATCGGTCAGGCTGATCGCTGCGTCAATGATCTGCGGCCCGGCGTTGACCAGATTCTCGGCAAAGCTGACGGTGCCGGTGAAGTTGCCCAGGTCGGGATTGGTCTGGCGCGGCAGTTCGGCGATATCGCCGAACAGTTGCTGATAAATGCCTGCGGTGCTGTTGTCCTGGGTGTCGGAGCGCCAGGCGACGACCAAGTTGCCATTGCCCAGATCTTCGATTGCCGGCTCGTACTGGTAGCTGCCGGTGGTATAGCTGTTGACGCGCCGGTCGCCATCGACGACGTTGCCGAGGTTGTCGTACTCGCGGATATAGACGTCGCCGTAGGTGCCCTCGGGGCCGGTCGAGTCGTTGTAGAAGCTGACGACGAAGCCGCCGGTGCTCAGGCCGGTGACGACCGGCTGATACTGACTGCCGCTGGTGTACTCGTTGACGCGAATGGCCTCGCCCAGGGCCGCGCCGGCGGCGTCATAGACGCGGGCAAAGGTGGCCCAGCCCGAGCCGTCCTGGCCACCGGAATCGCCGTAAACGACGACAAAGCCGCCATTGGAGAGCATCGCCACGCGAGCCTCGTACTGGTTGCCGGTGGTGATGGTGTTGACCTGGAAGACGGCTCCAAAGGTGGCGCTGGCCGCGTCATAGCGGCGGCCGAACACACCGTAGCCATTGCCATCGGCACTCGCCTCGTCCTGCCAGACGATGACCAGATTGCCATTGGCACTGGCCGCCACGTCGGGCAGCTGCTGATTGTTGCCCACCGGCGTGTTGACCAGTACCTCGCCGCCGAGCTTGGCGCCGCCGTTGTCGAAGCGCTGCAGCACGATGTCGTAGCCGCTGCCGCCGGCCTGGCCGTTGGCGGCCCAGACCGCCGCAAAGCCGCCGATGTAGGCGCTGACCACCGTGTGGTACTGGTTGTTGCTGGTGGTTGTGTTGAGCAGGAGCTGGCCGCCGGCGGCCGCGCCGTTGGCGTCATAGCGCTGGGCATAGCTGCCCCAGCCGGAGCTGTCGCTGCCGTTGTCTTCCCAGCTGATGACGAAGCCGCCATCGGACAGGCCGGCCACGTGAGGGTAGTTCTGATCACCTGCGGTCGAAGTGTTGACGCGCCACTCGGGCCCGACGGCCACGCCGCTTGCGCTGTAGCGCTGGGCATAGATGCCATCGGCACTGCCGTCCTGGCCTGCCGAGGTCCATACGGTGACATAGCCGCCGTCATTCAGACGGCCGATCTCGGGGTCGTTCTGAACGCCCGGGCTGTAGCTGTTGACACGTTCTTCGCCGTAGGCCGCCGGCGTGCCGTCCACCTCGCGGGTGACGTTGATGGTCAGGCTGCTGGCTTGGCTGGAGCCGCCATCGCCATCGCTGACCCTCAGGCCAAGCACGCGCGAAGCCTCGGGGCTGCTGCTGGTGTTGGCATAGGCGATGCGCTGTATCAGCGATTCGACGGCATCCACCGTCGCGGCATCGCTGTTGAAGGCTATGCGCAGATTCGTGCCATTGCTGCCGCCGCTGATCAGACCTATGGCCACGCCGCCATAGCTGACCACATTGCCGGCCACGCCGATCTGGCCCGCGCCATTGCCCTGGCTGAGCACGCTCAGCTGGTCTTGGCCGTTCTGCACGGACATATAGAACAGGTCCAGCCGGCCGCCATTGAAGTTGCTCGAATCGGTATCGGTCAGGCTGACGGCCTGGTCCAGCAGCTGCGGTCCGGCGTTGACAAGATTTTCGCCGAACGTCACCGTGCTGACCAGATCGCCGAGATCCGGATTGGCCTGGCGCGGCAGCTCGGCGATGTCGCCGAACAGCTGCTGATAAACGCCGGTAGTGCCGTTGTCCTGCGTGTCCGAGCGCCAGGCGACAACGAAATTGCCATTGCCCAGGTCCGCAATCGCCGGTTCGTACTGGTAGCTGCCGGCGGTATAGCTGTTGACGCGGCGGTCGCCGTCGATGGCATTGCCGCTGTTGTCGTATTCGCGCAGTATCACATCGCCGTAGACGCCGTCGAGGCTGGTCGAGTCGTTGTAGAAACTGACGACGAAGCCGCCGGTGCTCAGGCCGGTGACGGTCGGCGTGTACTGGCTGCCACTGGTGTATTCGTTGACGCGGAAGGCATCACCCAGGGCTGCGCCGGCGGCGTCATAGACGCGGGCATAGGTGGCCCAGCCGGAGCCATCGGGGCTGTTGGAATCGCCGTAGACGACGACGAAGCCGCCATTGGACAACATCGCCACGCGAGCCTCGTACTGGTTGCCGGCGGTGATGGTGTTGACCTGGAAGGTCGAGCCGAACGTGGCGCTGGCCGCGTCATAGCGGCGGCCGAAGACGCCGTAGCCATTGCCGTCGGCGCCGTTGGTGTCCTGCCAGATGACCACCAGATTGCCATTCGCCGCCGCCGCCACATCCGGAAGCTCCTGGGTGCCACCGAGCGAGGTGTTGACCAGCAACTCGACGCCGTTCTTGCTGCCATCGTTGTTGAAACGCTGCAACACGATGTCCTGGCCGCTGCCGCCAGCCTGTGCGCCCGAGGACCAGACCGCCGCAAAGCCGCCGGTGTAGGCGTCCGTCGCGATGTGATACTGGTTGCCGGTGGTGATCGTGTTGAGCACGAAGTTGCCGCCCACGGCGGCGCCGCTGGCGTCATAGCGCTGACCACCAATGCCGTAGCTGGCGCCGTCTATGGCGTTGTCCTGCCAGGTGATGATGAAGCCGCCGTCCGACAGGCCCTGCGCGTGGCCATAGTTCTGCTGACCGGCAGTGCCGGTGTTGGCACGCCATTCCGGGCCGACGGCCACGCCGCTGGCGTTGTAGCGCTGGGCATAGACGCCCCAGCTGTCGCCGTCCTGACCATTGGAGTCCCAGACGATGACATAGCCGCCGTCACTGAGACGGCCGATCTCGGGATCGCTCTGCTCCCCCGGGCTGTAGCTGTTGACACGTTCTTCCCCATAGACGGCCGGTGTGCCGTCCAGCTCGCGCGTCACGTTGACGGTGACGATGCCGCCCGCCGCGGAGCCGCCGTCGCCGTCCTCGACCCGCACGCTGATCTGCCGGGTCGGCAGCGGGCTGCTGCTGGTGTTGCGATAGCCCAGGTGCTGGATCAGGTCCTCGACCGCTTCAAGCGTCGCGCTGGCATTCAGCACGATCTCCATATTGCCGCCGTTGACGCCGCCGCTGAGCGTGCCGATCTGCACGCCGCCATAGCTGACGACATTGCCGGCCAGGCCGACCTGGCCGGGGCCGTTGCCCTGGTGCACGACGGTCAGCTGATCCTCGGCGGTGGCGCCGCTGACGTAGAACAGGCTGACCCGCCCGCCATCGAAATTGGCCGAATCCGTATCGGCCAGGCTGACCGAGGCGTCTAGCACCTGGGCCGCGGCGTTGACGGTGTTCTCGCCGAAGTTGACGGTGCCATTGAAGTCGCCCAGGGTCGGCGAGGCCTGGCGCGGCAACTCGGCCGGGTCGCCGAAAAGCTGCTGGAACACGCCCCAGCCGTTGCCATCGGCGCCGCCGCTGTCAGCGAAAACGACGACGTAGTTGCCGGAGCCCAGGTCGGCAATCGCCGGGGCGTTCTGCGTGTTGTTGCTGAGTGCGTTGACGCGTTCCTCGCCGGCCAGCGGCACTCCCAGGCTGCTGTACTCGCGCACATAGACGTCGCTGTTGCTCAGGCCGTCCAGGCTGCCGCTGTCGTTGTGCCAAGTGACGACGAAGCCGCCGGTGGACAGTGCCTCGACGTCGGCCTGGTACTGGCTGCCGCTGGTGTATTCGTTGATGCGGAACTCACCGCCTTGGGCCACGCCAGCGGCGTCATAACGCTGAGCGAACACGGCATTGCCGCTGCCGTCGCGGCTGCCATCGTCGCGCCAGACGACGACGAAGCTGCCGTCGGCGAGCACCGCCACGCGGGGTTCGTACTGGTTGCTGGCGGTGACCGTGTTGACGCGGAATTCCGTGCCGGCGGCCACGCCGGCATTGTCGAAGCGCTGGGCGTAGACGCCGGCGCCGCTGCCGTCCTGGTTGTCGGCGCGCCAGACCACCACATAGCTGCCGTCTGCGCGCGCCGACACATCGGGCTCGTACTGGGCATTGGCTGTGGTGGTGTTGGCGCGAGTTTCGGCCCCCTGCGCCACGCCGGCGTTGTTGTAGCGCTGGGTATAGACGCCGTAGCTGCTGCCATCCTGGCCGTTGGAGTACCAGCTGACAATGTAGCCGCCGTTGTAGGTGGCAACACTGGTCTGGCCCTGGTCGTTCGGGGTGTAAGTGTTGACGCGGAAGTCATTGCCCAGCGGCGTGCCGCCGGAGTCGAAGCGGCGGGCATAGATGCCATAGCTGCTGCCGTCGATGCCGGATTGGTCCACCCAGCTGACCAGGAAGCTGCCGTCGGACAAGCCGACCACGCTGGACTCCTGCTGTCCGCTCGAGGTGTTGGTGTTGACGCGGAACTCCGGCCCTGCCGCCACACCGCTGGCGTTGAAGCGCTGGGCGTACACACCGGAGCCGCTGCCATCCTGACCGGCGCTGCTCCAGGTCACGACATAGCCACCGCCGGCACCCTTCAGCGCCGCCACCGCCGGATCGTCCTGGGTGCTGTTGAAGTAGGTATTGACGCGGGCTTGCGGATGGACTTTCATGCTGGACTCCTCTTGGGCCAGGGCGGCTGCTCATGCAGTCGCTCTGCGTTTCGCTGTACGTGGTGCTGCGGTTCGGGAACTGCCGGGTGGTGCCTTGCTGCTCTGGGACCTCCGGCACGCTGGAAATCCGCAGGGGAATACCAGCTCGTGGCAGAAGCTTTAGGGGTTGTAACCAGGGGGATACAGAGCAGCCATCCCACGGGTTAGGGGTGAATGGGTATCTGCCTCACCCCTCGTTCAGGGGGTGGGTCGCCGCTGTGTCACAGTCTGGCCTCCAGCGCCAGCGAGCGCGGCACCCCGTGGCGTTTCCCGCCCGCACCGACTGCAGCCATGAGCAAGGCCTTCACCAAAGAAAGCGATGGCGACGATGACGAGGACATGGCCCTGCCGGCCATTCCTGCCGGCACGCGCAACTACATGACGCCCAAGGGCTATGCCGACCTGCGCGCCGAGTTCATGCAATTGCTGGACGTGGAGCGGCCCAAGATCGTCGAAGTGGTGTCATGGGCGGCCAAGAATGGCGATCGCTCCGAGAACGGCGACTATCTCTACGGCAAAAAGCGTTTGCGCGAGATCGATCGGCGAATTCGCTTTCTCACCAAGCGACTCGATGTGGCCGAGGTGGCCGACCCTTCCGCCCACCATGGCAGCGACCAGGTCTTCTTCGGAGCAACCGTGACCTATGCCAATGCCCGTGGCGAGGAGCGCACGATCACGATCAAGGGCATAGACGAATCCGACAGCCTGAAGGGCGAAGTCAGCTGGATCGCACCGATCGCGCGGGCCCTGCTGAAGGCCCGGGAGGGCGATGAGGTGCAGCTGATGACGCCGGGCGGCGTCGAGAAGATCGAGGTGCTGGAGGTGAGGTACCCGAGTCCGGTCAAGGCTTGATACGCCAGACCTTGCGTGTGGATGCGCTGCGCTTGAGGATGCGCAGCACCTCGGCCAGGTGCAGGCGGTCGCGCACGCTCAGCAACAGCTTGAGCTCCACTGTCTCGCCCTGGGCGTCGTCGCCCATGGCAATGTGGGTGATGTCGGCCTCGGCGCTGCTGACGGCCGCCGCCACCTGGGCCAGCACGCCCTTGCCGTTGCTCAGCAACACCCCGATGGCGGCCTCGAACGGCCGGGTCAGCTCCTCGGCCCAGGCGACCTTGATCCAGTGCTCGCTGTCGCGCTGCAACAGACGCCGGCCGACGCCGCACTCCTGCGTATGCACGATCAGGCCTTCGCCGCGGCCCAGATAGCCGGTGATCTCATCGCCGGGAATCGGGTGGCAGCATGGCGCCAGCTGCACCGAAGCGCTTTCGCTGCCGTCGATGCTGACCAGGCTCTGCCGCGGGCTGTCATCCTGGGCATAGCGCCCCAGTGTCAGCGTCACGGCATCGGGCTTGGCGCCTTGCTCGCTCATCAGCCGCGCCAACTGTTTGGCGACGATGGAGGCGATCTTGCGGCCCTGCGCAATCTGCACCATCAGCTCGTCGGCATGGCGATTGCCGCTCCAGCGCGTCAGCTGCTGCCACAGGGCGTTGGCCTCGGTGTCATCCGCGTCCTGGCTGGGCAGGCTCAGGCCTTCGGCGCGCAGGGCCTGAGCCAGCATCTTCTCGCCCAGGTCACGTGATTCGTCGTCTTCCAGGGTCTTCAGGAAGTGGCGAATTTTGGAACGCGCCCGGCCGGTGCGGACAAAGCTCAGCCAGGCCGGGTTCGGGCGCGCGCCGCTGGCCGTGACCACGCTGACGACATCGCCGCTGCGCAGCTCGGTCCGCAGCGGCACCGGCTCGCCATTCACCTGAGCGGCAACGCAGTGGTCACCGACGTCGGAGTGAATGGCGTAGGCAAAGTCCACCGGCGTGGCGCCACGGGGCAGGGCCAGGATCTTGGACTTGGGCGTGAACACATAGACCGCATCGGGGAACAGATCGATCTTGACGTGCTCCAGGAACTCGCTGGAGTCGCGGGTCTCGTCCTGGATGTCGACCAGCGACTGCAGCCAGCGCGAGCCCATGCTCTGGGCCTCGGAGATGCCGGCCTCGTCCACCTTGTACAGCCAGTGCGCGGCAATGCCCTGTTCGGCCACGCTGTGCATGGGCACGGTGCGGATCTGGAACTCCACCGGTGTGCCGACCGGGCTCACCAGGGTGGTGTGCAGCGACTGATAGCCGTTGGGCTTGGGGATCGCGATGTAGTCCTTGAAGCGGCCGGGCTGCGGCTTGTACAGCTGGTGCAAGGCGCCGAGCACCAGGTAGCACTCGGGCAGGGTCTCGACGACGATGCGAAAGCCGAAGATGTCACTGACCTGGGCGAAGGTCAGGTGCTTGTCCTTCATCTTGCGGAAGATCGAATACAGCGTCTTCTCGCGGCCGTGGACCTTGACCTTGATATTCGCCTTGGCCAGGGCCTGCAGCACGTCCTTCTCTATGCGCGACACCAGATCACGGCGGTTGCCGCGGGCGCTGACGATGGCCTTGGTCAGCGCCGCAAAGCGCCAGGGGTAGATGTACTGGAAGGACAGGCCCTGCAGTTCGCGGTAGGTCTGATTCAGGCCCAGGCGGTGGGCAATGGGCGCGTAGATGTCCAGGGTCTCGCGGGCGATGCGCCGGCTCTTCTCGGGCACCATTGACTCCATCGTGCGCATATTGTGCAGACGGTCGGCCAGCTTGATCAGGATCACGCGCACATCGCGCGCCATTGCCAGCAGCATCTTGCGAAAAGACTCGGCCTGCGATTCTTCCTTGGTCGAGAACTGCAGCTTGTCCAGCTTGGTCAGGCCATCGACCAGCTCGGCCGTAGGCGCACCAAAGCGCTCGATCAGCTCCACCTTGGTGATGCCACAGTCTTCCATCGCGTCGTGCATCAGCGCGGCCATGATGGCCTGCACGTCCAGCCGCCACTCGGCGCAGATGCCGGCCACCGCGATCGGGTGTGTGATGTAGGGCAGTCCGCTGGCGCGGAACTGGCCCAGATGGGCCTCGTCGGCGAACTTGTAGGCTTCGCGCACGCGCTTGATGTCAGCCTTGCTGAGGTAGCTGAGCTTGTAGGTCAGCGCGTCGAACGAGGCGGCCTCGGCCTCGGTCGGCTCGTTTGGCGTGGCGCCGCGCAGGCCCGACAACCCCGACAAGGCAGCGGGGAGGCGAGCGGCGGCGAATGATCTGAGACCCATGGCTTGAATTTACCGGATTCCTCAGTGCCCAGCGCTTGGCAAGGGCGAATGCGCACACAAAAGAAAACGGGCGCCGAGGCGCCCGTTCACCGATTGCGTGCCTGAATGCTCAGATCGGCACTTTGCGCAGCATTTCAATGCCCACTTCGCCGGCGGCGATTTCGCGCAGCGCGGTCACGCCGGGCTTGTTCTTCGACTCGACCTTGGGCGTGTGCCCTTGGCTGAGCATGCGGGCGCGGTAGGTTGCAGCAAGCACCAACTGGAAGCGGTTGGGGATCTTGTCGAGGCAATCTTCAACGGTGATGCGGGCCATGGGGCGTCCTAGGAGTCAAGAAGGGGTATTACGGAAGGTCCAGGGCCTGAAACACGGCGGAGCGGTTTCGGCGCTGGGCTGCATATTTTAACCTTTGTGCGTGGACAATGGTTTTAAGATCAAAAAGGGCGGTCTCGAAGGTCGCGTTGACGACCACGAAATCGAACTGCTGGGCCTGCGCCACCTCGACGCGCGCATTGCTCATGCGCTGCTCGATGACCTGGTCCTGGTCCTCGCCGCGGCGCAGCAGGCGCTGGCGCAACTCCTCCCAGCTGGGCGGCAGGATGAAGACCAGCACCGCATAGGGGAACAGCTGCTTGATCTGCAGCGCGCCCTGGAAGTCGATCTCCAGCACCACGTCGTCGCCGTGGGCCATGCGCGCCTCGATGGCCTCGCGCGAGGTGCCATAGAGATTGCCGTGCACCTCGGCCCACTCGAAGAACTTGCCGCTGTCCACCATACTGCGGAAGTCTTCCGCGCTGGTGAACCAGTATTCGCGGCCGTGCTGCTCCTGGCCACGAGGCGTGCGGGTGGTGTGCGAAATAGACACCTGCAGCTTGGCATCGAGCTCCAGCAAGGCCTTGACCAGGCTGGACTTGCCCGCCCCGCTGGGCGCGGCGACGACGAAGAGATTGCTGGGGTATTCCATGCTCGGATCGCTTTACTCGATGTTTTGCACCTGCTCGCGCAGCTGCTCGATCGCGACCTTCATCTCGACCGAAATATTCGTCAACTCCAGCGCCGCGGCCTTGGAGGCCAGCGTATTGGCCTCGCGCAGCAGCTCCTGGATCAGGAAGTCCAGGCGCTTGCCGACCTCGCCGCCAACCTTGAGCAGGCGGGCGATTTCGTCCAGATGCGAGCGAAGACGGGCCACTTCCTCGGCCACGTCGATGCGTATGGCATAGGCGGCAGCCTCGTTCAGCGCGCGTTCCTGCAGCGCTTCGCGCGGGATGGTCTGGGCGGCACCAGTGGCTTCCAGCGCCTCCTGCCAGCGCTCCAGAAAGCGCTGCTGCTGGCGCAGCACGACGGCCGGTACCAAGGGCTCGGCCTGGGCCGCCAGCTCGCGCAGGCGGTTGACCCGCTCCATCAGGATGGTCACCAGCTTGTCGCCTTCACGGGCGCGTGCCTCGGCCAGGCCGGCGATGCAGCGCCTGGTGGCGTCCAGCGTCGCCTCGTCCAATCGTTCGCTGCCGGTGCCACCTTTGCACCACTGCAGCACCTCGTGGACGCTCAACGATTGCGCCTTGGGCAGCCAGCTTTGCACCGAGCTCTCCAGCCGGGACAGGCGGTTCAGCTGATCGGGCTGGGGCTGGGGCCAGGCCGAATCGGTCTCGCGCTGGGTGTTGATGCGCAACTCGATCTTGCCGCGCCGGAACTTGGCCGTGATCAGATCGCGCAGCGCGGGTTCCAGCGAACGCAAATCATCGGGCAGGCGAAAGCCCAGATCCATGAATCGGCCGTTGACCGAGCGCAGCTCGACGGTGACGGTGGCTGAGGCGGCAGCGGCTGCTTCGCCACCCTCGGAGGGGCGGGAAGAGGCGCTGGCGTAGCCGGTCATGCTGTAAACTGCCATGTAGCTTTCGGACGAGCAAAACCCGATTATGTCAAAGCCGAAACCGGCACCCTTGCCTGCGGGGACCGTCGTTGGGGGATATCAGATTGTCAAGCGACTGGCAGCAGGCGGATTTGGCGTGGTGTATCTCGCCGAAGACCCTGAGCACCGGCTCGTGGCCCTGAAGGAATATCTGCCGTCTTCATTGGCAGAACGTTCCCCAGGAGAACTGACCCCCCGCGTCAAACCCGAGAAACAGCCCCTGTACCGTCTGGGGTTGAAAAGTTTCTTTGAAGAAGGCCGTTCGCTGGCACAGATATCGCACCCCAGCGTCGTCTCGGTGCTGAACTTCCTGCGCGAGAACGAAACCGTCTACATGGTGATGAACTATCTGCAAGGGGACACCCTGCAGGACTTCATCGTCACCGCGCGCGAGCTGAAGCGTGACAAGGTGTTTCGCGAATCGACGATACGCAGCCTATTCGACGAGATCCTGCGCGGCCTGCGCATCGTCCACCAGCACAAGATGCTGCACCTGGACATCAAGCCGGCCAATATCTTCATCACCAATGACAACAAGGCCGTGCTGCTTGACTTTGGCGCCGCGCGCGAGGTGCTGAGCAAGGAAGGCAACTTCATCCGCCCGATGTACACGCCCGGCTTTGCCGCGCCCGAGATGTACCGGCGCGATGGCACCCTGGGCCCCTGGACCGACATCTACGCCATTGGCGCCTGCATCTACGCCTGCATGCAGGGCTATCCGCCGAACGATGCGCCGCAGCGCATCGAGAAGGACCGCATCGCCCTGAGCCTGTCGCGCCTGCGCAATATCTACTCCGACAACCTGATCGAGGTCACCGAGTGGTGCATGTCGCTGGACCCGCTGGCGCGGCCGCAGTCGGTGTTCGCGTTGCAAAAGGAGTTGGCCCGCGAGACCGAGCGCCGCTACACCAAGCTGAGCTTCAGCGAGCGGCTGAAGCTGCAGCTTGAGAATCTGAAGACCGGGGCCAAGCCATGAGGTTCAGCGTTTTTCAGGTCAGCCGGCGCGGTGGCCGCGAGAAGAACGAAGACCGCATGGGCTACAGCTACACGCGTGACGCCGGCCTGTTCGCGCTGGCCGACGGCATGGGCGGCCACCCCGAGGGCGAGGTCGCGGCCCAACTGGCTTTGCAGACCATGTCGGCGATGTTCCAGCGCGAGGCCACGCCAGCGCTGGCCGACCCGGCCAAGTTCCTGCAGGAGGGCATCCTGGCCGGCCATCTGCAGCTGCTGGCCTATGCTGCGTCCAAGGGCATGAGCGACACGCCGCGCACGACGCTGGTGGCCTGCATCCTGCAGGGCAATGCTGCCTACTGGGCGCACTGCGGCGACTCGCGGCTGTACCTGGTGCGTGGTGACAAGCTGATCGCCCGCACCCGCGACCATTCCTACAGCGAGCTGCAGGAGGCGCTGGGCCGCAGCCCGGCCGCCGGCGAACATTTCAACCGCAATGTGTTGTTCACCTGCCTGGGCAGCCCCGGCAAACCGATGGTCGATACCACCGGCCCGATGCTGCTGCAGGACGGTGACCGGCTGCTGCTGTGTTCCGACGGCCTGTGGGGCACGGTGAGCGACGAGGTCATCACCGAGCAGCTGGTCAAGCTGCCGATTGCCGATGCCGTACCCGAGCTGGTCGAGCGGGCTTTGCGCAACGGCGGGCCGCGCTGCGACAATGTCACCGTGCTAGCGGTCGAGTGGGAGGCCGGCGAAGACGTGACCATGGGCATCTCGACCCAGTCGCTCAGCGACGACGAGTTCGCCTCGACCATACAGGCCAGCACGGCCGCTGACGACGAAGACAACCCCGAACTCGATGAGGCCGAGATTGAACGCTCGGTCCGCGAAATCAACGAGGCCATCGTACGGCGCTCGTCCAAGAAAACCCCTTAAGGATTGCTCTCATGACTTTTGTCCGCACGGACGCCCGTGGCGCAGACGCTCTGCGCCCGGTACGCTTGACACGCCACTACACCAAACATGCCGAGGGCTCGGTGCTGGTGGAGTTCGGCCACACCAAGGTGTTGTGCAACGCTTCGGTTGAAGAACGCGTGCCGCCGCACAAGCGCGGCAGCGGCGAAGGCTGGGTCACGGCCGAATACGGCATGCTGCCCCGCGCCACCCACACGCGCAGCGACCGCGAGGCCGCCAAGGGCAAGCAGAGCGGCCGCACGCAGGAAATCCAGCGCCTGATCGGCCGCTCGATGCGCTGCGTGTTCGACCTCAAGCTGCTCGGCGAGCGCACCATACAGCTCGACTGCGATGTGCTGCAGGCCGACGGCGGCACGCGCACGGCCGCGATCACCGGCGCCTATGTGGCCGCACACGACGCCGTGAGCTGGCTGCTCGCCCAAGGCAAGATCACCCAGTCGCCGCTGAAGGATGCGGTGGCCGCCATCTCGGTGGGCATGCTCAAGGGCACGCCGCTGCTTGACCTGGAATACATCGAAGACTCGGCCTGCGACACCGACATGAATGTGGTCATGACCGGCTCGGGCGGCTTTGTCGAGCTGCAGGGCACGGCCGAGGGCGAGGCGTTTACCCGCGCGCAGATGGATGCGCTGGTCGGCCTGGCCGAGAAGGGCATTCGCGACCTGCTGGCCTTGCAGCGCCAAGCTCTGGAGCGCTGATCATGCGTCTGGTGCTGGCCTCCAACAACGCCAAGAAACTGGCAGAGTTGCAGGCGCTGTTCACGCCGCTGGGGCTGGAGCTGGTCACGCAGGGCTCGCTGGGCATTGCCGAGGCCCAGGAGCCCTTCCACACCTTCGTCGAGAACGCGCTGGTCAAGGCCCGGCATGCGGCGCATGAGAGCGCGTCGGCGGCGATTGCCGATGACTCCGGTCTGAGCGTTGAAGCGCTCGGCGGCGCGCCAGGCGTGCTGTCGGCGCGCTACGCCACCTTGTTCGACCGGCCGAAAAGCGATGCCGATAACAATGCGGTGTTGCTTGAGCAGATGCAGGGCAAGTCGGCTCGCGCCGCGCGTTTTGTCTGTGCGTTGGTGGCCGTGCGCTCGGCCGACGACCCCGAGCCCTTGATTGCGATGGGGCGCTGGGAGGGTCAGTTGCTGGACTCGCTGCAAGGCGAGGGCGGTTTCGGCTACGACCCGCTGCTGTTCATTCCGTCGCTGAACGCGAGCGTGGCGCAGCTGAGCGCCGAGCAGAAGAACGCCCTGAGCCACCGCGCGCTGGCGTCCGTCGATCTGCTGCAGCAGATGCGCGAGGTCTGGCATCTTGGCTGAGGAAAAGCCCATCGCGCTGCCGGTCTCGCCCGGCAGTGCGGACCCGGCGCAGCGCCTGGTGCAATTGATGCGCCCCGGCACGCTCAGCCTGCAAGCCTTGCCGCCCTTGTCGCTCTATGTGCACCTGCCCTGGTGCCTGAAGAAATGCCCCTACTGCGACTTCAACTCGCATGAGTGGAGAAAAGACGGCGAGCTGCCCACCGAAGCCTATCTCGATGCGCTGCGCAGCGATCTGGAAGCAGCGCTGCCGCTGATCTGGGGTCGGCGCGTGGTCAGCATCTTCATCGGCGGCGGCACGCCCAGCCTGTTCCCGCCGGCGGCGATCGAGCGTCTGCTCGCCGATATCCGTGCCCGCGTGCAGCTGGAGCCGGGTTGCGAGATCACCCTTGAAGCGAATCCGGGCACCTTCGAGAAGGACCGCTTCCGCGGTTTTCGCGAAGCCGGCGTGACGCGGCTGTCGATAGGCGTGCAGAGCTTCGACGATGCCAAGCTGCAGGCCCTTGGCCGGGTGCACAACGCCGACCAGGCCCAGGCCGCTGTCGAGGAGGCGGCTCAGGCCTTCGAGACCTTCAATATCGACCTGATGTATGCGCTGCCGGGCCAGAGCATCGAAGAGCTTGATCAGGATCTGAGCCGCGCACTGGCCTTCAAGCCTCCGCATCTGTCGGTCTATCACCTGACCATCGAGCCGAACACGATGTTCGCGCTCAATCCACCGGCGGTGCCCGATGACGATCTCGCGTCCGACATGCTGGACCTGATCACCGCCCGCACCGGCTCTATCGACATGGCGCGCTACGAGGTCTCGGCCTATGCCAGGCCCGGCCACCGCTGCGCGCACAACCTGAACTACTGGCAGTTCGGCGACTATCTGGGCATAGGCGCCGGCGCGCACAGCAAGCTGAGCTTTGCCCACCGCATCCTGCGCCAGGTGCGCTGGCGCGAGCCGGCGGCCTTCATGAGCCATGCGGCCCAGGGCAGCGCGGTCTCCAACGAGAACGAGGTCAAGCGCAGCGAGCTGCCGTTCGAGTACATGCTCAATGCGCTGCGCCTGCGCGACGGCGTCGAGCTGCTGCGCTTCTCGGAGCGCACCGGGCTGCCCCTGAGCAGCATCAAGGCCGGCCTGGATCAGGGCCGCGAGCGCGGACTGCTCGATCCGGACCCGGCGCTGCTGCGGCCGACGGCCCGCGGTTTCGATTTCTTGAGCGACCTGCAGGCCTTGTTCTTGCCAAAACCCTAAGACATTCTTAATGCTTGCGCCGTTATGCTCGCCGGCCACTAAGGCATGAGGATGACGGATGAAGGTACTTAGAGGGTGGGCAGCCTGCCTGATGCTGTTGGCGGCACAGGCAACTCAAGCGGCCGGCGACGAGGCCATGGACTGGGTGCGTACGCACGCTCAAGCGATGCCGGCACGCATGGCGGCCGAACTCAGCGATGTTCAGTTGCAGGCCTTTGGCGATGCCGTCGGCCCCTCGCGGGTGGTCGCCTTGGGCGAGCAGACCCATGGCGGGCGCGAAGAGTTCGAGCTGAGGCTGCGGCTGCTGCGCTATCTGCACGAAAGAAAGGGCTTCGATGTGCTGCTGCTGGAGAGCGGCGTGTTCGACGTCGCCCTGCTGCAGCAGGCCATGCAGCGCGGCGACAGGCTCGATGCGCTGGCCCCGGGCAATGTGTTCTATATGTACTCGAAGAGCGATGCCGGCCGTGGTCTGCTGCGCTATCTGGACGAGCGCCAGGCCGGGCCGCGCCCCTTGCTGATGTCAGGCATCGACAGCCAGCTCAGCGGCGGGTTGAGCCAGCGCGAGCTGTTGCCTCGGCTGAAGACCTGGCTGCTCAAGGAGGATGCCGACTGGCCGCTGTTCGAGCGTCTGGCTGCCGCGCTGTTCGCGCTGGACCGGCGCGCGCCACCGGCTGCCGAGTTGCAGCGCTTCGACGCCTTGACGGCCAAGCTGCGCACCAGGCTTTGCGATGCCTCCGCCGGCGACGGCCTGCTGTGCCGAAGCCTGGCCGGCCTGCAGGCCCAGGCGGCGACGCTATGGCGCGGTGATTACCAGCGCGACCATGCGATGGCCGACAACGTGCTGTGGCAGCTGGAGAAGCTGTACCCGGGCAGGAAGGCAGTGATCTGGGGCCACATCATCCATCTCGGCCGCGGCGTGAAGATGGACGAGCAGCACCGCTTTGCCGGTGACATTCTCGGCGAGAAACTGGGCCGCGACTACTACGTGCTGAACACGACGGCGCTGCAGGGTTCCTTCCTTGAATTTGCCTCGGGCCAGGTCAACCCCGTGCCGCCGGCCTATCCGCGCAGCCTGGAGGCGGCGCTGGCGCAGCACCCGGCAGATTTCATCTTCCTGAATGCACCGCGGCCCATGCAAGCCGGCGTGGCCGGCCTGCCGGCGCGATCGATGGAGTTTGGCTACGGCCTGCCCACTGGCTCGGCCTCGGGCCTGGGCCGGCACTGGGACGGCGTGTTCTACATTCGCGAGATGCGGCCGGTGACGATGGAGCGCTGAGCGGGTGGGCGCTGAATTCAGCGCACCATCGCCTTGCGATACCACTGGTGGAAGTGCCGCATGCCATCTTCCATCGGGCTCTGGTAGGGGCCGGACTCGTCGTCGCCACGCTCGAACAGGGCCTTGCGGCCCATGTCCATGCGCTCGGCGATCTCGTCGTCCTCGACACAGGTTTCCATGTAGGCGGCCTGCTCGGCTTCGATGAAGTCGCGCTCGAAGGCGGCGATCTCTTCGGGGTAGTAGAACTCGACCAGGTTCAGCGTCTTCTGCGGGCCCTTGGGTATCAAGGTCGAGACCACCAGCACATGGGGGTACCACTCGACCATGATGTGCGGGTAGTAGGTCAGCCAGATCGCGCCATGCTTCGGAGTCTTGCCCTGGCTGTACTGCAGCACCTGCTGATGCCATTTGGCATAGGTGGCCGAGCCCGGCTTGGCCAGCGCGTTGTGCACACCCACCGTTTGCACCGAATGGTGGCGGCCGAACTCCCAGGCCAGGTCGTCGCAGCTGACGAAGTGGCCCAGGCCCGGGTGGAAGGGCGCGACGTGGTAATCCTCCAGATAGACCTCTATGAAGGTCTTCCAGTTGTAGTCGCACTCGTGCACATGGACCTTGTCCAGCACATAGCCGGTGAAGTCGAGTTCGGCGCGCGGCCCGAGCTTGGACAGATCGGCGGCTATGTCTCGGCCGTTGTCCTCAAACAACATTCCATTCCATTCTCGCAAACGGTAACGATTGAGATGCAGGCAGGGGTCTTCGGCGAAATGCGGCGCGCCGACCAGCTCACCCTGCAGATCGTAGGTCCAGCGGTGGATCGGGCAGACGATATTGCTCTTGGTATTGCCGCGGCCACGCAGCATCAGCGCCTGCCGGTGGCGGCAGACATTGCTCAGCAGTTCGATGCCATTGGTCGTGCGCACCAGGGCACGGCCCTCGCCCTCCTGGGGCAGGGCGTAGTAGTCGCCTATCTCGGGCACGGCCAGCGAGTGACCAAGATAGCGGGGGCCATGCTGGAAGATCAGCTCCTGCTCTCTGCGAAACAGGCCCTCATCGAAATAGCTGGATACGGATAGTTGAGTGCTGCGGCTGCGCTCAAGAGCCTCAAACGCGATGCTCAGGTCGGACATGATCCAAGAGGGTCTCCAAAAACCAATGCCAACCCCCCGCTCCATCGTTCGAGAGCGGGATTGTTGGGGCGTCGGTACGGTTGGCGCCAGGTTGGACGCACGTCGTCGACAGGAAAAAAACAATGCGCGGCAGCGCCGCGCGAGGCCGGGATTGTACCCATGCCCCCGTTTGTTGGGGGTGAGAAAGCACAAACTCGGCCAAATCGTCAATGGGGTTGATGCCGTCCGAGGGGGGGAAACCCTGTGCGCATGGCGCGCCTGACTACAATGGAAGTTTCGCCCGTTGAAATGACCAAGACCTCGACCACCACCCAAAAGCGTGCGGCGCCCGCCAGCTATGAAGAAGCGCTGGCCGAACTGGAACGCCTGGTCGCCAGCATGGAGGCTGGTCAGTTGCCGCTGGATCAGTTGCTGGGCAGCTATCAGCGCGGAGCGGAATTGCTGGGCTATTGCCGCTCGCGGCTGCAGGCCGTGGAGAGCCAGGTCAAGCTGCTGGAAGATGGGGAGCTCAAGGTGTGGGAGGGATCATGAATATGCGAACCGCAGAGTTCGAGACGTGGGTGAGCAAGACCCTGCAGCAGGTCGAGGATGCGCTGGAGCAGTGGGTGCCCGGAGATGCGCCGGCCGGTCTGGGCGAGGCCATGCGCTATGCCGTGCTGGGTGGCGGCAAGCGCCTGCGCCCGCTGCTGGTGATGGCCACCTGCGAGGCCGTGGGTGGCCGGCCCGAGGCGGCGCTGCGTGCGGCCTGTGCGGTGGAGCTGATCCACGCCTATTCGCTGGTGCATGACGATATGCCCTGCATGGATGATGACGTGCTGCGCCGCGGCAAGCCCACCGTCCATGTGCAGTTCGGCGAGGCCCAGGCCATGCTGGCCGGCGATGCGATGCAGGCGCTGGCCTTCGAGGTGTTGACGCCCGAGGGCGAGCAGGTGCCTCCGGCGCTGCAGGCCCGTATGTGCTCGCTGCTTGCGCGCTCGGCCGGCCACGCCGGCATGGCCGGCGGCCAGGCCATTGATCTTGCCAGCGTCGGCCATCCGCTCGACGAACCGGCACTGCGCGATATGCACCGCCGCAAGACCGGTCTGCTGTTGCAGGCCAGCGTGCTGATGGGTGCGGCCTGTGGCGAGACCAGTCCCGTCACCTGGGCCGCACTGGCCGACTATGGGTCGGCCATCGGCCTGGCCTTCCAGGTGGTCGACGATATTCTCGATGTGACCCAGGACTCCGAAGTGCTGGGCAAGACCGCCGGCAAGGATCAGGACGCCAACAAGCCGACCTTCGTCAGCGTGCTGGGCCTGGAGGCCGCGCGCCGCCATGCCGAAGAACTGCGCGACCACGCCCATCGCGCACTGGCCGCCAGCGGCCTGCGAAATGCCGCACGGCTGAGCATGCTGGCCGACAAGGTCGTTGAACGGGACAGCTGACACGACATGAAATATTCGCTTCTGAACACCATCAACAGCCCGGTGGATCTGCGCCGCCTGCCGCGCCATGAGCTGCAGCGACTGGCCGATGAGCTGCGCGCCTTTGTGCTGGAAAGCGTCTCCAAGACCGGCGGCCACCTGTCGTCGAATCTGGGCACGGTGGAGCTGACGATTGCGCTGCACTATGTGTTCAATACACCCGAGGACCGCCTGGTCTGGGATGTAGGCCACCAGACCTACCCGCACAAGGTGCTGACCGGCCGGCGCGAGCGCATGGGCACACTGCGGCAGCTGGGCGGCATCGGGGGCTTCCCGCGGCGTGACGAGAGCGAGTACGACACGTTCGGCACCGCCCACTCCAGCACCTCGATCTCGGCCGCCCACGGCATGGCCATGGCGGCCAAGATCAAGGGCGAGGACCGCAAGGCGGTGGCCATCATCGGCGACGGCGCGATGACCGCCGGCATGGCCTTCGAGGCGCTGAACAATGCCGGCGTGGCCAACGCCGGCATGCTGGGCGACATGCTGGTGGTGCTGAATGACAACGATATGTCGATCTCACCGCCGGTGGGCGCGCTGAACAAGTACCTCGCCCGCCTGATGAGCGGCAAGTTCTACGCCACCGCGCGCGAAGGCGCCAAGCAGGTGCTGAAGAACGCGCCGCCCTTGTTCGAGCTGGCGCGGCGCTTCGAGGAGCATGCCAAGGGCATGGTCGTGCCGGGCACGATCTTCGAGGAGTTCGGCTTCAACTACGTCGGGCCCATCGATGGCCACGACCTCGACTCGCTGAAACCGACGCTGGAGAATCTGCGCGACCTCAAAGGCCCGCAGTTCCTGCACGTGGTCACCAAGAAGGGCTTTGGCTACAAGCTGGCCGAGGCCGACCCGGTCAAGTACCACGCCGCCTCGGGCAAGTTCAATCCGGCCGAGGGCTTTGCCAAGGCCACCGGCCCGGCCAAGCCGGCCTTCATGCATGTGTTCGGCCAGTGGCTGTGCGACATGGCCGAGAAGGACAAGCGCCTGGTCGGCATCACGCCGGCGATGCGCGAGGGCTCGGGCATGGTCGAGTTCCACAAGCGCTTCCCGACCCGTTACCACGACGTTGGCATCGCCGAGCAGCATGCGGTGACCTTTGCCGCCGGCCTGGCCTGCGAGGGCATGAAGCCGGTGGTGGTGATCTACTCGACGTTTCTGCAGCGGGGTTATGACCAACTGATCCATGACGTGGCGATCCAGAACCTGCCGGTGCTGTTTGCGCTGGACCGCTCGGGTCTGGTCGGTGGCGATGGCGCCACCCATGCCGGAGCCTATGACCTGGCCTATCTGCGCTGCATTCCGAATATGAGCGTGCTGGCGCCGGCCGACGAGAACGAGTGCCGCCAGTCGCTGTACACCGCCTTTTTGCAGGACCGCCCGACCGCCGTGCGCTACCCGCGCGGCACCGGCGTCGGTGTCGAGATCCAGGCCGAAATGACGGCCCTTCCCTGGGGCAAGGGCGAGATCCGCCGCCAGTCGGGCATGGCACAGGGCCGAGGCGCGCAGCGCATTGCCATCCTGGCCTTCGGCACCCTGCTGTACCCGGCCCTGAAAGCGGCCGAGCAACTCGACGCGACGGTGGCCAATATGCGCTTCGTCAAGCCGCTGGACGATGAACTGGTGGCCGAGCTGGCGCGCACGCACGATGCGCTGGTGACGGTGGAAGAGGGCTGCGTGATGGGCGGCGCCGGCAGTGCGGTGCTGGAGTCTTTGCAGAAGTCGGGCCTGACTGTGCCGGTGCTGCAGCTGGGCCTGCCGGACGAGTTCGTCGAGCATGGCGACCCGGCCAAGCAACTGGCCGGTTGTGGACTGGACGCCGCCGGCATCGAGCAGTCGATACTGCAGCGCTTTGGGTCTCGCCCGACTCTGGTGCGGCCTGCCGCCAGCAGCTGAGCCGTGGCCCGGGTCGCCTCGGCGGCCTGGTGATAGCCCTTGGGCAGCAGGCTGCCGTGTTTGCTGTCATCCTCGGCTTTCTGCCAACCCCAGACCTGCTTGGGGCGTGCGCGTTCCAGTCAGTTGGGGACAGAGCTTTCGGCCATGCTGCGCATAGGGCTCAAGGTCTGTCCCACAATGCTTTCTTGCTATGAACCAAATCACCGATCTGCTGCACATCCCCGACACCCAGAGTGAGCGCGACGAGCGCCATCTGGCAATTCAGCGCGTGGGCATCAAGGATGTGCGCTATCCGATGCAGATCCGCGTCGCCGGCAAGTCGCAGCCGACCGTAGGCCAGTGGACCCTGGACGTGGCTCTGCCGGCCGAAAAGAAGGGCACGCATATGTCGCGCCTGATCGCCTGGCTTGACTCGCTGAACCGCCCGCTGGACGCCGCCACCCTGAAAACCGAGCTGGCGTTGATGCTGGACAAGCTGCATGCCAGCGAAGGCCGCATAGAGGCGCGTTTCCCGTTCTTCATCCGCAAGCGCGCGCCGGTGTCCGGGGTGGAGAGCCTGCTCGACTATCAGGGCGCCTGGATCGCCGAAACCCGCAGTGGGCGCACTGCCGTCTGGGCCGAGGTGGCCGTGCCGGTGAAGAGCCTGTGCCCCTGTTCCAAGGAAATCTCCGACTACGGCGCCCACAACCAGCGTTCGCTGGTGACCGTCAAGGTCGAGCTGATCGGCGAAGAACTTCCCTGGAACCAGCTGGTGCGCTTCGCAGAGGAAAGCGCCTCCAGCGAGATCTGGCCGCTGCTGAAGCGCCCGGACGAGAAATGGGTCACCGAGCGGGCCTACGAGAACCCCAAGTTCGTCGAGGACCTGGTGCGTGACGTGGCGCTGCGCCTGAATGCAGATGCCCGCGTCGGCCGCTACCGTGTGGAGGTCGAGAACTTCGAATCCATACACAACCACTCCGCCTACGCGCGGATTGAACGCAACTGAGTATTGCGACCCCGCTGCCGGCATTCTGTCGGCAGCCTGAAACATCTGCCTGAGAGACTTGACCACTCTAGTCGATAGCCAAGCCCAATCACGTCGATTTGATTAATCAAAACTAACGACAACGTGTTTTCGATATAGTTCATCCATCCCTTCAACACCAACGGAAGTTCTCCATGTCCCTGATCAATACCCAAGTCCAGCCCTTCAAGACCGAAGCCTTCCACAACGGCAAGTTCATCACCGTCACCGAGGAGTCCCTGAAGGGCAAGTGGTCCGTGCTGATCTTCATGCCGGCAGCCTTTACCTTCAACTGCCCGACCGAAGTCGAAGACGCGGCCGACCATTACGCCGAGTTCCAGAAGGCCGAGACCGAGGTCTACATCGTCACCACCGACACGCATTTCGCGCACAAGGTCTGGCACGAAACCTCGCCGGCCGTCAGCAAGGCCCGCTTCCCCCTGGTCGGCGACCCGACGCACCAGCTGACCAACGCCTTCGGCGTGCACATCCCCGAAGAAGGCCTGGCCCTGCGCGGCACCTTCGTGATCAACCCCGACGGCATCATCAAGACCGCCGAAGTGCACTCGAACGAGATCGCCCGCGACGTCAAGGAAACCCTGCGCAAGCTCAAGGCGGCCCAGTACACCGCCAAGAACCCAGGCCAGGTCTGCCCGGCCAAGTGGAACGAAGGTGCCAAGACCATCGCTCCGTCGCTGGATCTGGTTGGCAAAATCTAATGTCCTTGCGGGACAGACCTTGCGACCCACGCGCAGCGTGGCCGCACGCTCTGAGCCCGGACACAAACAGTCCTGTGGACTGTTTGTGCCTGGCGAAGGCCGGCTCGCTCATACGAGCGGCTGTCCCCAACTGACTAGAGCTTTGTTTGCCATGAGCGAACTTGCTGGCCCACCAGGGCCGGCAGCTTCCCCCCAAGAGCCGCGCAAGCGACTCTGAAAGCGCCCACATGGGGTGCTTCCAGAGTGGCTTATCCCGCCACGCCTGAACAAGGAGCCTCACCATGTTGGACGACACCCTCAAATCCCAGCTCAAGTCCTATCTCGAGCGCGTCACCCTCCCGTTCGAGATCACAGCCTCGCTGGACGATGGCGACAGCGCCAGGGAAATGCTGGCCCTGCTGCAGGACATCGCCGCGATGTCCGACAAGATCACGCTCAAGACCGACGGCCAGGACGCGCGCCGGCCCTCGTTCAGCCTCACGCGCACCGGCACCGGTCAAAGCCTGCCGAACCTTCGATTTGCCGCCATCCCGTTGGGCCACGAGTTCACCTCGCTGGTGCTGGCCCTGCTGTGGACCGGCGGCCACCCGCCCAAGGTCGAGGCAGAGGTGATCGAGCAGATCAAGGCGCTCGATGGCGACTACGCCTTCGAGGTCTATATGAGCCTGACCTGCCACAACTGCCCGGACGTGGTGCAGGCGCTGAGCCTGATGTCGGTGCTCAACCCCAAGGTAAAGACGGTGATCGTCGACGGCGCGCTGTACCAGGACGAGGTCAATGCCCGCGAAGTCATGGCGGTGCCCAGCGTCTATCTGAACGGCCAGCCTTTCGGTTCGGGCCGCATGACGGTGGAAGAGATCGTCGCCAAGCTCGACACCGGTGGCGCAGACAAGGACGCTGCCAGGCTCTCCGCCAAGGAGGACTTCGACGTGCTGGTTGTCGGTGGCGGCCCGGCCGGTGCTGCTGCGGCCGTGTACGCCGCCCGCAAGGGTATACGCACGGGCATTGCGGCCGAGCGCTTCGGTGGCCAGGTCAACGACACCCTGGCGATCGAGAACTTCATCTCGGTGCTGGAGACCGACGGCCCCAAGTTCGCGATGGGCCTGGACGCCCACGTGAAGGCCTACGGCGTCGATGTGATGAATTTGCAGCGTGGCGACAAGCTGATTCCGGCTGCAGCGCCTGGTGGGCTGGTCGAGGTGCAACTGGCCAATGGTGGTTCGCTCAAGAGCAAGACCGTGATCCTGTCCACCGGAGCGCGCTGGAGAAACGTCAATGTGCCCGGCGAGCAGCAGTACAAGAACAAGGGCGTGGCCTACTGCCCGCATTGCGCCGGCCCGCTGTTCCGCGCTAAGCGCGTGGCGGTGATCGGCGGTGGCAACTCCGGCGTCGAGGCGGCCATCGACCTGGCCGGCATCGTGGCGCATGTCACCTTGATCGAGTTTGGCGAGGCCCTGCGTGCTGATGCGGTGCTGGTCAACAAACTCAAGAGCCTGGACAACGTCAGCATCCATCTCCAGGCCCAGACCACCGAGTTAACCGGCGACGGCAGCAAACTCAACGGCTTGACCTTCACCGACCGTGCCAGTGGCGAATCCAGGCACATCGCACTGGAAGGCGTGTTCGTGCAGATCGGCCTGGTGCCCAACACGGAATGGCTGAAGGGCGTTGTCGAGTTGAGCAAGCACGGCGAGATCATCGTCGATGCACGCGGCCAGACCTCGGTACCCGGCGTGTTCGCCGCCGGCTACGCGACCACCGTGCCCTTCAAGCAGATCATCATCGCCGCTGGCGATGGCGCGAAGGCGGCACTCGCGGCCTTTGATCACCTGATGCGCATGCCGGCCGCCGCCTGAGATCCGGCTGGGCGCCTACACTGCGCGCCCATGTCCTCCGCGCATCGCCAAGATCATGAAAGACGCATGCACGCGGTGCTGCGCCACATCGATGCGCGGCTGGCCGAGCCCCTGACCCTGGCCCAGCTGGCCAAGGTCGCTCACTTCTCGCCCTTTCACTTCCACCGGCTCTTCGCTGCCTGGATGGGGGGCGAGACGCTGGGCGACTATCTGAGCCGACGCCGCCTCGAGCTGGCAGCTCACCGCCTCCTTGCCCAGCCTCGCCTGTCGGTGCTGGAAGCGGCGCTGGCCGTGGGCTTTGGCTCTGGCGAGGCCTTCGCCCGGGCCTTCAAGAGATGCTTCGGTAGCACGCCCACGGCATGGCGCGCACAGATGCGGCAAGACCGCAATCTGGATCAGGTTCTTCGCAAGCTCGATCAGGCGGCGACCGTGCCCGCTGTCGACAATGGCGCTTCCTCCTCGCACCATGAAGCCAGTGCCATGCCTGTCCGTTTCGTCGAGCGGTCCGAGACCGCCATCACCTATCTGCGTTATGAGGGACCGCTGGGCCCGCCGGTTGAGGCCTTCTGGCGGCGGCGCGTGGCGCCCTGGCTGCGTCAGCATGGCCTGCAGGAGCAGGCGCTGTACGGCATCAGCCATGACGACCCCGGCATCAGCGACCCCGAACGTTGCCGCTACGATGCCGCCGCCGAATTGCCCGAGGCCTTCGCCGCCGGCCCCGGCCGGCTGACGGCACGGCTCCCGGGCGGGCGCTATGCGGTGCTGCCGTATGTCGGCGGCTCGGAGCGCATAGCAGACGCTTGGGCCGCCCTGCTGCGTGATTGGCTGCCCGAGAGCGGCTGGCAACTGGATCACCGGCCCAGCTTCGAGTACTACCCGGCCGGCGTCAAGGCCGACGTGGCGGTGGGCGAGTTTGCCTGCGAGATCTGCATCCCGGTGGTGTCGCTGTGAAGGTGGGGCGCCTGATCTCCAGCGCCAGCCTGTGCCTGGCCGGCTGGACGCTCGCTTCCTCGGCCCTGGCCCAGGCGCCGGTCGGGCTGATGCAGCGCCTGTGGACCGACCCGGCACGCAAGGCCTGGAGCGGTGACGTGGCGCGGCCGCTGCGGGTCACGCTCTGGTACCCGGCCGTGGCCGATGCGACGATGGAGGTGCTGTCGGCCGGTCCTTTCGCGCTGGAGCCGGTGGCGCCCGGCGCCGCGCCTGCCGCCGGCCCGGCCCGTCTGCCGCTGTTGCTGCTCTCGCACGGCACCGGCGGCAGCGCGCTGTCCATGAGCTGGTTGGCGCGGGCGCTGGCCGCGCAGGGCTATCTGGTCGCCGGCGTCGATCATCACGGCAACACCGGCGCCGAGGCCGAATACCGGCTCGAAGCCTTCTTCGTATGGTGGGACCGCCCACGTGATCTCAGCGCGGCCATCGATCGCCTGTTGGCCGACCCGCTGTGGGGCCCGCGCATCGATGCGCAGCGCATCGGCGTCGTCGGCTTTTCACTTGGCGGCTATACGGCCCTTGCGGCGCTGGGGGCGCGACTGGACCCGGCGGCGCTGGAACGCTTCCACAGACCCTGTGTGCAGGCGCAGCAGTGCCAGTTGCCGCCCGAGATCGCCGCCCGCTATCCGGCGTCCGACGTGAGCCGCCTGCTGCGCGAAGATCCCCGGTTGAACGCCGGCCTCGCCCAGGCCGGCGATGACTGGCGCGATCCGCGCATCCGCGCCGGCCTGGCCCTGGCCCCGGTGATGGGTGCCCTGATGAGCCCTGAGAGCCTGGCCGCGATCCGCGCGCCGCTGCATCTGATTGCCTCGCAGGCTGACGATCAGGCGCCGCCCGCCATGACCGTCCAGCCGGTGGCCGCCGCCGTGCCCGGCGCGACGGTACAGGTGCTCCAAGATGCCAGCCACTACAGCTTTCTCTCGCCCTGCAACGAGTTCGGCCGTCAGCGGGCGGCGGGGATCTGCTGCGATCCGCCAGGCCGGCCGCGCGAGCAGCTGCACCGCCAATTGCAGGCCGAGGCGCTGGCGTTCTTCTCGCGGACCCTGGCGCCGCGCTGAGCGCCGGACAGCTCAGGCGGTCTGCAAGGCCGGGCGCCGGCCGGTCCACAGACTCTCAAGGCTGTAGACCAGGAGCGCCAGCCAGATCAGCGCGAAACCGATCATCCGCGAGGGCTGGAAGGGCTCGTGATAGATCCAGACGCCCAGGCCGAACTGCAGCGTTGGGGCGATGTACTGCAAGAGGCCCAGCGTCGTCATCGGTATGCGCCTGGCGCCCGAGGCGAAGAGCAGCAGCGTCACGGCCGTCAGCGGGCCCGCCAGCAGCAGCAGTGCCAAGGTTGTGCCGTCTTCTGAAACGAAGGCGCTGTGGCCCTGCCAGCTCCACCAGGCCAGGGCGGCGATGGCCACGGGCGTCAGGATCATGGTCTCCAGGGTCAGTCCTTCCAGCGCGCCCAGCGGCGCGATCTTGCGCAAGAGGCCATAGAAGCCAAAGCTGAAGGCCAGGACCAGGGCCACCCAGGGCAGGCGGCCGGCCTGCAGGGTCAGCCACAGCACGCCCGCTGACGCCAGGCCGACGGCCAGCCATTGCAGCCTGCGGGGCCGCTCGTGCAGGACCAGGAAACCCAGGGCCACATTGACCAGAGGGTTGATGAAATAGCCCAGGCTGGCGTCGAGCACATGGTCGTTCTGCACCGCCCAGATATAGACCAGCCAGTTGCAGGCCAGCAGCAGGGCGGACAGCGCGAACGCGGCCAGCACCTTGGGCTTGGCGAGCAGATCGCGCATCCACGCGAAGCGCTTCATCACGGCCAGCACCAACAGTACAAAGAGCAATGACCAGACCGTGCGGTGCGCCACCACCTCGGCGGGGCTCACATGGCCGAGCAGCTCGAAGAACAGCGGGAACAGGCCCCAGCAGGTATAGGCGAGGGCGGCGCTGAGCACGCCTTTGGAGTAAGAGGAATTCATCGAGGGTCGGGGAGCTGGGTGGGCCATTGTCGTCAGCGGGGGCACTTTCCGCCGGCGCTCCCGCTAACTCCTTGACGTCGTCAAGGTATGCCGTTGCGGCCATGAGCGATGAAGCCCGGGCGCTGGCTGAGCCGTTCGTAGTAGGCCTGCACGGCGGGCATCTCCGGGCGGTCCATCGGTGCAGCCATCCAGCGGTGGGTGGCCAGACCCAGCACCACATCGGCCAGGGTGAACTGCGCACCCGTCGCAAAGGCGCCGGTGCGCTTCAACTGCGCGTTCAGCATGGACATATGGCGGTGCCAGTTGGCGATGCCGGCGGCCAGCGCCTGCGCATCCTGATGCGCCGGGCTTTTCCGCACCAGCGACATGAAGGCGTAGCGCCAGGCATTGTTCAGCTCAGTGGCCTGCCAGTCCATCCATTGCTCGACGCGGGCGCGGCCTGCCGCGTCCTCGGGCAGCAGCGTGCCCGGGGCGTAGCGGGTGGCCAGATAGCGGCAGATGGTGTTCGACTCCCACAGCACAAAGTTGCCGTCCAGCAGCACCGGCACCATCGTGTTCGGGTTCAGCGCCCGGAATTCCGGCGTCTCGGTGGGCTTGAAGCCGGAGCCGTACTCCTCCAGTTCGTAGGGGAGGCCTAGTTCGGCGCAGGTCCAGAGGACCTTGCGCACATTGATCGACGAGGCCTTGCCCAGTATCTTCAGCATCATTCAGACCTTCATCAGTCGTGCGTCACCGCTGACGCGTATGCTCGCGCCGGCCTCGGGGCTGATGTCGGCCGCGAGGATGGAGCGCATGCCCATGTCCTCGCCCTGGACGATGGCGATATGGCCGCCATGGGGCCAGGCCACGCTGCGCAGATGGCCGGCCAGTGCGGCGGCGGCGGCGCCGGTGGCCGGGTCTTCGAGCACGCCGCCGATGGCGAAGGCATTGCGCACGTGAAAGCGCTGCGGGGTTTCGGCCCAGGCCAGCATCATCGTGGTCCAGCCCCGGGCCTGCATCAGTGCGCGGCCCTGCTCGAGGTCGTAGTCCATGCGGGCCAGGCGGTCGCGCTGCCTCAGCAGCAGCAGCAGGTGGTCGACACCGGCGTGCATCACCGCCGGCAGCAGGGTCGTGTCGAGGTCGTCCACGCTCAGGCCGAACAGCTGCAAGGCTTGCGCCACCTCGGCATCGGTCGCGGGTCGGCTTCGCGTCGGCGGCGACTGCAGGCTGGCGCACATCGGGCTACCGGCATGGCCCTGCACGGTGATGCGGGCCTGGTTCAGTTGCAGCTCGAACTCGCCGTCGCCTTCGCGCAGCGCCAGCGCCGCGCCGAGCGCGATCGTGGCATGGCCGCAGAACGGCACCTCGGCGGCTGGTGCGAAATAGCGCACCCGCCAGCCCGCTTCGGCAGGCGCGGCAAAAACGGTTTCCGAGTAGCCGAGCTCGGCAGCGATCTGCTGCATCAGACTGGCCTCCGGCAAACGCTCGGTAATCACCACGCCGGCCGGGTTGCCGCCAGTGGCGCCATCCGAGAAGGCGGCGATGTGCAAGACATCCAGGCCTGAATGTTGCGTCATGGCCGGCCCCCGGTGCCCATGCGCAGCACGCCCAGGCCCATGCCGATGAAGACCAGGCCCAGCGAGCGGTTGAGATTGCGCAGGCGCCTGGGCGCTGCGCACCAGCGCATCAGCGGGCCGGCGGCCAGCACATACGTCAGGTGCGAAATGACGGCGCAAGTGGCAAAGGTGCCGGTCATCAGCAGCAGTTGGACTACGCTGGCCTGGTCGGGCATGAACTGCGGGAACACGGCGCTGAAGAACAGCACGCTCTTCGGGTTGCTCAGCGCCACCATCAGGCCGTTCAGGAACAGGCGCCGCGGCGTGACGCTCTCGACCGCCACGCTCGCGCCCGCGCTGAAGGCGCTGCCGCGCGCGCGCCACTGGCGAATGCCCAGATAGATCAGATAGCCGGCCCCCACCACCTTGAGCGCGGTGAAGGCCAAGGCGGAGGTGTGCAGCAGCAGGCCCAGGCCGCTGACCGTCAGCCCGGCGACGATGAAGATGCCCAGCGCATTGCCGCTGGAGCTGATCAGCGCCTGGCGCGGGCCGTGGGTGAGGGCGTTCGACACCGCCAGCAGCACGCCGGGGCCGGGGCTGTAGGTGGTTGCCAGGCAAACGGCGGTGAACAGCAGCCAGTGTGAGAGGTCCATGGGCCAAGCATAGCGGCCGACTCCATCCGGGCACCAGCACAGCCTGGGCTATTCGGTGCGATGCTGTGTCACTGCGCCGACTGCAACAGTGGGTGCCAGGCACCGTGGGCCTGCAGGCCGGTCCATTCGGGGCCAGGTACAGCGCTGAAGTGCAGCTTCTCCCGGGTCAGCGGATGGACGAGGCTCAGCTCCCGCGCGTGCAGCCACAGCCGCTGCAGGCCCAGGAACTGCGCCACGGTGCGGTTCAGTGACCCCTTGCCATGGGTGGAGTCGCCGACGATGGGGTGGGAAATGTGTTTCAGATGGCGGCGGATCTGGTGGCGCCGGCCGTTGTGCGGGGCCAGTTCCAACAACGAAAAACGGCTGCTGGCGAAACGCGCATCGGTGACCAGCGGCCATTCGGCGCGGGCCAGCAGCCGCCAGTCGGTGCGCGCCTCCAGCAAGACCTGGCCCTGCGACGGCAGCTCGGGGTCGCGGGCCAGCGGATGGTCAATACGGCCGGCCTCTTCGGATGGCCAGCCGCGCACCAGGGCCTGGTAGCGCTTGTCCATCTGGCCCTGCTCGAACATCAGCGACAGCATTTGAGCCATGTCCGGGCTCAGGGCGAACAGCAGCACGCCCGAGGTGCCCTTGTCGAGGCGGTGCACCGGCCAGACGGTGCGCCCGAGCTGGTCACGCAGCATCTGCAGCGCAAAGCGCTGCTCGCGGGCGTCCAGCGCCGTGCGGTGGACCAAGAGGCCGGCGGGTTTGGCTATGGCGACCAGGTGGTCGTCGAGGAAGAGGATGGGCAGCAAGGAGGGCTCTCCCCCCAACAGGGGGGCATGACAGGGCGGGGTGTGGGGGAAAGAATCCGGCTCGTCGATGAACCGGAGTTGCTGATCATGCCCCAGACCTTTACCGTTGGATCGCGCTCGCTGCTGGTGAGCTGCCTGTCGGCCCTGCTGATGGCCGCCGGTGTGGCGGGCCTGTGGGCGGCCGCGCTGCTGCTGATGGCCGAGCCGGCAGGGTTCATGCCCTGGCTGGCCGCGGCCGGCATGGTGCTGGCCGCGACGGCGCTGGCGGCTGGTCTGGCGCAATGGCATCGCCATGACTGGGGACGGCGCCTGTGCATCGCGCTGCTGCTGCTGGTGATGGTGGCGCTGCCGGTCGGCCTGGGCCTGCTGCTCGCGCTGCGCGGGTTGCTGCTGGCGATGCTGGTCTGCGGCGTGCTGGCCTGGGCCACCCAGGGACTGATGTCGCGCCAGGTGCGCCAGGAATTTGCCTGATCAGGTTTGCGCATCCAGATAGAACCAGAAGCCGTTCTCACGCACGAAGCGGCTGACCTCGTGCATGCGGTGGGCGCGGCCACCGAGCTTGCTGCGCGCGATGAACTCGACCGTGGCATGGTCGGCGTCTTGCACTTTGTGCTGTTTCACCTCCAGCCCCAGCCATTTGAGGCCATGCTCGTTGCCCTCCAACTGCGCCGGCCGGGTGCTGACATGCCAGGTGGCCAGCAGATAGTCCTGTAGTTCCAGCACATAGGCGCTGTAGCGCGAGCGCATCAGCGCCTCGGCGTCGGGCGCGCCCTGGCCGCTGTCGGCTAAAGCGCGGTGCAGCAGGCCGCAGCAGGCTTCGTAGGGGCGTGGGCGGCCACAGGGGCAGGGGTTTGAATTGCTTGTCATGGCGCTGGATCTTGCCTGAGACGGAGCGGTTCGACGTGCCGGTGGGTGGCTTTGCATTGCGCTTCTCTGCTGTGGGGTGACAGAGGGGGCGGGGGGGCCGACCACTGCGGGCTGAAGCTTGGGCCGGTCCCTTCGGCCCGACCTTTAGCTTCTTTATGCCCGCCGTGGCCGGCCCCCCACCCCCTCTGCGGATGCGCTGGTGGCCCGCAACCCAAAATTCGTGCACGCCCTCGTCACTGCCGCTACGGTCAACCGGCGTCGCTTCCCTGCGCACCTTCTAAAATGCCCCATGAGCCTGAATCTGGAAGATGACCTGTTTGCCGCCCCGCAGCCTGCGGTGAGCCCCGGTTTGCTGAAAAACCTCAATCCCGAACAACTGGCGGCGGTGACCCTGCCGGCCAAGCCGGCGCTGATCTTGGCTGGCGCCGGCTCGGGCAAGACGCGGGTGCTGACCACCCGCATCGCCTGGCTGATGCAGACCGGCCAGATCACCCCGGCCGGCGTGATGGCCGTGACCTTCACCAACAAGGCCGCCAAGGAGATGCTGACGCGCCTGGGCGCGATGCTGCCGGTGAATGTGCGGGGCATGTGGATTGGCACCTTCCACGGCCTGTGCAACCGCTTCCTGCGCGCGCACTGGAAGCTGGCCGGGCTGCCGCAGGGCTTCCAGATCCTGGACACGCAGGATTCGCAATCGGCCGTCAAGCGCATCATCAAGGCGATGAACCTTGACGAGGAGCGTTTCGTGCCCAAGCAGGTCAGCTGGTTCATCGCTGGCGCCAAGGACGACGGCAAGCGCCCCGGTGACATCGACATCGGCGACGACCAGACGCGCAAGCAGGTCGAGATCTACCAGGCCTACCAGGACCAGTGCGAGCGCGAGGGCGTGGTCGATTTCGCCGAGCTGATGCTGCGCACCTACGAGCTGCTGCGCGACAACGGCCCGCTGCGCGAGCACTACCAGCGGCGCTTCCGCCATGTGCTTGTCGATGAGTTCCAGGACACCAATCGCCTGCAGTACGCCTGGCTGAAGATGTTCGCGCCCCCGGGCGGTGATCAGGGCGTGTTCGCGGTAGGCGACGACGACCAGAGCATCTATGCCTTCCGCGGTGCACTGGTCGGCAATATGTCGGACTTCGAGCGCCAGTACCGCGTCGACACCGTCATCAAGCTGGAGCAGAACTACCGCAGCTTCGGCAATATCCTGGATACCGCCAATGCGCTGATTGGCCACAACAGCCGGCGCCTGGGCAAGAACCTGCGCACCGAGGCCGGGCCGGGCGAGCCGGTGCGGGTGTTCGAGTCGAACTCGGACTTCGCCGAGGCGCAGTGGCTGGTCGAGGAGGCCCAGGCCCTGCACCGCGGCGGCCTGAACCGCAAGGAAATCGCCGTGCTCTACCGCAGCAATGCGCAGTCGCGGGTGCTGGAGTCGGCGCTGTTCAATGCCGGCATCCCCTACCGCGTCTATGGCGGCCTGCGCTTCTTCGAGCGGGCCGAGGTCAAGCATGCGCTGTCCTATCTGCGCCTGATCGAGAACCCGAATGACAACACCAGCTTCCTGCGCGTCGTCAACTTCCCGACCCGCGGCATCGGTGCGCGCACGATGGAGCTGCTGGCCGACGCCGCCCGCGCCAGTGGCCGCAGCCTGTATCAGAGCGTGGCCGCGGTCAGCGGCAAGGGCGGCGCCAGTCTGCTGGCCTTCACGCAGCTGATCGATGCCTTGCGTGCCAGCACGCAGGGCCTGAACCTGCGCGAGATCATCGAGCAGATGCTGCAGAGCTCGGGCCTGACCGATTTCTACAAGCTCGACAAGGAAGGCGCAGACCGGCTGGAGAATCTGGACGAGCTGATCAACGCCGCCGAGGCCTTTGTCACGCAGGAGGGCTTTGGCAAGGATGCGGTTGCCTTGCCCGTTGACGAACATGGCGAGGGCTTCTCGCCGGGCAATATCGCCCCAGGCCTGCCCGCCGCCGTGTCCGACGCGCCGTTCACGCCCGACGCCGAGACCGGCGAGATCATGTCGCCGCTGGCCGCCTTCCTGACCCATGCCTCGCTGGAGGCCGGCGACAACCAGGCCCAGGCCGGCCAGGACGCGCTGCAGCTGATGACGGTGCACTCGGCCAAGGGCCTGGAGTTCGATGCCGTCTTCATCACCGGCCTCGAAGAGGGCCTGTTCCCGCACGAGAACTCGCTGTCTGACAGCGATGGCGTCGAGGAGGAGCGCCGGCTGATGTATGTGGCCATCACCCGCGCCCGCCAGCGCCTGTACCTGAGCTTCAGCCAGACGCGGATGCTGCACGGCCAGACCCGCTACAACGTCAAGAGCCGCTTCTTCGACGAGCTGCCCGAAGCGACGCTGAAGTGGCTGACGCCGCGCAACCAGGGCTTCGGCTCGGGATTTGCCCGCGAGTACCAGAATGCCTGGGAGCGCGGGTCAGGTCTGAAGTCCATGGTCGGCACGGGCCGTGTCGAGCGGCCGGCCTTTGTCAACCCACCGGTGCCGCAGGCAATGCTGAAGAAGGTGGACAACGAGCACGGCGGCCTGCGCGTGGGCAAGAGCGTGTTCCACACCAAGTTCGGCGAGGGCGTGCTGCTGACCCTGGAAGGCAAGGGCCAGGATGCACGTGCGCAGGTCAACTTCGGCCGCCATGGCGTGAAGTGGCTGGCGCTGAGCGTGGCCAAGCTGACGCCCATCGATTGACGATCACGCCCTGGGGAGGGCCGCCATGAAGTCTGTTCTTGTCCGCAGCCTGGCTGCTGCGTTGTGCTGCCTTTGCGGATGGGCCGTTTCGGCACCGTTGCCGATGCGTCTGGGCGATGCCGCCCGTCCGCTGGCCTATGCGCTCGACCTGCGCGTCGATCCCGACCGCGCGCGTCACAGCGGCAGTGTCACCATCGAGCTGGAGCTGAAGGCGCCACTGCAGCGCCTGCGCCTGCATGCCAAGCAGCTGCGCATCTCGGCGGTCAGCCTGCAGCCCGAGCAGGGCGGGGCGCTGAAGGGCCGCGCCGCCAATGCCGACGCCGACAGCGTCTATCTGCTGTTCAACAAACCGGTGCCGGCCGGCCGAGCGCGCCTGACGCTGAGCTTCGAGGGTCAGATCAGCGACAAGGACGTGTTCGGCCTGTTCCGCCAGCGCGAGGCCGGCCGCTGGTATGCGTTCACGCAGCTGGAGGATGTCGGCGCCCGCCGCGCCTTCCCGCTGTTCGACGAGCCCGGTTGGAAGGTGCCCTGGACCCTGGCCCTGACCGTGCCCAGCGGCCAGCAGGCCTTTGCCAATATGCCGGTGCTGCGCGAAAGCCCGGCCGGCGCGGGCTGGAAGCGGCTGGAGTTCAAGCCCAGCCCGCCCATGCCCAGCTATCTGCTGGCCTTTGCCATCGGGCCTTTCGACGTGCTGCAGGGCGCACCGGCCGGCGCGCTGCCGTTGCGCTACCTCACGCCCCGGGGCAAGGCCGGTGAGGCCACGTTCGCGGCCGCCGTGACGCCGGCCATCGTCGAACGCCTGCAGGCCTATTTCGGCCTGCCCCATCCGTTCGAGAAGCTCGACAGCCTGGTCATCCCGCTGACCGACTGGTTCAGTGCGATGGAAAACGCCGGCCTGATCACCTATGCCTCGCGCATCATGCTGGCCGAGCCCGGCAAGGAGAGCCGGGCGCAGCAGCGTGACTACGTGTCGACGGCCGCGCACGAGATCGCCCACCAGTGGTTCGGCAACTACGTGACCATGGCCTGGTGGAGCGATCTATGGCTGAACGAATCGTTCGCCTCCTGGATGGGTGACAAGATCACCGCCGAGCTGCGGCCCGAATGGCGCTGGGAGACCAGCGCCCAGCACGCGCGGCGCTCCGCCATGCTCGGCGACCGCCTGGCCAGCGCCCGGCGCGTGCGCCAGCCGGTCGATACTCCGCAGGACCTGGGCACGGCGTTTGACGAGATCACCTACTCCAAGGGCCAGGCCGTGCTGGCGATGTTCGAGGGCTGGCTGGGCCCCGAGCGGATGCAGGCCGGCGTACGCCGCTATATGGCCCGCCACGCCTGGGGCAGCGCCACCGGCGATGACTTCCTGATGGCCCTGGCTGATGTCGATGGTGGGGGCGACGTCGAGCTGCAGCGCTCGTTCGCCAGCTTCATCGATCAGCCGGGCATGCCCAAGCTGACGATGCGTTTGATCTGCGAGGCGGCTGGTGCGCGCTTGCAGGTCGAGCAGAGCCGCTACCGGCCGCTGGGCATGACCGGTGGGGCACCTCAGCTGTGGCAGGTGCCCCTGCTGCTGCGTACGCCGGCCGGCCTCACGCGGCATTGGCTGAAGACGGCCAGCGACAGCATCGCCCTGCCGGATCGCGATTGCCCCGCCTGGCTGCAGCCCAACCCGGGCGGCCAGGGCTACTACCGCGCGCAGCTGGCGCCCGGCCTGCGCGCGCCCGTGTTGGCTGTCAATGAGTGGCTGGCGCTGCTGGACGATCAGCTGGCCCTGGCGCAGAGCGGGGACGTGCCGCTGGACCAGGTGCTGGCGCTGACGGCCGAACTCGCCGCCGACCCTCGCCGCGAGATCGTCGAGGCGGTGACGCGGGTGCTGATCGAGCTGCGTCCGCTGCTGGCACCTGTCCAGCGGGCGGCCTATGCGCGGCTGTGGCAGCAAAGCTATGGCCCGCTGGCGCATCGTCTGGGCTGGGCGGTGCAGCCGGGCGACAGCGAAGACAGCCGCCTGTTGCGCGAGCTGCTGTTGCCGCTGCTTGCCGATGCCGGTCAGGACGCTGTGCTCCGGACGCAGGCGCGTGAGCGGGTCCAGGCCTGGCTCGCCGACCCGCAGGCGGCAAGTCTTGACCCCGGCCTGCGCGGTGCGCTGCTGCAGAGCGCGGCGATCGAGGGCGACGCGGCACTGTTCGATGCGATGCACAAGCTGGCGCTGGGCACGCCGCAGCGCCAACTGCGCGAAGACCTGCTGCATGCGCTGGCCTGGTTCGAGGCCCCTGCACTGGCCGAGCGTGCGCGCCGCCTGCTGCTGGACCCCCGGTTTGACATCCGCGAGCTGTCGCCGGAGCTGCTGCAGCGGCAATCGCGGGTGCCGGCCTTGGCGCCCGGGATGCTGAGCTTCGTGAACCGGCATGACGCGGCCCTGCGCAGACGCATGGGCAGCCAGGCGCCGGCCTATCTGCCCGAGCAGCTGGGTCAGGGCTGCACTGTGGCCGAGGCCGAGGCGCTGCAACGCCTGTTCGGCCCCAAGGCCAAGGCCTATGGCGCCGGCCCGGGCGTGCTGGCCAAGGCCACGGAACGGCTGCGCTTGTGCGCCGCCTTCCGCGAGGCCCAGGGCGCGGCGCTGGATACCTATCTGCAGCGTCTGCCCTGAACGCTGCGGGTTGACAAGCGCGGGTGAACCCCTGAGCCAAACGATTCACGCCGCTGTCACGGATTGGTCACTTTCGTTTCATCGCTGCTGCGTAGCCTCTCGCGCATTCCTCAACGCGAGCTGTTGCCAGCTGCATGCACATGAACAAGCCCCACGATCTGTCCCTGAACCTGATTGACGACGAAGACCACAACACCTCGAACAATCCCAGCTTCCAGTCGGTGCTGACGGCGCGCCTGAGCCGCCGCAATGTCCTGCGCGGCTCGCTTGGCACGGCCGTGACAGGCATGCTCAGCGCGGTGTCGCTGTCGGCCTGCGGTGGTGGTGATGACCCGGCCCCTGCGCCCGCACCTGCACCGGCGCCTGCACCGGCGCCCGCGCCCAAGCCGCTGGAGAAGCTCAACTTCGCCGCCGTGGCCAAGAGCCTGGAAGACAAAGTCGTCGTGCCGGCCGGCTATACCGCCACCGTGCTGTATGCGCTGGGCGACCCGATTACCGCCACAGCCACCGCCTACAAGAATGACGGCAGCGATGGCGACTTCGACAACCGCGCCGGCGACCATCACGACGGCATGGAGTTCTACGGCCTGTCGGCCGATGGCAAGGCCGATCTGAAGGCCTCGGACCGCGGCCTGCTGGTCATCAACCACGAGGCCACCAGCCACGCCGGCAACGAGCGTGCCTTGGCCTTTGTGCACCTCACCGGTGGCACCAACACGCTGCCGCGCCCGGCCGCAGAGGTGGACCGCGAGGTGCCGCTGCACGGCCTGTCGGTGGTCGAGGTCAAGAAGACCGGCACCGCCTTCGGCTACGTCAAGGATTCATCCTTCAACCGCCGCATCACGCCGCTGACGCCGGTGGTGCTGTCCGGCGTGGCCTCCGGCTCGGGCCTGATGAAGACCAAATACGCGGCCGACGGCAAGACCGCCCGTGGCACCCTGAACAACTGCGGCACCGGCACCACGCCCTGGGGCACGACCCTGACCGGCGAAGAGAACTGGTCGGGCTACTTCACCCGCGGCGCGGCCGACGATGCGGCGCGCACCAGTGACAAGAGCGTGACCTCGCTGAAGCGCTACGGCCGCAACCAGGGCGCGGCCAGCCGCCACGGCTGGGAAACGGGTGGTGCGGATGACAAGTACGCCCGCTGGGACATTTCGAAGAAGGGCGCCAGCGCCGACGGCAGCGACGATTACCGCAACGAGCTGAACACCTTCGGCTATCTGGTCGAGATCGATGCCTACAACAAGGCTGCGGCGATCAAGAAGCGCACCAGCCTGGGCCGCTTCGCTCACGAGAGCGCCGCCTTCAGCAAGCTGGTCGAGGGCAAGCCGCTGGCCGTCTATATGGGTGACGATTCGCGCGGCGAGTACATCTACAAATGGGTGTCCGAGGCCACATGGGCCGCGGCCGATGCCAGCGCCGCCGATCGCATCGCCACCGGCGACAAGTTCCTGGACAAGGGCAAGCTCTTCGTCGCCAAGTTCAATGCCGACGGCAGCGGCGACTGGGTCGAGCTGAGCATCAACAATGCCGCCATCAAGGCCGCGACCAACTACGCCTTTGCCGACCAGGCCGATGTGGTCGTCAACGCCCGCCTGGCCGCCGACGCCGTGGGTGCCACCAAGATGGACCGTCCGGAGTGGTGCGCCGCCCATCCGACCACCGGCGAGGTGTATTTCACCTTGACCAACAACTCCAGCCGCACGGCCGCCACCGTCGATGCTGCCAATCCGCGCTTCTATGAAGACACCAAGGGCACGGCGACCAAGCTGTCGGGCAATGTCAACGGCCACATCATCCGCGTCGCCGAGGTGGGTGGCGAAGCAGCGGCCGCCGCCTTCAAGTGGGACGTCTATCTGTTCGGCGCGGAAGCCGGCGCCGACAAGGGCCTGGTCAATCTGTCCTCGCTGACCGACGATCAGGACATGTCCAGCCCCGACGGCCTGTGGTTCAGCCGCGCCACCGGCCTGTGCTGGATACAGACCGACGACGGCGCCTACACCGACAAGACCAACTGCATGATGCTGGCCGGCATTCCGGGCAAGGTCGGTGACGGCGAGAAGAAGACGCTGAGCTATGCCGGCGGCAAGACGGTGGACACCTATGTCGGCAAGACGCCGACCGCCGACACCTTGAAGCGCTTCCTGGTCGGCCCGGTGGACTGCGAACTGACCGGCTGCGCCGAAACGCCCGATGGCAAGGCGCTGTTCGTCAACATCCAGCACCCCGGCGAGACCATCAGCTCGGCCAATGCGGCCGATGCCACCAAGTACCTGAGCCAGTGGCCCGGCAACGCCGGCTACGGCGCCGGCAAGCGCCCGCGCTCGGCGACCATCGTCATCACCAAGAACGATGGCGGCGTGATCGGCAGCTGAAACCTTTCGGGGTCGCTAGCCCCGGCACGAAAAACGAAAAGGGCCCGCGGGCCCTTTTCTCATTGTCGGGAGCAACCGGCTCAAACCACCGGACCAGGCTCGGCCGCCGGTGGCTCATCCTTGTTGGTGAACAGGAAGCTGTCGATGAAGGTGAAATACAGCGAGGCGTAGAAGACGGTCGAGAACAGCAGGCCGGCCGGCACGGCGATCACGGCCACGAAGTTGTTCAGGCCCAGGAGGGCGGCCGTCAGGCTGGTGACGACACCGAAGGCAATCATCACGCCCAGCCAGGCCATCGCATTGAGGAAGAAGGCGCCGCGGTTGCGCCACACCGCCAGGGTGCTGGAGAACAGCGCCTGCAGGCTGCGCTGGCCGCCCCAGTGCACCAGGGCGCTGGCATGCCAGAAGGGCACCGACAGCAGGGCGGCCAGGCTCAGCCGCGCCAGCGAGCCGATGGCCAGCAGCGGGTCGGCCAGTGCCTCGGCCACCTTGGCCTCATCGACCTTGCCGCTGGACAGCAGGGTCTCGAAGCGGTCGAAGGCGCCGCCGTCGATCCAGTCGCTGAGCACCATGATGAGCACCGTGCCCAGCGCATAGCTGGCGCACAGCATCAGCTGGGTCTTGCGGCGCGCCGGTGTCAGGCGGAACGGCGCGATGAAGACCGCCGCCGTGGGCCGGTGGCCCTGCAGCGCCCCATGGGTGGCGAGCATGAAACCCAGCGACAGTATCGGCAGGGCCATCAGGAGCAGGGCCGTGCCAAGCACCGGCAGCAACATGGCGACCAGGCCGGCGAACATGAACATCCCGAACAGGCCGACAAAGCCCAGCGGAAAGCGCTTGAAGACCTTGAAGCCATGGCGCAGCCAGCGCACACCATGGCTGGCGGGAACCTGTTGCAGGCGCAGGGCCATCGTCGTGTTCATCAGGGGCTCGCTGTCACTCATCAGAAGGGCAGGGTCACGGGTTGGGTCAATTTTGCAGGGCATGCCAGGGCCGCGCCACGCGCTCGCGCAGCACGCGCTCGAAGTGGCCGGGGTCATGGGGCTTGAGCAGGGCGGCGTCGCGCGGCAGATGGAAGTCCCACAGCCGCGAGATCCAGAAGCGCAAGGCCGCCGCGCGCAGCAGGGCGGGCAGCAGCCGATACTCGGCGCCATTCAGCGGTCGCACCTTGGCATAGGCGTTGACCAGGGCCTGCGCCCGGACCTCGTCCAGGCGCCCGGTGGCCAGGTCTATGCACCAATCATTGACGCACACGGCCACATCGAACAGCCAGGCATCGACACCGGCGAAATAGAAGTCGAAGAAGCCGGTCAGCTGCTCGCGGCCGGGCAGGCCCTCGAACATGGCGTTGTCGCGGAACAGGTCGGCGTGTATCGGTCCGCGCGGCAGCTCGGCATAGGTGGCCGAGGCGGCCAGCGTGTGCTGGAAGGCCAGTTCGCTGCTCAAGAGCTCGGCCTGCTCGGCCGTCACATGGGGCAGCACCACCGGCACCGTCTCGGTCCACCAGGGCAGGCCGCGAAGATTGGGTTGGTACAGCTCGAAGTCCTGCGCCGCCAGATGCATGCGCGCCAGCATCGCGCCGAGCTGCTCGCAATGGAACAGATCGGGCGCCAGCTGGTGGCCGCCGGCCAGCTTGTTGACCACGGCGGCCGGCTTGCCCTCGATGTTCAGGAGAATCTCGCCCCGGGCATTGGCCTGCGGGTCGGGAACCGGGATGTCGTGCCGGGCCAGGTGCTTCATC